>Ga0207834_1000046_pt1 | contig 36653 bp, 31 predicted proteins | sample LuqExpMetagenom5_FD_187763 | JGI IMG/M metagenome (GOLD analysis project Ga0207834, IMG submission 187763) | Tropical forest soil microbial communities from Luquillo Experimental Forest, Puerto Rico - Sample 5 (SPAdes) | ecosystem: Environmental > Terrestrial > Soil > Tropical forest ...
GGACGCCATCATGATCATGATCATGAAGATTCCTGGCGCCAATGTGATCAAGACGGTGGACAACGTGATGGCGGAGATGCCGCGCTTGCGCGCTGCCCTTCCCCCTACCATCACCATCAACGTGGCCTCGGACCGCACCGCCACCATCCGCGCCAGTGTGCGCGACGTGCAGATTTCCTTGATCATCAGCGTGGTGCTGGTGGTGCTGGTGGTCTTCCTGTTTCTGCGCGAGGTGTGGGCCACCATCATTCCCTCCATCGCGGTGCCGTTGTCGCTGACCGGAACCTTCGGGGTCATGTATCTGGCCGGCTACACGGTGGACAATCTCTCGCTGATGGCGCTTACGGTGGCCACTGGTTTTGTGGTGGACGACGCCATCGTCGTGATCGAGAACATTACCCGCTACCTCGAAATGGGCATGAAGCCCTACGAGGCGGCCATGAAGGGCTCCAAGGAAATCGGCTTCACCGTGCTGTCCATGAGCCTTTCGCTGATCGCGGTTTTCACGCCGATCCTCTTGATGGGCGGCATTGTGGGCAAGTTGTTCCGTGAGTTTGCGGTGACGCTTTCCGTGGCGGTGGCCGTGTCGCTGCTGATCTCGCTCACCACCACGCCCATGATGTGCGCGCATTTTTTGAAGTCACGCGATGAGAGCCGGCATGGTCCGGTATACCGTGCCTTTGAGAAAGCCTTCGACTGGCTGCACAGCGAATATGCACTGGCACTGCGTTGGGTGCTGAACCACCAGTGGCTCATCCTCGGCGTTGCGGTTTGCGCGATTCTGCTCAATGGCTACCTATTCTGGATTGTGCCCAAGGGCTTCTTCCCGCCGCAGGATACCGGCCGCATCGGCGGACGCACCATGGCGGCGCAGGACATCGGTTTTGAGGAAATGCGTCTCAAACAGCGCGCCCTGGCGCAGATGGTGCTGAACGATTCGGCGGTGCGTTCCGTGGTGGCCTTTGTGGGCGGCGGCGGGCCGGGCGGCGGCTCCAATAATGTGGGCAACATGTTTGTCTCGCTGAAGCCGCTGGCGGAGCGGCCCGGCAGGGTGTCCGGCTTCGATGTGGTGAACCGGCTGCGCCGCCAGATGACCAGCGTGCCTGGAGCCACAACCTATTTGCAGGTGCAGCAGGAGTTCCAGATCGGTGGCCGCGGTTCGGCCGCTGCCTATCAATACACGCTGTCCGATGAGAGCATCAACGAGCTGAACGAGTGGGCTCCCAAGATGCTGCAGCATGCGCGCCAGTTGAAGCAATTGACCGACGTGAACAGCGACCAGCAGAATCAGGGCCTGGGCGCCAACCTGACCATCGATCGCGATGCCGCCGCACGGCTGGGCATCACCACCCAGATGATCGATCAGGTCCTCTATGATGCTTTTGGGCAACGCCAGGTCTCCACCATGTATACGGGTCTGAACCAGTACTACGTGGTGATGGAGGTTGATCCGAAGTTCAAGGCCAGCCCGGAAGCTCTGGACGGCATCTTCATCAAGTCGAATACCGGCGCCATGGTGCCGCTCTCCGCGATTGCCACCTATCAGCAGCAGCGCATCTCACTGCAGGTGAACCATCAGGGACAGTATCCGGCGGTGACCATCAGCTTCAATCTTGCGCCGAACGTGGCGCTCGGCGATGCGGTGACGGCGCTTGAAGAGATGCAGAAGGAAATGAGCTTGCCCAGCTCGTTGCATGGCACCTTTCAGGGCACCACCCAGGCCTATCAGGATTCGCTCAAGAATGAAAAATGGCTGATCATTGCCGCCCTGGTCGCGGTCTACATCGTGCTGGGCATTCTGTATGAAAGCCTGATCCATCCGCTCACGATTCTCTCCACCATTCCTCCGGCAGGCGTGGGCGCCATCCTGGCCCTTGAATTGTTCGGTATGGAGCTGAGCATTATTGCGCTGATCGGCGTCATTCTGTTGATCGGCATTGTGAAGAAAAATGCCATCATGATGATCGATTTCGCGTTGCAGGCGGAGCGCGATCAGGGGCTGGCGCCGGTGGAGGCCATTTATCAGGCCTGTCTTCTGCGCTTCCGGCCCATTATGATGACCACTATGGCCGCATTGCTGGGCGGCTTGCCGCTGGCCGTAGGTATGGGCGTGGGATCGGAATTACGCAAGCCGTTGGGTATTACGATTGTGGGCGGCCTGCTCGTGTCGCAGTTGCTCACGCTGTTTACTACGCCGGTTGTTTATCTGATGTTCGACTGGATTCAGAACAAGGTGATGAAGCTGCATCGCATTGGTGAAGAACTGGAGGAGATGCCGGGTAATTGATGATGTGTGCTCCAGAACAACCCGCACCTCGCGCCAACGGCTCTTGCGGCAGCAGCCGCGAGGGCCTTGCATCGCCGAATTTCCGCAAGGGAGATTCGCGATGCTGACCATCGATTTGAAGAAGCAATGGCGGGAACTCTACAAGCCCGGTAAAGACCCAGCCTTTGTGGATGTGCCGGCATTCCACTGCCTTATGGCGGATGGCGAGGGCGATCCGAATGGGTCGGAGTCTTTTGCAGAAGCAGTACACGTCCTGATGACGCTCTCCTACACACTCAAATTCATGGTGAAGCGCGGAGCGCGCAAGATCGATTACTGCGTGATGCCTTTGGAAGCCTTGTGGTGGGCCGACGATCCGCAAGACTTTGTCCTGGAGCGGAGAGACCGCTGGAAGTGGTCGCTCTTGGTTGTGCAGCCGGACTTTATCACCGTGGACGATGTACGCGCGGCGCGGGACGATGTGCGACGCAGGAAGAAAGATGTGGGAACCGAACGGGTGCGTTTTACTCAATACGACGAAGGGACTTCCGCACAGCTTCTCTACACCGGGCCGTATGCAGACGAAGGGCCGTCCATTGCACGTCTGCATGAAGCGATCCGGAATGCGGGCCGTCAACCGCGAGGCCGTCATCATGAAATCTATCTGAGCGATGTGCGCCGTACCGCACCGGAAAAGCTGAAGACCATTCTGCGCCAGCCGGTGGAGTGAGCCGTTGCAACGCAATTTCTGATGCTGAAGAAAAGGGCGAACCGTTTGCGGTTCGCCCTTTGAGTGTGTGCTGTTTGTCGAGTCATGGCAAAATCCGGATCAGTCTTTGCTCGTCAGAAGACGACGAGGGACGGCACCGGATTATGCGTTAGTGCTTGTCGGCCGCGTTTTTGGGCAACTCGCGCAAGGTCACGGGATAGTAGGCATTGCGTATGTACTGCTGCACCATGCGGTTGGTATTGAAGTACGAACCGTTGAAGGCGATGGTGTGCAGCATCAGGCGGGCCCACTTCTCCGGCGCATCCAGATAGAGCGGCACCACGGCTTTCTCCAGTTTGGCGTACAGGTTCTGCGCTTCTTCCTGATCGGTGGCGCCGTCTTCAATGGCCCATCCGGTAAAGCCTTCAATGCAGCCTTCAATCCACCAGCCATCCAGAATCGAGAGGCTGGGCACGCCGTTCAGCGCGGCCTTCATGCCGCTAGTGCCTGAGGCTTCATAGGGGCGGCGAGGCGTGTTCATCCACACATCCACGCCGGCCGTGAGCAGTGCGCCCAGCCGCCAGTCGTAGTTCTCCAGGTAGGTGATGGTCAAATCCGAGCTGGAGAGCTTGGCTGCTTCATGCACCACGTCCTGGATCAGGCGCTTGCCTGGGTCGTCCTGCGGGTGTGCTTTGCCGGCATAGAGAATCTGCAGTCCACCGGCCTTTTTGGCAATCTCCGCCAGACGGACGGGATCGGTGAACAGCAGGCTAGCGCGCTTGTAGGTGGCGGCACGGCGGGCAAAGCCGAGCGTGAGCACCTTGGGATTCAGCTTGATGCCGGTGCTCTTTTCCACCTCGGCCAGCAAAGCCGCCTTGGCGCGGGCGTGGGTGGCAATCATGGTTTCGGTGGGAATCTCAATCACGTTGCGCAGAAAGAGATGGTCGCGCCGCCATGCGGGCAGGTGCTCGTCGATCATCTCCTGCACCGGCTCGGAGAGCCAGGTGGGCGCGTGCACGCCATTGGTGATGGCGTCGATGGCGAACTCAGGGAACATCTCCCGGCTCACCTTGCCGTGCTGCATGGCCACGCCATTGGCATAGCGCGAGAAGCGCAGGGCCAGCAGGGTCATGTTCAGCATGCCGTCGTGGAAGCAGCCATGCTTCTCTAGCCGTGCGGTGCGGTCGCCGCCCAGAATGCGGATGGACTGCTCAGTGGAGAAGCGGTCGTGCCCTGCGGGGACGGGCGTGTGGGTGGTAAACACGCATTTGCGGCGCACCTGCTCAATATCGGTGTCCGTAGCCGCGCCCAGCGGACCGCCGCCCAACTGGCGTTCCAGCAGCGCCAGCGTGAGTAGGGCTGCGTGGCCTTCGTTCATGTGGTAAACGTTGATGCGGTATCCGAGAGCATGGGCCATGCGGACGCCAGCCATGCCAAGCACAATCTCTTGCTGTAGGCGGTAGTTGGAGTCGCCGCCGTACAAGTGATCGGTCAAGCCGCGATCCCAGCCCGTGTTGGGCTCAAGGTCGGTGTCGAGCAGGTAGATGGGCACTACGTGGCCAAAGCGACCCTTCAGGTCGTAGCGCCAGGCACGCACCGTCACAATACGGTCTTCAATGGAGACGGTGGCGCGGGCAGGCTCTTCCACGCAGAACTCGGCTGGGTCCCACATCTGAATGTCTTCAGACTGGACGCCATCGGCATCCAGGTGCTGTTTGAAGTAGCCCTTGCGATGCAGGAGCGAAAAGGCGATCAACGGAACGCCGAGATCGGCCGCCGAACGCAACGTGTCGCCGGCCAGCACGCCCAAGCCACCTGAATAGGTGGGCATGCCGGGGTTGATGGCGATCTCCATGGAGAAGTAGGCCACATGGCCAGCGTTCGGAAACGTCTCGTAAGAAAAAGGCTTGTTCTGGTTTGTCGGCATTGTCCTTAGCTCCGTACTGCGCCGCTGGACAGCCAACGGCATAAGGGGACTTGGATGAGGGGTGTGTGACCTTACGGCTTTGCACACGTTTCCCCCTGTGTTCATCGGGGCGATCTCACCCCAAGTTTAGCAAGGAGGCTATGAAAACCTCCTTATGCGCTGCAATAGGGAGGTTTACGAGCCGGGTTGCTCGTATTATGAGATATTTCCGGATCGGATCAGGAAGAAAAGATCGCTGGCCGCTCCAAATTGCTTCCCGCGGCGGTAACAATCCGGCCCGGAACCTTCGGGGAAAAGGTTCCCGGAGGCCTCTCCACAACGAGCCGCGGAGAGGCCATGGGACGAAAGGCAAAGCCGAAACTACGAGATCCGGTGCGCGCCGCTGGAGGCGTGGCAGATGTGAATCTCTGGCTTGATGCCGGTTTTGGCTTGGTAACGCGCGGCCAGCGCCTCGGCAAATGCCGCGGCATGGGCCTGATCCACCAGATTGATGGTGCAGCCGCCAAAGCCGCCGCCGGTAAGGCGCGCGCCAATTAGGCCGGGCAGATCCTGAGCCAGCTCCACCATGGTGTCGGCCTCGGGGCAGCTACCTTCAAAGTCCGCACTGTAGCTGCGGTGCGCTTCAGCCATCAGGCGGCCTACTTCCTTCATGTCGCCCTTCAGGAGTGCTTCGCTGGCGGCCACCGTGCGCAGGTCTTCGCTGATCACGTGCTTGGCGCGCAGATAGGACTTGGGCGCCATCTCGTGGCCCCACTTCTCCAGGTCGTCCAGGGTGGCGTCGCGCAGGAAAGGCACGGAGCCGCGATGGCTGTCGATGATGGCGCAGGCGGCTTCGCTCTCGGCGCGGCGGGTCTTGTAGTCGCCGCCCACAATCGAGTGCTTGACCATGGTGTTGGCAATAACCAGAGCCACGTTGGCGGGAATAGGTGCCAGACGGAAGCTCAGATCGCGGCAATCCAGCAGCAGGGCATGGTTTTCCTTGCCGTTGGCGCTGATGAACTGGTCCATGATGCCGCAACTGGAACCGACAAACTTATTTTCCGAACGCTGGCAGAGCCGCGCCAGAACCGGCCCGGGATAAGTGACGCCGGTCAGCGAGGTGACGGCCAGCATGGTCACGACTTCCAGAGCGGCGGAGCTGGATAGGCCGGAGCCGAGCGGCACGTCGCCCCACAGGCTCAGACTGAAAGCAGGAATCTTCTGCCCTTCACCCTTGAGGATGGAAACCACGCCCATGGGATAGTCGCTCCAGTGGTTGGCGCGCACCGGAGTGGCGGCGGCGTCAAAGGTCATCTCTTCGCCGTAGTTCTCCGAGTAGATGACGATCTTGCCGTCGTTGCGAGGGCTGATGGCGGCCAGGGTGGCAAAGTTGATGGCCACGGGCATCACGAAGCCCTCGGCGTAGTCGGTGTGTTCGCCGATCAGGTTGACGCGGCCCGGCGCGACGAAGAGGGCAGGTTCCGCGTTGAAGCGGGCCTGGTGCATGGAACGAAGAGCGGCAGGATCATGCATGGTGGTTCATTACCTCAAAGGTGAAATCGCTGATTCGGTTGAAAGGGTGAATCGGAAAAGGCGCCGTGCCGGGGCAATGGCGATAAAGTTTTTATTTTGAATGGAAAACAGGTGAGCTTTGGGGGTGGGGTGGAAAAATGAGAACGTTTTCCTCCCGGACCGGTTTTGTGCTTCCCCTGCTGCATCTCGTCTATTCTCCATCCGCTTCCCCGGTTGAGGCAACCAGCCGTTCCCAGATGGGCTCCATCCAGGTAGCATGCTCGGGCTTCATCAGCACGGAGCGCAGGCAGGTTACGTTGGCTGACGGCACGGAATCGTCCTTTGCCGGGGCCATAAACCAGGATTGCGGCAATTGTACTAGAGCCAGGTGCAGATCGCGCGTGGCGGCTGCTGCAAAGCTGCGCTGGGCAAGCTCGGAAGCTTTTTCCGCACTGGAAGCGGCCATCTGCCACACCACAATATCCAGGTCCGGCGCGCCTGCTGCAAAAGGAAGAAAGCGCGGCTCGGTGCGCAGACGGCGATCCAGCTCTAGAGCAGCGGAACGCCCCGCGGCCAGCTCCTGGGCAAACTCGCCGCCGGGAACGGGGGGCAATAATTGATGGGTTGCCCACAGGGCAACAGCGGCAGCCCCGGGACGGGAGCACTCCAGACTGATCTCGCCCAGATGCAGTTCCTTCGAGCTGAAGTAGGTGTACGGCGAATCATGCTTGTAAAACCGGCCGACCGAGGGGTCGCGGAACAGCACCGAACCGCATCCGTACGGTTGCAGCCCATGCTTATGCGGGTCCATCACGATGGAGTCCACCTGATTCATCGCTTCATAGGCACGTCGGCAAGCTTCACTCAGTTGCTCGCGGATCAGCCGGAAGTAACCGCCGTAGGCTGCATCCGCATGGATGCGGAATCCATAGCGATCGCGCAGAGCGAGGATTTCGTCGAGCGGATCGACGGCGCCAATGGCCGTGGTGCCCATGGTGGCCACCACCGTGCCCACGTCGCCTTTGCGTAACTCATCTTCCAGGCGGTTCAAATCCATGCGGCCACGCCGGTCCGCAGCTACTGAGTTATAGCTGAGCTTGAGTACTGAACTGATGCGGTTATGGGTGTAGTGCGCCTGTTCGGAACCCACAATCCGCTTGCCGGGAGCAAGCTGCCCGGCGATCCAGAGAGCTTCCAGATTGGCAAAGGTGCCCCCGGAGGTCAGGTGGCCCAGATGTTCTGGCCAATCAAAGATGGCGGCCAACTGCGCTACCGCCTCAATCTCCATGACAGAGCTGGCGCGGCCCCCGTCGCGGGCATGGTTGTTGGGGTTGATGGTCATGGCCAGCGCGTAAGCGGCCTGCGCTAACGGATGCGGCGGCTTGAGCATCTGCCCGACATATAGAGGATGGAAGTAGGGGTAATTATCACCTAGTCGATGGGCAACGTTGGCTAGGATTTGCTCCATTGCTTGTGCAGAAGCATTGCTGCTCACCGGGGGAAGAGCTGAGAATTCAGCCTGCAGTTGGCGACGGGCACTGGCTAAAAGAGAGAGAACAAGATCGTGATCCATGGCGACTCTTCACCCTAACACAACCGGAAACAGGAGGGTAAATTTGGGACTGGAATATGTATTTTCAATTATATGAGTACCTTTCGAGGTGCCCTTGGAAGAAACTGCGTGTAAATTTTGATAACGATGGTACACTGATGCCAGCGTTAGAACCGAACCGGGCGTGAGCAGTAACTCGCCCAACCAAGCAAGATTCTGCCAGTGGTCGCTCCGATTCATCCAGCGCAATTCAATCCAGGAAATCCGATCAAAATGGAACAAGGTACTGTGAAGTGGTTCAATGACGCGAAGGGCTTCGGCTTCATCTCGCGCCAGAACGGCGAGGATGTGTTCGTGCACTACTCCGCGATCAATGCGCAGGGCTTCAAGAGCCTCCAGGAAGGCCAGGCCGTGCAGTTCAACGTTGTGAAGGGCCCCAAGGGCTGGCAGGCTGCCGACGTGCAGCCGCTCTAAATTGCCACTGGCCAGATTCGGCAGAATCTAGCGTTAGGCAAGGGCTGGGAGATTTCCCAGCCCTTGTTATTTGCAGGCTCGGCTTGAGTTCGAGCCTGCTGGATCCGGATAGATAAAGAGTCGACTAAGGTCTTTCTTCGGTACCCCATTCTTGTTACCACAGAGAAGTCTCCGTCCTACTTCTGCTTCACCTGCCCTTTACTCTGCTGGACCGTCCAAGGTAGAAATCAGAGAGCAATCGTAGATAAAGATCAGTTGGTGCGCTGATTCCATTCAGCCGGAATGGTTGCGCGCGGATCGATGGAGCAAAGGTTGCTCTCTCACCGGAAGCAACAGAATCGATTGGTTGCGCACCTCTTCTTCCTGATCGCTCATTTGTCCAGGTCCTGCGGAGGATTCGTTGAAATCAGGTAAGGCCATCATTGTGGGCGCGGGCCCGGCAGGGCTGACCGCGGCGCTTGAGTTACTGCGCCAAACAGGCATTTGCCCCATCGTTCTGGAAGCGGGCGAACAGGTGGGGGGCATCTCGCGCACGGTGGTGTACAAGGGCAACCGCATGGACATTGGCGGGCACCGCTTTTTTTCCAAATCAGACCGCGTCATGCAGTGGTGGTTGGATCTGATGCCGGTGGAAGCCACGCCGGGCCAGCCGGGAGAACTGCGTTATCAGGGCCAGCAGCGCAGCGTGCCGGCGCCAAATCCAGATGCGGCTTCCCGCTCGGACGAACGCGTGATGCTGGTGCGGGAACGCAAGAGCCGCATCTATTTTCTGCGCCGCTTCTTTGACTATCCGATTCGCCTCACCGCGGATACGCTGATCAAAATGGGTGCTCTGCGCACCGTGCTGTGCGGTATGAGTTATCTGCGCTCGGCCCTGCTGCCCAGCAGGAAAGAATCCTCACTGGAAGATTTTTTCATCAACCGTTTTGGCCGTCAGTTGTATCTCACCTTTTTCAAGTCGTACACGGAAAAGGTGTGGGGCGTGTCCTGTGATCGGATCAGCGCAGAATGGGGAGCGCAGCGTATCAAGGGACTCTCACTGCGCGCCGTGGTGTTGCACTTTATCAAGACCCGCTTTCGGCGCGCCGCGAGTACGGATATTGCGCAGAAGCAGGTAGAGACCTCGCTGATTGAAAAATTTCTGTATCCCAAGCTTGGTCCTGGGCAACTCTGGGAGTATGTGGCGGATCTGGTACGCGCCCAAGGAGGAGAGATTCACTTTGGTCTGACTGTCGATTGCGTGCACGTGCGCGAGGGCAAGGTGATTTCTGTTGAGGCTGTAGATCGGGCCGGTCAGCGCACCTCCTTTGCCGGAGATTATTTTTTCTCCACCATGCCAGTGCGCGATTTGGTGCATGCTCTCGACGTTCCTCCTCCGGCGGATGTGATGGAAGTGAGCGATGGGCTGATGTATCGCGACTTCATCACCGTGGGCTTGCTGGCTTCAAAGCTTACCGTGACCAATGCCGACGGATCGAAGCTGACCGATAACTGGATTTATGTGCAGGAGCCGGATGTGCTGGTGGGCCGGTTGCAGATCTTCAACAACTGGAGCCCTTACCTGGTGAAGGATCCCGGGAAGGCCTGGATTGGCCTGGAATACTTCTGCTACGAGACCGATGAGCTCTGGAAGTTAACGGACGAGAAGATGGCTCAGTTGGCTATTGCCGAAGTCGAGCGGATCGGCGTGGTCCGGGCTAGTGATGTAGAGGATTGGCATGTGGTGCGTGTGCCCAAAACCTATCCCGCCTACTTTGGCAGTTATGACCACTTTGACACGGTGCGCAACTTCATGGACGGTTTCGAAAACCTGTTTCTGGTGGGCCGCAACGGCATGCATAAATACAATAACCAGGACCATTCCATGCTGACGGCCATGCAGGCGGTGGAGAATATTGCCGCGGGTATTACAAGCAAAGACAATCTCTGGGCCATCAATACGGAAGCTGAATACCACGAAGAGAAGAAGTGATTCGGCGTTCGTTGTGGAGTGCGGGTTATTGCTGATCTCTTGACCGCAGGCAGCGAGAAAGCGGTGCTTGAAGTGGCAGTAATCGCGCGGAAGACAAGAACAGCTCCAAGGGCAGATGCCTTTGGAGCTGTTCCGTTTTGCAGATGAGGGTTTAGTGATTGCTGCAGGTGATCTGCGAGAAAGCATGGCAGCCAACGCGGCAGACGGAGTTTTCGCCCAACACCAGCGTGGGGCTAAAGGGTGTGATGGCGAAGTCGACTGCGCGGCGGAAGCCCTGCATGGAGCAGAACTGATCGGCTGCCGGTTGATCGCACTCGCGGCCTCGATAGAGGCAGCGGTCAAGCGCCTGGCCGCGCACCGTGGGACTCTGGAAGGTACGCGCGCCGCCTGGAGGTGCCGGGCGGTCCAAGTCACGGCGCGGGGGTTCACGATCACTGCCGCAGCGGACGTTTTCAAGCGCCTGACAGTCCGCGCGGTTGCACACCTGGCGGTCGCCCATGACGAGCGTAGGCCGTGCCGGACGATAGCTGAAGTCCTCCGCGCGACGAAAGCCTTGCTGCTGGCAGAAATTGTCCGCGGCAGGCCGGCCACATTCAGCACCCCAGTGCAGACACCAGTCCACGCGGGTGCGATCGATCATGGGCATCGCGAAGAAGCCATCGCGGCCATCGCGCGAGCGATCGTAGTTATCGTGCGGAGGATAGTTGTTGCTGGGCCGGAGGTCGTCGCGTACGCAGCGAACATTCTCAAGGGCAGCGCAGTCGGCGCGATTGCAGATTTCGTTTTCGCCCATGACAAGGGTGGGCCGGGCCAGACGGGTGTTGAAACTGGCGGCGCGCGCAAAGCCCTGCTGGCGGCAGAACTGGTCGGCTGCCGGCTGGTCGCACTGCATGCCCCAATGCAGGCAGCGGTCCACGCGGTTGCGCCCGATCATCGGCACCGAAAAGAAGCCGTCGCGCCCAGAGGCGCTGTCCTGCGGATATTGCGGGGCGGGGTCGCGTGGGTAGGGGGACTGCGCAGTGAGTGCGATTGCTGAGAAGACAAGGGCAATCGAACATGCCAAGCGTAGAAACTTCATCGTGCTCCTTTGAGGTGCGCCAAGAGAAATCCCGCAGGTTTTCACCTACAAGGAGAAATAGCGCCTGTCTGTAGAGATCCCTCATTGTAGCGGGCAAAGTGGGTCCGGAAAGAAGTTTCTTTGGGGAGGAAGGAGAATCGGATTGCGCCATGCTTTAGCCGCGATTCAGCCTCCAGAGGAGGAAGTTCAGAAGCGCGGCAAAGCTGACCCAGGCGAGATACGGCACCATCATCCATGCGGCCGTGCGGTCAAGCGCGCTGAAGGCCAGTGCGCTTGCTGCAATCAGCGCCCAAAGCACGAGCACTTCCACAAAGGCCCATCCAATCTGGTGCCAGTGGAAGAAGAGCAGCGACCAGGCAAAGTTGAGCGCGAGCTGCGTGAGAAACAGCGCGAGAGCCCAGGTACGTTCCTGGGATGGGGCGGTGAGCGTAATGCGCCAGGCAGCCACCGCCATCATGGCGTAGAGCAACGTCCAGACCGGTCCGAAGATCCAGTTGGGTGGGGCAATCGAGGGCATACGGAGGGTCTTGTACCAGCCTGCAACCTCCACCGCCGTCCAGTGGCCACTGACGCCAGCCACGGCAAAACAGAGTCCTAGCCAGGCGAGCAACGTTATCCAACGCATTGAAGTCCTCCCACAAGAAGAGATTCCCGGCCTACGCCGGCGATGCTGAGTCTCCCGTTCTCTCATGTGGATTGTGAAAGAAATAGGCTATTTTGTTGATGTCTTCGAAGGGCAGGAGCGCTACAGGCGCGGAGCTATGGAAGATTCCCCTTCCCGACTCGCAGCCTGAAATGGTGCGGAATCGGGTTCAGCGCAGTTGGAGAATGGGTATCCGCCTCGACTTTCCTGAGCAAAAGCTTCTATCCTCAAGTGTTGGCGCGGTTTCGTTTCCCGCTCCACAGAAGAGAGACCATGAGCACCGAGACAATTTCTGTACATCTGCCCGATGGAGCCATCCGTCAGGTTCCTGCTGGCACAACTCCTCTTGAGATTGCGACCTCGATTTCACCGCGTCTGGCTGCAGCCAGCGTGGCTGCGCGCCTTGTGCCGTTGGCCGGCGCTGATGCGAAGACTGCCAGCGAAGAGCCTTCCGAGGCCAGCATGTATGCCACGGAGGATGCCAACGCCGTCCGCCTGGTGGACCTGACCATGCCGCTGACTGCCGACACCAAGCTTGAGCTGGTTACCGAAAAGGATCCCGATGCGCTGAAGGTGGTTCGCCACTCGGCCGCGCATGTGCTGGCGACAGCGGTTCTGGAGCTGTTCCCGGAGACCAAGCTCGGTCACGGCCCGGCCACCGATCAAGGGTTCTTCTACGACTTCTATCGCGAAAAGCCGTTTACACCTGAAGATCTGATCAAGATCGAGTCCAAGATGGCCGAGGTGGTTGCACGCGACGATCACTTCGTGCGGTGTTCCGAGTCGAGAGAAAAGGCGCTCGAAACGTTTGAAAAAGACGGCGACTTCATGAAGACCCACTTCGTGACCAAGTTCACGAAGGAGGGCGATCAGGTGAGCTTTTATAAGAACGGCGCCTTTGTGGACTTCTGCCGTGGTCCGCACCTGCCTTCGACGGGCCGCGTGAAGGCCTTCAAGGTGACCAATCTGGCCGGCGCGTATTGGCTGGGCGATGAAAAGAATCCTCAACTGCAGCGCATCTATGGCACGGCCTTCTTCTCGAAGAAGGAGATGGACGCGCACTTTGAGCGGTTGGAAGAGGCTGCCCGCCGCGATCATCGCGTGCTCGGCAAGCAACTCGACCTGTTCAGCATTCAGGAACTGGCCGGCGCGGGGCTGATCTTCTGGCATCCGAAGGGTGCCATGATCCGCAAGACGATGGAAGACTGGATGCGCGATGAGTGCATCCGCCGCGGTTACGATCTGGTGTACACGCCGCACGTGGCCAAGGTGAATCTCTGGCAGACTTCCGGCCATGAAGGCTTCTACTCGCAGAACATGTTCACGCCCATGGAACTGGACGATGCCATGTATCGCATGAAGCCGATGAATTGCCCGTTCCACATTCTCATCTACAAGAACTCGCCCAAGAGCTATCGCGATTTGCCGGCCCGCTATGCCGAGCTGGGCAACGTGTATCGCTACGAGCGCTCGGGCACCATGCATGGCCTGCTCCGCGTGCGTGGCTTTACTCAGGACGATGCGCATATCTTCTGCATGCCGGAGCAGATTGTGGACGAAGTAGTGGCCTGCATCGAGTTTGCGAAGGCCGTGCTCACTACCTTCGGCTTCAAGGAATTCAAGGTGGAGCTCAGCACGTGGGATCCGAATGATCGTGCCCACTATGCCGGCTCGGACGACAACTGGAATCTGGCTATCAAGGGACTGGAACACGCGCTCGAACGCGAGAACATTCCCTACAAGACTATCCCTGGCGAAGCGGCATTCTACGGGCCCAAGATCGACTTCAAGCTGGTGGATGTGCTGGGCCGTTTGTGGCAGCTCTCTACCGTGCAGTTCGACTTCAACCTGCCGGCGCGTTTTGAGATGGAGTACGTGGGTGAGGACGGCCAGCGTCATCAGCCGGTCATGGTGCATCGCGCCCTGTTCGGCTCGGTGGAGCGCTTCTTCGGTGTGCTCATTGAGCACTACGCAGGCGCCTTCCCACTCTGGCTGGCTCCAGTGCAGATTGGACTGGTGCCCATCAGCGAACGGCATCTCGGCTATGCGGTCAAGATCGAGTCGGCATTGAAGAGCGCCGGCTTCCGCGTGGAAGTGGATGCCCGCAATGAGAAGATGAACGCCAAGATTCGCGACTTTGCCAACCAGAAGACTCCTTACATCCTGGTCTTCGGCGACAAGGAAGCGGAAGCAGGCGCAGTGAGCGTGCGCGCCCGCGGCAAGGGCGATCAGGGCTCCATGCCGCTGGACGAGTTCATCGCCAAGGCCAAGGAATTGGCTGAAACCAAATCCATGGACCTGTAATTTCACTCGACCATTCCGCCGCCAGACATTATTCTGGCGGCGGAGGTCGCTATGAATTCCCCAATTCCCGGCGCGGAGCTTTCCCTCTCTGCGCAGCCGCACATTGTGCGCTCAGGCCTCAGTCTGAGCGGTGAGCCGATCCGCTTTGTCGGCAAAGAAACCTTCGTCAAACTCGCTTCCAGTTCTTCCGCCAACTCCATCACCATCCTCGAAGACGTCAGCCCGGCGCACCACGGGCCGCCGTTGCATAGCCACAATTTCGAAGAGTTCTTCTACATCCTCTCCGGCGAATTCCTCTTCGAACTCGATGGCCAGCAATCCAGCGCTTATCCTGGCGACTTTGTCCACGCGCCAGCTCACGTTCCCCACGTTTTCCAGAACGTGACCAACCAGGACGCGCGCATGTTGATTGTGGCTCGTCCCGGTGGCATCGAGAACTATTTCGCAGAGCTGGCGCAAAAGTTGATGACGGATCCCGGCGACGTGGCTGGACTCAACGCCATCTCCGTCCGCTACGGCATTCAGGTTCTGGGCCCGCCGCTCTCCGCCCGCAAAGCGTAGTTCCCTTATGCGCTCACCCGGTGGAACTCTGTTATTGTTGCTGCAATCAGAGTTCTCAACCTATGCGACGTTCTTCTACTCTCAGGTTTTTCACCTCTGCCTCGTGCTTAGCTTTGGTCCTCTTTCTCGCGCCCCATTGGTCCGCGCAGGAGAAGCCAGAAACTGCCGTCTCAGCGCCGGCCGCACCTCCCGTCAAGGCTGCGGCGAAAGCTCCGGACTTTTCCAAGGAAGCTGTTGTCTACGAGCGCTACAGCACCTGGGTTCGCGAAGAGGCTGATGGCACCGGTGTGCGCAAAAGCGCAGTCCGCGTCAAGGTACTTGCCGATGCCGGCGTTAAGAGCATGGCGGTTCTGGAGTTCAACTACACCGCCGGGAATCAGCAACTGGATATCGGCACCGTGCTGGTTAAAAAGCCGGACGGCACGGTTGTTGTAACCCCCGCCTACAATATCCAGGATCTGCCAGCAGATGTGAGTCGTGAGGCTCCCATGTACTCGGATCTTCACGTCAAGCATGTGGCGGTAAAAGGTCTGGGGGTTGGCGATGTTCTGGAATATGAAGTTACTCTGCGCACGCTCAAACCGGATGTTCCCGGCCATTTCTGGTTGGAGTATAGCTTCGAAAAGAATTCCATCGTGCTGGAGGAAAACCTTGAGCTGGATCTGCCCGCAGACAAGCCGGTGCGCGTTGCTAGTGAAGATCTGCAACCGCTGATCAGCAGCTCCGATGGCCGCAAACTTTATCGCTGGGCCAGCAAAAATCTTTCCCGCCCGGATCCGGACGCTCCGCCGAAGTCCACCAAGCACTGGAAGCCTTCAGTGCAGGTGACAACCTTTACCAGTTGGGAACAGGTAGGCGCCTGGTATGCATCTTTACAGAAGGATGCGCTCGCCATTACACCTGCTATTCAGAAGAAAGCGAATGCTCTGACCAAAGGCCTCACCACCGATGACGCCAAGCTTCATGCCATCTTCAATGATGTTGCCTTGCACATTCACTATATTGGCCTGGAGTTCGGCCAAGGACGTTATCAACCCCATTCCGCAGACGATGTGCTCTCCAACGAATATGGCGATTGCAAAGACAAACACACACTACTTTCCACGCTGCTGAAGGCGGCGGGCATAGAGGCTTGGCCGGTTCTCATCTCCAGTTCGCGACCGCTTGATGCGGAGACTCCATCGCCTGCGCAGTTTGACCATGTGATTACGCTAGCCACGGTGGACGGCAAACTGGTGTGGATGGATTCAACGGCAGAGGTGGCCCCGGTGGGCGTGCTCTACGCTTCGCTACGCGACAAGCAGGCTCTGACCGTTCCGGTTGCGAAGCCCGCTTATCTGGAGCGTACGGCTGCTGACTTGCCTTTCCCGCAGGTGACCACCTTCCAAGCCGCAGGCGCACTCGATGCGAAGGGTACCTTTACCGGGCATATAGAGCAGAGCACGCTGGGTGACGGCAATACAGTATTGCGTGCAGTGGTGCGGGCCATTCCCGAGGCCAACTGGAAGAAGTTTGTCGAAGGTTTTGCCAATCGCACGGGCTTTTCTGGCGAGGTGACGAATCCAAAAATTTCGCCCCTTGAAAGGATCGAAGAGCCGATCACGTTGGCCTACGACTACACGCGGGAGAAATACGGCGAGTGGGATGATCGTCGCATCTCGCCCCCCATGCCACCGGTGGGATTAGAGCTCTCACCGGGTGTCAAAGTTACCAAACCCGCGGACGACGTGGATCTGGGTTCGCCGGGCGAGGTACACTACACGGCCTCGATTACGCTGCCAGTTGATTGGCTCGTGTTTCCACCTGCGGGTGTCGACAAGGTGGAAGACTGGATGGAATACCACTCGAAATATGCTTTTGAGGAGGGAAAGTTTACCGCTGAGCGCAGCCTGCGCGTGAAGAAGGACAAAGTGCCCTTGGCGGATTGGGATAAATACCTGGCCTTTCGTCTGGCGATCTATGCCGATGAGGTCAAGATGATGTGGATACGTAATTCCACCGACGCCGCCAACGGATCGCCGTTCGGAATGGATGGAGGGGAAACGTCGGCATGGATGCCGGAGATGGCCGATCTTTTGCAGAGGCTGCGCGGGCTGGCGACGATTCTCGATGCCGATCCTCCACCGAGCGCGCGCGGTGCATGGGATGCTTCAGAGCCGGCACGCAAGGCTATGGCCGCCATTGAAGCAAAGACCCTGATGCTGAAGATGGAAGAGGACGACGCGGTGCATGTAAGCGTGTTGCTGGCCAATGCGTGGAGCGCGCGCGGTTGGCTGGCGCTCAACCAGGGAGATCTGGCGACGGCAGAAAACTATCTGCGCGCTGCCTGGCGGGTGAGCCCGCAGCGTATGACAGGTTTTTTGCTGGGACGTTTGCTGGAAGCTAAAGGCGAAAAAACGGCTGCTGCGCACCAATACGCACTGGCACACTTTGCCGCGAGCAGCAGCAGCTTTGAGCTCTCTGACTTCGGCCAGGACCGCGATGCGAAGATTCGCGTGGCCTACGCAAAGGCGGCTGGCAAGGATCTGTCTGCCGGCGCGCTGAACGATGGCCAGTACAATGGCAGCCTGCGTGCGGAATTGGATAAGGTGGTGGAGATCAAGCCGATCTTCCACGTGACCAAGCTGACCGGAATGGGGCTCTATATGGTGGCCTTTGAAACAGGCAAGCCGGTCAAGGCGCGCTTCATGGGCGGCGATCAGGGAATGGAGGCCGCTGTAGCGCAACTGGAGAGTTACCATTTTGCGCCGCAGTTGCCCACCGGCTCGAAGGCGCGCCTCCTGCGTCAGGTGCGGCTGGTCTGTACGCCCTACGCAGGCTGCGACGCGTTCCTGCTTTCGCCAGATCATGTGGAATCTGCGCCCATTCAGGTGAAGGCTCTCCCGAAGAGTCCTGGCAGCAACGCAGGCGAAAAGACCATCGAGATTCGGTTGAACTGATGGCTATGGCCGTGGCGGCATCTCTGCTTGCCGCCACAACCACGGCAATCTGCTCACGCCCCCATCAGCGGCACTTCTTAGTGATGCTCAACGCCGTTCCATCATCAGATCGATGGTTGGAGTTCCCAAGGGGTGCGTGTAGTAGTTTTCGCTGCACGAGGGGCTTTTGACGAAGCGCAGTTTGCCGTTTTCGTCTTCAAAGGTGAGCCCATATTCTGAAGCTCCCTTGAATTGGCCCCATGCCTTGGGGATGTGCGTTACGCAGGCCGCCTCGCTGCCGAAAGGCGTTTGCGCATGCACGGCTTGCAACTTCCAAAGGTGTTCGCCAGAGAAACATAGCAGGGCTCCGGCCAACATCCAGAGAAGGCTTTTTGCTATTTTCATTTCCGCTCCAAGGGTAAAGATTCCGCTACCCCATGGACGTAGCCGCTTTCTCCAGTGCTCGAAAATTCCTGTCTGCAAGGCCGCATGGCAACTCCAGTCTCCTGCGCAAGATAGCGGAAATGCTAGCCAAAGCACCGGAATGGAGGGATACTGAACCCATGGCAACGCAGCCCGCTTTCGATCGGCCGGTTTCTGTCGAGGAGTATCTCTCGACCGTCTACGAGCACGACTGCGAGTACGTAGACGGCACTGTCGAGGAGCGTGACGTGGGCGAATTCGAGCATGCATACGTACAGGGACTTCTGGTGACGTTGTTCAACAACCACCGTGCAGACTGGGGTGTTTACGCGCTTCCCGAGCAGCGTGTGCAAACTCAGAAGACGCGTTTCCGTGTTCCGGACGTATGCGTTCTGCGCCGCACCGCACTGCGCGAGCCCATCCTCACCCATCCGCCGCTGCTGATTATCGAGGTCCAGTCGCCTGACCAAACCCTGCGTGCGACAGAGGCCAAGGCCAAGGAGTTTCTAGCCTTCGGCGTGGAGCATGTGTGGGTCATTGATCCCTACGCACGCGTTGGCTACCGCGCTACCGAAAACGGCCTCGAACTGGTTCGCTCCGGTGACTTTTCGATTCCCGGAACCCCTATCGAACTCAAGCTCCATGCCATCCTTGCTGAGCTGGATCAGGTGTAACGGCCTTCATGCCGCAACCTTCTACCAAAGCAAAAGGCCAGCTCCATTGAGCTGGCCTTGTTGCCTGCAGCAGAAAAACTACGCGTTGATTGCCATGCCCAGCACCGACGAATAGCCGTCCAGCAAGCTCTCGGCCAGGGTGGGATGGGCATGGATCACTTGCATCATCTCTTCCACCGTGCCTTCCAGCTCCAGCACCGCCACGGCCTCGGCGACAATCTCCGTTGCTCCAGCGCCCAGAATGTGCACGCCCAGAATCTCGCCATACTCGGCGTCGGTCACCACCTTCACAAAGCCATCGTGGTTGCCCAGGATGGTTGCCTTGGAGTTGCCCGCGAAGGGGAATTTGCCGACCTTCACGTTGAAGCCCTTCTCCTTGGCCTCGGCTTCCGTCAAACCAACCGATCCGATTTGCGGCTCGGTATACGTGCAACCCGGGATGCGGTCTTTGCGGATCGCCTTGTAGGGCTTGCCCGCGATCTTGGCGGCGGCAACCATGCCGGCCATGGCGCCCACGTGCGCCAACTGCGGCAAACCGAAGACAATGTCACCAATGGCGAAGACGCCCGGCTCGGCTGTTCCCTGCGCGCCATCCACCTTGATCAGTCCGTGCTCCAGCTCGACCTTGGTTTTCTCCAGGCCGATCCCCGCCGTGCGTCCGGCGCGGCCTACCGCCAGCAGCACCTTCTCGGCTTCCTTCTGCTGTGTGCGGCCATTCGCATCGGTCCAGGTTACGCGCACGCCGGTTTCGGTGCGTTCCACCTTCTCCACCTTTGCGCCGGTATTCACGTCGATGCCGCGCTTCTTGTAAAGCCGCGTGATCTCCTTCGAGATCTCCTCGTCCTCCACCGGCACTACGCGAGGCAGGTACTCGACGATGGTCACCTCCGCGCCAAAGCTGCGGAAGATGGAGCTGAACTCCATGCCAACCGCGCCCGCGCCAATCACAATGAGCGACTTCGGCGGCTGGGGCAGCGAGAGAATCTCAATGTTGGTCAGGATGCGGTCGTCTGGCGTGAGCCCCGGCAGCGCCTTGGCATCCGATCCGGTGGCCAGAATGACGTTCTTGGCCTTCACCGTGCTCGTCGCGTTGTTTTCGCCAGCGACGGCAACCGTGTGAACGCCGTCAACCGCAGGTCCAGTGAGCGCGCCCGCGCCCGCCACCACGGTGATCTTGTGCTTTTTCATCAGGAACTCAAGACCCTTGGTGTGCTTGGTGATGATGCCGTCCTTGCGGCGGAGCACGGCGGCCCAGTCCAGCGACAGGTTCGTTGCCCCTGCAATCCCCAACTCGGCAGCGTGCTTCATGTGGTCCCAGAGCTCGGCGTTGAACAGCAAGGCCTTGGTGGGGATGCAGCCCACGTGCAGGCAGGTGCCGCCCAGCTTGGGCGTGCGCTCGATCAGGGCGACCTTCAGGCCAAGCTCCGCCGCGCGGATGGCCGCCGTGTAGCCGGCCGGTCCACCGCCAACAATTGCTACGTCAAATACCACTTCGCTCTGGGTCTCTGCCACGGGATGCTCCAATCTTCGGGTGCGTCGGGGCGCACCGGTTTCTTCTAGTTTAGACAATCCCGCCCGGCCCCATCCCGCGCTGGTTGGAACACGGCTTTTTGTTAGTTTTTTTCTAGAGAGGGAGAGAATCCTGTCCGCCGTCTACGAAAGTGGGGAACCGGGTGCGCCCGCCGGTGTCCGGGGCGAACTACTGGCGTGGAGCGGTTCGGCGGCTACATTCGATAGATCAGTAACGAGTCTATGGTATCCCGGTGCTCAAATGCGCCGGGGCAATGTCAATTGTGGCGGGAAAGGGCGGGGAGAGCGGTGCTGCCCACCGCTACTGGCTATTTCTGAGAATGATCAGCTCAATCCCGATTGCTTGGCAATGAGTTCCGCCGTAAGTTTTGCGCCGAAATCTGTGGCCGCATCTAGCAGCGCTTTCCCGCCTTTCGTCAGAAACTCCACCACCTTGTTTCCGTCTTGCTTGGCCGCTGCATCCTTTGCTTCGGCAACCAGTTGAAGCTGTGCATAGTCCCTGCCAGTCGATGCGGATTGTGCAAGGTGCAGGCGTAACTTCTCAAGTTCACTCGTTAGTGCACCTAAATCGGCTTGGTTTTGAATTGCAGTCCATTGCGGTTGATTGTTGATTATGCCAGTTGAATGTGCCCCAACTGCGCCAGCCTGCCTAATGTTATATTGATCACCTTGAATAATCGTCTGCACGGAACGAACGGGAATCGATTTGGTCTTGGACGCTTCTTTGTACCCATTCTCAGTTATGTATGAATACTCCCCCTTGCTATAGAGTCCAATTACTGTCACTAAACTTCCAGGAGGATTGTCGCGCATTGCCATCGGACCAGTCTTAACCAGCCCATGCTTGTCCAGTTCACTCATGGCAAGATCAAAGTCAACCTCACTTATTCCTGCGGCAAGAGAACGATTCTTCAATTCGCTTGGTGAAAGCCCTTTGTAAGATTGACGGAGGTCTGTGGTCGTAAGCTGTCTTTCCCTGAACTCTGACAATAGCTGTTGCAGAATGAACTCCGTTGCCTCATTACCCGAGTACGGTCGCTGTGGCCTGCTTCTTTTCTTCATCTTTTTGTCCAGATGCCTCCTGCCTTCTGTGGTTAACGTGACCTGTTCCAAAGGATTTAGTTCCGGCTTGCCGTGCGAATCATTCGCTCCATCGATATAGCGGTCACCTCTCAATGCGTTTAGAACGTTCGAAAGAACAACGTCGCTAGGCTCTGTATGGAATTGGTATTTCAAGTCGATCAAAGCAAGGGAATGAGGAAATACATCGTTCACAGCCTCCATGACTGCTTGGGCTAACTCATGGTCATACCCTGCTAGCCTGCTAGGTGGCTCACCCCGGGGGAACTTTTCTACCTTGCTGACGGCTTCAACGATCAATTCATCATGCCATGTATGCGGAGGGTATTTATAGCACCAATTTGAAGGTGCGAGCATCGAGGTAAATCCATGCTCACGCAACTTTTCGAATCGCTCCATGTGAGCTGGTGGCAAGGGGCAAGTTTCAAACTTGAAAGACGCACGTGATTCAGTGGACACCCCGCGAATGATCGCCTGCTTGCACAAGCCGTACGGAGGGGCAAGTAATGGATGGTCTCCAAATCGTTCCAAGCAGACGGCAATGAGCAAGTCATCCCCTGAAAGCTTGTTAGTTCTTTCCCATCGTGGACTCATGGTTGAATAAAATAATACGCCGATTATGCTGGGAAAAGCGGGACCAAATGTTACACACAGTGATGCGTTATTGGAGTACGGCCGAATTCTATGTTGCGACCCGGATATTCGGAGTTGCATCCTCGCGACAGGCGGCCCGGTCAAGATCCGTGAGGAGGCGTCTTGAGTCAGAAGAAGCTGTGCCCTGTTCATCGCGGCGCTTTATCGCGATGAGCGGGCGGGTGTGGACTCGTGGTTTCCCACTCAAAAGCAAAGAACGCATTTTGAATGGGGCACGGACTATCGGGCAATGATAGAGCGTGAAGAATTTGAGCGGGCCACCTGCCTGGTGCTAAAGGGTCGATAGTTTGGCGGTACTCTCCCGAATGGAGGAGTGATGAGAAGTTAGTTTTGCTGATACTTCGTATGTATCTAAACATTTATGGCGGAAAGCATTCTTGATGAGTGGTAAGGCCTGTTATCGTCAGCGACAGGAATACTTGTATCATTGTGTGAATGGCTGCCGAATACGGTGTCTTTGTGGTTGTTGATAAAGAGTACGGTGAACATCTTTGCGAATTGGCGCGACAAGGCGCGGTTTGGATCATTGACACGCCTATCAATCGGGCGGCTGCGGTTAAGGCAAGGGCAGAACGCCCCAACGCTAGCCATCTTGTGGGTGTGACCACCTTCACATCTAAGGCCAGTTTTCCTGAGGAGTCTTTCCTCGATGAGTTGGGCATGATCGACCTGCACCACGGCCCCAATTCGGCAGACCCGCCTTACACGGTGCTTGAAATCATTGGCGCATCATTAACCGAAAGCGTGAAGACCGCACTTGCACAGCACGGATTTGACGAGTTCCGATCGACCACAATAGGGTTTCGCGCTGTTCGTACTGTGTCGTCTATGCCGCTCGCTCCTCCAAAGCAAACCCGCGCAATTGAAGTTCACGACTCCGCATTAGATCAGATAACGCTGGAGCAAGGTGTCGCAGTCCTGCACTTTCCACAGGTGTACATACATTCCAGTGAGGGACGCCCTGCAATTGACGATGGGACATGTTGGACGCAGGAAGCAGTGATTCGCATCGGGGATGCCAAGATCGAGGGTGGCTTTTCAAAGGAGAGCCGCGATGCTTACGGTGGCTATGCCCATTATCTTTCGGACGGCTCCCTGACAATAGACGGCATCGTCTCCGATAATTTAATTCCAATCCCACTGGATGTGACTGGCGAAATCGACCTCTCACTTGAGTGCTGGGGTGAGATTGTTCGCATACAAGGCAATTCTGCGTTGCTGGAGCTTATAGGAACAGCGGTGCACGTCGAGGAATTTCGCCCCGCCCGTGACTAATTCCTCTTACCAAGCGCAAAATAGCCAATGCACTTATTGAATCTGCTTTGCATGACTTTCCTGGATTAATGTCAGAAAGTGGTCTTTCGGAGCGTGAGCCCAGGAAGTGCCACTAACTCCACTTACAAAGTTCTCTTGACTGGTGTTGCTCAGCGCGTCGCTTCCACGAGTGCGGAGACTCGTGCGAGCGCGGCTTCGGTGTTGCCGAAGTCTTCGATCCAGTGGACCTCGGGCTCGCGGCGGAACCAGGTCAACTGTCGCTTGGCGTAGTTGCGATGGCCCTGTTGCGCGGCGGCCAGCGCTTCCGCTTCGCTCATCTGCTCCTCAAGAACGGCCAGCGCCTGACGGTAGCCGAGGGAGTCGAGCGCCTTGACGCGGCCGTATTGGGCGAGCAGGCCGCTGGTTTCGTCGACAAGCCCCGCGGAAAACATCTGGGCGCAGCGCTGGTTGAGCCGCTCGTAGAGCGCCTGCCGGGCCGGATTTAATCCGATGCGCAGCAGGCGGAAGCCGGTGAGAGGATCTTTCTTCTCGTCGCCCATCTGCGCCGACATGGGCTGCCGGGTGGCCACACACACCTCGATGGCGCGGATCAGCTTGGGCTCGTCGTTGGGGTGGATGCGCGCGGCTGTGGCCGGGTCCAGGCGCTGCAAGATCCGGTGCAGGTGCGTGGTGCCGCGCCGTGTGGCGGAGGCGCGCAGTCGTTCGCGCAGTCCGTTCTGGCGTGCCGGCCCTTCGAAGAGCCCCTCGGTGAGCGCGCGCAGATAGAGTCCGGTTCCGCCTGTGACGATGGGCATGTGGCTGCGCGATGCGATCTGCCGCATGGCCGCGCGCCCCAAGCGCGAGTAGGCTCCGGCGGTGAACGGCTCATCCGGCGTGGCCACGTCGATCAGGTGATGAGGCAGCCGCGCCCGCTCCTCCACGCTCGGTTTGGCCGAGCCAATCTCCATGCCGCGATACACGGCTACCGAATCGCAACTGACGATCTCGCCCGCGAAGCGCTCGCCCAGAGCCAGCGAGAGCGCCGTTTTGCCGCTGCCCGTGGGGCCAAGGATGAGAACGGCGAGGGGCTCTGCTGACTGCGCGGAGGGTTGCGAAGGGCTGCCGGATGCAATGCTCATAGACGCCACCAGCCGGTGGGAAAGATCCAGCCCGGATGGGTATGGAGCAGCGTCCAGAGGCAGAGGAGAGCCGCCACTAGCACCAGACCCACAATCTGGTTGCGGCGGAAGAGCTGCTGCTGACGCTCGCGGCGTGCGCGCTCGGCCTGCTGCTCGGGGAACGGTTTGATGCGGGTCTGGACCATGAACTCCGACGTGCGGTGGTTAAGCTATCTGCACCTCGAACAGTATAGGGGAGGAGAAAGAGCTGAGTGATCGTGGTGTTTGACTTTGCCCACCCAACTTTCCGACCATGGTTTTGATAGTTTGGGAGTAGCGGTTCTGAAAGGAAGCGGTGATGAAAGTCCTGATCTTGGGTTCCGGTGGCCGGGAGCACGCTCTGGCCTGGGCAGTGGCACGGTCGAAACGCGTGACAGAGGTGGTGTGTGCGCCCGGCAACGGCGGCATAGCCACGGTGGCGCGCTGCGTGCCCGTGGACCTGAAGGATGTGGCGGCCATGGTGGCGCTGGCTGAGGCGGAGCAGCCCGGTCTGGTGATTGTGGGCCCCGAGCTGCCGCTCTCGCTGGGTGCTGTGGATGCTCTGGAAGCCCGCGGCTTTCGGGCCTTTGGTCCATCCAAGGCTGCGGCCATGCTGGAAACCAGCAAGGGGTTTGCCAAGCAGTTCCTGCAGAGGCACAACATTCCCACGGCCAATTTTGCAGTTTGCAGCACGCTGGACGAGGCCAAGAAGTCGATTGAATGTTTCCATGCTCCCGTGGTGGTGAAAGCCGACGGGCTGGCGGCCGGCAAGGGCGTGTTGATCTGCGATTCGCGGCATGAAGCTGCGGAAGCTGCGGAAGGGCTCTTCAGCGGCTCGTTGCTGGGCGAGAAGGCGGAGCAGGTGGTGGTGGAGGAGTTCCTGACCGGCGACGAGATCAGCTTCCTTTGCCTCAGCGACGGCCAGCACGTGGCTCCCATGGCTCCCGCGCAGGATCACAAGCGGATCGGCGAGGGCGATACAGGGCTGAATACCGGCGGCATGGGTGTTTATTCCACCGACGAGATGCTGACGGAGGAAATGAGGCACTGGATTCTGCGCCACATCGCCGAGCCCACGGTGAAGGGCATGGCGGCCGAGGGAACGCCCTTCAAGGGGGTGCTCTACGTGGGCCTGATGATGACCGCGCGCGGGCCTCAAGTGCTTGAATTTAATGCTCGTTTTGGCGATCCCGAGACCCAGGCTCTCATGGTACGGCTGGAGAGCGATCTGGTGGAGGCTCTGGAGGCCTGCATCGATGGCCGTCTGGCTGATTCGGAAATGCGCTGGAAGCCGGGTGCTTCAGCGTGCGTGATTGCCAGCTCCGCAGGGTATCCAGGCAGCTACAAGACCGGGCTTGCCATTCATGGGCTAGAGGAGGCCGCCAAGCTGGAGAATGTGGTGGTTTTCCACTCCGGTTCGGCTCAGGCTGGGGGAGAGATTCTGACCGCGGGTGGACGCGTACTGGGAGTTACCGCCAGCGGAGACAACCTTGAAAAGGCGCTGGCCCGCGCCTACAAGGCCTTGGCGGCAATCAACTTCGAAGGAATGTACTTCCGGCGCGATATTGGGCACCGCGCGCTCAAGAAGGGGTAAGTCTCATATTGACTCAGGTGTAGCCACAACGGCCGGTGTACTGGCCTGCTTCTGGAAGCAGGAGCGGCACAGAACCGGCCGTCCCTGGGTTGGTTTGAACGGCACAGTGGTTTCCTGTCCACAGGCCGAACAGGTTGTTCTGGTTTCAGGGCGCACTCGTGCCGAACCGCGGGCCCGCTTCGCCTTGCACAGTTTGCAATGCTTGGGGTCATTCTTGAACTGTTTGTCGTGAAAGAAGACCTGCTCACCGGCAGTGAAGATAAAGTCAGCCCCACAATCCACGCACTTCAAGACCCGATCGGAAAATTCCATATGTTGCTTCCCCGCAACAGGGAAACAAACCAAGAGCGGCCTACAGATGAGCGATTGCCGTTCCGGGTTCCCTGTTCTGTTACTGGTACACACCAAGGGCCCGGGGCCGCTTAGAGTAAGCGGCGTAGAATGCTACTCCATGGGGATGGGAGCAGACGAAGGAGAGTCACGAGCGCGGCTCGGTGACGGGGGAGAAATTTATTGAAAGACCTCGATATCCATCCAATGTGTTGCAGTATTCCAGCGGGCTCCCGGATACCGGGAGCCCTTGGGATGGATCATTTTACCTCTGTAAGGACGGTTTAGTCTTGCTCCTTACGAGCCTTCTTACGATTGCGCTTGCGCGCCAGAGCGGCCTTGACACGGCGCTTCTCACCGGGCTTCAGGTAGTAGGAATGACGCTTGACTTCCTTGATGATGTCTTCCTGCTGAACCTTCCGCTTAAACCGGCGGAGAGCATTCTCTAGCGGCTCGCCTTCTTGTACACGAACCTCTGCCAAAACTGATCCACCTCCAAACCTGCCAGTGTGGCTCCTCACAGGATATCGCAGATAAGCAGTTTCGTGATGGGTGAATCCATACGGATTACAGTTTTGAGATGACCAAAGAGTGGATATTTTTCAATAGAAAACGTTGCCGCAGGCTCAAAAGGCTGAATTTATTCCTGATGCATACTAAATGGTGCACTTAAGTCTTTTTGTTTCCCGCGGCCTCTTTCCTGCCCATGCTTTACCCTGAGGATAAGGCTCTGCACAAGGAGACGGTTCCAACAAGATGATTCGCAGTTATCAGGGACATACCCCACAGATTCACCCCAGTTGCTACATCGATCTCTCTGCGCAGATTCTGGGCGACGTGGTGATTGGCGAGCGTTCGTCGATATGGATGAACGCGGTGGTGCGTGGTGACGTGCACGCGATCCGCATCGGCTCCTGCTCGAACGTGCAGGATTGTTCGGTGGTGCATGGCCAACGCAACAAATATGCTGTGATCATTGGCGACATGGTGACCATTGGCCATAACGTGACCGTCCATGGCTGCACCATTGAGGACAACGTGGTGGTGGGCATGGGAGCACGGGTGCTCAACAATGTCCGCGTGGGCTCGGGGTCGATTATTGCAGCGGGGGCTGTGGTGCCGGAAAACACGGTTGTCCCGCCACGCACGCTCTGGGCTGGGGTGCCAGCCAAGATGCGCCGTGAGATCTCCGATACAGACTTTGCACTGATCCAGCAGTACGCCACCAACTACCTTGATTATGTGGGCTTCTTCAAGGAAGAAGAGAAGAACTGGCTATGAGCAACGGGGCTCGACCGGACTATTGCGTTGTGGATGTGGAGACGGCGAATCACGGCCGGCATAGTATCTGCCAGATCGGCGTAGCGGTGTTTGCCGGTGGGCGGATGGTGGACAACTGGCAGTCCCTGGTTGACCCGGAAGAAGATTTTTTCCACTTCAACGTTGCTATTCACGGTATTAGCGCGGAGACGGTTGCTGGTGCGCCGAACTGGGCGGGCGTGCATCCTGAGGTGGCGCGGCTGCTGAATGGCGCTGTGGTGGCAAGCCATACGCCTTTTGACCGTGGTGCTCTGGAACTGGCCTGCGGACGCTGCGGCCTGCCGCAGATTGCCTACCGCAAATGGTTGGATACCTGCACGCTGGCGCGCGCGGCGTTTCCTGAATTCCCCAACCACAAGCTGCCTACGCTGGCGCGTTGCTTTGGCATTGAATACAAGGCGCACGATGCGCTGGAGGATGCGCGGGTGGCGGGAGAGGTTCTGGCCTATGCGCTGGCGCGGCGTGGGATTACGGTGGAGGAATTGCTGGCCTCACCGCAGCAGCACATAGGATCGTTCCCGAGGGAGACGGTGCGGAGATAGGCGCGGAGAGGCTGTGCTGCGCGGGGTGCGGGATCGATGTCCCACCTCGGCCGTACAACAAAGACGTGGCTAGGGTGGGACATCCGATGTGCGCGGCTTGCAAGGCCGTGGTTATACGCCAAAGTTCGACATGCGGCCTTCAAGCTTGAGCGTGTACGGCATTTTTGCCATGGCTGCATCCAGGGCCGGAACCTGGCAGATGAGTGCCTCGCCGGTCTGCATGAAGCTTACCGGTTTTGCGCCATCCACCAGCGTTACGCGTTCAATGCGCGCATGGTCTTTGCGGAAGCTCCGCAAGCTCACGGCAAAGGGTGCATCCGGCTTTTCTGGCGGGAGCAATGCGGTTGCATAGAGCGCGCCGTTGTTGACGGTAAAGCGGAAGTCCGCCGTGGTCGGAGGCAAAGGATACTTCTGCAGCGAGTAAGGCGGCAATCCCATGCCGGTTGGCCATCCGCGCCAGGTTTGCGGTGCTTCGGCCGGTACGCTGGGGCCTTCACCGGGCTTGATCCAGGGGCGCGAATCGTAGACTGCCTCGGCATTGCGGCGAAGCCATTCGCCCATGGCCAGCAAAGAGGCCTGCTGATTTTCAGGAATCGAACCATCGGCCATGGGCGCAATGCTCAGCATGTAATTTCCGCCGTTGCTCAGGATGGTGATCAACTGGCGCACCAGGGTGGCGCCATCCAGAACCCGCATGCCATTGATGTAGCCCCAGGAATTGCCGATGGAGGTGTCGCACTGCCACGCGCCGGGGTAAATCCATTGCGGCGAGCCGCCCATGCTTTCCGTGGCCAGCACGGCACCGAATAGATAGGCCCACTGCTTGGTGCACATGGTGGTTTCGTAGCCGCGTTCATGGGCGCGATTGAACAGGTAGGAAGCGGCGCGCAGCTTGATCGGATCGTATTCGCGCGGATTCACACCGTTATCCATGTAGAGCATTTCCGGATGGTACTTATCCACCAACTCCTGAATGCGCGCTAGCCAATCTTCCTGAAAGGCGGCGCTGGCATTGGGGCCGTTCATGTTGATGTCTTCCACCGGAGGACCATAGAGGCCCGCATACTTGGGGTCGAACTGATCGCTGGCTACGCCCTTGGCTGGATACATGAAGGTGTGGTGTTCCATGCGATGGGTGGAGCATCCCCACACCATGTTCTGCTTGCGCGCGGCCTTTTCGAGTTCGCCAACGATGTCACGCTTGGGGCCCATTTTTCCGGCGCACCAGGGGGTCAGATCGGAATCCCACATGGCAAAGCCGTCGTGATGCTCGGCCACTGGGCACATGTAGCGCGCACCGGATTTTTGAAAGAGCTGCACCCACTCGGCAGCATTGAACTTCTCCGCTTTGAACATGGGGATGAAGTCCTTGTAGCCGAATTTGTCAGGCGGGCCAAAGTGTTCGGTGTGCCACTTCACATCGGTGGTGTACATCCACTTGGGGTAGTACTCGCTCTTGTAGGCCGGCACGGCATATGCGCCGTAGTGAATGAAGATGCCGATCTTGAGCCGGTTGAACCAACTGGGTACCTTGTAAAAGTCGCGCACACTGGCCCAGGTGGATTGCACCGGGCCGGGCAGATCGGGCTTGGCCTTGGCAAAGGCATCGGGAGCTCCGGCGGGGGCTCCGGTTTGAGCATGCAAACCAGCGGGCAACAGCGATTCCAGTGCCGCTGCGGGAGCGGCCAGTCCGGCAGCCTTCAGCAAATCGCGGCGCCGGAGGGAAAACATTTTTTCATGAGGCATTCTGTTCGTTCCTCTCTGTTGTGCAAAAGCAGGAGCGCGCTCGCAGAAGAGCAAGCGCGCTTGGATGGCACTATCCTACTGTGTTCTGCGGCGCGCGGAGCTATGCTGGGAGCGCACGCAAACTCCGCATGGTGGAGCTTTCCACGTTCATCCGCAGGTTGCCGATCGCGCTGGGCGAGGTCATCACCGAGGCGGTCTGTGGCTTGTCGAGCGGGTAGATGAGATCCACATTGCGTGGCGTGAGCAACTGATGCTTGGCAAAGACGGCTGCTGGCACCTGCTTCTTGTCCAGGATGCCGAGGGCCAGCGAGATCAGGTCTTCGCCGTAACGCTCCGGGAAGTAAGCGACCGAACCAACCAGACGCGTGCCTGGACGGCGCAGCTCATCGCGTACCTCGCGCAGCGCATTCTGCCCCATCACCGCAACTTGCTGCAACGCGCCCGCTTCTTCGTAAGCGCGTAGTGCTGCCAGTGCGCAGATGTCGTTCACCGTTCCCACCAGCGTACGGCGCGCACCACGGCGGCGCAGATATTTGCGCAGCTCATTGAGCACCTGCTCAAAGCTGCCACGTCCGTTCAAGCGCACGGTGGGAATGTCGAGAATGCCGGGCAGTTCCGTGCGCAGGCCGTCGATCATGCCCGACAGGCGCAGTTCCAGCAAGGAACCGGCGATGGGCAACTCCATCAGCACCAACTGCTCCACCTTGCCGCCCCAGTTGTCGCGGGCCCAACGGCCCAGCGCGCGGCCGCCCACAAGGCCAGCGCGATAGTTGTCGGCTCCGAAGAAGGTCGCACCCGGGTGCGGAACTTCAATCGCAATAACCGGAATTTGCGCGGCAACAAATTTTTCAGCAATCATTGGAGCCACGCGTTCGTAGGTCTGGAACTCCAGCACCAGATCCACATGCTCACGGATGAGCTGGTCGGCATTGCGCAGGGCGGCGCGCGCGCTGTAGCGGTTGTCTACGGTAATCAGCCGGACATGCTCGCGTGCGGCAACGGCCTGCACGCTGCGCATTACCTCGCGCGAGAATTCGGTTTCGCCCTGCGTGGCAAAGCCAATGCGCCAAGGCCGCTCGTTGATGGATCCGAAATTGTTGCGATAGACGCCAGCGGAGGCGCGTTCGATCATGCCACCGTGAATGAGGGTGCGCAGCAATCGGAAGGCCGTGGTCTTGGGCAGTCCGGTGCGTTCCATTACACCTGCCAGCGAAAGCTCTTCACCCACATGTTGGAAAGCTTTCAGCACCTCACAGGCACGCAGAACGGTTTGCGACTCGTTGCGGTCGGTAGCTTGTCCGGAACCGTCGTCTCCCCGTCTCCCCCTGCTTTTACGAACGATTGCAGTTTCCATGAGTATGTCCTCGCATGCTGCCGCCCCACACGGCAGAAGTCCAATTCCGGAATCCGGAATTTCTTGGCGGCGATCCGGAAGTCAAATGGAGTCCCCAGAGCTCTATCGACCCGGAAATTCCGCATATGGTTTCATGATGCGGACTCCGACAGCTCCTAGTCTACATAAAAATGCAGAAAAGAAAGTATATGTTGACTCTTTTTTTTCTCCTCGCTACCATCAACCCGTAAATGGGCTCCTCCACTCGGAAGACCTCCCCGCTCCGGCGTCCCGCGGAACAGGGCCGTCTTCTGTTGGCCATCTTGTTCGGCCGATTAGGTTTTGGACCCCCAGCCTCGCTCGCTCCGGCGCTGCGCGGCCAACGCCACATGGGACAGGGAACGGAACCATACATGAGCGACGCTGGAAAAGACGAGAACTTCGTCCGTTCGCAGATCGACACGCTTCGCCTCCAGGCCAACTGGATCCGGCTGAGCGCCATGACCATGACGCATCGCGCCCGCCTGGGACACACGGGGGGCGACCTCTCGGCCTCTGACATTCTGTCTGTCCTTTATCTGGGCGGCATTCTGAACATCGATCCAGCGCGGCCTCAATGGCCGGCGCGTGATCGCTTCATTCTGTCGAAAGGGCATTGCTCCGCTGCGTTTTACTCTGTGCTGGCTCGGCGCGGATTCTTTCCCGAGGCGCAGTTGCGCACCCATATGGAACCGCTTTCCATGCTGAACGGACATCCTGACCGCAATAAGTTGCCGGGAGTCGAAGCCAATACAGGGCCTCTGGGGCATGGATTGCCGATTGCCGTGGGCGCTGCCCTGGCCGCGCGTATGCGGGGTGAAAGCTGGCGCGCTTTTGTGCTGACCGGCGATGGCGAATTGCAGGAAGGCTCAAACTGGGAAGCTGCCATGACCGCCCAGCATTACAACCTCGATAACCTTGTCGTGATTGTTGATCGCAACCGCATCCAGCAAGGCGACTTTACCGAGAACACGCTGCGTATGGAGCCGCTGGCTGATCGTTGGCGGAGCTTCGGTTTTGCGGTTGTGGAGATTGACGGCCACGATCACGCGGCCCTGTTGGAGCAGTTCAATAACTTGCCTGCTGAACCTGGCAAGCCGACCTGCATCATTGCCCACACCATCAAGGGGAAGGGCGTGAGCTTTGCTGAAAACAAACCCGCATGGCATCACGGCGTGCCCACCCGCGAGCAATTGGATGCAGCACAGAAAGAATTGGGCGTGGAGGTGACCTGGTGAGCAACGCGACGACAGTCCCAGCGGAAACTGCAGCACAGCCCAAGCTTTATGATTGCCGCATTGCCTATGCGCAGGCTCTCGAAGAGATGGCCGCCGGCGATGCGCGGGTGTGTGCGGTCATCAACGACTCGCTCTCTTCAGCCAATTTGAAGAACTTCAAGGCGCACTATCCGGAGCGCTTTGTGAACGTGGGTATTGCCGAACAGAATATGGTGGGCGTTGGCTGCGGATTGGCCAATGGCGGCATGGTGCCTTACGTCTGCGGCGCAGCATGCTTTCTCACAGGCCGTGCCACGGAACAGGTCAAAGTGGATCTGGGCTATTCGAAGTCCAATGTGCGCCTGTGCGGCATGTCGCCGGGCATGGCGTATGGACAGCTTGGCCCCACGCATCACTCCATTGAGGATCAGGCGTGGATGCGCGTGATTCCCAACCTCACGGTGATTGTTCCGTGCGATCCCATTGAGACCGCAGCGGTCATGCACTATTCGCTCCATCATGTAGGCCCCATGTTCCTGCGTATTGCCCGCATGCCGGTACCGCAACTGCTGGACCCCGGCTATAAGTTCCAATTGGGCAAAGCCGTGGTGATGCGTGAAGGCAACGATGTAACCATTGCAACCAACGGCGTGCTGGTGTGGCGTGCGCTGGAAGCAGCGGACAAGCTTGCTGCGCGCGGTATTCAAGCTCGTGTGCTGAACATGAGCAGTGTGAAGCCGCTCGATACGGAAGCCATTCTGGACGCAGCCCGCACTACGCGTGGTATTGTGACAGCCGAAGAAGGTTTGGCTGCCGGTGGCCTGGGCGGAGCGATCGCCGAGGTGTTGGCGCTGCATCATCCCGCGCCGATGCGCATTCTTGGTCTGCCGGATGTTTTTGCGCCGACCGGTAATATTGAATTTCTGCTCAATCACTTCAGGCTGAATGCGGATGGAATGGAAGCCGCAGCCCTGGAGCTTGTGAAATAGGCCCGTACCAGTCCGGGGGAACCATGCAAGCCTCACTGATTCTTGCCATAGATCAGGGCACGACGAACACCAAAGCCCTGCTCGTCGATAACCGCGGCGTCCTTGTCTATAAGGCATCGACGCCGCTTGAGATCATCCAGCCCCAGCCCGGCTACGTTGAGCAGGATCCTCTGGCATTGTGGAACTCGGTGGTGAAGGTGGCCACCGAATGCGCACAGCATGCCGCCGCTCAAGGGAAATCCATCGCCGGCATTTCCATCTCCAATCAGCGTGAAACTTCCATCGCATGGCAGCGGGCCGCGGCCGGTGCGGCTGCCGCAGGCGAACCTCTTTCGCCCGCCATCACATGGCAATGCCGGCGCTCTGCACCGGTGTGCGAACGCATAGCGGATCACTCCGAGCGCATTCAGGAGCTCTCTGGCCTGCCGCTGGATCCACTGGTGAGCGCCAGCAAATGGGCGTTTGTTCTGGAAGAGAAGCCGGAGCTCAAAGCGGCGGCTGCAGCAGGCAAGGTCCTGTTGGGCACGGTGGATGCGTGGCTGCTGTATAACTTTACGGGCGGCGCGGTGCATGCCACCGATCACACCAATGCTTCGCGCACTGCGTTGCTTTCCTTGGCCACACTTGATTGGGACGATGAGTTGCTGGGCATCTTCGGCATTCCGCGCAACGCGCTGCCCGCGTTGCGGCCCTCGTCAAGCGTGTTTGGTACATGCACCGCAATTCCGGAACTAGCCGGAGTGCCGATTGTGTCGATGATTGGCGACTCGCATGCCGCGTTGGTCGGCCATGGCCGTTATCAAGCAGGAACGGTGAAGGCGACCTATGGCACGGGCTCCTCGCTGATGATGCTGACGCCTGCTCTGGTGAAAAGAAGCAAACAGATTGCACGCACCATCGCATGGTCGCGCGAGGGCGAAGTTCGTTTTGCACTCGAAGGCAACATTGCCATGAGCGGTGCAGCCGTGCAGTGGGTAGGTGACTTTCTAGGGCTTGCCCATCCGATTCAGGATGCGGCAGCGTTGGCGGAAAAGGTCGCAGATGCTGCCGGCCTTTATCTGGTGCCTGCCATGGTTGGCCTGGGCGCACCCCACTGGGATGCGCAGGCACGCGGGCTGGTTGCGGGCCTGGAGCGCTCGCATACGGCAGCGCATCTGGCGCGCGCGGCGACTGACGCCATTGCTTATCAGGTTGCGGATGTGCTGGGCGCCATGGGAGAAGTCGCCGGGGTTCGTTTGCCGGCACTGCTGGCCGATGGTGGCGCAACCCGCAACAATACGCTGATGCAGATGCAGGCAGACGTGCTGGATCGGCCCGTCTACCGCTCCGAGCAGGAAGAGCTTTCCGCGCGCGGTGCAGCGCTGCTGGGCGCGCTGGCGCTTGGCTGGTTTACATCGATGGACGAGCTTGCCATGTTGCCGAACGATGTGCAAACCTTCACCCCGGCAATGGACGCAGCTACACGCGAGCAGTTGCGGTCTGGTTGGTCCTTAGCTGTTCGCCGCGCGCGCTTGCGCCATCAGGCACAGGCGTGAGACCTTGCCCGGCGTGGCGCGTCCAAAGCTCTGTGCGCAGTTTCAGGATGTGTTGATTGCGTAGCCGTGCGCGGCTCGCAAGGAGTTGATGATGGTTACCATCTCGAGTTATCCGATTGCTGTTCTGCTGTGCATCTTGACCATGACCTGTTGGGGATCGTGGGCGAACACGCAAAAAATGGCCGCGCGCACCTGGCGCTTTGAACTTTTCTATTGGGACTTTATCGTGGGCCTGTTGGCTACTTCGCTGCTGGCGGCTTTTACGCTGGGCACGCTGGGTTCCACAGGACGTCCGTTCCTTGAGGACTTGGCACAGGCCGATCTGACCAGCATTGGCTGGGCCTTTCTGGGTGGCGCGGTGTGGAACGCCGGCAACCTGTTGCTGGTGGCGGCAATCGCTGTAGCGGGCATGGCTGTTGGCTTTCCCGTTGGCGGCGGCATCGCTTGGGTATTGGGCATCGTATTCAGCTTCTTGCTGGTGGTGCTGAGCGGAGGCACCAATCCTGGCAACTCTGCTCTGCTCTGGGCAGGCGTGGCCATCATTGTTGTTGCGATCTTCCTGAGTATGAAGGCCTACAGCCAGTTGGTGAGTGCGGTGAAGAAGCCGAGCGCCAAGGGCATCGGCCTTTCGGTTGCGGCAGGCTTGCTGATTGCCTTCTTCTATTCCCTTACCGTCAAGTCGCTCGATCCGGTGTTTGTGGCCGGCGGATCAGGCAATCTGATGCCGCTGACCGGCGTCTTCTTCTTTGCGATGGGCGCATTTCTTACCAGCTTCCTCTTCAATGTTTTCTTTATGCGTAAGCCAGTGGAAGGTGCCCCGGTCAGCTTTGGCGAGTACTTCAGAGGCAGCCTGGGCACGCACCTTACCGGCGTGCTGGGCGGCGTGATCTGGAGCTTGGGGCTTGCCACCAGCTTCATCGCCGTGGGCGCTGCCGGGCCCGCTGTTTCGTATGCGCTTTCGAACGCGGCGCCAGTCGTCGCTATCCTGTGGGGCGTGCTGGTGTGGAAAGAATTTGCTGCTGCACCGAAGGGCACATCCAAGCTGCTTGGGGCCATGTTCCTCTGTTATCTCGCGGGTCTGGTGCTGATCACCTGGTCGCGGTTGTAGTTTCTGTTTCGCCGCGGAAGACGCGGCATGTGCATTTGCAGGCGCTGAGGCCCATGCGGCAGGCGCATACGGTAACGATTGAACCTATCGGAATCAGGTGAATCTTCATGACGACTCTCGCAACGCTCGGTGTCATTCTTGGCAACCGTGACTTTTTTCCTGACGTGCTGATCACCGAAGCACGCCGTGAGCTAACCAAGCTCTTTGCAGAGCTCTCGATTGAGCCTGTGTGG
>Ga0207834_1000047_pt1 | contig 36415 bp, 31 predicted proteins | sample LuqExpMetagenom5_FD_187763 | JGI IMG/M metagenome (GOLD analysis project Ga0207834, IMG submission 187763) | Tropical forest soil microbial communities from Luquillo Experimental Forest, Puerto Rico - Sample 5 (SPAdes) | ecosystem: Environmental > Terrestrial > Soil > Tropical forest ...
AAACTCAATGATGAATATCACAAGGGAATCATTGACGCAGAGACCTTTACGGAAAGTTACGACCAGTACATATCCAGGCTTTCGACAGGAACCGTGCTTGGCTTCTTTGACCAGGGCTGGGACATTATACCGGCGGAGAACATTTTAAGATCGGATGGCAAATACAACCGCACCTATGTGTCGGTTCCCATAGTGAATCCAGGCACGAAGGACAGCTATCTTGACGCTCCCACCGATACGATAACGGCAGTCAACGGCATAGGCATCACTAAGAAGTGCAAGGATCCCGATCGACTGCTTGCATTCTATGACTGGCTGCTTCAGAGGAATGTACAGGATTATCTTCAGTGGGGCAGGGAAGGAAAGGATTGGATTAAGTTCGGCAGTAACGGAAGGGTTTTGACAAAAGAACGCCGCGATCTCTATAACAACGATGCCCAAAGACGGGACCTGACCGGTTTTACGCTATGGAACTACTCGCCGAAAATGCAGGGCGTTTATGAGGATGGCACTCCATGCGGCCCCGCCGATTCAGCGGATGAATACAATGCGTCCCTTTCGGATTACGACTGCAGTTTCCTGAACGCCTATGGCATCAAATATCCCGCCCAGCTGCTGTCCGAACCCGTCAAACGACCTGCCTATTATCCTGTATGGGCCATGCATATTGAAGACGGAAGCGCTGCCAAAGCTGCCAATATGAAAATGGTGGATGTCTGCCGCAAATATTACCCTCGCCTTGTTCTGTCCGATACGAACGAATTCGGACCGCTATGGAACCAATTTTTGACGGAGTTCGGAAATAGTAACCCCCAGCCCTATCTTGACGAGGTCAACAGGCAGATCAGTAAAATCATGGGTAAATAAACAAGTATAATTATTGAAATTTTCAGTACGTTTTTTTAAATGAAACAGAGTTGCGCTCTATGCTACGATTAAGGAAAAAAGAAAGGTGGATGTTTCAAAAATGAAAATGCTTAGACTCGTATTGGCTGCATTGCTGACTGTCTCCATGATTTTCTCAGTCGCAGCATGCGGTGGCGCAACTCAGACACCGGCAGATTCAACGGCAGCTGCATCTTCGGCAGCAGCAACCGTGGAAGCTGCTTCTACAGCTCCCGCAGTTGAAAAGGACGCTGAAACAGGTCTGACTCCCATGGCCGACAGGTCACCCGTTACCTTCACTCTGTTTATACGTGACCCTGGCCAGGCGCCTTCAAAGGACAATCCGGTCCTCAAGAAGATCACCGAACTGACCGGTGTTACAATCGACTATCAGTTCCTGGTAGGAGATCTGAATGAAAAGATCGGCGTTCTGCTTGCAGGCGGCGACTATCCGGACATCATGTTCGGCGCCGATGCCAAGAAGTTCCTGGATGCCGGAGCGCTCATCCCCGTAGAAGACTACATCAACAAATACCCGAATTTGAAGGCACACTATGCTCCTTTCATGAAGTCGATGATAGCGGGCTTTGACGGACAGCATGCTTATACCGTAGAGAATTACAACGCTGTACCGAATAAGCCGGCTCCGATCTTTGAAGACGGCGGCGTAGGCTTCTTCATGCAGAAAGCAGTCATTCAGGATGCAGGCAACAAGATCCCGAAGACATTGGACGAATACTTCAAGATGATTGAAGACTACAAGGCAAAGTATCCTACGATCGACGGAGCAAAGACCATAGGCTTCGAAATCCTCTGCGACGGCTGGAGAGACTTCTGCCTGCGCAATCCTGCACAGCACCTCATGGGCGCCGGCAATGACGGCGACGTTTATGTCGACCCGAACACTCTGGTAGCATCGCTCTATCAGATCACCGATTCAGCAAAAGCTTATTATAAGAAGCTGAATGACGAATATCACAAAGGTATCATTGAGGCAGAAACCTTCACCGAGAACTATGACCAGTACCTGGCAAGATTGTCCTCCGGCGCTGTTCTGGGTATGTTCGACCAGGGATGGAACTTCGGCAATGCTACGAACGCTCTGAAATCCGCAGGAAAATTTGAACGTACCTACGTAGCAGTACCGATAGCAAATCCCGGCGTCAAGGATAATTACATCGATCCTCCGTCCGGAACGATTTCCGGTACAGGCGGACTCACTGTCTCAACAAACTGCAAGAACCCCGATCGTCTGTTTGCTTTCTGGGATTGGCTGCTGAACCGCGAGGTTCAGGACTACCTGCAGTGGGGCGTTGAAGGCAAAGACTGGACCAAGGTTGGCACAGTCGATAAGGTTTTGACTCCCGAACGCAGGGAAATCATGAGAGACAATGCAAAGAAGCGCGACCAGACCGGTGATACGCTGTGGCAGTATACGCCGAAGATGCAGGGCCTGTATGATGACGGCGCTCCTTGCGGACCTGGCGATTCTGCAGATGAATATCTCGCATCTCAGAGCGAGTTTGACCAGAAATTCCTGAAAGACATGAACATCCAGTTCCCGGCTCAGATACTCTCGACGCCGACTCAGCGTCCGGCTTACTATCCTGTATGGTCCTTCCCGCTTGAAGACGGAAGCCCGGCCAAGGTAGCTACCAACAAGATAGCAGATACCTGCCGTAAGTACTATCCTCAGATGATTCTCGCTGATCCCAGCAAGTATGACGCACTGTGGGATAAATTTGTCAAGGAAATCGCAACCGACAACCCGAATGGTTTCCTTGATGAAGTTAACAAACAGATCAAGCAAAGAATGGATGCAGCCAAGTAATAAAGGATCGTAATCCTTGCTATGAAGAGAGGAACTTCCTCTCTTCATAGTTTTATTAAAAGCGTTTATTATTACCAACAGGATTTGGAGAGATGAATATGGCTGTCAATGAGCTGGCGTTACAAAAGAAGGCTATCAAGCTGGTAGATCGTAGGAAGCTTTGGAACCGTTACAAATCCCAAAAATCGCTTTTTTTCATGATAATTCCGTGCATGATCATCACCTTTTTATTTTCCTATTGGCCGCTTACAGGGTGGATCATGGCATTTCAGAATTTCAGACCTAACAAGGGATATTTAAAATCTACTTTTGTTGGTTTTGAACAGTTCAAGTTTCTGTTTCAGGATCACATCTTCTGGCAGGATTTCAGAAATACGCTCGTAATGTCCGTATTGAATCTGATTTTCGGCTTTGTTTTTGCCATAGGGTTTGCGTTGTTATTGAATGAGATACGTAGCTTGGGATTCAAGCGTATTACTCAGACGGCGTCATATCTGCCGCATTTTCTTAGCTGGGTAATCGTCTGCTCCCTGATTTCCAATATATTATCGACCTATGACGGTACGCTGAATAACTTGCTTATGTGGCTGGGATTGATAGATAAGCCCGTCCTGTGGCTCGGCGAGCAGAATTATTTCTGGTGGATCGTCGCTTTTTCAAACGTATGGAAGGAAATGGGCTGGAACTCCATTATATATATTGCAGCTATGTCGGCAATCGACCCTCAGCTTTATGAATCATGTGAAATAGACGGTGGAAACCGTTACCATAAAATATGGCATATTACGCTTCCCGGAATTCGTCCGACTATCATCGTTCTTTTGATAATGAACATCGGGTGGATAATGAATGCAGGCTTTGAGATTCAGTATCTGCTGGGCAGAGGCCTGGTAATGGATGTTTCCGAAACGATCGACATATTCGTACTGAAATACGGTATCACGCTGGGCAATTATTCCCTGGCTACTGCGAGCGGTATGTTGAAATCGGTGATATCCATCGTACTGATAGCTGTCACAAATTATATTTCAGGAAGAATGGATGAAGAAAGTGTGTTCTAGGGGGAGAAGACAATGACTCAAATCGCGCTTAGAAAGAATAGAATAAAATTGGAGCCGGTTATTTTTTATTCCGTTAATACTATCATCATGGTGTTGGTAATGGTAGTTATGATTTACCCGTTTTGGAATACCATTGCGGTTTCATTCAATAATTCGCAGGATACATTGCGTGGCGGCATTACTTTTTTCCCGCGGCAATTTTCCCTGTACAATTATGAAACGGTATTCAAAAATCAGCTTCTTGTAATAGCATCCATAAACTCTGTGCTCCGTACTGTGATATCAACGGTTCTGGGCGTCTTCACATCAGCGATGGTAGGCTATGTGCTGTCCCGTCCGGAATTCCTGTGGCGAAAATTCGTTACGAGATTTTTCCTGCTGACCATGTACGTGTCGGCCGGACTTATCCCGCAGTACTTCCTGATCAGGAATCTGCACATGATCGGCAGCTTTTCCGTTTACATCATTCCGGGTTTGATAAGCGCCTTTAATATCATAGTAGTAAGGGCATATATGCAGACGCTGCCGAGCAGCCTTGTCGAGGCGGCTGAGATTGACGGCGCCGGACATTTCAGGATTTTCATGCAGATCATGCTTCCGGTCTGCAAGCCTGTCCTGGCTACCATAGCGCTGTGGTGCGCGGTCGGTGCGTGGAACTCCTGGTTCGATACCTTCATATACTGCTTTGGCAAGGATAACCTGACAACTCTGCAGTATGAAATGATGAAGATGATTTCCGCCTCAATGAGTTCGGGAACGAACAAAAGTGCGGACGCAATTTACGGAAACATGATAGTGACCGATTCGGTTACTCCTGTTTCAATCCGTGCTGCAGTTACGATCGTCGCTTCAGTCCCGATACTGGTCGTATATCCGTTCCTTCAGAAGTATTTTGTGAACGGGGTCATGATCGGTGCGGTAAAAGGTTAGAAATCAAGTCAGCCTTTACGCGGCATACTATCAAAGAAAATTGGCATCCTATTACAACTATTAGGAGAATTATGCCGGAAGGGAAAAATCATGTTTGAACAGGAGAACAGACTTTGGTACAGGAAACCTGCGGTTTCCTGGAACGAAGCGCTTCCGATCGGAAACGGGAGATTGGGCGGGATGGTTTACGGCAAGCCCGAAAGAGAACAGGTCCAGCTAAATGAAGACAGCATCTGGTATGGGGACCCGATTGACAGGAACAATCCCGATGCCTTGAAGAATCTTCCCATCATAAGGAGGCTGCTGTTCGAAGGGAAGGTCAGGGAGGCTGAAAAGCTTGCCTGCCTGGCACTCTCCGGAGTTCCGGAAAGCCAGCGTGCCTACCAGACGATGGGTGATTTTTTCCTGAATTTTGGGATTGATGAAAACCATACTGAAAACTATTTAAGAGAACTGGAGCTTAATAAAGCAACTGTTACCGTCAAATTCAGATCCGAGGGTGTGAATTATACGCGCAGGTATTTTTCAAGCGCCGCAGACCAGGTAATGGTCATACGTTTGAGCGCTGACAAGCCCGGCTCGATAAGTTTCGCGGCAGCCCTCAGAAGAGGAAGATATCTTGACGCCGTAAAGGCTTATGGTAATAATACCACTTGCATGTATGCAAGCTGCGGCTCTAAAAAGGGCGTCAGGTTCTGCACGATGGCCAGGGCTATCGCGGATGGCGGCAGCGTACGTACGATCGGTGAGAATATTGCAGTAGAGCGCGCTGACGCCGTCACATTGATTATATCGGCCGCAACAAGTTTCTATCATGAAGACTATGAAGCCCGCTGCAAAGAGTATTTGGACAAAGCGGAAGTAAAAGGCTACGACGTACTGCTTGCAGATCATGCCGCAGATTACCTTGCCCTTTATAAACGCGTTTCACTGAGCATTGGCGGCAGGGATCGTCCGGGCGGACTGGAGCTCATGGATACGGCAGAACGTCTGGAGAGACTGAAAAGTGGAGAAAAGGACCCGGGATTGGCGGAACTGTATTTTCAGTTCGGACGCTACCTGCTGATTTCGTCAAGCCGGCCGGGCAGCCTGCCTGCAAACCTCCAGGGAATATGGAATCAGGATATGATCCCTCCATGGGACAGCAAATATACGATCAATATCAATACCGAGATGAATTATTGGCTTGCGGAGTCCTGCAATCTGCCGGAATGCCATGAGCCGCTTTTCAACCATCTCGACAGGATGCGTGAGCCCGGAAGGAGAACGGCCCGGGTGATGTACGGCTGCCGTGGTTTTGTTGCCCACCACAATACTGACATATGGGGAGATACTGCGCCACAGGACATATGGATACCTGCGACCTATTGGCCAATGGGGGCGGCCTGGCTTTGCCTCCACCTCTGGGAGCACTACGAGTACGGCATGGATCGCGAATTCCTGAAGCGTGCCTATCCTGTCATGAAAGAAGCGGCGGAATTCCTTCTGGATTACCTTATCGAGGATGATAAGGGCAGACTTGTGACGTGTCCTTCCGTTTCGCCTGAAAACACATACATTCTTGAAAATGGAGAAAAGGGATGCCTTTGTATCGGCCCCTCCATGGACAGCCAGATTATCTATTCACTTTTTAACGACTGCATTGCTGCGGCACGAATACTGGGACTTGATACCGGATTCGCAGAACAGCTGAAAAGTGCGGTTGATAAGCTTCCGAAGCCTCAAATAGGAAAATTCGGGCAGATACAGGAATGGGCCGAGGACTACGAAGAAGCCGAAATAGGGCACAGGCATATTTCTCACCTGTTCGGGCTGCATCCGGGCAACCTGTTTTCGATTAGGAGGACCCCCGAGCTGGCATTGGCTGCAAGGAAGACCCTGGAAAGGAGACTGGCGCACGGCGGCGGACATACGGGCTGGAGCAGGGCCTGGATCATCAATATGTGGGCCAGACTCAAGGATGGAGAAAAAGCATATGAAAATCTGCTGGAGTTATTGAAAAGATCTACACAAACCAACATGCTGGATTCTCACCCGCCTTTCCAGATAGACGGAAATTTCGGAGGTACGGCAGGAATTGCCGAAATGCTGCTGCAATGCCATGAAGGGGGGATGGAGTTTCTCCCGGCCGTTCCGGAAGATTGGCGGGACGGATACGCCAGAGGCTTGAGGGCAAAGGGTGGTTTTACCGTCGATGTGGAATGGCGGGAAGGTAGCTTGACAAGAGTAGTTATACATTCGAATTCCGGAAGGGATTGCGTAATTTTTTCAAAACGGAAAATATATGTAAGCTGTGACGGAAAAAAGGTCGACGCCGGGCAGAACGAAGATATGCTTTCGTTCGGTACGGAAGCGGGCAGGGAATATGTCCTGACGGTGCAATCCTGACGACAAACGACGATACAGGATACCGGATGCCGGATGCCAGATACAGGCTCAACTTGCCTACAGGCAGGCTTTGCGGTAGAAGGTGGGGGAACAGCCCTTTATCTTCCTGAAAGTACGGTTGAAGGTGGTAAGACTGTTGAAGCCGGATTCAAGAGCTATGTCAAGAATGGGCTTCTCACTGTGCCTCAACAGCTTTTCAGCCTGCCTTGCCCTGTAGCTATTAAGATAATTAAGGAAATTCTGACCTGTTACATCCTTGAAGAGCCTCGAAAAATAGTACTCGCTGAAACCGACATAATTCGAAATATCCTTAAGCGTTATTTCCGAGGGATAATTCTTTTCTATATATTCAAAAGCCCGGTCGATCTGCTTGAACCCAGCTATTTTTCTTCTTCCTGTGTCAGTACCGAGCCTGATCTCCCTAGTGGCAAGATGCCTTGAAAAAAGGACTATTATATCGAATATCCGTGCGTTAAGAGAAAGCGCGTAGGCATAATCCTTCTTTTCATATTCGCCTATCAGATCGAGGACACAGCGCTCTATCGACCGCTGCAGTTCCGGTTCGGCAGTTTTGCATATTTTTACGGTATTTTTCATGTAAGGCCTGATATTATTGATCCCGCCGAAGCAATCGAGCGAGGTGATGTCGAATTGAATGATATCGCGCTCTCCGCCCTTGCTGCTTTCCGTAATTTCGTGTATTTCACCGGAGGGTATCAGCAGAAGGTCGCCGTCGGACAGCATGTATTCTGTTCCCGAAACATCTATGCGGCAGTAGCCGGATGCGTTATATACGAGTTCGGCGGCATTATGCCAGTGAAGGGGATACTGGAATTCCTCGATGCTATTGATGATCAGTCGGAACGGATACTGCTCCGTGAATATCTCTTTTTCGTGAAGGCCCTCAAGTATCATACCAACACCTCTGGTTACATAATATCAAAAAAGGGCGCGTCCCGCAACTGAATGCCGGACGCGTCCCCCAAAGGCTTTATGCTTATTAGCTTTATGCAGCGAAAAGGGACATACCTTGCAGTGGTATTTGAAGGTGTGTCCCTTTACCTTATTACCACTCCATTTCGAGCCTGCTGCCTGTTACCTCGAAAGCAGCTTTCTGCACGGGTGTGCCAGTAAGCTTGACACTTCTTTCGTCAGGCTGGCTGCCGCCGATATAGATCTCGAATTTGCCGGGCTCCAGTACAGCATTGCCGTCATTGTCTATCAATGCCAGCTGGCGTGCGGTCATGGTAAAGGAAACTTCCTTTTCTTCGCCGGGCCTGAGCTCTGCTTTTTTAATGCCTCTTAGCTGCCATTTCGGTACTGCAACACTTGCTTCCACATCTTTGAGATAAAGCTGTACTATCTCATCGGATGCACGTTTTCCGGTGTTTTTGACCTTAACGCTGCAGCTGACGGATTCACCGGCCTTTACGCTGCTGTTTACCTTGATGCCGCAGTATTCGAACCTGGTATAGCTGAGGCCGTATCCGAACGGATAAAGGGCTTCGTTCGTCATATACCTGTAAGTCCTGTTTTCCATCGAGTAATCGTGGAAGTCCGGCAGCTCCTCGGTGGAAGTGTAGAATGTGACGGGCAGCCTGCCTGACGGGCTATAATCCCCGAAGAGCAGCGATGCGACTGCCTCGCCTCCGCGCCCTCCCGGATACCATGCCTGAACTATCGCCGGAATGTGTTTGTCGGCCCAGGTTACAGCGAGTGCGCTGCCTGAAAGCAGCACCAGAATTATCGGCTTGCCTGTGGCATATATTTTCTCCAGCAGTTCCTGCTGCAGGCCCGGAAGATTGAGGTGCAGCTTGTCCCCGCTTGCATATTCATTGGAGACGTCGCCCTCTTCGCCTTCGATGGTAGCGTCAAGGCCCATGCACATGATTACCACGTCGGATCTTTCCGCAGCGGCAAGCGCTTCACCGAAGAGGTTGCTGGGATTCGCCAATCCTGTTTTTTCCTTGTACAGATGGCAGCCCTGTGAATAATATACCCTCGTATCGCCGCCGACTGCCGCCCTGATTCCGTCCAACACAGTGACATATCTGTCTGATGTGCCGAAGTAATTGCCCTGAAGGGCATCGCGGCTGTCCGCGTTGGGGCCTATGACAGCAATGGATTTGAGCTGCGATCTGTCAAGCGGCAGCAAATTGTTCTCGTTCTTCAGAAGCACCATAGTCTTTTTGGCAACCTCGACCGAGAAATCGCTGTGCTCCTTGCAGCTGTTGAGTTCATACGGAGTGTCGCTGAACGGCACATGCTCCTGTTTGTCGAACATACCGAGTTTCATGCGCGTCATTACGAGTCTGGTAAGTGAGCGGTCGATGTCTTCCTCGCTGATCAGGCCTTCCTTGTGCGCTATGAGCAGATTTGCATACATATTGCCGCAGTTGACGTCGCAGCCGTTTTTGAGTGCCAGTGCTACTGATTCGGGTGCGGTCCTGGTGACCATATGGCCTTCATGGAAGTCTTTGATCGCCCAGCAGTCCGACGTCACGTGACCTTTGAAGCCCCATTCGTCGCGGAGTATATCCTTGAGCAACGTTTTGCTTCCGCAGCACGGTTCGCCGTTCGTCCTGTTGTATGCGCCCATTACCGACTCAACATCGGCTTCCCTGACCAGTTCGCCGAATGCGGGCAGGTATGTCTCGCGCATATCCTTCTTTGATGCGACCGCATTGAACTGGTGTCTCTCGCTTTCAGGCCCGCTGTGAACGGCATAATGCTTTGCGCAGGCGGCAGCCTTCAGGTACTTTTTGTCTTTACCCTGGATGCCCTTGACAAAAGCCACGCCGAGTCTTCCTGTAAGGTACGGGTCTTCGCCGTATGTCTCATGTCCGCGCCCCCACCTGGGATCCCTGAATATATTTATATTGGGCGACCAGAAGGTCAGGCCCTTGTATATGTCATGATCGCCCTTGCGAATGTTTTCGTGGTATTTGGCTCTGCCTTCCGTTGAAATAATGTCGGCAATCCTGAATATCAGATCCTCGTCAAATGATGCAGCAAGTCCGATGGCCTGCGGAAATACAGTAGCAACTCCGGCTCTTGCAACGCCGTGCAGCGCTTCGTTCCACCAGTTGTATGCAGGGATGCCCAACCTGGGGATAGCAGCGGAGCCGTGCACCATTTGTGTGACCTTTTCTTCAAGCGTCATACGGGATACAAGATCTTTTGCGCGTTCTTCAAAACCAAGGCTTTCATCCAGATAAGCAGGTGTCTTATCCATTTTTCCTTCCTCCTTAATGTGCCTGATCATAACTCTGAAATTATTGTATCCTGATTCGACATTTTTTTCCCATCACATTTTGCTTATATTTTTACAATTATTGCAGTGATACATCGGAAGTAAAGCGAGGTTCGTCTTATGAGGCGGGAGGAGGAAATATTGCAGGAGACTTCCGACCCCTGGTAGTTTTCCGATCAGTTAAAATGCTTGAATTGAGGCAGCCAACGGCGGTTCGCTTCAAACATTTCATCGGTCATTTTTTTGATTTCTTCAAGACTTAGCACCGAGGAAGTTAGCGGATCAAAACAGATCGCATGGAAAACCTTTCGCGGATCGCCTGTAATAGCTGCTTCGACAGCAAGCTCCTCGCAGCGCGCACTTGTATCTACTAGTATCGCAAGGTGCTCGGGCAAAGGACCTGCATGAACAGGGTCAAGCCCTCTCTTCGACGCCAGCACGGGAACTTCTACACAACATCCTTCCGGCAGGTTATCAATAAGGCCGAAATTGCGGACATTTCCGTTAAATTCGAACAAAGCTCCGTCGCCAATGGTCGCGTTGAAAATGTATGCCGCATATTCCTTGCCTCTAACCAGGTCAATCTTTTCTTCCGCAAGCCAGTCTTCAATTTCTTTTTTCCACGTATCTTCACGCCTGAGATACTCGTCGAGGATGAAGCCGTAATGTCCGGGGTTCCAGCCTGTTCCCGCCGTGCAGTATTTCTCTATCAGATCCGGCCTCTTCCTGAACCAGGCGTTATATTCAGAATTGTGTCCACTCGATTCTGTGACATAATAATCAAGATTCAGGAACATCTCATTCCTGACCTGCTCTTCATTATATATCTCCGGCCTTTCGGTCACAGCCTTGCGAATGAGCGGATATGCATCCCTACCGTTCCATTCATACTTAAGATAAAAGGCTTGGTGGTTGATGCCAGCGCACAGGTATGTTATTTCATCCATCGGAGCGCCTATCCAGTTTGCGAGCATTTGTGCCGTGCCCTGGACACTGTGGCAAAGGCCTGTCACCTGTATCCTGCTTTCGCCCTGCATAGCCCTGCAGAGCATAGCCATCGGATTGGTGTAATTGAGGAAAATTGCATTGGGACAGTACCGTTCGATATCCCTGCATATATCAAGCATTACAGGTATAGTTCGAAGCGCCCTGAAAATACCGGAAGGCCCTCTGGTATCGCCAACATTTATATCGACACCATATTTTTTCGGTATTTCCACGTCATAGCGCCAAACATTCACCCCGCCCGCAAGTATCGTACAAACAACGCCGTCCGCATCTCGCAAAGCCTCTGTTCTGTCCGTAGTGGCAATGATTTTCGCCGGATAATTACCTGCCCCGATTATTTTTTCGACTGCCTTTTTAATGGAATCAAGGCGCTCGGTATCTATGTCCATCAGCGCTATCGTACTGTCCGAAAGTGCCGGGAAGGATAGGATATCCCTTACCAGGCTCCTTGTAAAGCCAAAGCTTCCTGCACCTATAAACGCTATTTTTTTCAAAAAAATCACTCCTTTTTAATATAATTCTATCCCGTTTTTATGTTTTGCTAAATGGAAACATGCTATGTCTATATGGTATAATGCTGGAAGTACTACAGGCCAATCAGTTGTCAGATGCAAAATCCGATGAGACGGGTGTTCGTTTATGGAACAATTTATACTTATAAACCGGTTAAACCATACCGATCTGAATATGTATCAATGCGGTACGCAGAAATGTGAGCCAGGCCATTATTATGGTCCTGCAGTAAGAGATCATTTTCTGATCCATTATATTCATGAAGGATCCGGTAAATACTGCGTGGGGAACAGAGAATACCACCTTCATAAGGGTCAGGGTTTCCTTATATACCCTGACGTCGTGACCTATTACCAGGCAGACCTAACAGAACCATGGAATTATTCCTGGGCCGGCTTCCACGGACTCAAGGCGGAAAGCTACCTTAAAAGCAGTGGTTTGACGGCGGATAACCCCATTTTTACATGCAGCGATGATTACGTAAATAGCTGTTTCTCACAGATGATGGAAGCCAAAAGCCTGCAAAAGGGACGTGAGATTCGGCTGCTTGGCTGCTTGTACCTGTTTTTGTCCTATTTGATCGAGCAGAACGGCAAAGATCGTTTTATGGAACAGACGGAAAGCAGAAAGGAAATGTATATTCATAAAGCGGTGGAATATATCGGGATGAATTACTCCCGGAAAATGAGCATCTCAGAACTGGCGCACCATATTGGCCTTGACAGGAGCTACCTGGGCTGTGTTTTCAAAGAGCAGATGAATACTTCTCCCCAGGATTTCCTGATACATTACAGGGTCAACAGGGCGTGCGAGCTGATGAAGAACGACGCTTTGTCTATCGGCGACATATCGCGCTCAGTCGGCTATGACGACCCACTGTTGTTTTCCAAGCAGTTCAGAAGAATAAAAGGAATACCCCCGAAGGAATACAGAAAAAATTACCGAAAGACTTAGGTTAAAAACTGCTAAAAAAGGTGCAAGACGTGATATAATTAAACAGGCGATACCAGTTGTTGCCAATATTTCAATTGGAGGTCTGACTCATGCAGGATATTCAGAATGTGAGCACTCTGTCCATTATATGCATGTCTGTTTCAGCGGCATTATCCGTTTTTGTACCGATCGGCCTGATCATATTCATGGGCATCAAAAAGAGAATGAACTGGAAGGCCATGATATCCGGCTCCGTTCTTTTCATCATTTTCGTAATGATCCTGGAAAGAATAATGCATTGGTTCGTACTGGGGGCTGATCCGACAAAATCGGCCATCTATCAGAATCCTTTGCTGTATATGCTCTATGGCGCATTTGCAGCTGGTATTTTTGAGGAAACAGCAAGACTGGTTGGCTTTAAATTGTTTATCCGTGCTGGCGAAAATGAAGGGCGTGATACGGGCATATCATACGGCCTTGGCCACGGCGGCATCGAAGCCATACTGATCGGCGGGCTTACCATGATCAGTAACCTGTATGTATCCATTATGATTAATTCAGGTGCAATCGGCGGGATCACGGCGGCTATGAACAGTCAACAGCTTGCTACATTGAATGCGGGCTTGAAAGTAATTACCCAGACGCAATCCTATGTATTCCTTCTGTCCGGCATTGAGCGCGTCGTTGCTCTGGTTCTGCAGATATCGCTCTCGCTGTTCGTCCTGAAGGCTGTTGCGGAGAGAAAATGGCTTTATTACCTGCTTGCGATACTTCTGCATGCCGGCGTCGACTTTGTGGCGGTTATGTTCCAACGGGGCTATATACAGAACATGCTGCTGCTCGAAGGAATAGTACTGGCCATGACGGTCATTATAGCCATCGCAGCTTTCAAATCATACAAAAGGCCTGATCCGGGTACTCAGGGTATTCCGGAAACTAGCGGTCCGGAAAATGAATGAATAGAATTGGATTGAGTACCTGTGTCCACCGGATGCAGGTATTTTTTTGTGTGAATACTTATTGTTGACAATGTCGGGGAAGAGATGTTATTATTCATTTAGTAAATTACTAAATTACTAAATTACTAGATTACCGATTAACTAAATCCGAGATCAACATTGCCTGGAGGAATAGGATATGCAAATACCAACAACCTTAAAACATAAACCGGTTATCGTTTCTGAAAACTATGAAAATGTCGATGGCAGATATGCTTATAAAACAGACGCAAAGGGCCTTTCTCTCGGCCTGGCGCAATGGAATGACCGCGGCAAAGTGGATATTTCCGCCAAAGTATGGAGATACACAGGTGAAAAATGGTCGAGGCAATCCGAAGAATTGCCGCTCCATCGCGTACTTGACCTGGCCGTTCTCGTTTGCAGGGCGAAGCTATATTTCCAGGAGGAAGCCTACCGGCTCGAAAAGCTCTACAATGCCGAGAAACCTGTTATCGACAGGATCGGTCTGCAGGGCGACGCCATGACGGTCGCCGTCTGCACTGAAAATGACAGGATCGATGAGGATATCAAGCTGTTCAACCAGGCTTTGAGCGACGACGGCGAGCTTATCGGCGAACGTCTGAGTACTTTGTCAAGATTATTAAAGGACATGGGTTATTAGTCTGCTGTTTCCGGTCTGGACAGAAGCGGTGGTAGGTATCACACAGGCATTTTGAGAAAAAGGTGAAAAAATGGACAAACAAAATCGCAAAGAGTTACTTGAGAAATTCAAGCAGATCAAGGATTACATGGGCGTAATCAAAATAACGAATAAAATCAACGGAAAAATCTTTGTTGAAGCCTATCCCAACCTGAAAAACAAGTGGCTGACTATGCAGGGCCAGTTGAATGAGGGAAGGCATCCGAATTCCCGGCTGCAGAAGGATTGGAATGAGCTGGGACCAGATGCTTTTACCTACGAGGTCCTTGAACGAAAGGAATCCGGTGAAATGACCGATATGAAATGGGAATTGAAACAGATCAGGAAACCATGGCTGGATAAATTGAAGCCCTATGGGGACAAAGGATATAACAAGCCGCCGGAGGAATAATGCTTACGTCTCTGCCGGCAGCTGCTCCTATCAGCCCTTTTAACCCAGTTTGGCTTCAAACCTGCATACCGGGTCGCCTTTACCGATCGACTGTACCAGCTCGACTTCGACAGGTTTGTCGAGTATAAGCTCAAGAAGGCTTTTTGCCCAGCCTCTCGTACAATTGCAGAACTCGGGCGAAATACTCTCTCCCAGTGCATTTCTATATGGACAATAGCACTTTTCGTAAACTCCCGAAACAGCGTCCCCTTCAATTTTTAGGTTGCCGCCACCTATCCCGGCTTTATTGAGCTCTGCCAGCAATTCGCCCGTACTGTTTGTTTTCTTTTTGATGTCGCTTATTGCGTCGGTAATGTTACAGCTTTGGAAACATACCTTTCCGCATTGTTCAAAAACTGTTTCCCTGTCTTTACCGCCGAGTTTTTCATCGATCCCGCCGATAAAAGTATTCAACCACCAGGAAAAATCCTTCATTGACCATCACTCCCCATAAAATTTTTACAATGTTAATTCCTTGCATTTCTAATTATACAATACAAAACCTGACAACGTTATGGCATATTCAAATAAATTTTTTTCGTACTCCTATTAGCAGCTGCGGCAACAAAGGCGGCATATTGTACAGGGTTTCATCATTATGGTATAATACATCAATCGAATCTATGCGATCATGCATTCTATCCCTTGAAAGGTGTGAAACTATGCCGATAAAAATACCTGACAGCCTGCCGGCAGCGGAGGTCCTGTCCGGAGAAAATATATTCGTAATGTCTGAGGCAAGGGCTGAAATGCAGGATATCAGGCCCCTGAGCATTGCTCTGTTGAATCTGATGCCTACAAAGATAACCACTGAGACGCAGCTGCTCAGGTTGATCGGTAATACGCCGATCCAGGTGGATGTGACCTTCCTGCACCCGGAGACCCATATATCAAAAAATACTCCCGAAGAACACCTGCTCAAATTTTACAATACCTTCAGCGAGATCAGAGATAAAAAATTTGACGGTCTGATAATAACCGGGGCGCCGGTCGAACAGATGCCGTTCGAGGAAGTGAACTACTGGGGCGAACTCAAGGAGATAATGGACTGGAGCCTGCACCATGTGTATTCGACGTTCCATATCTGCTGGGGAGCCCAGGCGGGCCTGTACCATCACTTTGGTATTCCCAAATATCCCATTCCGGAAAAGATGTCGGGCGTATTCGAGCACAGGGTTACAAAACATAACGTAATGCTGCTCAAGGGCTTCGACGAGAGGTTCTATGCCCCGCACTCGAGGCACACTGAGATCCGCCGCGAGGATATCGAAAAGGTACCTGAACTGAATATCCTGGCAGAATCCGATGAAGCCGGCGTATACATCGTTTCAGCACTGAAGGGCAGGCAGATATTCGTTACGGGACACTCGGAATATGATCCGCTGACGCTGAAATCAGAATACGACCGGGATCTGAACAAAGGCCTCGGGCCAAAGATACCCAGGAACTATTTCCCGGATGACGATCCTTCCAAGCCTCCTATGGTGAAATGGAGGGCTCACGCCAATCTGCTTTACGCCAACTGGCTGAACTATTACGTCTATCAGGAAACTCCGTTCGACCTCGAAGAGATCGATTGATGACTGCAAGCCGGTAATGCAGCAGTCAGCTATCATATGAGCATATCAGATAATGCAGAAGAAGGAGGGCATATACCCTCCTTTTTTAGTTTTCTAAAATAAATGTATCCGGCTGTAAAATATTCATTTTTGTTGTATAATCATTGCAGAAAGTTTTAGAGGAGGAAAATTATGAGATACGGGTATTTTGATGAGGGTGCGCGTGAATATGTTGTTACAAGACCTGATACGCCTACTCCTTGGATAAATTATATCGGAAGCGGAAAGTACGGCGGTATCGTTTCCAATACAGGCGGCGGATACAGCTTTCACAAGGATCCGCAGAACAGAAGGATTACCAGGTACCGTTACAATAGCATCCCAATGGACAGACCGGGCAGGTATATTTACATAAAAGACTCCGAAACGGGCGAGTATTGGAATCCCGGGTTCCAGCCCTCAGGAACGAAGCTCGACAGCTACTGCTGCAGGCATGGCATGGGCTATTCGGTGCTCGAGGGCGAACACAAGGGGATAACCGCAAGCCTGACCTACTTCGTTCCCGACGACAGGGATTTCGAGATCTGGCTGCTTAAGGTCGCGAATACGTTGAAGGTGCCTAAAAAGCTCAAGATATTCAGCTATGCCGAATTCTGCTTCTGGGATGCGATACTCGACCAGCAGAATGTCGACTGGGCGCAGCAGATCAACCAGGGCCGCTACAGCAACGGTATAATCACCTGGTACCCGCACTTCATAGACAATAATGCCACCTTCTTCGCGACTAGCGGCGAAGTGAGCAGCTTCGATACCAATCTGGAGACTTTCATCGGCAAATATCACTCGGAAGCAAACCCGATCGCAGTGGAACAGGGCGCCTGCTCCAATTCCATTTCATACAGGACCAACGGCGTCGGCGCTTTCTGCAATGAAATAGAGCTTAAGGGCGGAGAGTCGAAGGAGCTCGTGTTCATCCTCGGATATACGGAGCACAGGGATGACGTAGCCAAAGATATAAAGGCTTATCTGGACCCTGCTGAGGTGCATGCAGCGCTGGAACGCCTGAATAAGCACTGGCAGGACTTTACAGGCAAGCTGCATGTCGAGACACCCGACAACGATATGAACCTTTTCGTAAACATGTGGAACCAGTATCAGTGTAAAACAACCTTCAACTGGTCCAGGTTCGTTTCGCTCTACCAGCTCGGACTCGGCAGGGGCATGGGCATTCGCGACAGCGCGCAGGACACGCTCGGAGTAATGCATACGATACCTGACGAGGCCAGGGAGCTGATCGCGAAGCTGCTGCAATGCCAGTACACCGACGGCCGCGCATACCACCTGTTCTTCCCGCTTACCGGTGAAGGCGGCGTGGGGGACGCTCCCGTCAAGAAGTTCGACTGGTATTCCGACGACCATTTGTGGCTGATACTGGCGGTGAATGCCTATATTAAGGAAACCGGAGATCTCAGCTTCCTCGACAAGACAGTGCTGTACAATGATAAAAAGACCGGAGCGACAGTGTGGGAACACCTGGACAAGGCTCTCGAGTTCACCGATTTCTATAAGGGCCCTCACAAGATAGCGCTTGCAGGACGTGCGGACTGGAACGATACACTAAACCTCGACACTGGCAAGGGCGTGGCTGAAAGCGTATTTACTTCGATGCTTTTCTGCCGTGCGGCTCTGGAAATGATCGAACTGTCCCGCTACCTCGGCAGGAAAGCCGATGAAGCAAAATATAACGCCTTGTTCAACAGTATGAAGGACGCCATCAACGCATCCTGCTGGGACGGCGAATGGTACAAGAGGGCATTTGACGATGACAGCATGCCGCTGGGTTCAAAGGAGAACGAATTCGGCAGAATATTCATCAATTCGCAGTCCTGGGCAGTCCTGGGCGGCGTATCCGATGCGGAACGTTCGCGCAAATGCCTTGATTCGGTAAATAAGCATCTCAATACCAAATACGGTATCGTCTCGATGTACCCCGCCTATACACATAATGACCCGAAGAAGGGCGGCATCACGACATATCCGCCGGGAGCGAAGGAAAACGGAGGCATCTTCTGCCACACAAACCCGTGGGTAATGGTAGCGGAAGCAGCCATGGGCAATGGAGATCAGGCATTCGAATATTATAAGCAGATACTTCCGGCAAGGCGTAACAACGAAGCTGATCACTTCGAAGTCGAGCCGTACGTATATCCGCAGAACATACTCGGCAAGGAGCATCCGCAGTTCGGTATCGGCAGGAATTCCTGGCTCAGCGGTACGGCAGCCTGGAACATGGTCGCGTCGAGCCAGTACATACTGGGCATCAGGCCCGGCTATGACTGCCTGACCGTTGATCCGTGCATCCCGTCCGGATGGGAAGGCTTCAGGGCCATGCGTAAATTCAGGGGCGCGGAGTACAGGATAGAGGTCAGGAACCAGAACCATGTCAGCAGCGGAGTGAAGAAGATCACGCTCAACGGCCTGGTCGTAGACAGGATATCGGTACAGCCCGCCGGCAGTAGGTGCGAGGTAGTAGTGGAACTGGGGTAAATCGGACCGCCATAGTGGACAGGGGGGTAGTTTCAATCAAGAAATTTCCCCCTGCTGTTAAAATGCTGGTATAATGCCAGAGACAAAGACGCAAGACTTATTGCGATCTTGATAAAATCGGTTATAAATGTATACATCATTCGGGGACCCTCCTTTACGTGTTTCGCCTCACAAAACACATTCCGGCCCCCTTTACAGTGGCAGAGATACCTTTCCTGCCCACTACGGCTTACTAAATAGATATGTACAGGCACAAATATATAGAACCTAATAAAAGCCTTTTTCAATCAACTCTAATGCAGGTCCGGCCAACCTGCTTTGATATTGCCGCCGGCCTGTTTTCTGTATTTTGACGGGGTCACGCCTATAAAGCGCCGGAAGGTGCCGATGAAATAGCTGAGACTGTCAAAGCCGGTCTCCATCGCTATCTCGAGCACTTTGTGCTCGGTTTCCTCAAGCAGCTTCGCCGCCTGGCTGATCCTGTAGTAATTCAGATATTCGACCGGCGTTCTTTTGAAATATTGTCTGAATATCCTGCAGAAATGGCCTTCGCTCATTCCCAGCTTTTCTGAGATATCGTAAGAGCTGAATTTCTGCGAATAGTTGTCCTGAATGTATTTTAATGCCGTCTTTAGCTTTTCCATCCGGAAATCGGCAGCGGTGGAGCCTGTTCTGCCTTTTTCCTGCCTGCCGTTTGCCGCAAGCAGGTTAAGAACGCCGAACAGCTCGGATTTGGACTGCAATTCGTATGCCTGGGTTTTATCCAATACGCAGCGTGCCGTTTTTTCGATCCTTTGAAGCAGCTCGCCCTGCCAGGGGACGCTTCTTTTAAGGTGCCTGTCAAATATCAGCCGATTTTGCACTATGGGCTCGATGTACCTGGAATATATCAGGTCCAGTGGACTGTTGGACAGAAAGGAAAGACTGAATACGACGGCTTCATACGAACACGGTGAGCCGTCCAGCGGATAGCCGGCATGCAGCTCTCCGCTGTTTACGAATATGCCTTCGCCGGCATATACGTCGAAATAATTGCTGCCGACCTGGAAGGTTGCCTTTCCATAAGTTACGATGAGGAACTCCAGCTCTTCATGCCAATGGCAGTCCAGTACTACCGCGCCCGGCGCTATGTCCATATGGTAGGCATTCAGCGGGAATGACGCATCTCCATGCATTCGGTTTTCTTTTAAAGATTTTTCATTAAGCTGCATATGCATATCAAAATCCTGCTATATTTCATCAAAATCATAAAAGATTATGACTTGAATTGTTAATATAATTATATTACATAGTAAAAATTTAGCAATGCAGATCTGAGTATTGGTGAGGAGGGAGTCATATGAGATTTACCGACGGACATTGGATGATGAAGGAGGGCGTCACTATTGCCGCTCCTGTGGAAATCAGGGACGTCGTCATAGCGCCCGGAAAGCTGAAGGTCTATGTCGCAACAAGGCCTGTGCGGCACAGGGGGGATACGCTCGACGGCCCGATGCTGACTTTTGAATACAGCTCACCTTTCCCGGATGTGATATGCGTCAGGATGTGGCATTTCAAAGGTGCACCAGCAAAAGGACCGGCCTTTGAATTGTATGGACGCGATGACTTTGAGCCGGATATCTTGCAGGATGAAGAAACCATCACATTTACTTCAGGCAGGCTCAGCATGCATTTGAAGAAATCAGAAGGGTGGGCAATGGACTTCCTGTACGACGGAAAAAGGATAACGGGCAACGCACACAGGAATACGGCATATCTTACGGTTCCCGGACAGGGCGCGTACATGCGCGAGCAGCTTGACCTGGGAGTGGGCGAGTATATTTACGGGCTTGGCGAGAGGTTTACGCCGTTTGTCAGAAACGGGCAGTCTGTGGATATGTGGAACGAGGATGGCGGCACCGGCAGTGAGCTTTCATACAAGAACATCCCGTTTTATGTTTCGAGCAAGGGCTACGGAGTATTTGTAAACCACCCGGAAAAGGTTTCCTTTGAAGTTGGTTCGGAAAATGTATCGAAGACTCAGTTCAGTGTGCCAGGCGAATATCTTGAATATTTCGTAATGGGCGGGGGATCGCCCAAGGCGGCTATCAGCAATTATACGCTTCTTACCGGAAGGCCTCCGCTGCCGCCGGCCTGGTCCTTCGGGCTGTGGCTTACCACATCCTTTACGACAAGCTACGATGAAAAGACCGTTACAGGGTTTATAGACGGAATGGCGCAGCGTGACCTGCCCCTCCATGTTTTTCACTTTGACTGCTTCTGGATGAAAGAGAGCCAGTGGTGTGACTTTACCTGGGACAGGGACGTGTTTCCTGATCCAAAGGCAATGCTGGAGCGCCTGAAGAAAAGAGGCTTGAAGATATGTGTCTGGATCAATCCGTATATTGCGCAGAAATCCAGGTTGTTTGATGAGGGGATGGAAAAAGGCTATCTTGTAAAAAGACCGGATGGCCGCGTCTGGCAGTGGGACCGCTGGCAGGCGGGAATGGGGCTTGTCGATTTTACGAATCCCGCGTCTGCTGAGTGGTACAAGGGTGAACTGAAAAAACTCATCGACATGGGCGTCGACTGCTTCAAGACAGACTTCGGTGAAAGGATACCGACCGACGTAGTCTATTACGACGGATCAAATCCCGTAAAAATGCACAACTACTACACCTATCTATATAATAAGGCGGTATTTGAGGCGATCGGGGAAATACGCGGACCTCGTGAGGCCTTGTTGTTTGCGCGTTCGGCGACAGTCGGGGGGCAAAAATTCCCGGTTCACTGGGGAGGGGACTGTTCCGCAAGTTATGATTCCATGGCGGAAACCTTGCGCGGTGGTCTGTCTCTGTGCACTTCAGGCTTTGGTTTCTGGAGCCACGACATAAGTGGCTTTGAAAGAACGGCTCCGCCTGACATATATAAACGCTGGACGGCGTTCGGCCTGCTCTCTTCGCACAGCCGACTGCATGGGAATGAGTCGTACAGGGTGCCGTGGCTTTTTGACGAGGAATCGGTAGATGTGCTGAGGTACTTTACGAAGCTTAAATGCAGCCTGATGCCGTATCTGTTTGCCTCTGCATGCGAAGCGTCGCAACAGGGCATACCGGTCATGCGCGCAATGGTGCTCGAGTTTCCCGGTGATCCCGCATGTCTGCAGTTAGACAGACAGTATATGCTCGGCGGATCGCTGCTGGTTGCCCCGATTTTCAACAGCGATGGCGCAGCCCAGTATTACCTGCCGGCAGGAACATGGACGAACTTCCTGAGCGGTGAAAAGATCGAAGGTGGTTGCTGGAGAAATGAGCAGCACTGTTATATGAGTCTTCCGCTGATGGTCCGGGAAAATTCGATGATTGCCGTCGGAAGTGAAAACAGCAGACCGGACTATGATTATGCTTCCGGGGTCGTATTACATCTGTTCGAACTAAAGGACGGAGCTTCTGCGAGTACGGTGGTTTACAATATGAACGGCGATCTAGAATTACGCTGCAGTGCAGTACGGAACGGAAGCCAGATTACATTTGACGTAGAAGGTACGGATATACAGTGGAAGGCTGTGCTGAGAGGGATCGAAAGGATCGGGGCGGTCGAGGGGGCTGAAGTCGAATCGGGCATGCAGGGAGTCGTTATTGTTCCGGGAAAAGGTATAAAGCTTGTAAAAGTCAGCCTTATATAGTGCAAAATTTCAAAAATATAGCGAAATAGCTTGATTAGTTGATTTTTGTGTAATATAATGTAAATGCCCGGTCGGTAAGGATTACTTCTACTGGCGGACATTTCAAGTAATTGCTGCGCAGGCAGGAATACTAATCTTTCTAAAGCGAGGGACCATTACATGTTCGAAGACAAAACGTTAGTGTGCAAGGATTGTGGGCAGGAGTTCGTATTTACCGCAGGTGAACAGGAATTTTATGCAACCAGAGGGTTCCAGAATGAGCCCGGAAGATGCAAAGAGTGCAGGTCCGCAAGGAAGACCCAGTATGGCAACGGTTCTGCGAAGAAAGAAAGAGAAATGTATGACGCAGTTTGCGCACAATGCGGCAAGGAGACAAAAGTTCCTTTCAAGCCACGTTTAGACAAACCCGTATATTGCAGCGACTGTTTCTCAAATCGCTAATATAGATCCAAATTTCAACTAAATAATATGATTTTAAAAAGCCCTGTGTATAAACTATGCAGGGCTATACTTGTTTTACCTTGAAAGTACCTGTTTTGATACTATACAAGGTTTTTTTCAAATCAGAAAATCAACAGTTTCCCCTTGTTTTCACACCTGTTATCCACATCCTGAAATGCTTAAATTATTGTTATTCACAGGTTTATCCACATAATCCACAGGGTAATATACACAAAACACCTGTTTTGTGTATATTCTAAGGATCGCTTTAAATAGATTATTTTAAAGCATCTGAGGTAGTACAGAAAAAAATGAATATTTTTTGTTTAACATAGCGATAATTTTGGAAGGAATTATACATGCAGTTGTTGAATACAAATATATGTCTTTCGAATAGGTATGAAACATGCGGAACAAACATGTAAATACAAATATGAAAGGGGCAGTGAAATATGAAATTCATAATCAGCGCTAAGAATTTTGAAGTAACAGACGCATTAAAGGAAAGAGTCAACAAGAAATTAGGCAAGCTCGACAAATTTTTCAGTCCCCAGACAGAAGCTCACGTTACAATGGGTGTTCAGAAAAACAGGCACATCCTCGAGGTCACTATCGTTGCCAATGGCGTTACACTTAGGGCCGAGGTAGCCGGAGAAGACATGTACGCTTGCATAGACAGGTCGGAGGATATCCTTGAAGGGCAGATAAGAAAAAACAAAACCAGACTTGAAAAGAAATTCCACGCAGGAGCTTTCAAACCTGAGTATTTCAGTACTGATATAACCGTAGAAGAGGAAAAAGAGTTCAACATCGTCCGCTCCAAGAAATTCGCTGTCAAGCCGATGCCGGTAGAGGAAGCGATCCTTCAGATGAATCTTCTCGGACATGAATTCTTCATGTTTTCCAATGCGGAAACCAACCAGGTCAATGTCGTATATAAACGTAAAAACGGCGGCTATGGCCTTATAGAACCTGAATTCTGAGTTCCTGGAACCGAAGCGGTGGCGTTAACAGCGTCACTGCTTTTTTTGATGCTCTTGCAATGCGAAGGGTGCAGGACCGGTCTAATCAAATTTATTACGACAACCGGTCGATTTAAAGGTATAATTTAATGTGAGCAAAAGCAAAAAACAATTACCGCAGGGAGGACAGGGTGGCTTCTACTTATAAAATAAGTACAATGCAAAATTTTCCGGAGGTATTGTAGATGGAATATGATTTGATTGTTATAGGAGGAGGGCCGGCCGGTTATCTTGCGGCTGAAAGGGCTGGCAAGGCAGGTCTTTCTGTTTTACTTGCCGAAAAAAAGACACTCGGGGGAGTATGCCTCAACGAAGGCTGTATCCCGACGAAGACCATGCTTTACTCCGCAAAGCTTTACGATGGAGCGGTCCACGGTGAAAAATACGGAATTACGGTTGGAAACGCCGCGCTGGATCATACAACAGTGCTGAACAGGAAAAATAAAGTGGTCAGGACACTGGTTGCAGGTATAAAGGTACAGCTCAGGAACAGCAATGTAACTGTCGTCGAGGGCGTTGCCGAGATACTGGGCGAAAGTACGGAAGCCCGTGATACCATGCAGGTTTGTGACAATTCCTCCGCCTGTTTTGACGTCAAGGTCGGTGAAAATATCTTCAAAGGCCGGCACATTCTTGTAGCGACAGGCTCCGTGCCTGTTATACCGCCCATACCCGGAATAGAAGAAGGTATTGCGAATGAAACCGTATTGACCAACAGCGGTTTACTGGCTCTTAAGGAAGTCCCTGAAGAGCTCGTAGTTATAGGCGGTGGCGTCATCGGCTTGGAAATGGCCTCTTATTTCAACAGCGCCGGTAGCAAGGTCACGGTACTAGAAATGCTCGACCATATTGCCGGTCCAACCGACAGAGAGATCGCAGGCATACTGATGAAGAATTATGCTAAAAAGGGCATCGATTTCAGGCTAAATGCCAAGGTGACGGAGATCAGGCTTTATAAGGCGGCAGACGTGCAGAACGCTGATGCCGTCCATGCTGAGGCGAATAAAGTCACAGCGGATATAGCTGCGGTCGTCTGTGAGATAGACGGGCAGTCCTTCGAAGTCAATGCAGACAAAGTTCTCCTGAGCGTAGGCAGAAAGCCGGCCGCGGAGGGCCTCGGTTTGGAAAAGATAGGTGTTGCGGTAGACCGCGGCAGGATCATTACGGATAATTACGGACAAACCAATGTGTCGGGGATATATGCCGCCGGCGATGTAAACGGTATTTCAATGCTCGCGCATACTGCCTACAGGGAAGCGGAAGTCTGTATAAACAGCATTCTTGGAATAGAAGATGTTATGCGCTATGATGCGATACCCTCAGTCATTTATACGAATCCCGAAGTTGCAGGCGTTGGCGAGACAGAGGAAACAGCGGCGCAAAAGGGCATAGAATTTGAGACTGCGAAACTTCCGATGGGGTACAGTGGCAGATACGCAGCCGAAAACGAAGGCGGAGATGGCATTTGCAAGGTGCTCGTTGAAAAAAGCAGCAGAAGGATAATAGGAGTCCACATGATCGGTAATTATTCCTCTGAAATCATATATGGAGCGGCTATGATGATAAACAAGAGAATGACTGCGGAGGACATCAGGCAATTAGTGTTCCCGCACCCGACCGTGAGTGAGATCATCCGTGAAGTAATTTACGGGCTTTGATGGAAGCAGCCGATTAGTTATTTTCTACCGATTGAATTGAGAAAGACAGGCCTTCAAAACAGCCTGCCTTTCCCGGGAGTTTAGTATGATGAAGCCGTTCAGGCTATTGCGGTTACCTGATTCTGAGCGAGTTTGAACTGTATCGTGACCTTGAAAAGGTCTCCGTCGATATCGACTTTGAAGTCTCCTCCGCAGACCTGAGTGAAGCTTTCAGCGATCGAGAGCCCTAGACCGCTGCCTTCCGTAGTCCTCGATTTGTCGCCCCTGTTGAAACGCTGCATTATTTCTTCGACGGTAAAGTCCATTTCATATCCTGCTGTGTTCTTGATCGTTGCAACTGCTGTACCATTCCTGTTTTCCAGTTCGATATATATTCTGGTGCCCAGCAGCGAATACTTCAAAGCATTGTCGACAACATTCTGGAAGACACGGTATAGCTTTTTGCCGTCAGCCATTATATTGAACACTCCCTCCGGCAGCTTTGTTCTTAAAGCAAGCCCCGATTTTTCTATATCGCCGTTCATATCTGCGAGAGTCTGCTCTACAAGCCTTTTAAGGTCAATTTTTTCAAATTCGACAGGCATGTTACCGCTCGTGCTTTTTGCCAGGTCAAACAGGTCCGATACTATATGCTTGAGGCGGTTCGATTTATCTACAAGTACCTTTACATAATCCCTTGCCGCATCGGAAAGGCTCTCCTCATTGGACAGCAGGTCCGCATAGCTGATAATTGACGTAAGAGGCGTCTTGAGATCATGTGAAACATTGGTTATGAGCGCTATTTTCATGCGTTCGGATTTCATCTGCCCTTCAAAGCTCTCGTTGAAACCTTTGTTGATATCATCGAAGGTTTTTCTGCTGCCTTTGACGAACCAGTAAATAATGCCTGCTTCAAGCAGGGGCGGCAGTATACAAAGAAATGTTCTCGCTGCTATCAGTAAGAACGTTGCCAGCACCATAATGAAGCTCGTGCAGATAAACAGGAGTTGCCTGTAAAACAGGGATTTCGTCAGAGGGTAGTTGGAAAATCTTCTCCCGTCAAACAGGCTTTTAAAAAAGTCGTAAACAAAGTAGCCTGCCAGGTATAGCAGGCTATGCTTCAGCAGCCTGTGCGCCTTCAGCTTGCGTATCATGGACAGGAGCAGGAGCCCGACTGCGGTAAATGCTGCAGCGGTAGCAAGGACGACGTATGCTATGGAAAATATCTGAGCGGTATTCATCGGCGCTCGCCTGACCTGATCGATGTAAGGCGCACCGGTTATGATCCTTGACCAGATGTACGGGATCAATATAATGAACGCTATCTGCAGATCCGAATAAACAGAATCCAGTCCGGATGCATGAAGTTCGTTATCGCCGCGCTTTCTGCCCGTAACGGCGGCAAGGTAGCCCAAAAGCAGCAGTTCCATTATTATTCCGGCTACAAAAGCTATTACGAAAGGCATCAATCTGTCGGCGTTCTTTTGCCATGCCGCCTGCTTCTGCTCCATGAAGCTTTTCGGGAAAGCTATGTAGATAGTGTAGTACTGCTTCAGGCCATAATCATAATTACTGTAGTAATCGTTCACGACAGGCGCCGGGTTGGTGTTTTCTCCCGTAGCCCAGTTCCCGTTATCAAAAGCATAGAATGCCGTGTCATTCTGTGCAAAAAATTCTCTGCTGGCATCTTTGACATTTGTCCATGTGTTATCGATGTCATTTATGTAATAATAGAACTCGACATATTGTTTTGGTACGGCTTTGCCTGCCAGAACATCCCTTGTAAAGGATATAGCCCTTCTTACTTCCGCTTCAAAGCTTCCGCTGTCCTTGTAATTTTCAACAAACAGGCTGTCGGGATTCAGCCCTTGAAATCGAACGTACTGTACAGATACAATCTGCGCTGTGATCAGAAGCACAAACAGTATGAATGCTATGGCCTTTGTCGCCGGATTTCTGCTAAACCTTCTCAATTTTGTACCCAATACCCCACACCACCTTTAAGTAATTAGGTTCTTTAGGGTTTATCTCTATTTTTTCCCGGATGCGCCTAATATGGACCATCACTGTGTTCTCGACCGAATAGGCGATTTCGTTCCATACGGCTTCGTAGATTTTTTCCGCCGAAAAGACGATGCCTGCGTTTGACATAAGCAGCTCAAGTATCCTGTATTCCTTGGCGGTGAGCCTGACCTGCTCGCCGTCCACTGTAAGCTGCTTTGCATCCGTATCCAGACAAAGTCCGCCCACGCATATCCGTGACGACCTTTCGCCATTGCCGATATCGCCGAATTTCATGTAACGCCTCAGCTGGCTTTTTACCCGTGCCATCAGTTCCTGCGGATTGAACGGCTTGGTCACGTAATCGTCCGCTCCCATCGACAGACCGAGTATTTTGTCGCTGTCCTCCGACTTCGCCGACAGGATGATTATCGGTATATTCTTCTTTTCCCTGATCTTCAATGTGGCAGAAAGACCGTCCAGCTTTGGCATCATTATGTCCAGCAATATCAGCTGTATGCTTTCAGTCATGACCATGTCGAGAGCGTCCAAGCCATTGTAAGCCTTCGAGACTTCGTAATCCTCTCGGACGAGCAGCTTTTCAAGAGCATTCGATATCTCCCTGTCATCATCCACGACCAGGATCCTGGCCTTGTCCATATTTTGCACCCCCCTTCCCGAACCTTATGTAAATCGTAGTGCAAGATTCTTAAATTCAATTTGATGTAAATCTTAAAACTTTCTTAAATAGTCAACTATTGTGAATATTGAATCAATATCCGCAGATAATAACAGATTAAAATAAACGGAATATCGGTTTGTGAGGCATATACCGCACTGGTACCGACGGGAAACGCTCTGCAAGCTTGCCCGCAAAGTATTCCATCGAAGGCGCTTCACTCTCGGCATGGCCCAGAACGATCAGCGCCCTGCTTTTGCCCTGGTAAACCGCATCCCTGATATATTCGGGCGTCTCCCATTCGGGTCCTTCCCCGCAAATCACCAGGTCCAGGTCATTGCTTCCGACGGCGGGGATGACGGTATCCCCGCCGCCCTATAACCTACAAACACGCCTGCGCGTTTTAGGATCGACGAAGTATCGCCTACATATCTTACATAAGGTACGTCCAGTTTGTTTTTGATGTATGAGAGCAGCTCCTGCAGTGTCATCCCGGGTATCTCCAGCACGGACCATGCAGGCTCGTTCCTTGTTTCGTAGTCCTGCCAGCCCAATGCGCGCAGGAGGCCGTTCGTTATCATATCCGGATCATAATGGTGTATATTGTCATGGAAGTGGAAAACTGCTATCCCGCTTTCCTCAAGCAGTTTCGATTTTTCCCGGCAGACAGGATCTCCCCCGTATTTTTCTTTCCTGTCCCAATGGCTGTAAAACAGGCCTTCGTGGGATATAATCAGGTTGCAGCCAAGCTTTACGGCCTCGTCAACGATCTCCTGACCGGCAAGGAAGGTCACCGCTATGCCTTTGACTGCCGTATCGGGATCTCCGTATTCGAGCTTGTCGACGGTGGGGTCGACAGGTTCGGCGGGAGAAGTAAGATATTCGATTATATCGCTTATTTTTATGGTCATATTTTACCTCCGGATCTTATTCTCGGATAAATGAAACTTCTAAAAAGAATAATATCATAAATTTATACAGAAAATGAAATATACTTGTATGCGAATCTCAAATAATACCTACGATAAACGGTCTTTCAAACGGTAAAAATAATCGGGAGACCTGAACTACGGAGGTATCGGATGAGTTTTCTTTATGTTTTGCTGTTGATCATACTGTTTGTAATAATGCTTGTCTTTGCTGTTGCCTTAAAAATAGCATTTACGCTGGATACGAGAAAAGAAGATATGAAGCTGGTATTGTTCTGGCTGTATCCTTTCATTAAGATCACGGCTGAGGGAAGCATGGCGTCGCCGCTGCTATCGGTATACCTTTTTAAAAAGAAGGTGTATGGCAGCCTGATGGATGTACATGGTAAAACCGGCCGCAGAACCGGTCTTATAAAGGCTGCAAGCGCTTCCAACATCCGGATGGATATAGATTACGGCTTCAGGGATCCTTATATAACGGGAATAACCTGCGGTTCCATCAATGCGGTATCGGAACTCGCCGATTTCGTGGAACTGAGTCAGAATCCCGACTTTATAACCGACGAGGATTATGTCCGCCTGGATGCTACGGCCAGAGTCAATATCGGCAATACGGTATTGAACTACCTGAAAGGAAAAGCAGGCAGGCGATGAAAGAGCAGAGTGATAAACAAACCAATCAATCAAGTAAAAGGAGGAACAAAAAATGGATCAGAACACGACCGACACATTGAATCAGAATGTAGACATGCTTTTCAGCAACCTTGAGAATTTTACGCAGAATGAGGGTGTGATCGGAAAGCCCGTAGTGCATGAAGACAAGACCTTCCTGCCCGTAGTATCGGTAACGCTTGGATATGGGGGAGGTAATTCGGCAAGCAAAGCTCAGCCCGGAGATACGGGAGCTTCGGGAGGAACTGCTGTCGGCAGCATGGCAGGGAAAATGTCCGGCGGCGCAATGGGCCTTGGTGCCAAGCTCTTCACGGAAGCCGTCATTGTAATAGATAAGGCAAAGGACAATGTCACACTGCTGCCCATCAACGCTGCAGCAACCAGCCAGCTTGCTGATAAAATTCCCCAGATAATTTCGGGTATGAACATGAAGCAGGGCGGCCAGCAGGGCCAGCAACAGAGTCAGCAGGGCGGCACCCAGGGATAGGGCACAACTATGTAAATCTTTATTAAGCAGTATCGAGAGTTTTGGGGAAAGAGCCTGAATAGCTTTTGAACAGCAGCCTGTCGGACCGATGGACAATTGTTCGGCCTTCAGGCTCTTTTCAGATTCCGAAAAGGATGATAAATGATGTCTGGGATATATCAGAAAGCCGATCTGCAGCATTTCGATGTGATCGGAGATATACACGGCTGTTACAGGGAATTGACGGAGCTTTTGGATAGGCTCGGTTATTCTGTCGATCCTGGACGTGGGAGGATAAGCAGTGTTCCCGAAAGCCGCAGGCTGATATTCCTTGGCGATTTTACCGACAGGGGACCTGAACCCGTCAAGGTGCTGAGGCTTGCGATGGATGCCGTCGAAACGGGATTTGCTTTTTCCGTGCGTGGCAATCATGAGGAGAAAATACTGCAAAAGCTTGTCAAAAATACGCCTGCAAAGGAAGAGGTGATGGAGACGCTTTTTGCGATCCGGGGCGAGGGAGAGGAGTTTGTAAATAAAGTGAAAAGCTTCATTGCAGGCCTCCCATACGTCATACTCTGCAGTGACTGCTGCCTGATCGCGCATGCAGGTTTGAAGGAGGAATTTCAGGACATCGGAACGCATAATCCGAAAAGGATCGGGAAGATAAAGTCATTGACGATCTATGGTGACATCACGGGGAAAAAGCTTCCCGGCGGGAGGCCGGAACGTCTCGACTGGGCTTCCTCCTACAGGGGGGAACTGACAGTCATATACGGCCATTCGATCATTGCTGAAGCAGTTTGGAGGAACAATACCATAAATATCGATACGGGATGTTTTGAAACAGGCGTCCTGACAGCGGTCAGAATGCCTGAAAAAGACATCGTCGATAATATCCGGGGCCATTGCGGTTGACTTATTCCGCACTGTTGATAAAATGGAAATATAAGCTTTATGGCTGTATTAGGGGAGGTCGTCAAATGCTTTGCAAATATTCATTCGTATGTGATGCCGCAAATGTATCGCAGACAGGTAATCTGAATGTTCTCGGTATCTTCAGGAATATCAACGCAGTCAAATTCCCATGCCAGCATCCCAGATTTACATATGTCGCAAATATCGAATTCCATCGTTCGGAACTGGGAAAGCACTCCTTCAGGATCAATTTCATAGACGATGACGGAAATGACATTATAAGTCCGCTGACAGGCGAAATAGAAGTCAGCGCCGCCAACAGATCGGCCAATATACTGATCGAGCTGGCAAACATACAATTCCCCAAAGCGGGGGTTTACGAGATCGACCTGATTTTGGACAACCAGCATCTGACTACGGAAAGCATAACTGTCGTCCAGACGAACTGAAAAACCGACACTATGGAAAAGAGGCTCAATATCCATGCTCTACAGGCAAATGGGAAAAACGGGCGATAATGTTTCGATTCTTGGGTATGGCTGCATGCGCTTTCCCCAGAAAAACGGCAAAATAGACGAGGAGCGGACGCGACGCCAGATAATTCAGGCAATAGAAGGCGGAGTCAATTATTTCGATACGGCATGGATATACCATGGCGGAAGAAGCGAAACGATCCTCGGAGAAATATTTGCCGAGGGCTACAGGGACAGGATAAGGATTGCGACCAAGCTGCCGCTGTTCATGGTCAATTCAAGAAACGATATGGAAGAGATCCTCGAAAAGCAGCTTAAAAAGCTCAGGACGGATCACATAGATTACTACCTTCTCCATGCCGTAAACGATTTCGGGTGCTGGGAGAGGCTTAAAAGACTCGGAGTGCGGGAGTTTGCCGAGCAGGCAAAGAAAGACGGCAGGATCCGCTGGTTCGGGTTCTCGTTCCATGGCGACAAAGAGGATTTCAAGGCCATAATTGACGATTACTCCTGGGATATGTGCCAGATACAGTACAATTACATTGACGAGAATTTCCAGGCGGGAAGAGAAGGCCTCGAATACGCAGCATCCAAAGGTATCGGCGTAGTCGTAATGGAGCCTCTGAGGGGCGGAAAGCTGGCAGGCAGGATGCCGCAGGAGATACAGAAGGTCTGGGATACTGCTGGGACAAAACGGACTAACGTGGATTGGGCGCTTCGCTGGCTTTGGGATCAGCCCGGCGTAACTGCCGTGCTTTCAGGCATGAATGAAGAGGCGCAGGTTGAGGAAAATACAAAACTGGCGGATGAAGTCCTGCCAGGCTCGCTTTCTTCGGTAGAGCTGTCTTTGTATGATAAAGTCAGACATGAATTTTACAGGCTGATGCGTGTCGGCTGCACAGGCTGCGGTTATTGCATGCCTTGTCCTGCAGGTGTGGATATCCCGTTCTGCTTCAGTTACTACAATACCAGGCATTTTTTCAATGCAAAACGTGCGCAGTTCCAGTACCTCGCGTTCGCAGGGGGACTCTACGGGGGCAGGCCTTCGTATGCCTCCTTGTGCAAGCAATGCGGGAAGTGTGAAAAAGTGTGCCCACAGCACCTTCCTATCAGGGATAAACTCAAAGAGGTATCCGCCGATATGGAACCGCGCGTGATCCGGCCGGCGCTGTGGCTTGTTCGAAAATATTTCAAACTGCGCAGCAGGCATTAATTTATTTGTATCCTACCGCCCACTCTGCGCTTCTGCCTATCAGTTTTCTGTAGACCGGATCGAGGAAGGTTTCCAGGTTGTGCCCCGGGGACAGGTACACGACTCTTCCCATGCCGTAGACGTGGGCCCATGCGGCCGGCCACTTTCTGCCTTCGGATTCGTATTCGAGCAGTATCGATGTGTCTGCGAAATTATCCATTTCAAACATGTATGGCTCCTCGAGGACTGAGAAGCTTTTGATACCGTCCGTTATGACATGACCGGGGAAGGCAGGGGTATAAGTTAGCACCTTCTGCTCCGGGTGACCTGTGAATTTGCTGCCATGTAACTGGGCGAGTTCATAACGCCCGCTTAGAGAGATACCGTTATGTATGGACATGAACCCCCCGCCGTGGGCAACGTACGACAAAAGCCCGACTGCCTGTTCATCGCTTACCTTGTCGTCCCAGCAATCCGTAAATGAAATGCAGAGGTCGAAGGCTTTCAGGCTTTCCTCCCTGAATCTTTCATAATCTTCCGTGATCTCCACCTCAAACTTGTCGAGTATGTCCGAAAGCTCCCTGTCCGGGCCGCTAAGCGGGTGATATTTCATTTTCTCGTTATCGCCTATCAATATAGCCGCCTTTTTGTTCATCGCTGTTGCTCCATTTCCCAGGCTCATTCCTGAGCCTGACAGTATCATGTTTTTTATAGTATTTCCAGATGAGGGATAAATCACTGTATATTAATCATATCACCATACATTGAAATTTTGTATAAGGGAAAATTATCATTTGATATTGACAAAGCAAAAAATTACAATATACTATATAACATATAGGAATTGTAATATTTTAAAACAACATCGGACATCCAATAAAGGAGTAGAAATATGAAACTATCGACAAAGGGAAGGTATGGGCTTAGGGCAATGCTGGACCTGGCGATAAACTCAGCCGGTGATCATGTTTCACTTTACAATATAGCCGAACGGCAGGGTATATCTGAGAATTATCTGGAGCAGGTATTTTCAGCTTTGAGAAAGGCAGGCCTGGTCAGAAGTGTCAAAGGTGCTCAGGGAGGTTATATCCTGGCGGAACAGCCCTCCAAAACGACAGTGGGTACTATACTCAGGGCGCTCGAAGGAGATCTCTCGGTAGTCGATGAAGAAAAGGAAAATACAGCCGGAAATCTCATTATCGGATGTATTAAGGATAAAGTCTGGGACAGGATGAACGAATGCCTGAACAAAGTGGTCGATTCAATAACCTTGGAGGATCTGCTGCTCGATTACAGAAAAATGGAGGGAGTCAATAATGAAATGTATTTCATATGATTTTTATATCATAAAGCCGACTAAATATATATGTATACTTATTTGAATTGCTGAACGGCCATGGAATGAAAATATATTATTGGCGAATAAATAACATGTAAAGGAGAATTTCTTATGAGCGAGAGAAAATTGGGCTTTGATACATTGCAGGTACATGCAGGGCAAAAGCCGGATCCGGCAACAGGCTCGAGGGCTGTTCCGATCTACCAGACTACTTCATATGTATTCAGGGATACAGAACATGGCGCAAACCTTTTTTCACTTAAGGAGCCCGGCAACATATACACAAGAATCATGAATCCTACCAGCGACGTCTTCGAGCAGAGGATAGCCGCTCTTGAGGGTGGAGTCGGAGCGCTTGCCGTTGCATCGGGTTCTGCGGCAATAACCTACTCGGTACTCAACATTGCCGGTGCGGGCGACGAGATCGTTTCGGCAAGCACACTGTACGGCGGGACTTACAATCTGTTTTCCGTCACGCTTCCCAAGCTTGGGATCAAAACTTCCTTCGTCGATTCGGACGACCCTGAAAATTTCAGGAAGGCAATAAATGAAAAGACCAAGGCGTTATATATTGAGACCATTGGGAATCCGGGCATCAACATTGCCGACATAGAAGCGGTCGCCAGAATTGCGCATGAGAATGAGATCCCGCTGATCATTGATAATACGTTCGGGACGCCTTATCTTATCAGGCCTATAGAATTCGGAGCCGACATAGTTGTGCATTCGGCAACTAAATTCATCGGCGGTCATGGAACATCGATTGGCGGCGTTATAGTCGATTCGGGCAAATTTGACTGGGCCGCAAGCGGTAAATTCCCGGGCCTTACGGAACCTGATCTGAGTTACCACGGTATTAACTATGTAAGGGACGTCGGCCCGGCCGCATATATTACAAAAGTCAGGGTGCAGCTGCTCAGGGATACAGGCGCGGCGATAAGCCCATTTAACTCGTTCCTGCTCATACAGGGACTTGAGACATTGTCACTTAGGGTGGAAAAACACGTCTCCAACACAAGGAAGATAGTCGATTTCCTGAGCGGGAATCCACAGGTCTCATGGATCAACTATCCCGAGATCAAAGGCAACAAATATCATGATCTGGCGAAAAAATACCTGCCGAAAGGCGCCGGCTCGATATTCACATTCGGTATCAAGGGCGGTCTGAAGACGGCGGTCAGATTCATAGACAGCCTGGAGATATTCTCGCAGCTGGCAAATGTGGCCGATGCTAAATCGCTTGTCATCCATCCCGCGTCAACCACCCATTCGCAGCTGTCGGAGGAGGAACAGAAGGCAGCAGGCGTTACACCGGATCAGATCAGGCTCTCGGTAGGTATAGAAGACCCAGACGATCTGATATATGACCTGGACCAGGCTTTGAAAAAAGCAGAGGCAGTATGAAGGTTGCCGGATGTGTAAATTAGTGTAAAAATGAGTTATTATAATATAAAAGAGTGTTAGCAATGCTCCTTTATTACAGCATATCTATATAGGAGCGTTAGATTAAGGAGGGAATCACAATGTCAAAAATATATAAAAGTCTCACTGAACTGATTGGAAATACGCCCCTTCTGGAGCTTTCCAACTATAACAAAAAGAACGCGCTCGACGCCAAAGTGATAGCGAAGCTCGAATATTTCAACCCGCTCTCGAGCGTAAAGGACAGGATAGGCTACGCGATGATAAAGGATGCGGAGGATAGGGGAGTCATCAACAAGGATACCGTGATTATAGAGCCGACAAGCGGCAATACCGGGATCGCACTCTCATTCGTCGCTGCCGCAAGGGGATACAGGCTTATAATCACACTGCCTGAAACGTTCAGTATTGAAAGAAGGAACCTGATGAAAGCGCTGGGCGCAGAGCTTGTTCTGACGCCAGGAGCGGAAGGGATGCCGGGCGCGATCAAGAGAGCAAAGGAGCTTTCAGCTGAAATACCCAATTCTTTCATTCCTCAGCAGTTTGAAAACCCCGCCAACCCTGAA
>Ga0207834_1000048_pt1 | contig 36235 bp, 17 predicted proteins | sample LuqExpMetagenom5_FD_187763 | JGI IMG/M metagenome (GOLD analysis project Ga0207834, IMG submission 187763) | Tropical forest soil microbial communities from Luquillo Experimental Forest, Puerto Rico - Sample 5 (SPAdes) | ecosystem: Environmental > Terrestrial > Soil > Tropical forest ...
GGACCTGAAGATGAAGGGCACGCCGCTGCATGATGCCTGCGTGGTGGGCGATACGGTGGGCGATCCGTTCAAGGACACCAGCTCGGTGGCCATGAACCCGATCATCAAGTTCGCCACCCTGTTCGGCCTTCTGGCAGTGCAACTGGCTGTCAAGCTGACCGGCGAGAACGCTATGCTGGCGCACGTGCTAACGGTGGTCTTCTTTATCATCTCTGCGTTCTTCGTATGGCGGTCGTTCTACGGCATGCGGATCGAAATCAAGAAAGCGGAGTAATTCAGGACCGGGGGCGGCTTGTCTGTCCCCGATCATAAGACGGGTCCTGTCTCCATGGATGTGGAGGCAGGACCTTTGCTTTTGATGGCGTTTTTTGCTGAACCTCTGCCGGCACTCCTCCCTGTTGGCAGGCGGAAGGCAAGGCTTGTCTCCAGGATGGAGAACCTTCAAGGACCCCGTAGCTCTTTGAGCTGCGGGGCCGTTGTGCGTAAGGGGCAGGAGAAGCCTGCGCGGAGGCTAAAAGGATCCCATCCCCTGCCTGCAAGGTGACGCGGACGCTCTACTGGCCCTGGAGTGCGATGGGCAGGCATTTGTGCGGAAGAGGCTGGCCTCCAGAAAAGCTGAGCGGCGTGAGCGACGCCGGACCGGGTGTTTTGAGCGGATTGTGGTGACGGCACGATGGGCCGTGAGGTTTTTGGCGCCAGATCTTTATCTCTGCGGATGTGTCCCGGGTTATCCACCGGGAGCACGGTTTTCCACTCAAAATGCACCGTCTGTTCGTCTTGCGCGGGCGTTCCGGCGGCTCTAGGCTAGAGGGAGTGGAGAGGAAGAGGGGCAAAAATCCGTATTTGCACTGAGGTTTGTGCACTCCAAATTGTTAAACTTCCCTGAAAATCAGCCTCCCAAGAGCTTTCCACAGCTAAACCTTGGGCTTTTTGCTTTGTTGACCGGGAACGCACTCAAAACACTAGATGTAGTGGTTTTCGGTTGACTTCCACCATAGACAGCGGTATTTTTTCATCTGCGGCTGGTTGCAGACACTCATCCAACGACAGCTTGAGCGCTTGTCGGAAGGCCGCTTCAGAGCACAAGCTCGCGGTTGTTTCCGGCCCCCACTGTTTTTCGCGTCGCGTTGAGCGACGAAGGGTTTATATAGGCTCCGGGCAAGAATGCCAGGAGAAGTATGCCCCCGTGACTTTTATCGATTGAGAGGATTTTTATGAACGAGGCATCCCTGCAGAGTTCCCACGTTATTCCCCAGGCCTCCTACAACCAGCGCGGGCTGAGCTTTTCGCGCCGTTTTTCGCGCCAGGGTGTTTCGCCGTACGACGAGGTGCACTGGGAGAAGCGGACCGCGTCGATTACCGACACCAAGGGCAACACCATCTTCGAGCAGCGCGACGTGGAGATTCCGTCCGACTGGTCGATGACGGCCACCAACATTGTGGCCAGCAAGTATCTGCATGGCCAGCAGGGCACCGTGGGGCGCGAAACCGGCGTGCGGCAACTGGTTTCCCGTGTGGCAGAAACCATTCGCGCCTGGGGCGTGAACGGCGGCTACTTTGCTTCAACCTCCGATGCCGACGTGTTCCACGACGAGCTGGTGCACATGCTGCTGACCCAGAAGGCGGCGTTTAATTCGCCGGTCTGGTTCAACGTGGGCTGCGACCGGCTGGAACCACAGGCGGACGGCCAGAACTGGCATTGGGATCCGCAGACCGGCGGCGTGGTTTATTCCGCCACCGGCTACAAGAATCCGCAGTGCTCGGCCTGCTTCATCAATGCGGTTGAGGATTCGCTGGAATCGATTCTGACCCTGGCCAAGACTGAGGGCATGCTGTTCAAGTGGGGATCGGGCACAGGCACGAACCTGTCCTCTATTCGCGGCTCAATGGAGAACTTGTCGGGCGGTGGCCAGGCCTCCGGCCCGCTGAGCTTTATGCGCGGGTTCGATGCGTTTGCCGGTGTGATCAAGAGTGGCGGCAAGACCCGCCGCGCCGCCAAGATGGTGATCCTGAACGTGGAGCACCCGGACATCATGGAGTTCATCGAGTGCAAGGCTAAGGAAGAAGCCAAGGCCTTTAGCCTGATCCGCGCCGGTTATGATGGCTCCGGTCCTGACTCCGAAGCGTACTCCTCCATCTTCTTCCAGAACGCCAACAACTCCGTCCGCGTTTCCGACGAGTTCATGCGCGCCTATGAGGCGGACGGCGAGTTCACCACTTACACCGTGCATAGCCACGAGCCGGTAAAGACCTACAAGGCTCGCGACATCATGCAGAAGATTGCCGAAGCCACCTGGGTGTGCGGCGATCCGGGCATGCAGTTCGACAGCACCATCAACAAGTGGCACACCAGCAAGAACTCTGATCGCATCAATGCGTCGAATCCTTGCTCGGAGTACATGTTCCTGGATAACTCGGCCTGCAATCTGGCCAGCTTCAACCTGCTCAAGTTTGTAACTCCCGCGGGTGTCTTCGATATTCCGGCCTATCGCCATGCCATTTCCGTGTTGATTACCGCGATGGAAATTCTGGTAGATAACTCTGGCTATCCGACCGAAGCGATTGCCAAGAACTCGCATGAATATCGTCCGCTGGGTCTGGGCTACGCCAACCTGGGTGCGCTACTGATGGCCTTCGGCCTTCCGTATGATTCCGAAGCAGGCCGCGATTTGGCTGCCGGGCTTACTGCGATCATGTGCGGACAAGCTTACTTGCAGTCGGCCATGATTGCCGCCAACTGCCCGCCCATCGGATCGGCCACGCCGCTTACCGCAAGTGTGGAGCGCGAGGGGGGAGCTTGCCCCGGTTATTACGTGAACCGCGAGCCGTTCCTGGACGTGATCCGCATGCATCGCGCTGAGGTGAACAAGATTGGTCGTTCCAAGACTGCGGGCGAGCCCTTCAAGGTGCCGCAACTGGATGCACTGATCGATGCCAGCCGCGAGAGCTGGGATATGGCTCTGGCGTATGGCGAGAAATATGGTTTCCGTAACTCGCAGACCACGGTGCTTGCGCCCACGGGCACCATCGGCTTCATGATGGATTGCGACACCACCGGCATCGAACCCGATCTGGCGCTGGTGAAGTATAAGAAGCTGGTTGGCGGCGGCATGATCAAGATCGTCAACAACACGGTGCCGTCGGCTCTCTTCAAGCTGGGCTATAACACCGATGACGTGAATGCCATTGTCAGCTACATTGATGCGACCGGCACCATTGAAGGCGCGCCCGGTATCAAGGCCGAGCATCTGGACGTTTTCGATTGCAGCTTCAAGCCAGCCAAGGGTACGCGCTCGATTGGCTATATGGGCCACATCAAGATGATGGCCGCTGCCCAGCCGTTCCTCTCCGGCGCAATTTCGAAGACCGTTAACCTGCCCAATGAAGCTTCCGTGGACGATGTGGCTGAGGCGTATGCCGAGAGCTGGCGTCGTGGCATCAAGGCCGTGGCGATCTATCGCGATGGCTCCAAGGGCACCCAGCCATTGAATACCAGCATGGAAACCAAGAAGGAGCCCTCGGCTCTGGATGGTGTTGCAGCCCGCGTGTTGGCCGGCATCAGCGCAGGCCAGGCCGTGGTTGAGGCGGACCTGAAGGCGCTGGAAGCCAAGAGCGCCGAGAAGGTGGAAGTGACGGCGAAGCAGATGGCCGCCGCCGCCCATGCCTTCCAGAAGGCGCTGGATGAGATTGCACAGGCCGATAGCATTCCCGTGCTGCAGGCCTCGCCGGTGGCTGCGCCTCCGGTGGATGAACAGGATCTGAACCGTCCGCCGCGCGCCATCCGCCATCGTCTGCCGGAGGAGCGGGCATCGGTGACGCACAAATTCTCCATTGCGGGTCACGAGGGCTACATCACGGTGGGCCTCTATCCCAGCGGCGAACCTGGTGAGATCTTCATCCGCATGGCCAAGGAAGGTTCTACTGTCTCTGGTCTGATGGATGCATTCGCCACTTCGGTTTCGCTGGCTCTGCAGCACGGCGTGCAGTTGAAGGTGTTGTGCGAGAAGTTTGCTCATACCCGCTTTGAGCCGTCGGGCTGGACCGGCAATCCGCAGATCGGGTTGGCCAAGAGCTTGATGGATTACATTTTCCGCTGGCTGCATCTGCGCTTTTTGTCGGGTGAGCAGTTGACGCTGTTCGCAGGGCTTTCACCGCAGGCTCCGCAACTGCCGGCGACTCCCACCATGCTCGACGAGCCGGACATGCCGGATGCGTCCACCAAGCAGGAGTTGGCGCGTAAGGCGGAGAAGATTGCTCGCCAGATCGATCAGGTGAACCATCCTGGGGGCGGCGGCATCGCACCGGATGCGCCGGCCTGGAAATCCGGCAACGCACAGCCCGACGCACCTAGCTTGCAGGATCGCGGCATCTATCATGCCTCCGATGCCATGCGCGACATGTATGAGATGGGCGACGCTCCCAGTTGCTCCACCTGCGGCGCCATCATGGTTCGCAATGGCAGTTGCTATCGCTGCATGAGCTGCGGCTCAACGAGCGGTTGTTCCTAGGTACTTAGGCACATGGCGAACTCAAGTTCTCAGGAACAGCTGATTGTAAGCGGACAGACACTAATGTCTCAAGAATCATTGATCTGCCACAACCGAAGGAAGATCAGTAGGACCTCGGAGCCGGATTACTATTTAGACTAAGCAATCAGTTCAAACCGCTGATTTCACGCACAAAGCGGCACGTAAATGCCCGTGCGCTGTAGAATACCTTCGTCAATTTCGGTTAAGGAATTTGCGAATGGACTGGTCTAGCTTCGTGGTTGTGATAGGGATGATCGGCTCGGTAGCATCACTAGTAGGGGTCTTGATCGCCGCGCCCGGAATGAAATCAAAATTGGTTCACGTAGCCTAACCGTTCCATCGGGTTGTTGGTACGCAAGCTTCGCCAGTGTTCCGGCGGGAAGCTGTAATAGCTCAGCGTCTCGTCGATGCCTGCCTCGACGAACTCGGCAGCCTTGGCCAGCTTCATCTCGCGCAGCTTGGCTGCAACCAGGCGGGCCTTTTCCTTCGCAGCTTCGCCGTCCTCCTGCGCGTGGATAGCCTTGAGCATCGCCGCCACTTGCTTGACCTTGCCACTCGGCACTGCGGTCCACACGTTGCGATAAAAATGAACGACGCAGCGCTGCCACTTCGCTTCCGGATAAAACTCAGCCAGGTTCTCGACCAGTCCCAGGCACTTATCGCTGACGAATAACTCCACGCCCTTTAGCCCGCGTTGTTTCAGATCGCGCAGGAACGCAGTCCAGCTCGGACCGTCTTCCTTGGCTCCTTCGCTCACACCCAGAATCTCGCGGAAGCCGCTCTGCGATACACCAATCGCGATCAGCACGGAGACGTTCTTTACCTCGCCACCCCAGCTGCGCTTGAGCCACAGGCCGTCGATGAACACGTACGGAAAATCTCCCACCAAGGGCCGCGTGCGCCACTCATCAATCTTGCCGTAGATCTTCTGGTTCAGCTCGCTGACCGTCGACGCTGACACACGCGAACCCCACAACGCGTGCGTAATGTCTTCCACGCGCCGCACGCTCACGCCTGCCAGAGACATCTCAATCAGCGCTTCTTCCACCGACGACTCGCGCCGCCGGTAACGCTCGATGATGGCCGTCTCAAACGGCAGCGTGCGTAGCTTCGGCACGGTCAACGTCACTTCGCCAGCCTTGGTGCCGAGCTTGCGATCATAGCTGCCTGCTCGCGTGTCCTTGCGGCCATCGGTGCGCTCGTACTTCCGGGCTCCGCACAGCCGATCAGCCTCAGCATCCAGCAGCGCGTTCAGCGTCTCTTCGACCGTTGAGCGAACCACCTCATCCAGGTGGGCATGAATCCGCCCTTCGTCAATCTGAACCACCGGCCCACTAACAGCCTTAACCGATTCGTTTACAGTGTCTTCCCTCGCCATCGTAGGCTCCATCTCGTACCCGCCTCTGAGGTCTTGTTCCTCAAGCTTGTACCAACCAGCCTCGGTTCATGGCAAATCAAATGTGCGAAACAAAGCGTACGTTATCTACCCGAAAGCTCGATGGCAGCGCTGTGTCGTTCATTTTTATCGCAACGTGTGGACCGCGGTGCCGAGCGGCAAGGTCAAGCAGGTGGCGGCGATGCTGAAGGCCATCCACGCACAAGAAGACGGCGAAGCTGCGAAGGAAAAGGCTCGCCTGGTTGCGGCCAAGCTGCGCGAGATGAAGCTGGCCAAGGCTGCCGAGATCGTCGAAGCCGGCATAGACGAGACGTTGAGCTATTACAGCTTCCCGCCGGAGCACTGGCGAAGCCTGCGCACCAACAACCCGATGGAGCGATTGAACCGAGAGATACGCAGACGAACCCGTGTGGTAGGTGCGTTTCCTGATGGCCACTCGGCACTGATGCTGGTTGCCGCTAGACTTCGGCATGTAGCTGCTACCAAGTGGGGCACAAAACGCTATCTGCAGATGAACCGATTGGCCGAGGTTCGGGCCATCGCCTGAATCGTTTTTGCTGTTGGCCCCCATAGGGGCCAACGGCAAACAACCGCAACCCAACAACCCTCCGAAGTTCTATGCAAAATCGAAAGTGCGCAAAAAGCTGGACACTACCGATTCAGGATTCGTTGCCGAGACAAGTAGTGAACGAAAATCATACACGAAATTACGAATACGAGGCGTACCATTACTCTGATTTCCGGACTGAGTCACGGTGGACAAATTTCCGAGCGCATCGTATGTGTAATTTGTCACAGAACTTGAAGAAACCCTACCAAGTGCATCATACTCAACAACAGCATATACAGGCCCGCTAGGTGTTACGACCTGAGTTAAATTAACCCGTCCGAGATCATCTGTATAATTAGTCGAATTGTAAACAACAGGCCCGTTTGCACTAATGCTCTTACTTGATGTAACTAACTTATTCTGATCATCATACGCAAACTTTGCCCATCCACCTCAATACTGGTACTGAATTCTGTGCCAACGCCGACAACGCTATAGACTCTCCAAACAAGATTCCAACCATCAACTTGTGAACGTTCATCGTCCTCACCTCGCACGCCATCTCAACTTAGAGCTGCGCTGTTGCCTCAATATGCTTACTGCCCGCATTGCGCAGCAGCAGTCGTCTGGCCAACAGACGATAGCTGCCTGCATACTCGCTGTCTGCTATCGTAATTTCTTGCAGTAAAGAGACTTGCTCCAAGCTGCCAATTCGACAATGCACCGCTCGGCGCGTAGCCGAGCGCATTAAACAAAACTATAGGGTGGCTTGTGTCAGACAATGAAGAACTCACTGTTGCTAACTTGCCTACCGTGTCAAAGGTTTGCGAGAACGCCATCGAAGCCTGCGGAAAAGAAGCGACCGCCGTCACGGGCACGCCTGAAGTATATACAAGCAGATTCCCCGCCAAGTCATAGCAGAACTGAAGACCACTTGAGGCAGACAGCGATGAGCAATTTGGAGTTGGAGCGGCTGGGACTGAAGTGCTTGTGCAGTACCCCGCGACACACTGTTGTTCTGAAACGGCCCGTCCTTGCGTATCGTAAGCACCTATAACGCGAAGCGTCTGATATACTGTTGGAATCGAAGTTGGTGGCGATGATGGACAATCGCCAGTCTGCGTCCACTCAAACCACAGCCTACCCACGCCATTCGCTGCACTGTTCGTATTGTCATAGGCGTAACAATTTGACGCGCTTCCAGTCGACGCATTTCTATAGTATTTTGCAGTCATTCTATTCAGTACATCGTATCTATAATGTGTCTCAATTCCTCGCGCATCAGTTTTTACCAACAGATTTCCATTGCCATCGTATCCGCTTTTGCAACCTGAAGTGCTCATTGTCCCATAGCAGGTCGTACCAGATTCAGAATTCACAGCCGTTATCAACCGCGAAAGAGAATCGTAGCTATATGATCTTGCGCGAACCGCATCGGTTGTTCCATTTCCCTTCTGCTGAACAGAGAGCAAGTTTCCGAAAGCATCATAGCTATATTTGGTGATGTTGTTCCCAGGTTCGACAACACTTACCAGACGTCCTAGACTATCATATGCAAGCTGGCGGCTATTGTTATTCTCATCTGTTTGATCGACCCATGTTGTTAGGCCATCTACGATCCGAGTGCGACAGGCATTTTTCGGCTGCCCTATTGATGTGCCGTTATAGCACGTATACTGAATGGATCCGTCCTGATTAGATACCTGAACAACTCTTCCCAATGCGTCATAGCTATACACGGTATTTCCAGAGGTGGTTGCCCCTGCAAGATAAGGATTGCTGACTGTGTCAACTCTATCGAAAGGATCATATGAGGTATCCACGTAGGACGCCCCGTCAAATACCTTACTCGTACGGCTTAACCCGTCAAACCAAACTTGATGGTCAAGCCATACATTCGCGCTCTGCTTCACTTGAGCGTCAACATGAGTATTTGATGACCATGCCCATTTTTTCTGGCCTCCCTGTCCATTACTCTCCTCTGGCAACATGAGCTGAATCGGCCGCCACATGCTGTCGTACGACACTGAAATCATCCTTCCGTTTATGTCTGTACTGGATACAAGTTTGCTAGATCCAATATCATAGCTAGAATATGAAGTATTACCCGCTGCATCTTGCACCGATGCGATAAACGCCCCTGTAGAATCTGACGTTAGACAAGATGGGTTATTGTTGCCATCGACCGTCTCATATGGCACGCCATTCGGATCATAGAAGGTACGTGTGGTTATCATGCCCGAGGTGATGGACGTAAGATTTCCTCGCGACAAAGTGGTGCCTGCATTGTTCGGATACCTTGACGTGTCATACGAGCATGTTATCCCTTTCGGAGGCGTGGTTGTTTCATCGTACTGATACCAGGTTTCATGAGTTCCTCCACCTGCTCCAGTAACTATACTGTATGACACCCTATCGAGTTGATTAGAGCTCAAGTAAGAATTGTCTGCGAACGCCTTGTATGACTTTTCAGTGTCCAATAAAACACTGTTGTCACTTGCGTAAATTGTATCTGTACTCTGAAGACCATAATGGAGATTGTATCCATTCACACTGAAGCTCGCGCCTTGGTCATACGACATGGTCTCCCGCACGGAAGCATCTGTAGCATTCCCATACGTTGTTACAATACCGGTTGGCACTACGTTGATTACATCTGCATTTATTTCCCACCCTGATGCTGGATCTGGATTTACATTTGCCGCGGAAAGGCAATCATAATTTTTATTCTCCTTCTTTAGAAGAACCCTATTCGCTCCAGTTCCTTGATAGTAATCTACCTCTGTCTCGTAGCGTGACAACGTACCACATAATTTCGTAAAAATATGGACCGTATCATCTCCAGATGAGCTCATTCTGGTTGGAGGTCCAGTCACTGTCGTTGTATAGGATGAATCTTGGACGCTATAGGTTTGCGAGTATGTCCATGTATGAGGGCCGCTGCCATCGCCTGCGTCAACAGAACGGGAAGCCAGATACCGTTCACCTCCTACTGGTACCGTCCACAAATACTTATACGAAATTGTTCCTCCAGATGGGGTAACAACCTTCGTCAGGGACCCGTAATTAATAGACTGAAGGTCTCCACTATCCCGGTCATCATAGACAAACTGCCAAGTTGATCCATCGGGCAAAACTACCCTTTCGAGCGCGATGAATCCGCTCCAATCATTTACTAGATTCCCGGAGCTGTCCCGATTGGACCATGCGGCAGGTCCTAAGTGAATAGTGGGCGAGCCGAAACAATAGAGCACATCAAAGGTTGTATTCGCTTTTCCCGGCAAGTGTGCTTTCGTTGCATAAAGGTACGATGAAATTCCGGAGCAAGCCTGTGGCTCATTGTTAATATCGAAATAGTCAGTTGTATTATTTAGACTTCGTCCTGCAGTGTCATACCCGAATTGAATTTGATTCCCATTCGTATCCTCTTCCAGGGGCGAATTTTGATTATAGTTTCCGCTAGAATCCAATAAATTGGAATAGTTGTAATGTGTATTTCCATGCCTGTCGTACGCTAGAAATGCAGAGTTCAAGGTATAAAACAAATAGCCCGTGGCATCAGCAGATCTCCACACGCCATTACCGATATTCGCTAGGGGGTGTAATCCTCCATCTGGTGTGACCAGCGAATAAGTAACAACCTGCTTGGCATTTCCAAACTGGCCACCTGCTCCTGCTGTCCTGATGGAGCTTGTCCAGTGGAGGACGTCATCCCTATAAAATTGAACTGACGGCTCGCCGTAATACGGATCATGGTCAAGATAGTATGCCTCAAAACACCCATCGCTCCCCTTGCAAACATTCGGATTGAGCCTCTGGGCGGGAGAATTATAAGATAGTGCGTAATTTAGAGAAAGATCACCTCTTTGCTTATACGACAGGACGGGCGTGTATAGATTCACCGATAGATTGAGCAGGTTGACGTGGTCTATATTTCCACCATGATATGAGCCAAATGGGATCAATCCGGTACCTGGCGCACCAGCTTGAGCGGCAAGGACACTACGCAACAAGGCCAGGGCCATGACAAATACTGCTTTTCTTATCATCATCGATTTCCTCCCGGGACAGCGACCACTCGTTGAAGATCGAAAAGAGATCCACATTCTACCTGCTCGCAGTTGCGTAGTTGCTTTGGAATTCTTCCAATCACGGAGTCCTGCCAAGTCAAATACACCGTCACATCGTCATCGTATATCAGAGCATTATCGTTTCGTGGTATGCGTGTTTTTAGCTTCACAGGAAGCGCACTCACGTTATCAAACCACCAATCCTGCACTGAAACTGCCTGCGTTAACGCAGTTGCACAATCGAGAACACGAACGTGGCCGCAGGAGTGACCGTTGCATTCTTCGTTAGCGATAAATTCAAAGCTCCAGTTCAAATTGGCGAGTTCATCCAGAAGTAATTGTCCGGGAAGATGCCGCGGAACAGAAGCTGCAAGTTGGTGTGGCTGAAGTGTAATCGACTTACCGTCCTGCTCGTTTTTTGGATTACTACCTACACGAAAATATCGATGATGTGAAGCAGTTGACAATTCAGCCTCGTGAATCTTCCCTACGTCTTTCCATGTGAACGTCCCACGCACACTCCCATCGAGATTCAGAACTTCGCCTGTCACCTCTAGGTTCTGCGCTGATAACGCACCAAGTGCGCTAAGAGAAGCTTGGACAATTGGCAGCGCACGAGAATCCCGTTCAGCCTTACTATCGGCGCTTGCGGCGTGCCGCATGGTGGAGTCATCGTGGTGCCATTCTTGTGAGTATGCCATCTCCCCCTTGTCAAATATGCTAAACACCATGCTGCTTACAAATATCAATACAGATATGAGACTTTTAAGGCGCGTAACTGCAAGCAATGTCTTTTGGTTTGGGCATGCCGAATAGCGACAAGCGGCTTGAAGCGACTTACTTAATGCAATACTTGCATGCACTGCGGTGTAAAGCTTGCACATATGGTCCTCTCCTTGTTTACGCTCCGTTACCTGATTCGGCGTCTCGTTCTTTGCCGGTAAACGCCACCCAGGCCACCCCTGTCACCACTGCGTGTGGTCCAAATTCTCAATTCTCTGGACTGGTCGTCCTTCCAGAGTTGCTGTTTCGCAACAATAGAATCGAAAGCCATAATGCACAAGTGTAGAAAGCCCCAGACAGGATGGAAATGAGCGGAGCAACAAGCGGCAGGAACGCCATATCTCTTCCATCTCCAAGGATGCGAGTGGCGCGTGCATAGAGCCCCTGACTTGACTGTGGCGGCCCCACAACATTTTCGATCAGCCAGAATACTGCCCACAGCAGAAGGAATGTTAAAGCAGAAATCAGTACGGCGACGGGTACTGAAGGTCTTCGTGGAAGAAAAAGAACGATGGGAAGCCAAGACAGAATAGCTAGCGCGACGATGATGAATGTCGCATATCCAAGCGCAACAGGATCGAACACCATCGACCTTCCGCCGTCTGGCGACACCAACGGTTGCGCAAATTCGTATAGCACGCAGGCTGATCCGCAGCACAACGCGACCACCGCTATGCACATATGAAGTAATGTTTCGCGAGCAGAAACTCTTAGAACTTTCATTGCAGCCTGTCCTCCTCACAATCGTTCAACTGCTTCCATAACTCACTGCATCGGGGTATAGATGGGCCGCCCATTTGGGTTCGTTGCGTCGCTGTTGTCAGGCTTTTGTTGGCTTTGCTGGTTAAGGAACCACTGCCACCACATATTTCTGAATTTGTCGTCCCAAATGAGAGCCGCATGAGGACTGATTGAAGAAGACGATGTGTTGAATGTCTTATTGATTGCGTGAGGATCCCATGCGTAGTTATTCCACTCATCGTCAGAACCTAATAATTGAGTTTCATCATTTGCGGAGGACAGGTTGTAAAAATTCCCGATATTGTTTCCTGGTTGATATATTTCGTCTCCCATATGCGGTTTGTTCAACGTTATCAGCGTATCGATTTTGTGGGTCAGGCCAAGATGCGAGGCTGCCAGCGCCACATTTCCTCCGTGGCTGTGCGTAATAATTGTCAATTTCTCACCAGGTGCAAAATTATGACGAGCAATCATTCTCCTCAGCATCTGTGCACCCGCGATACGAGCAATGTCAGTGTTTCCGCCAGACCATCCTAGTTCCTGCGTACAATCTGCCACGCAGCTGCCGAGTAGTTCGCCATCGCCATATTGAAATAGCGGGTTATTTCCAGCCCACCCTCCAGAACTTTTCCACCATGTGCCAGGGACGAGAATTGTTAAAAGGCCATCATTGTCGATACTGCTGAGTGGGTTGTTGCGAACGTAACCATATAGATTCCAACTCTGTGGATTGGCTGGGTCTTGGTCAGCAAACGGCAGGTCCGGCGACAGCCAGCGTCCCATCGTAGACGCATAGTACCTAGCCCCGAAGTAGTCGTTACCTGATTCTGCGTCGCGTTCTTTGCCGGTGAACAGGGATAACGAAAAAACACGCGCTGGTTGTACAAACGGCGCAGTGCATCATAGTCACATGTTCTCTCGTCGTACATCAATCCCCGGTCTCAGAAGCGAAACCGGGGCCACCCGCCCAATTTGCCCAGAGAACCAGATCTTCCATTGTTCTGATTTCGCCGCCTAACCAATCTTCCGCAGCCTTTTCAAAGTTCGATCCCGGCCTAAGCTTTAGAAAAATGGAGCGCATGTCATCTTCCAAGTCATCAGGATCGATATGAAGTAGCTCACTAAACCCTGCTTCTGGACTTAGCCGCAAGCAATCCGGGTGCTCTTGGTAAAGGACATCGTAAACCTCGCCCGAAATGTTCTCGCTTACTCCCCTTTGCAGAAAGAACTCCAGAAACTGAACCCTAGAAAACAACTGGGGGCGGATCACTCCTCTCTTCTTAGCTGCCTTCCACCGGAGGGCAACAACCGCAACGATGACACACCCGATGATAATCGCTAAGGTCATCTCTGCTCCTAATAGCAGTTGCCGAGCTTATAGGCTGAATATGCTGTGGTCGCGGCCCCCGCCCATGGAAGCACTCGCCCTAACCATCTTCCAAAGTACTTCGTAGCCGCCCATCGAAACGGTTCCCCGGAGCCAGGGCCACCCATTGGAGCTGGCATGGTCTTCAACGCTCCGTTACTCCACTCCTTGATGGTTCCAAGATTCTTGCCAAAAGCTTTTGAAAACGCGGAGGTATTCCCCCCAAATGGTTTCGCCATGGCACCACCGCCTCCCCCTCCGCCGTAGAACATAGCCCCGCCAGTACCTGCAAAACCATATGCTTGCGCAATGCAGCCTATCTTGTGCTGATTGTCTTGATTTACGTTTTGAATCAACTGCATGGCAAACGGCGAGATTTGCGTGTCCACGTCAGCAGTCGTTGTCTGGATGTCATTCAGAGGAGTTCCATACCCGTTTGCATAGAGTGTGCCAGCGTTGTAAAAGGGATTGCCATCTGCGCCAACTTGATCACCGCTGCCGTTGGTATACCCGAGCAAGTCTCCATTCGAATCCATGAACGGTTTCGTAGCCTGCTCGTCATCGATGTAGATGTCGTTGTTCGTGGGATTCCCATTGGAATCCGTGGCGCAATCCCCGGCGTTCGAGCTTCCCGTAAGATTTCCATCGCCATCGACCTGGAAGCACTTCAGACCATCTGGATCGATGTTGACTAGAGGATTATTCAGCACATAGCTATACAGGTTGAGACTCTGCGGGTTCGCTGGGTCGGCGTACTCTAGCGTTGACGGATCAGGGCTAAGGAACCTTCCCATCGTAGACGCATAGTACCTGGCCCCGAAGTAGTCGTTGCCGTTGGCCATGCCGCCGGTTTCGGGGTCTCGTTCTTTGCCGGTGAAGTGATGCTCGGTGGCATCAACCGCGGAGGCGGTTGAAACAGGATTTGTGCTGAGCCCATCTCCAAACGGCAGACCAGTAAAGTTAAGCACTGGATTACCAGCGTAGTCAGTCTGTTGCCGACGCGTACCGAGCCAGTCACTGAGGTGGAAGTATAACTTGCCGCTGGTCTGCCCGGAAGGGTCCGCGTCATAGGTGGCAATCTGCATTCCGGCAGCATACACATTGGTGTGAGCCCACTGCCATGTGCCAGCGCTATTGGTTACCTCAGAGAGCTGTTCACCACCTGGACCAAGGATATAAACAGCGGTAGCGACAAAGCCATTTGAGGATGTATCGCACGACCAAGAATTGATCGTACCTTTGGCAACACGGCGGCCTTCGGCGTCATAGATATACTGCATCATCGATGCGCCGATGCCTGGAATCTGCATCTGCGTCGCACAGATGCGGCCCTCAGCATCATACAGATATTGATTGCTGCCATCGTTCAGCATATTGCCTGCGTTGTCGTAGGACGGGATCGAGGCGATTCCGGAGGCGTTGGTGCCCGATAACTGATTGTTGCTGTTGTAACTGGATACAACATTGCTCCAGAGAGTTCCGGAAGGAGTACAGGTGCTGGCTCCGCCTCCAGTGGAAGCGGAACTGGTAACAGTCTGCTGAAGACGGTTTCCGAAGGAATCGTAACTCCAGCAGAAATATTGCTGCGTTCCGTTTGGCCAAGTGACGCTAGCAGCCATCAGGCGGTTCAAGGTGTCGTAGCCGCCGCCCGCCTGCGGGTAGGTGCCGGAATTTGCAGTGTCCCCGAAGTTCCAAGTGCCCTGGATGCCAGGGCCGGTGCCGGGATAAGTGGAATCCTTGAACCAAGTGACGTTGCCTACGGCATCGTAGTGAATATTGTAACTGTAGATGGTACCTGCGACCAGAGTGTGGAGTTGGACGGTGATGCTGATCAGCGCTTGAGCAGATTGCTGAGGGCTACTTTGATCCACAACCTGGAAAGTGATTGGGGTTGGATTGTCCCCCGTGACTGTAGTTGGGGTACCGGTAATGCTGGCTGCATAGTTGTTGACGGCGGTGGGCTGATTGAGTGTCAAACCATCAGGCAGGCTACCACTGACGATCGACCAGGTAATCGTCCCGACACCACCTTGCGATGTCAGTTGCGCCTCATAGGGCTGTCCGATCTGCCCATTCGGCAAACTGTTCGCTGTAATCCCTAAAGGCAGAGTCTCGGCCAGCGTCAGGGAAGGGGCGGAGGCCCCGGCATAGTTGGTATCGCCAGCATATTGTGCCGTGATGACATCCTGTCCAAGTCCAAGAGAGGTGGTGGTGAGGGTTGCGATATTGCCGCTGATCGCCGCCGTACCCAGGGCGACCCCGTTGTCAATAAACTGGATTGATCCAGTTGGCCCACTGCCGCTCGTGATGGTGACCGTCAAAGTCACTGGTGCACCGTAGAGCGGAGCCATCGAAGAGCTGGATATGGCAAGTGTTGGTGTGCCCTGGCTCACAGCCTGGGTGATAACCGAAGTGCTGGCAGCGTTGTAGTTCCCATCGCCTGCATAAGCCGCGGAGATTGCATTCGAGCCGGTCGGCAACGAGGAGGTTGCCAGAGTAGCGGTCGTGCCGTTGATAGCCGCAGCACCGATTGAGCTGCCATTCACAATAAACGACACAGAACCTGTTGGTCCCGATCCTGAGGCAAACGTAGCGGTCAAAGTGATGCCAGTCCCGTAGGTCGACGTGGCATTGGAACTCGATAAGCTCAGAACAGGTGTAATCTTACCAACGGTCTGGGCAATGGAGACGGGAGAAGCAGCCGTGTAGTTTGCATCTCCGGCGTAGTTGGCCACAACTGTAACAGAACCACCAGGCAACAGACTCGTTGTGAGAACCGCCATTCCATTACCAATTGTCGCCGACCCCAACGAATTTCCGTTGGCGGTAAAGGTAACCATCCCCGTTGGACCTGTCCCAGAAGGGACGTTCACCGTAAATGTCACGGGACTGCCGTACGAAGAAGTACTTGTGCTGCTTGCAATGCTCAGCACCGGAGTCGCTTTCGTTACGGTTTCCGCCACAACGACGGGGCCAACGCTATTGTAGTTTGCGTCTCCTACATAGTTGGCCGCGACTGTATCGGCACCGCCCTGGAGGGCTGTTGTCGTCAGAGTTGCAACTGAATTATTGATACTGGCAGACCCCAGGGATACACCATTGCTCGTAAAAGAGACTGAGCCGCTTGGGCCTGTGCTGGAAACATTGCTGAAAGTGGCCGTGAAGGTAACGGAACCGCCATAAGCAAGAGTAGAGGCGGAGGTCACTAGACTCAGAGTGGGCGTGGCCTTGCTTTCATTCACGGAAATGCTACTTGATGTGACAGCGTTGAAGTTCGCATCGCCATTATATTGCGCTGCGAGTTTGTTGGTGCCGCCAGCCAATGATGTAGTTGACAAGGTGGCCGCTGCACCATTGATGCTCGCTGATCCAACCGGAGTGCTATTTGACAAAAAGATAATGGAACCGGTTGGCCCGTTACCGCTGGTAAAGGTCGCATTGAGGGTGATTGCGCCACCTACAGTAGAGGAGCCGGACTGCGAAATTGTTAGGCTTGGAGTTGCCTTGCTCACCGTCTGTGTAATGGTTGCTGAGTTGACGGCATTGTAGTTTGCATCTCCACTATATTCAGCAAACACGACATCTGTCCCACCTAGGAGTGCCGTGGTGGTGAGCGATGCAGTAGTCCCACTGATTGTCCCAGTCCCTATCGGATTGTTATTCGAAACAAATGTGATCAAGCCGCTTGGTCCGCTACCACCCGAAAAAGTGGCTGTCAATGTCACGGGACCACCATAGGTGCTCGTAGAACTGGAACTGGAGACCACGAGTGTGGACGTGGCCTTGCCAACAGTTATATTGATGACGGGGGAATTCGCAGAGTTGTAATTTGCATCACCTGTATACTGGGCGGAAACCGCGTCAGTACCGGCGGCCATGGATGTTGCGGTGAAAGTGGCGGTAGTTCCACTGATAGTGCCGCTCCCAATTGACGCACCGTTAGCGATGAACGAAACAACCCCAGTCGGATTGCCGCCACTGGTAAACGTCGCTGTAAATGTGAACGAGTTGCCACTGGTTCCGGAGTTAACAATACTGAGCGTCGGAGTTATTTTGCTCACGGTCTGGGTCACGGACACTGGCGACACGGCGTTATAGTTTGCATCTCCAGAGTAGATTGCTTTGACAACATCCGTTCCGCTCAGTAGAGCGGTAGTCGTGAGCACCGCGGCATTTTGACTAATCGTTGCAGAGCCCAGCGAAACACCGTTCGAAGTGAAGGAGATTGATCCGGAAGGCGGTACTCCGGATGTACTTCCAAGTTGCGCCGTAAACGTTACTGCTCCTCCGTATGCCGACGTGGAGCTTGAACTCGAAAGGCTCAAGGTTGGCGTCGCCTTGCTGACCGTTACCGTCACAGAAACAGGCGAATCGGCATTATAGTTTGCGTCACCGGAATAGATCGCCTTTACTACATCTGTTCCACCCAGGAGCGCCGAGGTGGTCAGAACAGCAGTATTCCCGCTAATGATTGCGGAACCGAGTGAAGTCCCATTCGACGTAAACGAAATTGAGCCCGTCGGTCCAGCTCCTGATGTAAACGTTGCTGTGAATGTGACAGAAACACCAAATCCTGGAGACGTATTCGAGCTTGATACAGTCAACACTGGGGTGGCTTTGGTGACGGTCTGATTGGCTGAGGCCGGACCAGCTGCCTGATAATTTGCATCTCCGGCATAAGTCGCGGTGATCGTGTGCGCCCCTTTGACAAGGGAAAATGTTGTCAGCGAAGCTGTGTTCGCGACGACGGGTACAACGCCAATGCTCGTCCCGTTGTCCCGGAACGTGATGCTTCCCGATGGCGGACCACCTGCAATGTTGCTTAGTGTTGCAGTGAATGTCACGGTTCCGCCGTAGACGGTGGACGCGCTAGAAGTGCTTAGAGAAAGCGTAGGGGTTGCTTTGGTAGTGGTCTGCGTCAGAATTGCAGAGTTGGCGGAATTGTAATTTGAATCTCCGTAATACTGCGCTTCAATCTGGTCCGGCCCACCCGCTAGTGCGCTGGTGGTAAGCGTCGCGGTTGTTCCTACAACTGCGGCTGTTCCGAGCACCGTGCTGTTCGCAACAAAGGTGACTGAGCCAGTTGGCCCACTGCCGCTCGTGAACGTCGCCGTCAGGGTCACGGGACTTCCATAGGATACGGTGCCCGAACTGGCCAGCGTCAAAGTTGGCGTCGCTTTGCTGATTGTTTCGGAGACTGTATTTGACGTTGCAGCGCCATTGATGCCGTCGCCACTGAAGCTGGCAACGATGCTGTTGGCTCCGCCTGGCAATGCTGCCGTCGTAAGTGTTGCGGATGTTCCACTGATAGATGCGACGCCAATGGGTTTATTGTTTGACAGGAAGATGATAGAACCGGTTGGGTGATTGCTTGCCGTAAATGTCGCAGTCAGTGTGATCGAACTGCCGTAGGTTGAGGAAGTCGCAGAAGTGGTGAGCGAAATTACTGGCGTCACCTTCGCTACCGACAGGGCGATCTTCGGGGAAACCGCACTCAGATAGGAACTGTCGCCAGTGATGGATGCGGAAATGCTGTGTTGTCCAACTGAAAGAGAGCTGATCGTAAACGCCGCAGTTGATCCGGAGATGGTTCCTGTTCCAATCGGATTCGTGCCGTCATAGAAAGTTGCCGCGCCTGAGGGCCTATCGGGAGGCTGCTGTGTACATCCGGACAACGACGGGGTCACAATCGTTGCAGTGAGCGTCACCGGCGATCCGAAGGTCGATGAGTTATTCGACGTCGCAACAGTTAGAGCCGGTTGATCCTGCACAACACCGATTGACACCTGAGCAGTTGCCGATGAATAGTCGGTTGTATCGGTGGGGGTAAACGTAGCCGAGAGGGTACTGTTCCCAATCGGCAAGTAGCTGCAGGCTGCCGGAGAGTACGACAACGTCCCTGCTACACCTCCCGCGCTCGCATTCAGCTGTGCCGCGGTCAACGGAGTGCCGTAGGGGATTGTTGACGGTACTGCCCAAGTGAGCGTTGGCGTGACTTTTGTGATCGTCAGTGTGCCTGCAACGAAGGTGGGGCTATAGTTGGCTGCACTCAAGGTTCCCACAGTGCAACTAATAGGGTAGGTCCCAATTCGAGAAGCCGAGGTAGCCGTCGTCGTGCATGAAGGGAGTCCTCCCAGGACGCTCGCCGTATCTCCATTAACAAATCCGGAGTAGGTTGGCACAAAGCTAAAGGAAGGAGACCCGTAAGGATAGGTTGCGTTCGCCGTAATCGACAGCGGAACTGGGTTTACCGTGATCTGTGTTGTTGACGTAGAGGCGGTGTAGTTCGTTGTATACGTGGGCGTAAATGTCACCGAAAGTGTTTGCTGTCCGGCTGGCAAAACCGCTCCAGCAGCAGGACTGTATACATATGTTCCGGATACTCCTCCGGTATTTGCGTTGAGCTGAGTTGCGCTCAGCGCAGTTCCATACGTAATTGCAGCGGGTGAGTGCCAGGTTATTCCAGGAGCGATCTTGTTCACCGTCAAGACTACCTGAGCGGTGGCAGTCGTGTAATCAGCCGTATCCGTAGGAGTGAATGTAACGGAGAGCGTCTGGTTGCCGGCTATTAGCTTCGTGCCAGATGCGGGTGAATATGTAAATGTCCCAGGAACATTTGCAGTTGCATTCAATTGAGTCGCGCTCAGCAATGTTCCGTATGAAATCGGCGCCGGCGTTGGCCAAGTGATGGTCGGCGCAATCTGTGCCAACAAAAGTCCCCGCGCACTCAAAAGAGACAACAAACAAACGGTCATCCCCAGACATTTGCACACGCGCGTAAGGACTCCCATACGAGCTTGGATACTACTTCCGGTGCGGCATATCATTGCATCGTTCATCACCGATCTCCATTCACTGCTCGAAGCTGCGTCTTAATCTCCGCTCGACGATCATGATGCAGACGACTCAAAAGAGGGCTCGGCCTTTGCAATTGTTGCGAGCCAAGATCGCAGAAGTTTCACCGCTATGCGTTGGTTCTTTGGAGCTTCCGGTGGTTGCGAACTCACGTGAGCGACCTGCGACCAACTCTGAGTCTCACGAATTCCCTTTACTATGGCACCTGACCAATCGCAGAGAAGCTTTTCAGGCGCATACGGTTGTCAAAACCCTCTCCCAGTCGCAGTGTCGTACTGGGAGTACTGCCGCAGCCCGATGACGCTGTAGCTAAAGTCGAGCCAAGATACCAATTCTGAAGACTGTTGAAGGCTGTATATCCGGTAACAGAATCCGCTTGGAAGAGATTAGGCAAAGACGCAACTGCCCAATTCCATGCTAATCACGGCATCAACAGAGCGGCCACAGTCAGCCGCCTTCGTCGAATAGCCCAACCTCGATGAAGGCATAAGCAGGTCATCTGGGTGGACGGGATCGTTTTCGGAGGTCACCATGATAGGCACGATGCCGATCATGGCCAAAGGAACTTTGTCATCACTTTTGTGCGTCGTCTGGCGGCCGCCGATGGTATCGACCTTGGTTGAATAAACATCGGTTACCTGCGTCGAGTATGCGCTGAGGATTTGAAGCATTTGCGTGTTGCCGCGGGATCGATCATCAGTAGGTCGCCTAGCTCGCACTTCTCTCGTCTCCAGTCACATCTAGCGACGCGGCATAGTAGTTGTCGCAAATAGTCCCAGTCCAAGCTACGTCTTGAGTCCCGTCACCATCGTGAAACACAATCCCTCCGCTTCCAACATTCAATGCCCCATCACCTGCGCCGTCCCGTTGACTTCAAGCAATGTGGATAGAATTTCGCGGCCTAGTCCGGACGTCATCCGCCGACGCTGAAATCGGCAAGCTATCCAGAGCGCATCTCTCGTTCCTGCTACGACATTGTTAGTTGTTTCACACAAGGCTGAAAGCTTGGTTTACGCTGTAAGCGTTGAGCGCCTGACCTTCACAGCAGACGGGCGATACTGTCGTCAGTTTTCGCATTTTGTCTGCGTCTCTTCACTTCATAGTGGACGCACTATTCGGTAACAAGGTAAGAGTTCTTGCAGTTCGGGCGTTCTGCGCAGAGGCGGTTGATAGACAAGATGCTCATACAGGATAGCCATGGGTTCGCCCGGCGCGGTACGCAGATGCATAGATCCATACGAAACGTTGCAGGAGTCGTCTCGCTTGATGCGCAGAACCGTGCCGTTGTCCGCAATCAACGCGGGTCGCGGAAGGGGTGGAGCAAACTGCGGGTACTCATCGACAATGCGGATCAGTTGATCTGAGCCACCCGTCTTCGAAATCAATTCCGCCAGGTAGATGTCTTGGTTCAGGCCCCACGTACCGTGTAACAGAGTGCCCGTTGCAAGGAAGTGAATTCTGAGCTTCTGCGTCTCGCTGTGCAAATGAGCAAGAGAGGGCTTGGCGCAAGACATTGCCAATGCAAAGAGCAAAACTACTGCACTCCGCCTGCTGGGACTAGTTTTGATGGCACGTGTACTTCGTAACATAGACATAACTATCCCTTCGGTTAACATAGACGATTGTGCATCCTAAGCTTAGAAAACCAAGCTCACACATGGCAGTGATTTCCTTCAATGACCTGAGCTGTTGCTTCGCGGGTAAGAGTCATCTTATGTGAGATAAGTCAATTGTCAATGTAAAAATTCATGTCGGCAGAATAGTAACCAATGTTATATGACTTTTCATTAGCTAATGTATTTTGATGATCGACAAACTGAAGCTCTGGAAGATTTCAATGATTAGCTGGGCGGCTTCGTGTGCAAACAAAAATGTTTGCACATGGCAAAAATGTCTGTGTGCGAAATTGTGTAGTCACAGCATCGGGGAACTGGACAACTGCTGAGCCACTTTTAAAAGCAGCGGTAGGTCGCGGCTATGGCGCCGACTCTCTTCTACACTCAGGGAAACGGATAATGGGCAGATCATATTTGACCTAGTCACTGCCCACGAGTTCTACGCCATGCAGGTCGAAGACTTCGACGATTTCATGGCCGAACCCCATTCAGCGCGTAAAGCTGTGCACTGCTGCATTACGGCGCATCATCTTCTATTGGGATTGCCCAGTGGCTTTAACCGCGACCAGTGTCGCATCCACTGGGAGGTCATCTCGGACCTTGATGTGGATTAGCACTTCCCAGGTGTTCGGAAAAGCTTTGCCCGGTCTCGCTGCCTTGAGTTTTTCATATACAGCGCGCATTTGGTCGGGATCAGTAAAGAAATTTCCAACTCCATACGTGCCGGCCGAAAGGCGTCCAGCTAATACAAGCACTCTTGATCCTGCTGCAGTCGTGGACATGCTGATGATGCCGTAATCCTCCAGCGGATGGCCAGAAGCGTCGTAGGAAATCGGATACAGTGCTTTCTCGTTAGGTAGTGGTGCATTGTTGCGTATACCGTTTGACGCGAAGGTAAAGTTACCAGAAGTGAGATTACCGTGAGTCCATGTGTTGATATTAGGACTGCCGAGGACTATCAGATTGTCCCGCATCGCTGCATCCCAGTTCAAGAACCGTCCTTGCGTCAGACGAACAGAACGTCCCATCAGGGCCATGAGTCTTCCGATATTAAATGCATTCGCCGCTTCTCCCATTCCTGTGTACGTGCTGTTTTCGATTTCAAGATAGGTTGGCTGATTATCATCCTCGCCAAGATTTCTCGCGTCAGTAAGCAGCCTGCGCAGTTCAATAGGAACGGGAACCAAAGAACTGCCAGGGATCTTTGTGGGACCCAAACTGTCTTCGCCACTGCTGTAGAGCAAAACTTTTGGGTTGCTTAATACCAGGAGAGTATTGTTGTTGCGACCGATGGGGCCGAGCAGGTCCTCATAAAACGAATATGCTTTCTGCGTAGCGATCACTTGGGCGGCCGCCCAGGACGGCTTCCTCGTTTCTGTACTGAGCAACCAGCCCGCACTGAACAGAAGGGAGCCACCGAGGATCACAAAGATTGTCCATCGAATCCGACTGAGACGTGCCACGGAGACTATGTCTGCGGTGGACGAAACAGGAGGAACCAACTCAGATTCCGGTCCAGACGATATCTCTGTCTCGTGTTCCACCTTGTCTGGTGATTCAGCGGGAATGAATACAGGAAGATAGCCCCCTTTAGGAATCGTAATTATGACAGATTCATGTCTGCCTTCGGTTTCAAAATAAACCGCGAGCCTCTTCCTCAACTCCCGTGCCTGAACTCTGACGATACTGTCTTCGCTAGTGTTGTAGCCTGGCCTCCGATGGAAGACGTGAACTCCGATTTGTTGCTCTTTCACGTTCTCGCGGGCAACCTTACGGGAGGAGCAATCGCACACAAACAGAAAGAACTCGCGCAATTTTTGCGAGTTTCCAAATGTCTGGCTGGAGGCGATTCGTTCAACGAGAGCTTGGTGTTCGTCCGCGTCCATTTCTGCTGCAGCGGAGGCGGCAGTCTGTGCACTTTTCATGGTAAATATCGAGGGTTCAAGATAGCATATCCGCGATACGGACGGCAATTGTCAATCAGGACGGCTGCTTAACTGTCCGCTAGATAGTAGTTTACGGGCCCTCCAGTGCCCGCCCCCACGTATCTAAAGTATTGATATTGTGAGCGTTGCTTTCAGTTAACCGTTGATTAACGGCACCCACTGTTTAGTATCAGTGAAAAACGTTGACCTTCGCATGTCCAGACGCCGAGAGTGCGTCTGTCTAGTGAATGTCTGGTGTCTGAGTTGTGATCAGACTCTAATCCAAGCGGACAAGAACAGACACTTTCCTGCGATCGGTGTTCAGGTGCCGAGTAGACACGCACAGATGGCCGTGGAATTTTGCAACAAAGGCAGATGTTCACAGGGCGATCTCACAGGAATGTTTTGGGAGGATTGATATGACGCTGGCACTTAAGCAATGGAGCACAAAGGGCATACCAATTATTTTACTGGCATTTGTTTTCCTGTCTGCCTCTGGGCTTTGCTACGCGCAGAACATCACTGCCACTCTTTTTGGTACGGTTACGGACCGAAGCGCTGCGCTCATTCCAAACGCTTCAGTCGTTGTCACGAACATTGGAACAGGTTTGAAAAAGGCGACGACAACGGACAGTTCCGGAGGGTATCGGATTGAACTCCTTCCTGTTGGGGAATACAGCCTCGAAGTTGCGGCCCCAGGATTTGACAAGATGGTGCAGGTTGGAATTTCTCTGGGCGCCAGCCAAACTGTGAAGATCGACGCAACTCTCACGCCGGGAACTGTGACTGAAAATGTTGAAGTCACTGCGGCTGCAGTGATGATCAACACGGGAAATGCAGAGGTTGGAACCACTGTTGAGAATGTTAAGGTGGCGGAACTGCCAGTCGTAGACCGCAACACCTATGCGCTTTTGGACATCGTCCCAGGTGTTCGGACGAATTCTAGCGGTATGGGGGGAACCGTCGACAATGGCGTTGGATTTCCCCGTCAACAACTCCAGGTCAATGGCGGGATCAATCAGGGCGACGGTGGCAGTATCAACTATCTGCTCGATGGTGGACAGAATACCTCGCTCCTATTCGGCAGCGGAAATAGCGTGCCGAACCCCGATGCAATCCAGGAATTTCGTGTGCAAGCGGTTAACTACAGTGCGGATTCCAGCCGCTTTGGTTTTGGCGTTGTTAACATCATTACAAAAACCGGATCAAACAAGTTTCACGGCAGTGGCTCCGATTTCTGGCGAAACGATGAGTTGAATGCCAAGAGTTGGCAGCAGCTAGCCCGCAATGGTCCGTTTCACAAGCAACAGTATGGCGGAACTGTGGGCGGTCCGGTCTTTAGGAATCGGACATTCTTCTTCGGTTCGTATGCCGGGCTGCACCTGATCCAAACCTCTTTCATTGCGGGATCCGGGGTTCCAAGCCTTTTGGAGAGAAACGCCGACGGTTCAGGATACAATTTTTCCGCGTCATCAAAAATACCGAAGAACCCCTTCAATGTAGTTGGTGGCGTGGCACAGCCATTCAGTTGTAATGGTGTGGCCAATACGATTTGCGCCAACGACTCCCACCTTGATCCCGTAGCCCTCAAATTTCTCAGCGGATACGTTCCGGCCCCAAACTACGGTGCTCTTTGGCAAGGCCAAATCGTTCTACCTAGTCATTCAAATGAAGTCCTCGCGAAGATCGATCACGAGCTGACCGCGTCCAACCACCTGGCGCTCAGTTACTTTTATTCCTCCGGCGTTGTGAATGTAAACTCGGGCAATTCAGCGCTCCCATATTCGCTGACTGCCTATAACTATGGACAGCATAATGTGAATCTGACCGATACCTGGGCACTGAATAGTAAAACTGTCAATCAGGTGTGGATTACCTACAATCGTCAGTTGGGCGCGCGTACAGCGACACCTGGGAAAAGCCTCGCTGACTTTGGCTCAACTTGGAATCAGGTCGGGCCAAGTAGTCTCCCGGCGATCTCTGTCACGGGATATTTCAACCTGGCGCAGCAGGTATCTGGCCCAAAAGGCGGAAGCAACTTCTATTCCATCAGAGACCTAGTCAGCCGTCAGGAAGGGAAACACGGCCTTCGATTCGGCGCAGAGCTGGATCTCTCCAAAGACATGCAGTACTCGAACCTGACAAACTATGGGGTATTCTCATTCAATGCTTCGATGACCGGCAATGGCTTCGCAGATTTCCTGCTTGGAATTCCGAACACCGTAACGCAGCAGGTTCCTGTCACCGCAGCCACAAATGAATTCGTAATATCAGGGTTCGCGCAAGATGATTATCCCGTCAACCCGCGGCTGACGCTCAATGCGGGGCTGCGGTGGGATATGGAACCTCCGCCGACTGATCCGGCCGATCGTCAGGATACCTTTGTTCTTGGCCGCCAATCGACGGTGAGGCCCAGCAGTACTGCTGGCCTCCTCTACCCTGGTGATTCCGGTGTTCCGCGTGGCATTGCGAGCAAAAGTTATCTCCATTTCTCTCCGCGAGTTGGTTTCGCCTATGACGTCTTTGGCGATGGGAAGACTGCGTTGCGAGGCGGTTTCGGGGTATTCTGGAGCGGTCCCTCGGGTACAGGCTGGAATCAATCTTCAAATAGTCAACCATTCATCCTGGCACTCAGTTTTCCCAATGCTGCCAGCATTTCCGGAGCGACTCTTTCCGACCCCTATCGCAATTATCCTGGTGGGAATCCGATCACCCTACCTCATAACCTGATAGCCACGGGAAGCAATATCAAGGCGGTTAGTCTCGACTATCGCTATCCTTATATCTACCAGGCAAATGTAGGTATATCCCGCCAGCTAACAAATACACTGGCGGCGACTATAACATACATTGGCACCATGGCCCATCGCCTTCCTCTGATGATTGATCCTAACTATCCGGCGAGTACCTCAACCGCAACCGCTGTTGGAACGAATGTCCTGAGCCGGCGGCCCCAGCCACTGTTGGGCCAGATTCAGCAATGGTATTCCGCTACTAACGCCAACTACCACGGACTGCAAGTAGTTGCCGAGAAGCGTATGGGGCGCGGTCTCAGCCTGACGTCTGCATATGTCTGGAGCAAATGCCTCGAGGGCGCGCATGTAGAGTCGACCGCAGGCGTACCTGAGCAGCAAAATCCCAAACATCTCCGTGCTGAGTATGCTCCGGCAGACTCTGATATGCGTCACGTCGTAACGGCAGGCATTGTATGGCAGATCGACTACCTCCACTCCAAAAATCGCCTGTTGCGCAATGTCGTTAACGGATGGCAGTTATCGCCCATCGCGAAATTTCGTTCCGGTACGCCGATCACGCTTTCCAACGTAATAGACGCCAACCTGGATGGAAATATCTACGATCGCCCCAGGCAGATCGGGAATCCTCAAATGGACCACAAGTATCGAACTCCGCTCAACTGGTTCAACACGGCGGCTTTCGCACAAAACCTGGCAATCACCGGGAATCCAGTCGATGGCACCGCTCGTCGTAATAACATTTTGGGCCCTGGGTCTGAACTGCTTAATCTTAACCTGAGCCGAAGTTTCCGCATTTATGAAGGCATGAAGCTTCAGTTGCGCGGCGATGCCAGCAACGCCCTGAACCACGTCAACCTCGGCAATCCTCAAACATCCATTGGCACCACAACATTTGGGCAGATTTTTTCTGCTTCCCAAATGAGGCAGGTCCAACTCGGGGCCAAACTCACTTTTTGATTCGTTTGACGATAATCAGTTTTCCGATCCGGCTGGGACTCTCCCCAGCCGGATTACACAAACTATGGTTCCGCATCTGGAAGGCTCATAACACATGTTTAGGAAGATCGTCTTTCCCAATTTTAAGGGTGTTTTGTGTTTATCATTGTGTCTCCAACCGTACGCGATTGCCCAAGAGCGCAAGATTACAGGTGATATTCGAGTAGATCGTCTTCTGGAACAGATGACCCTGGACGAAAAGATCGCGATGATTCATGGAACAGGCGAAGATGCTTCAACCGATCAGGGAGAGGCGGGTTATCTACCGGGTATTGAGCGCCTCCGCATTCCACAGATGCGTTTCGCTGATGGTCCACCGGGGGTGCTTACACGAGTGCCATCCATTGCTCCTACCTCGACAATGGGGCTAGCAGCAACCTTCAGCAGAGCAGATGCACGGCTGAATGGAGAGGTGATTGCCCGCGAGGCCAGGTCGCATGGAGTCGGTGTAGTGTTGCAACCCTTCATTAACATCGATCGAGATTTATCGTTCAAGCGCGGCTACAACACTTTTGGTGAGGATCCGTTTCTGACGGGTGAAATAGGCGCCGCGGAAATCGTTGGAATTCAAGGCCAAGGAATTATGTCGCAGGCGAAACACTATATCGGCTTCGACACCGATGCCACAGATGTGTTTATCGATGACCAGACCCTGCACGAAGTCTATCTGCCCCCATTCGCAGCAGCAATCAAAGCAGGGGTGTCATCGATCATGTGTTCCTATAACAAGATCAATGGACCGTATTCCTGCGGCAATGCCGAGACCCTTAACGGAATCCTAAAAAAAGAATATGGTTTTCAGGGATTTGTGACCTCGGATTGGGGAGCAACTCATGCAACAGATTTCATCAATGCCGGACTTGACATGGAGATGTCGGGACCGCTTCCCGTTTCTTTGCTATGGCCTTCCTACTTTGTGAATGCTCCCAAACGACAAGCTGCTTACGCAAATACAGAACCATATGCTCGGAATGAGTTTGGTTTACCAGAGGAGCCGCTGCAAAAGCCTTGGGAAATGCCGACTGCGCCATTGCCTGTGACTGACATCAAGAAACTTGTCGACGAAGGCATCGTTTCTGAGGACACCATTACACGTGCGGCAGGGCGGGTGCTACTGCAGATGAGCAGGTTTGGCTACCTGGATGGCAAGGCCAATCTGGCTGTTACGCGCACCGAAGATTCAGAGAGTGCGATGATTGTTGAGAAGACTGCAATCGACTCGGCAGTGTTGCTAAAGAACGAGAACAGAATCCTCCCACTCAAAGAAACAGATCTGGAGAACCTGGTGATGATTGGCCCAGGTGCAGGCCAGATAGTTGCCGTGGGGCTGACAGGCGAAAAGGCGGTCGGCTTACCTGAACTCGAGGTGGGGCCAGTTACCGCATTAAGGAAGCTGGCAGGAGATAAGGCTCACATAGTCTACTCCGCTGCGAATGATATGGATGGCGAATCTATTCCATCACGGTTTCTTTCACATTTCGGAGAATCGGGACTGGAACGCCGCATGTGGCATGGGAACGCGGTTTCGATTGATCACGAGGTTAATTTCACTCAAGCCAAGGGCAATGCTCTGCCCGCGAACTCCAATGTGGTGTGGACAGGCACGTTGACTGCACCGGAGAGCGGAACGTATCGAATCCACCTGCAACTGTTGGGTTGCATCGGCAAACTTCTGATCGACGATCAACTAGTCGATCAGAGCCGGTTGAATTTCATTCACGGAGAAATAACACAGGCAGGGCAGGACAACATATTTCCAACAACAGATGGGCTGGACAATCTGCGCGCGGCAGTCGATCTTCATGCGGGGCCGCACCAAATTTCAATTGAAGTGTTTCCAGACAGCTCCAATGCTCCTGTTCAGGTCAGGGCGAGTTGGGTAACACCGAAACAACAGGAAGAGAATTACAAAGCCGCGATTGAAGCGGCGAAACATGCAAAGTTGGTCGTCGTGTTTGCGTGGAGTCGTACAAGATCGGGGTTCCGGCTACCTGGCGACCAAGACAAGCTGATCCACGACGTCGCAGCGGTAAATTCGAATACAGCCGTTGTTCTGAACGTAAGCCAGCCGGTTGCAATGCCTTGGCTGGAAGAGGTGAGGGCAGTACTCGACATGAATTGGCCGGGCGATCTGGGGGGATGGGCGACATCCAAGGTGTTGCTCGGAATTGCGAATACCGGAGGACGGCTTCCGTTTACGTGGCCCAAGCGACTTGAGGATACGCCGGCCAACGATCCCGAACATCCGGAACGCAGCTCCGACGGAGTGAATGGTAAAACCACCTTTAGCGAAGGGATACTAGTAGGGTATCGATGGTTCGATCGCAAGAAAATTGAGCCTCTGTTTCCTTTTGGGTATGGATTGTCCTACACAACCTTCTCCTACTCAGGGCTCACTACACGCAGCGCGGCCGATGGCGGAATTGACGTTAGCGTGAAGATTCAGAATACGGGCGTACTCGCCGGCGATGAAGTGGCGCAAGTCTACGTTGAAAAACCGGTACATCCCCCGACAAATGCGACAAATGTACAGTTCGCGGATAAAGTCCTGGCGGGATTCGAGCGCATTCACTTATCTCCAGGGGAATCTAAGGAAGTTGTGATTCATGTTCCTCTCCGCCAATTTCAATATTGGTCCACAGCCGGGAAGCAGTGGGTCACGGTAGCGTCAACACGAGCGTTCTGGATTGGCGGCTCTTCACGTGATCGCAGATTAGAAGCTCGAATTCCGATCAAGTAGGCCTTTCTCGTCACGTTATGTACACTTCGACTCCCTCGCACCCGTCACAATCAGGATGAAGGAAATGGCTCGTTCTCGAAAAATGTGGATAGTCGTAAGCCTGGCGCTAGGTTTTAGCGTGAGTACCTGCAATGCACAAAGCAAATCCGATCCTCTCAAGAGTGGCTTTGAGAACCCTCCGGCGAGTGCGCGACCACAAGTGTATTGGCATTGGCTGAACGGCAACGTTACCAAGGAAGGCATTAAGCTGGACTTGGAATGGATGCACCGAATTGGCTTGGGTGGTTTTCAGTTGGCTGAAGGAGATCTATCTCTTCCGCAAGTTGTACCTCACCCGGTGTCCTATGGAAGCACTGAATGGAAAGACGCTCTAAAATATGCGACCACCCTTGGGAGGCAGTTGGGTCTGGAACCAGGGATCCCTGGTTCTCCGGGCTGGAGCGAATCGGGCGGCCCGTGGGTAGCGCCGTCTGAGGGGATGAAAAAGTACGTCTGGAGCGAGACCTTAGTGGAGGGAGGCAGACCTTTCAAAGGCGAACTCGTTCACCCGCCATCAACTACCGGACCATTCCAGAACCTGAGCATTCACCGCTCTCAGCCGATCCCACAGTTTTATGCGGATACGGCCGTCATCGCATATCGCAAAGCAGAAACCGATATGCCCATTGAGTCACTCCATGTCAAAGTTACTGCGAGTGCAGCCTCCGTTGATGTTGGCATCCTCAACGATGGGGATCTCGAAAAGACAACAAAGCTCCCCATCCCGATTTCAGGTGAAGATGCGTGGATCCAGTATGAGTTCCCACAGCCTCAGACAATCCGATCAATTACTTTCAGTACAAAAGATCCGGGAACATGGAGCGCCTATTTATTAGCAGGAATCACCGCGCCACAGAAAGCGCTTGAAGTGAGCGATGATGGGCAGCATTTTCAAACCGTAACCAAACTTTCAGCTGGCAGCGGACCGGAATACACCATTTCTTTTCCCGCAGTTACAGCGAAGTATTTCCGGATTACGTTTACGCGAACGCTTCCTTCGCCAGTCCCTTCCTGGGCCGCGCGAGTTGATCTCGCGGTATTGGGAGCTAAAATGGGACCCCGGCCAACTGAATATGAGATTGCCGAATTGGTGCTTCATCCGGGAGCACGCGTGAATCGCTTTGAGGAGAAAGCTGCGTTTACACCAAAGCCAGATCTCTATAACTTTGCTACGCCCGAATTCTCTCACGAAGATGTCATCCAAAAATCTGACGTCATTGACCTAACCTCCAAAATGCAACCGGATGGGACGCTCGATTGGACTCCGCCGCCGGGGCATTGGATTGTTCTGCGCTTTGGGTACTCCCTGTTGGGCGTTACGAATCATCCGGCGTCAGCCAAGGCAACCGGCCTTGAGGTCGACAAACTGGATCGCAGTGCTGTCAAGAAGTATCTGGAAACGTATCTCGAAATATATAAGGATGCCGTGGGTGTGGACAGGATAGGAAGACAAGGCATCGGATATGTCGGGAATGACAGTTGGGAGGTCGGCTCGCAAAACTGGACCGGCAACATGGTGGAAAAATTCCGAGAGTTGCGGGGATACGATCCGCGCCCGTGGATGCCGGTTCTAACCGGGCAGATCATCGAAAGCTCTCAGGCCAGCGACCGATTTCTTTGGGACTTTCGTCGGACCATTAGCGATTTGATCGTTCACGAGCATTATGGCCAGTTCGCTGCCACGCTGCATGAACATGGCATGCAACACTATGCTGAATCGCATGAAAGCGGGCGCGGGTTTGTTGCAGATGGTATGGAAGCGAAGAAGTTTACCGATGTGCCTCAGGGGGCAATGTGGACCCAAAGGCTGGGAGTCAATGATGAGATGCTTCCCTACATCACGGACCTCCGCGAATCGGCTTCAGCAGCGCACATCTATGGGCAGAATCTCGCAGCGGCCGAGTCGATGACAGCCGCCGCCGCGTCCTGGGCTTGGTCTCCGGCAACGCTGAAGCCGACCGTCGATCAGGAATTCGCGAACGGCATCAATCGCGTTGTGATCCACGAATCGACTCACCAACCGTTGATAGGCAAGGAGCCAGGGTTATCACTCGGCCCCTTCGGCCAATGGTTCAATCGCAATGAAACCTGGGCAGAGCAGGCAGGCCCATGGATCGACTATATCTCGCGTTGCAGCTATCTGTTGCAGCAGGGGCGTTTCGGTGCGGACCTCGTCTACTTCTATGGCGAGGACACGAATCTCACCGCAGTCTTTGGAGAGAAAGCCCCTGCCATTCCGCCCGGTTACGGTTTTGACTATGTTAATGCTGACGGCCTAATCCATCGATTGAGCGTATCGAAAGGCACGATCACAACTCCCGACGGTCAGTCGTATCGTCTCCTCGGACTCGCTCCCAATAGCCAGCACATGTCCTTGCCTGTACTCCGGGCCATCTACAAACTCGTCCAGGATGGCGCCGTCGTTACTGGACCCAAACCTCTTGACGACCCAAGCCTTGCCGACGACCAAGCGGAGTTCCGCAAATTGAATGAAGAACTGTTTGGATCTGGCACCGGAACGCATTGGGTGGGAAAGGGAACGGTCTATGTGGGGCCTGATCTTGCGGATGTCTTCAAGACATTGCATATGCCGCCCGATTTCGATTACTCCACATCGACGACTGCCACGCAGCTTCTCTTCGTGCATCGCAAAATTGTGGATGGCGACATCTACTTCGTCGATAATCGCAGTGACCGTGACCATCAGATAGATGCCATGTTTCACGTCACCGGCAAATCGGCAGAATTATGGCACGCCGATACAGGGAAGACAGAAGCCGTATCTTTCAGGATCGAAGGCGAACACACCATAGTGCCTCTGAAGCTGGAGCCATGGGGAACTGTCTTCGTGGTTTTCAGGTCGCCGGCGTCCTCGCCTGAACGCACATTGCCAGAAGAAACGGTGGTCGGACGTGCGGAGATCGAGGGGCCGTGGAAAATAGAGTTCCAGCCAAACCGTGGAGCCCCCTCGTCCATTTCAATGGAAAGACTATCTTCGTGGGCCGAAAACAAAGATCCCGGGGTCAAGTATTTTTCTGGGACTGTCACCTACACGAAGGAATTCACGGCAAAGCCTGACTGGTTCAAAGGCCATACGCGACTATGGATTGACCTGGGTGACGTGAAGAACTTGGCAGAGGTGTCGATCAACGGTAAGTCTCTGGGAGTAATCTGGCATGCGCCATACCGCGTAGATGTAACCGCGGCGCTGCTGCCGGGGACAAACGCACTGACGGTCAAAGTGACCAATGGGTGGGTTAATCGGATCATCGGCGATCAGCAACCAAATGCACTCACGAAATACACCTTTACGACCCGGAATCCATACCACGCTGAATCTCCACTTCTTCCTTCGGGTTTGCTGGGACCAATCAGCATTTATTCGGCGATTACAGGTGAGAGCCAGCAATGAAATGCAGGTCTTCATTGCTAACTGAAGAGCCCTCACGGGGAAATCAATTTGCTTGTCAATGCTGGATTCAAAAACGGTACGACAACGTGGTTCGATAGCCAGCCGGTCTGGTCGTTCAGGCAGTTCTAGGTTGAGAACTCACAGCTGGTGCGCGATCACCATCCGTGAGTTTTCGGCACACCAAGTAATGTTCAACGTTTTCGCAGTATGCCGGGAGACCGGATCATGTTCAGGAGCATGGTAGATGAAAATACGTTTCCGTTGGCCTTTGTGCACACTCCTCCCGTGGGGTGTGCTCCTGTTGTGTCTTGGTATCGGCTGTAGCGTCGCGTATGGACAGATTGTGTCGACTCCATCGGCTCGCGCAGCGGCCGATCCACTCCATGTAGAGGCGCCCGTTGCCGCGCCTGCTAGTGCAAGCATCCGTACGCCACTACCCTTGACAATGCCCGCCAAGTTCATCCATCCCGGTTTGCTGAACAGCATGGAGGAGTTGGGATTCGTCAAGAAGAAGATCGAGACTGGTGAAGAGCCATGGAAAAGCGCTTTCAAGATGATGAAAGCATCGAAGTGGGCCAATCCACAATACAAACCACACCCCCATGAAGTCGTCAGTTCTGGGTTTCTTGGAGCTGGTGGCGCTGTCGGCGGTGCGTTTGATGAGAGTGATGACGCCTCTGCCGTCTATACGCTGGCCCTTATGTGGATTTTTACCGATGACGAAATGTACGCGCGGAAGGCGGTTGAAATACTCAATGCCTGGACGATTCTGAAACGCCATGAAGGACCGAACTGGTACATGATGGCGCAATGGACGGGTAGCATGTTTCCGCAAGGCGCCGAGTTAATTCGGGCAACCTATCCTAAATGGAAGAAGGAAGATATCGTCAAGTTTTCCGAAATGCTCAACCGGGTATATCTGCCGGTTCTTCACAATCGCATGTCATTCGGGAACCGCGAATTCGGGGTGATCAACGCTCTGATGGCCATCGGCGTGTTTAATGACGACCGGGCGGCGTTCGCTGAGGGCATGGCCCATTGGGTTAGTTATGTTCCCTCCTGGATTTATCTCAGGGAAGATGGCTCAACCCCGATCAAACCGGACTACTGGACGACCTCTCCTACGAACGATGAATTGGCTAAGCTCGATGAGGGCTTCTTCCCAACCGTCAAGCAGTCCTGGATCTTCTCGGGGGATGAAGTCGCTGCTTTCATGAAAATGAATAAACTGGGGGACGACCGCACCAGCCTTGAGCGGTACGACATGAACAAGTACTGGAATAAGGCGCCGGATGCGGCGTTTGTGGATGGCCTGAGCGCGGAGACCTTCCGGGATTTGGGCCACTGCGATTTAGGTCTTGCGCAAATGACCAACTCGGCAGAGATCGCCTGGCATCAAGGGATAGACCTGTACGCCGTCCACGCTAAACGGATTATCGCCTTCATGGAACTGCACTCTCTCCTTCGTATGGGAGATCCCGTTCCCAAGGAGTTTTACAGTGTTCAACCGATGGGGATGACCGCCACGTTTGAGATCGCCTACAACCATTACCACAACCGCATTGGCTTGGATTTGCCGAAAACACATTTTCTCATCGCGCAGGCAATTCGCCCATTGACTGCACAGACTCCTATCGTATCTCCAGGGTGGTCCTACGTGGACCCGGGACCGGGTATTCGTGCAAATCAGATCGCCTATCCTGTTACGCTGTGGAGCGCATGGGAAACCCTCACACACGCGGAATTAGGCGGAGCCAGGACTCCATTGGAGAACAGGAAATAATGGCTACCGCGAATCGTTCGTACGCCTTCGGGCAACCACATTCTTCCGGTCTGGTTTGTTCCGTGATGAAGTAGAGGGATGAACGAAAGCGGAGTGGTTGCAGTAAAGCACAAGCTGAGCCGGGCAGAGGCAGAGCGCCTGATTTCAGAGTTCGAGCAGAGCGGTCTTCGGCGCAAAGAGTTTTGCGAGAGACATGGAATGAACGTGTTTACGCTGGATGCCTGGCGCAAGCGGATAGCACAGTCGAAAACCGAAGAGAAGATTGTTCCCGTCGAAATCGTTGAGGATGCCGCAGTGCCCAGGGAGAGGCGCACTGCGAGTTTGGGTCAGAGCGGACAGTTTCGGATTGTGCTCTCTCAGGGGCTTCGGATCGAGGTTGAGCCGGGTTTCGATGCCGCCGAATTGCGGCGTCTGATTGTGGCGCTGGATAGTACGCAGCGATGCTCCGGCTTGTCGCGTTCGGTGTCCCATGGTCATTGCATCGATTCCTGCAAGGTCTACGAATAGATTCCAGGCGCCTCATGTCCAAGCTTCTGCACGTACTCCTCGTACGACCCAGGATAGACAGTGGGAGTGCGGTCGGTGCCGCTTTCACCGCCAAGTTCGAGTACGCGTGAGCCGAGGCCGCGCAGGAACATGCGGTCATGCGATACGAAGATCATGGTGCCTTCAAAATCC
>Ga0207834_1000049_pt1 | contig 35822 bp, 30 predicted proteins | sample LuqExpMetagenom5_FD_187763 | JGI IMG/M metagenome (GOLD analysis project Ga0207834, IMG submission 187763) | Tropical forest soil microbial communities from Luquillo Experimental Forest, Puerto Rico - Sample 5 (SPAdes) | ecosystem: Environmental > Terrestrial > Soil > Tropical forest ...
GAAGGTTGGCGGAAAAGACGGCATAGCCATCATTTCTTTCGACGCGAACAGGGCATATCTCCAAATGACGCTGGAAGGCAAGATCAACTGCGATGTCGAATGTAATCCTCTGCTTGGACCGGGTGTTGCTGCGCTGATCAAGAAGATCGAAGGCGGCGGAACGCCTAACAAGAAAGAGTCCGTTGATGAGACAGCATTCTATTATGACACCATTACTCAGGCGATCATTGATGCTCGTCCGTATTGATCCGGTATTCGGTTCGGGGAGATTCTAATATAATTCGCGGCTGAAAACAGCAGATTAATTTCAACAGCCGCGAGATATCAAAGGAAACCGAAGTCTGTTTGAGCTCATCTCAAACAGATTCGATATAGTTCTCCCCGAACCGGAATTTGTAAAGGTGGACATTACTTTATGGATATAGCAAAGCATGAGCAAAACAGCCCAGGTTGCATAGGCGAGCAGTGCAGCGGCAGCGGAACGACCAGCCCAGGTTGCATGGGCGAGCAGTGCAGCGGCAGCGGAACGACCAGCCCCTCTCTGACGATGACTGGTATCGGAAAGTCGTTCCCTGGCGTTCGTGCACTCAATAATGTTGATTTTAAGCTGCGCCGCGGTGAGATACATGCACTGATGGGAGAGAACGGCGCCGGAAAGTCGACACTTGTCAAGGTGCTGACCGGCGTTTATCCCATGGACGAGGGAAGCGTCAGACTGGATGGAAATCCTGTCGCGATACATTCGACGCAGGATGCGCAAAAACATGGGATAAGCACCGTTTACCAAGAGGTGAATCTATGCTGGAATCTCACAGTCGCGGAAAATCTCTTCCTGGGGCGTGAGCCGCGTACAATGGGTTTTATCGACTGGGGGAAGATGAACCGCAAAGCTGCGGGATTATTGCAAGAGCTCAAAATCTCAGCTGATCCGACTGCGCAGCTGGATAGCTACTCGATTGCAATCCAGCAGATGATTGCGATTGCACGCGCTGTTAATACGGAATGCAAATTTTTAATTCTTGATGAACCCACCTCGTCTCTTGACGCCGACGAGGTGAAAAAGCTTTTTACGCTTATGAGTCAGCTCAAGGATAATGGCGTGGGAATCATTTTCATCACTCATTTTCTCGAGCAGGCCTATGAGATCTGCGATCGTATAACGGTACTCAGGAACGGGGAGTTGGTCGGGGAATATGAGGTGGAAAATCTGCCGCGCCTTGAGCTTGTGACGAAGATGATGGGCAAGGAGATTGAAAATCTTTCGGACCTCAATGTAGACAAAGACGAATCGAGGTTTGAAGGGGAGGTACCGGTTATGGAAGCACGCGATTTGTCAAGCGGCGCTTCCAAGGTTGCACCCTTCGACCTGAAAATGTATAAAGGCGAGGTTGTCAGCTTCAGCGGCCTGCTGGGTTCCGGACGAAGCGAGCTGGTGCGGGCGATATACGGCGCTGACAAAGCTGTACAGGGACAGCTGTTCATAAAAGGAAAAAGAGCGAGGATAAAGAAACCTTTGGACGCAATGAAGCAAGGGATGGCCTACTTGCCGGAAGACAGAAAAGCCGAGGGCATTTTTGCAGATCTTTCGGTGAGGGAAAACATCATTATTGCCCTCCAGGCAAAACACGGATTGTTAAAGCGTTTGACCCGAAAGGAAATGGAGAAATACGCCGACGAGTATATCAAGCTGCTCAATATCAAAACCGCAAACATCGAAACGCCAATCAAGAGTCTTTCCGGCGGCAATCAGCAAAAGGTCATTCTGGCGCGCTGGCTGCTTACCAATCCGGAGTTTATGATATTGGACGAACCTACCCGCGGAATTGATGTCGGTACGAAAACAGAAATACAAAAGCTTATACTAAAGCTTGCGGGCGAAGGCAAGAGCGTGGCTTTCATCTCTTCAGAGATGGATGAAATGCTTAGAACATGCTCGAGGATGGTGGTCATGCGAGACCGGTGTAAAGTCGGGGAACTGACCCAGGCCGAGCTTAATCAGAGTACAATCATGCGGACAATAGCAGGGAGGGAGGATGGCAATGAGTAATTTCAGCAATGGAAATAAAGCTATCAAACCTGCTTTGAAGATAATTGCCAAGAGTCTGCTGAGCAGTCGGTTAACTTTCTCATTGGCGGTTTTGCTTGTCGTGGTGGTTCAGAATATTATCACGACGCCGACGTTTTTTAATATTTCAATCACCAACGGTTTGATTTCAGGTTATATACCCGATATTTTGGATGAGGCCAGCTTACTTGTTATTGTAACGCTGGGCATGACGCTGGTTATAGCGGCAACCGGCGGCGTGGATATCAGTGTCGGTCCCGTTATGGCAATTGCGGCTGGCTTCTGTGGTCTGTTGCTGAATGGCGCGGAATACAGAACGGAAGTCTTTCACAGCCCATACATATTGGCGCTGTTTGTCGGGCTGCTTGGCGGAGCGCTATGCGGCGTTTTCAACGGTTTCCTGGTGTCGGGCTTGAAAATCCAACCGATGATCGCCACTCTCATCCTGTTTACGGCTGGGCGTTCGATATCAAAGCAAATCACACATGGACAAACCATCTATGTTATGAATCCTGTGTTTAAATGGTTAGGGGTTCAGATACCCGGCGTACCGATCAGAACAACAATTATTGTATCCACTATAATACTTATACTCGTGGTGTTGCTCACAAAACTAACAAGTTTGGGACTTTATGTCCAAAGCGTAGGGATAAATGGTTCGTCATCCCGTCTTGTGGGGCTCAATTCCCGTGCCATCAAATTTATGGCATTTGTCATCTGTGGAATATTGGCAGGAGCGGCGGGGCTTGTCGGGTCCAGCAGCTTGGGAAGCGTGAATTCCGGAGAATTAGGTTGGGGCATAGAGATGGACGCCATATTGGCGGTGGCTTTGGGTGGCAACATGCTGGGCGGGGGTAAATTCAGCATAGCGGGCTCTGTTATCGGGGCATATACCATTCAGGCTATTACGACGACATTATATGCCATGAATGTGCGCGCGGATCAATTGAGCGTATTTAAAGCGTTTATCATTATTGTTATCATTGTTGCCAGCAGCGATGTGTTCAAGGGAAAAATCAAAAGACTAAGCCTTAAAGTATTCAGCAAGAATGTGTCTGTTGGAGGTTAACGAAATGAAAGACAGTAAGAGAAGCACCATATCAGGTACGGAGCTTTTGATAAAGCGTAATGGCCTGAGCAAAACAGGGGTATTGCTGCTGATTACGATTTCTCTATTCGTTCTTCTTTATGTTATCTCATCAATCTTGTTTGCAGACAGTAACTTCGCGAAATACTCTGTTTTTTTTAACTTGTTCAACAACAAAGCCTATCTGCTGATGCTTGCCTTGGGGCTAACTGTTGTTATGATATCCGGCAGCATAGACATCTCTGTCGGCGGCGTGACGGGATTGGTCAGTATGGTTATCGCCGCGATGCTAATGGAAGGCAGGGTAAACGCGATATGGACAATCCCGGTGTCGCTGGGCATAGGTCTGGCGTTTGGCATTGTCCAGGGTTTTCTGGTCTCTTATCTGGAAATTCAGCCGTTTATTGTAACTCTGACGGGCATGTTTTTTGCACGCGGTATGATAAGTGTGATTAACACTAAGTCCGTGCCTATAACAGACAAATTGTTCATGAGTTGGTCAAGCGCGAAGTTGCATATCCCGTTTTTGTACAATGAGCGCAAGAACGGCACACATGACGTAGCATATCTCACTCCGGCTGCTATAGTGGCTATAATTGTTTTAATACTCCTGATCATAGCGCTTAAAAAAACAAAGTTCGGACGTTCTCTATATGCTATCGGAGGCAATACTCAGAGCGCGCTGTTGATGGGGATCAACGTCAAGAGGACAAAGTTCATGGCGCATGTACTTTGCGGTCTGTTGGCCGGTATCGGAGGCCTACTCTACACCCTTTTTGCTCCATCCGGTAATCCCGGGAACGGGTATGGCTATGAAATTGACGCTATTTCGTCCAGCGTAATAGGCGGTGCAATGCTAACAGGTGGTGTAGGGCTTCCCATAGGCACTCTTTTCGGTGTATTAATCAACGCGCTTATAGAGCGTGTAGTACCGCTGCTTGGTATCGTTGAAGCATCCTGGCCGAGAATTATCACCTCGGCATTTTTGTTTGCCTTCATAGTTCTTCAGAGCGTATTCGCCAGCGCCGGCATAAAAGGTGGCTTTAAGCTGCTGTTGCCGGAATGGACGAGGTTCAGGAGCAATAATAAATATAGAAGAGACTTGAAATCGTAATGGAAAGCGATCTGCTGTACGAATGTTAAAAACCCGCAGGATTGGCGTTGAGCCTTTTCTGCGGGTTGTTTTTTCTGTCAGGACCTGCCTTAGCCCTCCGGATGTAACACTTCGCCATAACTGCGCGTTTTTCAACCGAAAGCAGCAGATCAGCCGAAAGTAGGCAGGTTGTCCAGGTTGTCTTTTTCCGTGCCGTTCGGGTCGCTTCTGAGGTATTCGCGACCGTTCCTCGCGCGGCTTACGTTTACACCTTCGATCAGTCCGTCTTTTGCCATTATTATGGCTTCGTTTACCGAATAAACATTGCCGTTATCGAGCATGATGTCGGTAATGTCGCCGTCGCCGTTTTTTCTGACTTTTTTGATTTCTGCAGTTTTCATACGTAACACCTCCCTGATATAATATTGTTGGAGCAAAAACAAGTTTTATGCATTTTGTTCATTTCAATCTGAATCCCGCCTGACAGCGATATATTTTTATGCAAATTTTCTACTTGACGATGCCTGATGTCCCGGACTATAATTATTTAGCATACGAAATAATAGCATGCGAATATTATGTATGCGAACATTAATTAAGTGAAATAATAATCAGTCAGGAAAGTGAAGGGGTGATATTTTGTCCGAAGCATATGATAAGACGGAAGTCGGCAGGTTGATATTCGAATTGGGAAAATTGATGAAGCAATACGTGCGAAAAAATTTTGAACATGAAGGCATAACTATGCCGCAGAGTTCCGTTCTTGGCATGCTGATGAAAAACGGAGAAATGAAGATAACGGAACTAAGCAATAAACTGACACTTTCAAGCAGCACGGTCTCAGGTATTGTCGACAGGCTGGAGAAGCAGCAGTTGGTCGAAAGGAGCCGCAGCGAGGAAGACAGAAGGATAGTATATGTCAAGGCTTCACCGAAATTTATTGAAATGCACAAGGAATCGTCCAAAAAAATCGAAAGATCCTTCGAGGAATTACTCGACACAGGGACCACGGAGGAGATCGATAAAATAATCGACGGTTTGAAAACCCTGAAGAAAATAGTCAGTGAATGCATTAACAAGGAATGATATGGTGAAACCTTGTTTATTGTAAGAAAATTTTCATCAGACAGCGTATATTGACTGAAACTAATAATGAGCAAGAGAGGATTCGGATATGCTTAAACTTTACAGGTTTTTAGAACCTTATGGTTTTATGATCGGCCTGGTGCTGATCTTTATATTCCTGCAAACGCTCGGCGATCTTTTTCTGCCGACTTTGATGGGCGACATTATAAATAATGGCGTCATGCAGGGCGATACTAAAAAGATACTACAGATCGGGGGAGAGATGCTGCTCGTGACGGCTGGAGGAGTCATTTGCGCCATCATAGCCAGTTACCTTTCTTCGAGGATATCAGTCGGGCTTGGTACGATACTGAGAAGTAAAATATTCAGAACGGTCGAAAGTTTTTCACTCCATGAATTTGACAAGATCGGGACGGCGACCTTGATTACAAGAACGACTAACGATATAACACAGATACAGATGGTCACGGTCATGATCATGAGAATGATGATTAGTGCACCGATGATGGCAATAGGCGGCACCATCCTGGCCATGAGGAGGGACAAACCGCTGACGCTGGTGCTTGCGGTCTCGCTGCCCGTGCTTGCCGGGGTGGTCATTCTGATTGCGTCCCGAATGATACCGTTGTTCAGGGCAGTCCAGAAAAAAATAGATAAAATCAACCTCGTACTGCGTGAAAAGCTCACGGGCATCAGGGTCATCCGCGCCTTCAACACCATTGAGCGCGAAGAGAAGCGTTTTGGTGAAGCGAATGACGATCTTACGGACAACTATATAAAAGTAAACAGGATAATGGCATTCATGATGCCCTCGATAATGACCATAATGAGCCTGACGCAGCTGTCGATCCTGTGGTTTGGCGGGCTGCGTGTTTCGAGGGGCGACATGGATCTCGGAGCGCTTTCTTCCTTTACACAGTATGCGATGCAGATAATGATGTCCATGCTCATGCTTGCAGTAATGTTTATCATGGTGCCTCGTGCGCAGGCTGCTGCTGTAAGGATCAATGAAGTGCTGGGCACAGAGCCCGGGATCGTCGATCCCGGCAAGATCAATGAGTTATACACCGGAAAGGGCTATATAGAATTCAAGTATGTGACATTCAACTATCATGGGGCGGAAGAGCCGGCGCTGCGCAACATAAGCTTTGCAGCCAGGCCGGGAGAGATCACGGCGATCATCGGAAGCACGGGTTCGGGCAAATCGACGCTGATCAACCTCATACCGCGCTTCTATGACGTGGAAAGCGGGAGCGTATTGATAGACGGCGTCGATGTAAGGGAATACTCTCAGGAAAATCTCCGCGCCAAAATCGGCTTTGTTCCCCAGAAGGCGGTCCTTTTCTCCGGTACTATAGCAGAAAACATAAAGGTTGGAAAAGATGACGCCACGGACGAGGAAATACGCCATGCCGCAGAGATCGCGCAGGCTGCCGATTTCATAGCAGGCATGGACGGCGGGTATGAACATGAAATAGCACAGGGGGGAACCAACGTATCCGGCGGTCAGAAGCAGAGGCTTTCCATCGCCCGGGCACTGGTAAGAAAGCCTGAAATATATATATTTGACGACAGCTTTTCGGCGTTGGATTTCAAAACGGACGCAAAGCTTCGCGCAGCATTGAAAAAGGAAATCGCAGAAGCAACTGTCATTATAGTTACCCAAAGGGTCGGTACAGTCATGGATGCAGACAGGATCATTGTCCTCGATGACGGTCAGGTGGCCGGAATGGGAAAACACAAGGAACTGCTCGCCAACTGCGGCGTATACCGTGAAATTGTGGAATCCCAGCTCTCAGAGGAGGAGATCGCATGAGTGAACAGGATAACAGGATACAAAACCGTCCTCCGCAGAGAGGGGGACCGATGGGCGGCCACGGCGGCCCGATGGGCGGCATGGGCATGCCCGTGCAGAAGGCAAAGGACTTTAAGGGTACTTTAAAAAGACTGATCGGTTATTTGAGACCGCACAGGACCAGACTTATAATAGTCATTATATTTGCAATAGCCAGCACGTCTTTCACCATAGCAGCGCCTAAAGTCATGAGCAAGGGCATGAACAAGCTGCAGGATTCGTATATGGCAAGTTCGATGCTCAAGGAGCTGGCGAAAGGCCAGAGGCAGGCAGTTGATGAGATATACAAGTCGATAGCCGTGCAGGTGTACAACGGAGTCTTGGAAGGTCAGAAGACTGCCGTTGATGAAATAACGAAACAAATGGGAGCTGCGCAGAAAAGCATGGTCGGACAGATCAATCTGCAGATGAAGCAGCTTCAGCAGATGCAGGCGGCCGCTTTAAAGGGCGCAGGAGCTGGAGCGGGAGCGGCAATGCCGACGCAGATGGATCCCAAAATGCTGGCGGCGATCCAGGAGCTGCAGAAACTGCCGATGATCGACACGCTTGCAACGACCCAGGAGAAAGTGGATACGACTATCAAATTCATCGATATACTGAAGAGCATGCCTGCAGGCAGTCTGCCTACAGGAGCGCAGGGCTCGCAGGCTTCTGCGGCCATGGATCCCAAGACCCTGGATACTATCAAACAGCTGATGGAGATACCCATGCTCGAAAGCGTCAGCGATCCGGCACAGCGGGAGGATGTAGTAAGGAGATTCCTCGATGCATCGAAAAACATGCCGAAAAGCGGCAGCCAGACACAGAACTCTTCCATGCAGATAGATGCCGACGTATTGGATAAAGCTCTGGCAACGATCCCGGAGATCAGGGATTTTACCGTCAAACCCAATTCAGGGGCTCCAACGACGATGACGCAGCAGGATCGGGGTGCATTGGACAAATTCCTCAAGCTGCCGATGCTGGACACCTTGACTGATCGGAATCAGAAGGCTGATGTCAGCAAACAGATCCTCGATCTCGGAAAAACGATGCAGAACTTGATGAAAGGCTCTGCCTTAAGTCCGAGAAGCGATATCAAATATACGGACGCCCAGATCGACAGCGTTATCAAAGCTATACGTGAGACAAACGGAGAGTATGATTTCAACTATATCGGCATGATCGTTCTGATACTGATCGGAATGTACCTTGTCAGTTCGCTGTTCAGCCTCGTCATGGGGCTTGTAATGTCGGGCGTTGCGCAGAACACGGTGCGAGATCTCAGAAGGGAAGTGGACAGCAAGCTTTCACGCCTGCCGTTGAAATACTTCGACATGCATCCCCACGGCGATATATTGAGCCGTGTGACGAACGACGTCGATACCGTTGCCGGAACGCTGCAGCAGAGCCTGACGCAGATAATCACGGCTGTCATTACGATCATAGGCTACATCATAATGATGCTGACGATCAGCCCGATATTGACATTGATCGTATTGGCTACGATGCCGCTGTATGTCCTGGCTACGACCATGATCGCAAAGAAGTCCCAGAAGTACTTTGCGGCACAGCAGAAGGAACTGGGAGATCTGAGCGGACACGTAGAGGAGATGTATTCAGGTCACAAGATCGTCAAGGCGTTCGGACGCGAGAACGTTTCGATCAATACCTTTGAGGATATAAACAACCGGCTTAGCAGCGCAGGCTGGAGAGCGCAGTTCGTGTCCGGTATCATGTTCCCGCTGATGAATTTCATAAGCAACCTCGGATATGTAGGCATAAGCGTGGTTGGCGGTATCTGGATCACAAAGAGCATCCTCGGCATAGGCGACATCCTTGCATTCATACAGTACTCCAGGTCGTTTACGATGCCGATCGTACAGACGGCCAATATCGCAAATATCATCCAGTCGACCGTGGCGTGCGCAGAGCGTGTGTTCGAAGTGCTGGATGAGGAAGAAGAGATCCCCGACAAGCAGGACGCAGTCGTTATAGAACACCCGAAGGGCGTAGTCCGGTTCGACCATGTGGATTTCAGATACAAGGAAGATGTACCTCTGATAGAGGACATGAACATGGACGTGAGAGCGGGGCATACCATTGCGATCGTCGGACCTACCGGCGCCGGAAAGACAACGCTTGTCAACCTGCTGATGCGCTTCTATGAGATCAATGCCGGAAAGATAAGTATAGACGGCGTAGACATCAGGGACATCAAGCGCAGCGAACTCAGGAAGATGTTCGGCATGGTGCTGCAGGACACCTGGCTGTTCAACGGTACCATCAAGGACAATATCGCCTACGGCAGAGAAAGCGCTTCGATGGATGAGATCGTAAGTGCGGCAAAGGCGGCACATGCGGACCGTTTCATCAGGACCTTGCCGGAAGGCTACGATACTGTGCTGAACGAAGAGGCTACCAATATATCGCAGGGCCAGAAACAGCTCCTGACTATAGCGCGCGCCATACTCGCGGATCCGGCGATACTGATACTCGACGAGGCCACCAGCAGCGTCGATACCAGGACGGAAGTTCTGATCCAGAGGGCAATGACACACCTCATGCGGAACAGAACGAGCTTTGTCATCGCTCACAGGCTTTCCACCATACGCGACGCGGAACTCATACTCGTCATGAACAACGGAAGCATCGTCGAGATGGGCAACCATAAGGAACTGCTTGCAAAAGGCGGGTTCTATGCGGATATCTACAATAGCCAGTTCTCGGGCGCAAACCTGGATGAAGCGATGTGATAGGTAACGAAATAGTACCCCGGTGAATGATACGCAATAATGAGGATAGAACCGGTTAAAGGCAAGAAAGCGGTTTAAAGCAAGAGTACAGCGATATGTAAAAAAGAGGCGTCGGAATCATCCGACGCCTCTTTTACTGTAGCAATAGCCAAAGAACTTACTTAAAATCACCATCCGCAGGAAGTGAAACATTGATTCCTCCGTTGGAGGTCGTTCCTGTGGAACTTGTTCCGGAAGTGCTTCCGTCAGCATTTCCATCAGCGCTTTCGTCAGATGAGCTTCCGCCGGAAGTGCTTCTGTCAGATGAGCTTCCGTCTGCAGTATCGTTTGCTTCAGGACTCTGTCCCGAAGCCAGGGCATTATACTTCTCCGTTACTTTACTTATCACATCATCCCAGGACCTGCCCCATTTTGCCAGGTATGCCACAGGATCGGTATGATTCGTGCCGCCGAGATATTTGGATACCTGAAAATGGCCCCACAGCGTTCCTGTTCCATCGGCCTTCGCAGGCGTCACTCCAAGCTGACGTGCGTAAAGATATTCAGCAGCCCTCTGGGTTATCTTATCGAAGGAAATATCGAAATCTTTCTGATTGGATGCATCGCACAGTTCAAGGTTGATAAACCTGTCGTTGCCGCTTTCGCCGACGCCCCAGGACTTATAATCGGGATCGGCGACCTGTATGATTTCGTTGGGATCTATGAATTCGTGAACAAATGCGTTATACCAGTATTTCGCTTCATGATTTGCCTCCATCCGGGCATTGTCCCCAGGACTGGCTGTATAGTGTATTACGACGCCGTCGTACTTTGCTATGCCTTTCAGAAAAGGTATCTGAGGAAGTCCGGGTATCCATGCCTTTATGACTTTGTACAACGGAGTGATAACGACCGGATTTACGCCTCCTGGGCTCGAACCGCTGGGATCTGCAGCGCCCGAGCTTGTTCCGCCGCGATCGATATTTCCCCTGTCCGCATCTCCGCCTCTTGACACATTATCATTTCGTCCAAGCAGTCTGTCGATCACAGAGAGAGTTTTATCATCTGCGATGCCGTTCGGCACCAGGCCGTAGCATTTCTGGAGCTGGTAGACGGCGTTTTCAGTTATCGGACCGTAACCGCTGGTCGCAGATACCTTCATATAACCCAATAGCTTCAGGTCGTTCTGAAGGTTCGTTACCAGCTGGCCTGCAGATCCTCTTTTCAAACCGTCGGGCTCTGCTTTAACGGGTTTTGGAGCCGGTTTCGGCGTGCTTTTTGCTGCGGTTTTCGCCGGAGTTTTTGGTTTCAGCAATGTATCGAGTTTGTGGTATGTAAGAGTTGCCACTACGCCTGTAGCAGGTATGCCGTATTTCTTCTGAAACTTCTTTACGGCGGATACTGTCAGGCCACCGTAGTATCCGGTAGGAGCAGCTGAAAAAAAGCCCAGCTTTTTCAGGTCGCTTTGCAGTGTTTTGACCGAACTGCCGCTCATTCCCGCTTTTAGTGTCGGTTTGTCGGACGCGGCATATGTACTCACCGAAATGACGGAAAATGACAGCAAAAAAATCATGCCGAAAGATAAGAGCTTTATCAGGCGTTTTCTCATTGGCGTTCCTCCGGGGGTTATTAAGTTTATGGAAAAATTTCATGATACATATTTAATTGTAACAATTGTTTACCATAATGGGTACCTGTAATTGAATACAGCAAACATAAGCATATGTCTACCTATGCGATAAAAGCGGCGTAAGCCCAGGATATCTGGGCTTCGCCGGAGTTAACGGTATAAAGATAAGGTTTCTTGGATTGCACGGGCTGAAAGAAATCCTGAAGAATTTCGGAATGATGGATCAAGGATGAATGGCGGTTCAAGGCGTAATGACAGTCAATTTATTGCTTGCATCGGAAAGGTTGCCGGAGATGTCATATGCCTTCACCCAATATATCCCGATAACAGGCTTTGACTTATTGGTGACGGTCCGGGAGGCTTTTTTTGCTTTTTCGATTTCAACGCCGTTGCAGTAGATTATATAACCGTCAACCTTGATATTATCGGTAGAGGCGTTCCACTCCAGCGATACTGAAGAGCCCTTTGTTTTTACCGCTTTCAATCCGGTGGGCGCACTTGGCTTTTTATCGTCTTTAGGCGTTTTGATTTCAATAGGTTCACTGCACACGGACCTGTTGCCAACAGTATCAAAGGCAATGACCATGTATTTATAGCTCTTGCCCGGGATCAGTTTCTTTGCGGTGAAGACAGTTTTCGTCGTAGTGCCTTTCTTCTCCCCGTCGCAGTAGACTTCATAACCTTTTACTTTGACGTCGTCCGATGACGGCGACCACATAAGGGTAATCTCTGTCTCTGTCACAGACGTCATTTTCAGCCCAAAAGGCTTATCAGGGGCTTTTGTATCCGGAAGTGTCGTTCCCGGAACGCTGCCGCTTTGCCCGGAATAGTTGCCCGCTATGTCATATGCTTTTACAAAGAAGCTGTAAGTCGTACCGGGCAAAAGACTTTTTACCGTATAGCTCGTCGCAGTCGTTGACACCACCCTGGTTCCGTTCCTGTATACTTCATAGCCTTTGACGCTGGTATTGTCGGAAGAGGGGCTCCATGAGACAGTGACCGAGGTATGATCGTGAGCGGACAGGGAAAGACACCCGGGTATGGTTGGGGGTTGGTTATCAGGATCGGTAACGGCAGTTATACATGCGCCATTTGTAGATATATTGCCTGCTGCATCATAAGCCTTTACTTCGAATGAATATTTTCTTCCCGGCACCAGATCCGTATTTTTGTAACTTGTCTTAGACGTAGTGATTATCTTCTTGCCGTCGCGATAAACGTAATAACCTTTCACTTTTACATTATCGGAAGCGCCTGCCCAGGTCAAAGAGACAGAAGTGCAGGTCCTGCCGGCAATGATCAGCTCATTTGGAGCCACCGGCGGTTGATGATCAGGCACTTCGATTTTTTCCGCCCCTGCGGCTTTCAGGGGAATAATCGCAAATACGTAAAGCAACAGCACCAAACAGAAAAATCCTTTTAATTCTCTCATATAGAACCTCCAAATACACTTCTCGACAGCCTGTTATGTGATTAACCATGGTTTATCAATTTCATTTTACAATATTTCCCAAGATATTCCAAGAACAAATGTTCTGATTAAATATCAGCGAGTCTTTGATTATTCCGGCAGCAACAGATATAATGGAAAAAGAATGCACGTGCCAGTGATAGACGCTCTGAAGAAATAAAAAATATAAGTAAAAATATCGGAAGGGGAATGTAAACAATGAAATGGATAACTCGTTCGCACGTACATGTAGACAGGGTGGCTTGCCCGTGGCTGATCAAAAGATTCGTGGATGTGCAGGCTGAATTTCTTTTTGTTGCTGCAGACAAAGTAATGGAAACGGCGGAAAAGGAAGGCGCGATCCCATTTGACTCAGATGGCGCCGAACTGGGACATAGGGACGGCGACTGCAGTTTTGTCACCATAATAAAGAAGTACAATCTCAAGGATCCTGCACTGCTTGCATTGGCTGATGCGGTCAATGCTGCAGATACCAAAAACCTTGATGCCAATAAATACGCCCATGGTTTGGAGGCTATTGCCCAAGGCTATTCGCTGATGTATCCCGACGACAGGATGAATATAGAAAGACAGTTTGCAGTCTATGATGCTCTTTACGCTTATTTCAGGCTGAAGAAGTAATATTTTAGTGAAGTAATATTTTCGGGCTGTTAAATTTCCCCAAAAGTAGATTTACCGCTTATTTTGTTGTATATTTGTTATAAATGCTGCTTAAATGGGGAGATGGCACAGGTTGGCGGAATTCATGACGAATATTAATCTTGTTTCGATTGCTTTGGTCGCAGTGTTCGTGTTGCCTGTCATAGCCGGCGCCACAGGCGTGTTTTCAAGGGATACGGTCAGAAGGTCAGTCACAGGACTCCTCGAAAGCGTGGAGCTCATCCTGGGACTCATATTTTCAATATACCTTGCCAAGAAAATATTCATAGACCATGACGGCGGCATCTATTCGAAGATATACGGCATATTGCCCGCATCGGCCAGAACGGCGCTGGCGGGTAATGCAATGCTGGCCTATGTGATAGCCGTGCCGGTGCTGCTGTTTATACTGCTGATCATCGTCAGGCTTATAACGGAGCCATTATACAGGTTTGTACTGATCCCCGCCGCGGATCTGATCTATTCCGGCGTCAGTATGCTGGGCCCGTTCATGAAAAAGATCATCGGAGCCCTTTGGAAATTGCCGAGGGCGGCCGTTATGACGGTCATATTTGCCACTGCGATATACTTTTCGTCGTACTTTATCTATTGGCCGTCCCTTGCCCATTGGGCAAGCAGTTCGAGGGAATACCAGCTCGTTTACGACAACGTTCTCTATCCCGCGCTCAACTCGAGCATAGCAAAGAAGATCCCCGTCCTCGTAGGCGACGAATTCAGGAAAGCGGCGACAGGCTCTGTTTCGCTGGATCATGCGAAAGCGGTCGACAATGCAATCGAGAAGCTGACAGGCGGGAACATCAAGATAATCCACTACTTCAACGGAGTAACGCTCGATGAAGCGGTCAAGTCCAACGATGAGATCGATAAAAAAGCCCGCGAAATAGCGGCCAAGGGCAAGGACGATAAAGAGAAGGCATATCTGCTGTACAAATGGATATCGAAAAACGTCAAATATGATTATCCGAAGGCAGAAAGGATAGCGAGTTATCCGATGGGCGAGAAATCAGGCTCCATTGTGGCGTTTGACACCCGCAGGGGCATATGCTTCGACTATTCCAGCCTTTACGTTTCAATGTGCCGGGCAGTCGGCCTCAAGGTCAGGTTCGTAACAGGCCAGGGATACAGCGGCGCCGCCTGGGGCGACCACGCCTGGAACCAGGTCTGGATCGACTCCGAAGAAAGGTGGATCAATGTCGACACGACCTTCGGCAGCTCGGGAATGAACTACTTCGACAGGGAGAATTTCTCCGTGGACCACAAGGACGCCGAGGTGCAGGGGGAGTGGTGAGGAGGGGTATTATTTCCCAGCTGACTTGATTCTAAAGATATTTCCGGCCGTTTTGGTCACAGGGGCAAGGCAGGTCGGTAAAACAACCTTGCTGAAGCATATTGCAAAGGATATTCCATATTTGACTTTGGATGATCCTATTTTACTTCAAAGCGCCGTTGAGGAATCAGGCGGTTTTTTCAAAGTATCGCCGCCTGTAATCATAGATGAAATACAGTATGCACCGGGCTTGTTCAAATATATTAAAATGATAGCAGATGATAGCGGTAAAAAAGGACAATTTTATCTTACAGGTTCGCAACAGTTCAAAATGATGCGGAATATCAGTGAAAGTCTTGCCGGCAGAGTCGGGATCATCAATCTACTGGGTTTATCTCACCGTGAAATAATGAGTGATTCTTTCGTTGAAGTGTTTGTGCCGACAGAAGAATATTTTGTAAAAAGAAAATCAACAGCCCAGCAGGTTGATTACAAGAGGGTATGGGAGATTATTCACAAGGGTTCCATGCCTGCGATGTATTCGGAAGAAACCGATTGGCAAATGTTTTACGCTGCGTACACCAAAACCTATATTGAACGTGACGTAAGAGAGCTTACCCAGGTCGAGGATGAACTTAAGTTTATTAAGTTCATAACGGCTGTAGCAAGCAGAACCTCCCAGATGCTTAATTTATCATCTGTCGCAAATGAGGTCGGAATCAGTGCACCCACTGCTGATTCCCGGCAGGGAGCACATTGAAAACTTTTCAGCGCTACGTGTAAATAATTTGAAAAATATTTGTATGAAGTAAAGGCCAGGTGACAGTTATGCTTATATTTCCATCTATATACCTTCTTTCCGGCAATAGCTACGGACTCCACCAGAATGTTTACGCGCTGGATATTCCGGAAAAGAACAGGCTGATACTGTTTGATACCGGGCTGGATCAGGAGGATCTGGCCGTTATTAAAGAGACCATGCACATTTTGAGCTTGGAAAACAGGACTATCTCCCACGTATTCCTGACCCATTCGCATTTTGATCACGCCGGGAATGCACATTATTTTCAGAAGTCAGGGGCTCGCATTTACGCCGGGGCAGGGGATGCGCACGGCATTGAGATGGGGAATGAACAGACCATCAGTTATGCTTATGCGAAGGAATTTACTCCTTGCCCGATAACACAGCCATTGCAGGATGGAGATGTCATTCCTGTTTCTGATAAGCTCAGTGTAAGGTGCTATCATGTGCCGGGACATACTGAAGGCAGCATGGTATACGGGTTTGAGGTCAATGGGCGATCAGTACTGGTCACGGGGGATTTTCTCCAGGTCGATATGAATAAGAATGAGGCGGTACTTGGGGTCCGGGTGAGCGAGGATTACGATTATCAAATGTATAAGGCGTCGCTCAAAAAGATGCTTGGCGTGAAGTGCGATATTGTTCTCGGAGGTCATTATCAGCCCTGTTTGAGGAACGGGTATCAGAAATTGAATGAAGCGTACCGTGAGATACTGGTGAACCGCGATAAGTATTGGGACGGGCCAAAATAGGCAAATAGAGCACCCAGAAAACCGACTGAAACTTAACTTCAGGCGGTTTTTTCATAGTATTGCAGATTACTCTGGCGGTGACGGACCGTCATCTCCGACGCAAATTCGTCCGCGGAAAGAGAAAATTTTATAAATTATTGAAAATATCCTCTGCTACATTTATAATATACTTATAGCTAAATTATCCAAAATACCTAGATTAGCTAACAAGGGAGATGAGATCATGAGGGTAAGCTCCACGGAGATACAGAATAATTTCGGCAAATATCTGATACTTGCGGGAAAAGAGGATATTATCATCACGAAAAACGGAACGGAAGTCGCAAGGTTGACCGCTGGCGATAACATTTTACACCAGAAGGAGATCATGGATAACGCGATAAGAGAGGAAGCGGTGGACTATTATGCTTCTAAGCAGGAGAGCGAAGAAATAGGCCGTAAGGCCAGCTTTGACGAATTTCTGAAGCTCACAAGGGACAATGAGGAATCCAGGTATGAATACATAGACGGGGAGATATATGCGCTTGCATCGCCTAAAACTCCTCATCAGACAGCTTTGACAGAGCTTTTCGGGAACTTTTACATCTGGTTTCAGGGGAAAAAGTGCAGGCCTATGGTTGCTCCCTACGATATTACCCTTAAAAGAAACGATAAGGATATAAACGTAGTCCAGCCTGATCTGATGGTCATCTGTGATCTGGAGGATAACCTGGGAGAGGATGGCTATTATAAGGGCGTTCCTGCGCTGGTGCTGGAAATAGTATCAGGCGGCACTTTACAGAAAGACCTGCTCAAAAAGCATAATCTGTATATGAAAACCGGCGTAAAGGAATATTGGGTAGTGTATCCCATGTATAAAACAGTGATCATTCACCAGTTCAAGGATAAAAAGGCAATTGGTATGAGCTCGTTCGACCTGGAAGATGACGATATTGCCGAATCCTTTATATTCCCGGGCCTGTCCGTAAAATTGAACGGGGTGTTCAAATAACCGGAAATGCCCTTGCAGTGATATCGACATGATTTGGTAACCGAATATCGCCGTGTTTCCTTATTATTTTTAAAAAAGTGCAAAGAATAGGGAAATGAGTATTCAACAGCCTATGGCTGCGTGGAAAAGGATGCGGTTTTTATGGATAAACGAAAAAATAGCGACAGGCCCAAGGAGCCGACGGTCGCCCCTGGATATAGCGACAGGAAGTTCGGGGAGAAAGCGTCCAAAAAGGATATCGAATCGGGCAACAGTACCCGCGTCACGAGGGTCTATCTGGACGAGAACGATCCAAGCTGAGAGCGACCTGATCATGCCGATCGAAAACGACCTGAGTAGAACTGACCTTGAGCTGAGATCAGCAATTTATGTTGGCTATCTTGATGGGTGATCGATAAACTGCATCTGCACAATATCACTGGAACTGTGAATTGTACAGCTCTGCGTAGACGCGGTTCTGCTTCATGAGCTCCTCGTGGTTGCCCTGCTCCACGATTCTGCCGTCCTTCACGACAAGGATGGTGTCGGCGTTCTGTATGGTCGACAGGCGGTGTGCGATGACAAAGCAGGTCCTGCCCTGCATGAGCTTGCGCATCGCTTTCTGTATCTGTTGTTCCGTGCGCGTATCGACGTTGGAGGTGGCTTCGTCGAGTATCAGCATTTTGGAATCGAGCAGCATCGCCCTTGCGATGGTGAGAAGCTGCTTCTGCCCCTGGGAGATGTTGATCCCGTCGTCGCTCAGGATGGTATCGTAGCCGTCCGGCAACTGCATGATGTAATTATGGATCCTTGCAGCTTTGGCCACTTCTATGACTTCACCCATCGTAGCTCCCTTTTTGCCGTAGGCGATATTTTCATAGATCGTTCCATAGAACAGCCAGGTATCCTGCAGCACCATGGAATAGGACAGCCGCAGGCTCTTGCGCGTGACTTCGCGGATATTGCTGTCGTCGATTTTTATTGTCCCGCTGTCGGGGTCGTAGAAGCGCATCAACAGGTTGATAATAGTAGTCTTGCCGGCGCCGGTTGGGCCGACTACGGCAACAAGGCTGCCCTGCTCGGCCTTTATGCTGAGATCCCGGATAACAGGCCTTTCGGGTGTGTAACCGAAATCGATATCATTTATTTCAACTTCTCCGTTGATATCGTGAAGGACCTTTGCACCCTCGGCATCCCTCGGTTCCGGCTCTTCGTCAATAAGGCGGAATATGCGCTCGGCCGCCGCAAAGGATGACTGCAGTTCGCTTATGATATTGGCAGTTTCGTTGATCGGACCGGAAAATTTGCGCGAATACAGTACAAAGGACGACAGGTTGCCTATCGTCAGGCGTCCGAACAGGTATAGCAACGCGCCGAACACACTGATCAGGGCAAGCGAAAGGTTGTTTATGAAATTGACCGAAGGACCTGTCATGCTGCCGTAATAGTCTGCATTGTAGTAACTGTCGACCGCCTCGGTGTTCTTTGCATCAAAACGGCGTATCGTCGATTTCTCCTGGTTGTAGACCTTTATCGTCTTCTGTCCGGAAATGATCTCCTCCACAAAGCCGTTCAGCTCGCCGAGCTTTGCGGAACGCTTCCGGAACAGCGGACGCACCTTGCCCGTCATATACTTCGTCAGTATAATCGAGATGGGTATGGTGACGGCAAATACGAGCACCAGTACCGGCGAGATCAGGAGCATCATGGCAAGCGAGCCTAAGACTGTAATGATGCTTGTGAATATCTGCAGCAGGTCTGTCGAAAGCGAAGCGTTCACGGTATCGATATCATACTGTATGCGGCTGATGATCTCTCCAGTCTGGTGGCTGTCAAAAAAGCGCACGGGCAGCTCCGCCAGCTTGTTGAACACATCACTGCGCATCTGGAAGACGACCTTCTGACTGAGGTTGATCATCAGAATGGACAGCACATATGAAAGTACAGATGAAAAAATATAGAAGACCACCATCAGGACACAATAGTAAAACACCTTGCCGAATTGCGCCATGCCGGCTTTTATTCCGATGGCGTCGATAGCATAGCCTGAAAGCATGGGACCGACGAGCGCGAGAAGGTTGCTGGAGACCGAAAGCGCGACGGCCAGCAGTCCGAGCCACTTATACCGGTACAGGTATTTCCAGAGTCTCGCCATTATCTTTTTGCTTTCTTTGAAGGTGACTTTACGCTTTTCATAACCGGGTGCATTGCCTGGTTTCAGAGTGTTTGCGGCATTTTGAGATGGTTTAGGCAATGGCTCCGCCTCCCATCTGTGTCGTGCAGATCTCCCTATACACTTCGCAGCCCGCGAGCAGTTCCTCGTGTGTCCCGTACCCGAGAGTCCTGCCGTCTTCAAGTATGAGTATGTGGTCGGCATGCATTATCGAGCTTGCGCGCTGGGCGATGATGATCGTCGTGGTCTCGCTGAAGTTCTTTGAGAGAGCCTTCCTTAAAAGGGAGTCGGTCTTGTAATCCAGAGCGCTCGAGGAATCGTCGAGGATAAGTATTTCGGGCTTTGCGGCGAGAGCGCGTGAAATAAGGACCCTTTGCTTCTGCCCGCCGCTCAGGTTCGAACTTTTCATAGTCAGCATATGCCTGCGTCCTTCCGGGAGGGCATCGATGAATTCCCCGGCCTGCGCGCAGCTGGTCGCCAGTTCTATCTGCCCCTCATAGAGTTCACGCCCGAAAGCTATATTCGAGTCGATCGTATCAGCATACAGGAAATCATTCTGAAATACTACGCCGAATTTTGTATGGAGATCCTTTGCAGGGATGCAGCGCACATCGTCCCCGGATATGCGGATACGGCCTTCATCTGGGTCGTACAGGCGCAGCAGCAGGCGTATGATCGTGCTTTTTCCGCTTCCCGTAGCGCCAATAATACCGAGCGTTTCTCCCTTTTTGAGAGCGAAGCTGATGTCCTCGATGCAGTTCTTGTTGCTTTCGCTTTTGTGGTATTTGAAGGATACGTTTTCGAAAGTTATATGGTATCCGTCGTCAACGTGGTTTTCAGGTACCAGAGCGAGATCCTCAGGGGTTTCGAGCACCTGGCGTATTCTTTCGGCAGAGGCGCTGCCCTTCGAATAGATGACGAACATACGCGTGACGGAGAGCATCGCATTGGATATAAGCGTGAAATATGTGAGGAATGCGATGATCTCGCCGGATCGGGTCAGCCCGGCATTGATCCTGTATGCGCCTGCGATGATCACCAGCGTGAGGCCCACGTTCAGCAGCAGGTTCATTGCCGGATTGGTGAGCGCCATTGTGACGCCCGCCTTTTTTTCATTCCTGACTACGTTCATATTTACATCATGAAAGCGATTCTTTTCATATTCTGTTTTAGATAAGGCCTTTATTACCCGGATCCCGGTTATATTTTCGCGGACTGTCCTCACAAGCACATCAACGGAGCGCTGTAGCGAGGTATAGAGAGGTATGCTCTTTTTGGAAACAAAGTAGACGAGCAGTCCGATGATAGGGAGGGTCAGTATCATTATCAGCGACAGGACAGGTTCGAGCATCAACGTTATTATGATGCCGCCCAGCAAAAGTATGGGAGCGCGGACGCCGAGACGCTGCATCATGCCGATCATCTGGTGTATGTTGTAGGTATCCGATGTGAGCCGGGATTCAAGCGAGGGTATGGTAAAATCGTCGACCTGCCGGCAGGACAGGAACGAGATCTTTTCAAACAGGTCGTGCCGTATGGCCTGAGTCGTATCTCTGGCCACTTTGGAGGCCATCCTGTTAGCCACGATGTTGGTGACGAGCGCGGCTATTGCACACAATATCATCATTAAGCCCCAGATGAAAACGAGGGACACATTTTTCTGCGGAACTATTTCGTCAATAGTGTAGGAAAGGATCCATGGCAGCAGAAGATCCATTATTGTGCCGGTGAATTTAATTATGAGCCCCAGCACCATCCTGGGAATGTAGGGCTTTACATAGGTCAGAATTTTTCCCATTCTTCGTCTTCTTTCTCTTCCTTATAGATTTCCTCGTTCACCTTTTCAGCCGCCTTTGCCATCATGCGTTCCAGAATCGACAGGACAAAGCCTCGCTCCTCCTCTGTAAGGCCGGCTGTGATATAATTCTCCCATTCGGCTGACAGCCTTTTGACTTCGGGCAGTATATCGAGCGCTTTTTGGGTAGGGAAGACCTGCATGACGCGTTTATCTTTTTCGCCGGGGGTTCTGTTAATGAAGCCGTTCTGCTCGAGCAGCGCGAGCTGTCGCGTCACGCTGCTTTTGTTGACATAGATGGATTTTGCCAGACAATCCTGGGAAATTCCGGGTTCCCGGCAGATATTCCTGATATATACGTGTTGATAAGCATTGAGGCCTTCATGCTCGAGTTTACCGTTCTTGAACAGTATCGAGCAGCGCGAAATGCGGTTTATATATTTCATTAATGCGCCCATTTTCTGCCTCCATAATGGTTGCGTGCGCAACTATTTACACTAAGGATACTACAGCTGAATAATTTTGTCAATTAGAAAAGTTACATAACTATTGCAGGATAATTGAAAGTAATGCAGAATAAATAAAATGGCCCGGCCGGGTATATTGCATATGGTCATGAAGTGCCTGCCCGGAGGTAACCTAATGTTTACAAGGCAAAGGAGCCTCCCGATGTACATTCTTTCGATGGATTTTGGGACATCGTCCCTGAAAATAGCACTGCTTAGACAGGACCTGCAGATAGTGAAAGCATTCAAGGTCGAATACCAGTACCGCGTACTGAATCAGAACTGGGTGGAACTGGACGCCGAAACCGCTATTTCGGCAATGTGCAGCGGGATCAGCGACCTGTCCGGATACATAGACGAGATCGAACTCGTTTCGTTTGACACCTTTTCACCGTCAGTAACGCTGATTGATCGCGAAGGCGAGGCGCTGTACCCGGTCATAATGCACCTGGACAGGAGAAGCAGGGATCAGTCGCAGCGCATTATCGATGAAATAGGCACTAAGGAATTCCAGAGCATTACGGGCATCCAGCCTTTCATAGGCGGGGCCTCGGTGACTTCGGTCCTCTGGCTTATGGAAAATGAACCTGCGCTGTTCGAAAAGGCTTACAAGCTGGCACATTTCAATACCTATGTATATCACAGGCTGACCGGCTGCTGGGCTACGGATCCTGTAAACGCTTCAATGACCGGCATGTATGAAACGATGGGAGGCGATCGCTGGTCCGACAGAATCTGCGGTGCGTTAGGCATTCCCGAGGGAAAGCTGCCGGATATCCTCCAGGCCGGAACGATCGCCGGCCGTCTTACCAGGCAGGCCGCTCAGCTGACCGGGCTGCGCGAGGGTATTCCTGTAGCTCTGGGCTCGAACGATGCGGCGACAGCACAGGTTGGCGCTGGAAATACGAAAGCGGGCGATATCCTCGATATTTCGGGGAGCAGTGAAATGGTCTCTATTTTGTCGGACAAAGCTGTCGTCAACGACAAGTATTACCTGCGCAAGGCCGCGACGCCCGGTTTATGGCAGATTTTCGCGATCACGGCGAGCGGGCTTGCTATAGACTGGTTCCGCAGGGAGTTCTACCGTGATATGGACGATAAGGCTTTCTTCAATGCCGAATTCCCGGCCATCATCAACGAGAACATCAAAAGCTCTAATGTACATTTTGCGCCTTATATCGCGGGCGACCGGCAGAGCCTGACGCCTAAGACCGCTTCATTTTCGGGTATCACGCTCCAGGCTTCAAGGAGAGATTTTCTCGCATCCATCCTCTTCGGTATACACGAACCTATCGTGGAGACTATAAGGCTTGCCGAAGCCTTCCTGGAGCTGAACAGAAATGTCAAGCTGACAGGCGGGATGGTTGACGATGCTTTCATAGGCCTTAAGAGAAAGATAATAGAGGGCTTTGATTTTGAAGTCGTCGACAATTGCCCGATCATAGGAAATGCCGTCCTTGCACTGCAGGGGCTCAACAGCAGAAAAGGAGAGTAATTTAAATGGGAAAAGTTATGAATAATAATATCGATAAAAGGCTTCAGGGAGTTTTTTGCCCACTGACTACGCCCTTTGATGACGATGGTAAACTGAATACGGACAAGCTCGAAAAAAATATGGCCAGGTACGCTGCTTCGCCGGTCAACGGATACCTTATACTGGGGTCGAACGGGGAAAACAAGAGCCTTCGGACGGAAGAAAAGGTCAGAGTCGTAAAAACGGCCATCGAGGGCAAGAGGAATAACCAGACTGCAATGGTAGCGAGCATATTCGAATCGACCGAGGAAACAATAGAGTTCGCTCAGACAGCGGAAGAGCTGGGCGCTGATTTTATAACTCTATTGCCCCCGTCATATTTTAAAAAAGCGATGACCGACGAGGTGCTGATACGTTACTTTACCGATGTTGCATCCGCAGTGCGCACGCCCTGTCTGCTGTACCATGCGCCGCAATTCTCGGGAGGGGTGACGTTCAGCGGCCGTGTGGTGGAGGAGTGTGCGAAGCACCCGAATATCGCCGGCATGAAGGATTCATCGGACGATATACAGAAGCACCTTCTGAATGATTATGGAAGCGGCTTTGCCATGATGTCCGGCTCGGCCAATACGTTCATGGAATCCCTGCTGCTCGGTGCTTCCGGCGGCGTGATCTCGCTGGCGGATTGCGTACCCGAATCCGTTTCTGAGTTATATGCGCTTATTACAGGCGGTAAATACGACGAGGCAGTACAGCTGAACAGAAGGATACTTGACGCCAACCGGAAGATCTCGGGCAAATACGGCGTAACCGGAGTTAAAGCTGCGATGGATATGTGCGGATTTTTCGGCGGTATCCCGAGGCTTCCGCTTCTCCCACTGAAGGAGCAGGAACGCGAGGGCCTGCGGAGCGTGATCGAAAGCATGGGCTTCTGATACGACTACTGTCTATTAATATGCTTTTCATCAGGCGCATTAAAGTTTTTTCAGATATTAACATAATCCTAAGCTGCTACATATTATGAAGCATGAAATAATTTTTATGGAGGGTTAATTATGGCAGACGATAGAGGATGTGCAGGAGGTTTTAGAAATAATTGCGCCATACTCTTCTTTATTATCCTGTTCCTCCTTCTGTTCTGGGACAGAGGATTCTTTGGCGGCGATATTATCTAAACATCACAGCTTGCTTGGGGACCGGCCGATAAGTGTTTATACCGGCCTGTTCCCGATTTGCGCCGGGACCGGTGTGTGACATAACATTTCAATTCTGCTGCGGGAAGCAGGGATAAGAAAATATCCCTGCTTCCCGTCTTTATACATAAATTCGGTGTGCACAGGATTTTTATACAGGCACAAATGCAGGCCTGCTTTAATATTATGTAAATGAACAGGTACTTGAAAGGAGTTGGGATTATGGCTGAGGAAGAAAGAGGCTTATTTTGCGGCTGTAACTGGATCTGGTGGATAATCATAATAATTGTAGTCATTATTCTGATCTGCCCCGGTATTTTCGGAGGGTTCGGAGGGGTCGGAGGGGTCGGAGGGTGCGGAGGTTTTGGCTGTAAAAAGTAGATAGTATCATACAGCAAAAAAGAAGGTTTAGTTCCTAAACCTTCTTTTTTACTGTGCGCGCTGCATGCGCGCGACCTTCCCGATTTTCCTGATATTCACCCGGACAGCCTATACTATATCGGCGGAATATGAATAAGGCATTTTGTCGTGTACGGTTTCCAGGTTCGAAGGTATGAGCCAAATTTCATCGAACGTGGTGCCGAAGCCTCCCAGTTCGATCTCAGCTCTGTCATATAAGCCTCTTGACAGGATCTCGGTAATGGAATACTGATTGGTCCTGCTGCTCCTTTTCTGCAGTGTGAATCCCCATCTGCCGTCAACACCCTCTATCGCGATCCTGAGGGAGCTGTCACGGTCAGTGTCGACCGGTCTGAACAGTTGATAATTGGAAGCCAGGTGATCAAGCCTTCCGTTGTTCGCCGATATCGGATATTTCGCATAGGTATTCTGAGCAGCGGCGGACAGATTCCATGAAGCGCCTTCCTTATAGTATTGGGCAGGGTTTGCATTGTACGTCGAGAATTGGTTATAGACAGAACCGATGTCTTTTCCGGCATAATAGGTTCTGATAAACCTGTCTATCGCCTGTATGCTGTTGTTATGCCCCATTGCCTGCAGCTCCCATATCTTTCGCATCGCATCATACCCTCCATAATACTGCGAGAGGAATTTTGCAAAGATAACGCCGCTGTATCCGGTCCTGTCCAACGATTGACCGGGCGTTTTAAAATATTTTTTGATATACCTTACATAATCGTTTACTCCCGTATAGACCTCATCTTCGTTCCAGGTGGCCGAGGCTTCCTTCCACCAGGTATCGGCTTCGACGTTATAGGCATACTGTATGGCGTGGAAGAATTCATGCGCTGCCGTCACCCTCACACAATCCAGCCTGCTTTTATCGAACCCTTTTTCCCTGGAGTAATTATTGTCTATGCAGATATAGCTGGAGGCAACTACAGTCCTTTGTTTCTGCGTGCTGTATTGCTCCGAGGAGTAGGTCACCCCGTATTTGTCCTTCAGGTCATAGATATAGACGTCGTAACAGTCCTTGCCTTCCTCCAATAGCGGTTCGCGGTAACCTCTAACGGAGCAGGTGACAGCTTTTACGTTGTCAAAAGCCTCTGCCGCCTGCCGGATATATTGCGGTATCGCCTCGGGGTCTCTGTAATTGAAATCGACCGCATTTTCGCCTGACAACGTGTAATGGAGGTTGAACCAGCCGCCGGGACTCCTGTATGCTTTGTCCAGTTCGGGTATGGAGGAGTTGAAGTACTGACGGATGGTTTCGGATACCTCAGGCTTTGCACTTCTGTTCTTAAGGTACCGGTTCAATTCCTCAAGCAGACCTGTTCCGCTTTTCATGGGCACCCTGGATCGGAATTCCCAAGGCAGCTTGTCACTTTGGAACAAGGCTCGTGCCAGATACTGTATTTTTGTTTTTTCATCGATTAGGCCGGAACCGTATGCGAGCCTTATCCTATCCGCGGAACACAGCTCATGCTCTCCGGCGTCACTGTCATAACGGACTTTTGTTATAACTTTAGGTTTGATATCATTTACTGCAAAGAGTATTTCATCTGATTTTCCTTTATGGACCGATCTGTAAGGATTTTCAACAGCCGTGCCTTTCGGAAGGGTATCGATATCCAGGCTGACGCAGTAATCGCAATCATTTACGAAAAATCGGAATTCTCCTTTTTCGTTAGTTAATGCCCTGACTATCAGTTTATCCCTGCGAATTTTGACATTCTCTCCGCTGTCATTCTGGATCCCTCTGTCGGCAGGTATGAACAGGTTTATTCCTATGCCTTTCATTGAGGGATTCGAATTTCCCTGCCTGCCATCTCGGTCGCTATCACGGTATACGATCCCGCTTATTGTTTTGATGGATCTTCTCGTACTCATTTAGTCATCCCCCCGGATACATATGAAGAATAATACTTTTATAAAATGATCTGACTATTTAATATATGCAGGAAAGGTGAATTTGTTAATTATGTAAACTTATAAAAGAGTAATTGCTAAAATGATCAGAATGGTTTGATTTCTGTCGACAAGCACAGAGGTGACTTGAAGGACTCCTGTAAGCAACGCGCTTATTATCAGTATCTGGGACGGATTTATACCGCCGCCGTTGTCTTTAGACCCGTCTGCTCCGGCTGGTCCGCCGGATCTGCCAGATGCATTGGATCCGCTGCCTTTTTTACCGTCCCTGCCTTTTGGATCAGCAGCGGAGTTCGGACTCAATCCGGCCAGCAGATCTTTCAGAGCTTCAGTGATATTATCCGGTATAGGCATGAGATATCCTCCTTATCACTATTTCAGGGAGGAGGAATCACTATGCTCAGAGCTGGGATATCGGTTTCTACCACCAGACCGGAAACAAAAATAATGAACAGCAGCGATGTTATCAAAAGCAATATGTCATGTTTTTTGTTTTCGGTAAGCTTCAAGATTGCCCTCTCTTAAACATTTTACCCGGAAGGTTCCTTTTATAAATTATGCGGTCCGGGAGTGGAATGTTACCTTGCAGGTCGCAGGCTGTCTGTTTCAGGGGCGGAAACCATGGCTTCGGACATGACAGGTCTTTCGTAGAAAAGTGAGCTGACGTACATGACTGTAAACGCTTTGATTACTGTATCGATGAGCCACTCGAGACATTTTATCCATACGGGTACTTTTGCGGCCGATATTATATCCAAAAAGCCGCCTAAACCGCCGGCTAACGAAGTATGAAAATAATATGCCATTAAAATATAAACGGGCATGAGCAGGAAACCCGCGAACAGCATAAGGAGAAAAAGTTTAATGGCTTCTTTTGAAAATATGAATTTAACTGCCCCGGTAAAAAGACCGCGTAATTTTACGCCTTTTTCTATCATGAATATCGAGCCATAGATCACCAAAGCATTGCAGAACAGCGAAAGCGATGCAGTTAATGCAGATTTGACGGATCCAGCTACGATGCCGTCCTCCAGGGGTATATATCCTACCAGACCCTGTAAAATGTTTTTTGCTAGTCCGAAGGTCAGTGTAAAAAGAACGATGACTTCTAAGACATTTTTCAGATTTTTTTCTACTCCGACTGCGAAATCGCCCATATTTGCCGGCTCGTCGCAGATGATCTTTCTGCACAGATATATGATCCCGGAATAAACGCATACCCACAAAATCAGGCTTGCAGCTATCTGATACACGAGCGGGGGCAGTTGAGCCATGCGTTCGGAAAGAGTGCCGTTTAAAATCCAGGTATCTATGACGTTTTGTATCGCCTGGGGAAGCGCCCGCCATTTTAATTGTGTAAACTGGTAAATGTAACCCAGAATGAGCAGGATCAAAATGATCCGGTAATTTTTAAATAATGCTTTAAATACGAAAGATACCTTCATATCAATACCTCACTGTAATGCTTTATATAGTATAGACGCCATAAAAACAGACCGGTAAAGCCAGCATGACAAAAACATACAGCATTGCTCTGGTGATGCCTATTTTTCCGTGTACGACCGTAGTTTGATTTTTATAATCCCAGTAGGTTTTCCCCAGGTATTTCAGTCTGAAATAGGCCACCACCCAGGTAAAAGAGCTCAGAATGGCTTGAATACCGAGGGCTTCGCCGAACAGCAACACCATTAAGCTTCTTTTGTACGCTTTTGCGTAGCTCAGTCTGCCGCCGTCCTTATCGGTAACTTTCATTTTCAATATCCATTTACCCGGCGTAGCGCCCCACCAACGCAGGAAAAGCCCGTCAAAGAGAGTGGTCACAGGCAGGATGACCGAAATACCGAGCAGTTGCATATTGGACTCGGTATGAAAACATTTGAAAATAGCAAAAAGGATCGTATTGACGAGCAGAACGTCCAGACCTCTTGCCAAAAGGCGTATCCATGGGCGCACCTGAGGTATTTCGACAGGACTGCGGCTTTTGTAATACTCTTTAGCCATAAGGAAGACATTGCTGTCGGCGGGATTCTGAGAGTCCGGCATTATGTCGGGATATTCGTCACTATCTTCGTCGGCTTCATAAGCGTTGTTTTCTATTTGCGCTTCCTTCTGCGCTTCTATCTGCTTTAGTACTTCGTCGATATCAATTCCTCTGGCAAGGATCTCTTCATTGGCGGTTTTCAAAGCATCCGTACTGTATTGACCGGCATCTTCGGTAACTATTTTTAGCAGGCTTTCATCATTGAGCGAAGCCATTCTTGCCCTAATAGTCTCAATCAGATCAGGCATAGCGACCTCCAGGAAATAATGTGTTGATCTCATTCTATCAAAACATAGAATAAATTCCAATAAATCAAACAAACATATGTGTTTCACCTACGAATAAATTAGAGGTGAAAGCCGATATATTATTTGGTAATATAAAGGGCTCGACGGCAAATTTTGTGCCAGGAGGTAACTGATTATGAGCAGATCGTCTGCGGCTATGACTCCCAGGGAAAGAGTTTTCAAGACCTTGAAAGGAGAGACGGTTGATAAACTGCCCAATCTGAACATCATAATGACCTTTGCCGCCAATTATGTCGGCGTCCCTTATAAAAAGTATGTCACCGATTACAGGTACCTGGTGGAGGGCAATATCAAGTGCTGCGACAGGTTCGGCATCGACATGGTCAGCGCGATATCCGACCCTTTCAGAGAAACTTACGGGTTCGGAGCGAATATAATATTTCCCGAGGATGATGTGCCCAAGTGCACGGATTTTTTGTTAAAGGATTATTCGGATATAAATAAATTAAAAGTCATAAAACCCGGCGAAAGTGTAAGGATGGAGGACAGGTTAAAGGCAATCGAAATGTACAGGACGGACGTCAAGGATAGATATCCTGTCCTCGGGTGGGTCGAAGGCGCATTCGCCGAGGCTGCCGATCTTCGCGGAGTGAATCAGATAATGTTTGATTTTTACGAGGAACCGGGAGTTTTGATGGAACTGCTGGAAATATGCAATGAACAGGCCAGGCTTTTTGCTGAGGAACAGATAAAGGCCGGGGCCGATTTTATAGGCGTCGGGGATGCCGCTGCCTCACTCATTGGCCCTCAAAAGTATAAAGAATTTGTTTTGCCGTTTGAAAAAGAGCTTATAAAAACGATACATAAAAACGGCGCAAAAGCAAAATTGCATATTTGCGGGAACATAACGTCGATCCTGGACATAATAGCGGACACAGGTGCTGATATGATCGATATAGACTGGATGGTGGATTTCAGGGAAGCAAACAGACTGTTCAAGGGGAAATGCTCAGCGTGCGGTAATTTCGACCCTGTCGAAATCATGCTGAGGGGGAGTGTGCAGGACGTTCGCCGCGCTGTTGAAAAATGTGTCGCAGACGGTAATAATACGACTTTCATTGCAGCTGGATGCGAAATCCCCAAGCTCACTACCGCGGAGAATATGTTAATGGTCGACGAAGTATTGAAGAGCATAATCTGATATATCGTATTGACAAAATCTAGCATGAGGCAATATAATAGTAATACATTTGAATAAAGCTTTTGTAGAGCAGGCGATGCTGTGAAAACAGCGTGGGGCCGGGCCATTAAAGGCAGCAGGTTTTGATGATAACACCTGTGGGACTATAATCCAAACAATTATAGCCCTACAGGTGTTTTGTATTTTGCGGAAAATCGTGATTGGGGTTGAATGATATGGCAGTTAATCTTGTAGAGGTAAAAAACGTATCAAAGGAATATGTGATGGGAGAGGTCACTGTGAAAGCCGCCGCAAACATGTCTTTTTGTATAGAGACCGGTGAATTCGTAGTGATCCTGGGACCGAGCGGATCGGGGAAAAGTACCGTGTTGAATATAGTAGGCGGTATGGACAGACCTACAAGCGGCGAGATCTGGGTTGAAGGCAGGAATATTGCGGAGCTCTCGGATAAAGATCTTACCTTGTACAGGAGAAACAGCATCGGCTTTGTTTTTCAGTTCTATAATCTGATGCCGAACCTGACAGCTCTTGAAAATGTTGAACTGGTCATGCAGACGAGTGATTCGCCCCTTGATGCCAGGGAAGTATTGAATGATCTTGGGCTGGGCGAAAGGCTCGATAATTTCCCATCCCAGCTTTCGGGCGGTGAACAGCAGCGTGTGGCGCTTGCCAGGGCGCTTGTCAAAAATCCGGTCCTGCTTTTGTGTGATGAACCTACAGGCGCGCTCGATTACCAGACCGGGAAATCGATACTGAAGCTGTTGAACGATATAAACAGAAACAGGAAGAAAACCGTTGTGATAATTACCCATAACGCAGCCATTGCTGCAATGGCCGACAAGGTCATTAGAGTCAGGAGCGGACAGGTCGAGTCCCTCGAGATGAATAGAGATCCGTTACCGCCTGAAAGGATAGAATGGTAATGAACATTCTGCTCAGAAAACTTTTAAGGGACTTTTGGCAGTCCAAAGGCCAATTCATATCAGTCCTGGTTCTGATCATCATCGGGGTCATGTGCTATTCCGGCATAAATGCCACTTACAGGAATCTGACCGGGTCCAGCGATAAATTTTACACAGATTACCGGTTTGCCGATCTTTGGGTTACTTTTTATAAAGCGCCCGAGAATGCGGAGGATAAGGTAAAATCGCTGCCCTATGTAAAAATGGCTGCAGGAAGGGTCACGCATGACGCCAAGATGGACATTTCGGGAGAAAATGCGGTAGTCAGGCTGATATCCATGCCCGACTCAAAAACGGACACCGTGAACGACATAGATATCAAGTCCGGCAGTTATTTTACCGACGCCGGAAACAACCAATGCCTGGTCGAGCAGGAGTTCTTCGCTGCCAATGGGCTGAAGATCGGAGATTATATCTATCCGGTTATCAACGGGGCCAAAGTAAAGCTCAGAGTGACAGGCTCTGTCAAAAGCCCGGAATTTGTATATACTGTCAGGGATTCGGGTGAATTCATACCGGATAATAAAAGGTTCGGCATAGTATATCTGAAAAAATCTTACGAGCAAGCTATTTTTGGCTATGAAGGTTCTATAAACGACCTTTCGGTCATACTTAACGAAGGCGCAGATATTGAAACGGCTAAAAACGGTATAAGGGACCTTCTCGACGATTATACCGTTACGGGCGTAATAGAACGCAAGGATCAAACCAGTAACCGCATGCTCAATGAAGAGATCAAAGGACTCAGGTCTGCAGGTGGCTTTTTCCCGATACTGTTTTTTGTCGTGGCGGCAGCGATCATTTATATAACCATGAGCAGAATGGTCGAAAACCAGAGGACGCAGATAGGAGTCCTTAAAGCCTTCGGGTTCAGCAATACGTTCGTTCTCATGCATTACCTGTCATACTCGGTCATCCTTGCTGTCACAGGCAGCCTGATCGGTTCGGTATTTGGCATGTTTCTCGGAAAAGGCTTTACTGAATTGGAAAACATGTATTTCAAGCTGCCTTTGGCGGATATGAAGATCTATCCGGACCTTGTCCTGCCCGCTTCGCTGCTGACGCTGCTGTTTTGCCTGCTTGCCGGTTATAATTCCTGCAGGAAGGTATTCCGCATCATGCCAAGTGAGGCAATGCGCTCCAAGGCGCCTGTCAAAGGCAGAAAAATACTGCTCGAGCGTATACGGATACTCTGGAAAAACCTGCGTTATAACTGGAAAATGATACTGCGGAACGTTTTCAGATACAAAAGGAGGGCGCTGCTTTCATCTATCGGAGTGATTTTCGCCGTTGCCATTACTTTCGTATCACTTTCCATGTACAGCTCGGTGAATTATATGATAGATCAGCAATACACGAATATACAGAATTACGATATAAAAGTGAGTTTTTCAAGGCTGTTGAACATGGAGGAGATCGGCGTCATCAGAAACCTGCAGTATGTTGAGAAGCTGGAACCGGTAGTTGAAGCCGGCGTGGAAATAAGAAACGGGTGGAGAAAGAAGGATATCGCGTTTACGGCATTGGTGAGCGAACCTGTGATATTTAAAGTAGTGGATAAATACGGGCGTCCGGTGGCTCCGCCTGACAACGGGATACTGATACCTGAAAGGCTGTCGAAGGAACTGGGGTTGAAGCCGGGGGATACGGCAGATATCAGGCCGTATTTGCCCGGAAAGAATGAAAAAGAGGTGCAAATCAAGGGATTGATCGTACAATATCTCGGCAACAGCGCATACGGCAGTATGGAGAGCGTTGGCCGGATTTTCGGAGAAGGCAGGTTTGCAAATTCGGCTGTTATACTGCTTGACGGCAGCGAACACGAAAAGCAAGTCATCGACAGGCTCAAAGAAATGCCCGTAGTCAGTTCGGTACAGTCAAAATCGGATTCGAAGGAAAATCTGCTCAAAAACATGGATTACATGGTATCATCGCTGGGGATCATGATACTTCTGGCAGCAATTTTATCAATCGCTGTCATTTATAATATCGCTACCATCAACATATTTGAGAGGCAAAGGGAGCTGGCTACCATGAAAGTACTCGGGTTTAAAGACAATGAGATAAGGAACCTGATCTTTTATGAGAATTATCTTTTGACGGCATTTGGAATAATTCCCGGACTTCCTTTGGGATGGCTCATCGGGAGCTATATGATGGCCGTGTACAATACGGACGCCTATACATTCCCGTTTATCGCAGGTGCTGAAGTATATCTGATGACTGCAGTATTGATAATGTCTTTTACCCTGTTGGCAAACCTGGTATTGAGAAAGAAAATGAAGGTCATCAACATGGTCGAAGTGCTGAAGAGCAATGAATAGCAGAATGGAGGGCTTGTAATGAAAAAGAGGATGAAATGGTTATTGGGCGCAGCGGCGGTGCTCGTTGCAGGAATGCTGTCGTATGGCCTGGCGTCGGCAGGCATTAGCACGGGATTATATAAGGTCACAAAAGGAGAAGTAACGCAATATTTTGAGGAGACTGCCCAGGTAAGATCTGTAGACCGGCACACTGTCTATATGGAAGGGGCAGGCAAGGTCACCGGGGTCTTCGCCGAAGTGGGAGATACCGTTAAACAAGGCGATCTGCTGCTTACCCTCGATAAAACTGACCTCGAGCTTCAGTTGAAAAACGCGGAAGCGGGCATTGCCGCCTCCAAGGCACAGTTGGAGAGCACAGAACTCAAAAATTATGCGAATGAGATCGATCAGGCAAGAGCTGCGGCAAATCAGGCAAAAATAAATTTTGACTCCGCACAGAGAAGCTTTGATAATGCAAAGAACCTGTATGAACAGCAGGCTTTGAGCAAGGAAGAGCATGACAGGGCGCAGGATACGCTAAAGGCTGCTTCAGAAGCACTGGATGCCGCAAATCTGCAGCTTGCGGACATCAAAAAAGGCGCGCCCGATTATATAAAGAACGGCTATTCGGCACAGCTCGAACAGGCGGAGATAACCAGGGATACGATCGCAAACAGCCTCAGGAAGCAGGAAGTCAGAGCTCCTGCAGACGGAACTGTCGTGGAAAAACTGGTGGATATGAATACGCCTGCCGCCCCTCAAATGCCTGCGTATATCATTGAGAATATGGGAAAGCTTGAAATAGAGGCGGATATTTTGTCGGACGACGTTAACAAGGTCAAGGTCGGCAACGACGTGGAAATAAGCGGCAAACCGCTAGGCGATCTGATACTCAAGGGAAAGGTAAAGAAGATAGCGCCATCTGCCAAAACCGAGATATCAGCTTTAGGAGTCAGCCAGAACAGGGTGCCTGTCACTATTGATCTCGGTGAAGAGACCAGCCTGTTGAAACCGGGCTTCGGTGTTGACGTCAGGATCATTACGGCCAGCAGTAATGCTGCTTTGAAAGTGCCGGACAGCGCAGTATTCGACTATAAGGGTAAAAGCAGCGTTTTTGTTGTGGAAAACGGTAAGGCCCGGCTCAGGATAGTTGAAAAGGGTATCGAGAACGACGATTTTATTGAGATAAAAGAAGGCCTGAAGGAGGGCGACCTTGTAATTGCAGAGCCGGACAACAGTATAAAGGAAGGCTCGGGCGTAAGGGCGAAGTGATTTTAAAATGCCGTCCTATCTGTAATACAGCTGTTTCGCATTATCGATCACCTGCTGCGCAGAAGCTTTTCCCGTTACGACGGAAGAAAGCCCATGCCATATTGAGCCGAATACTTCCTGGCCCAATACGTCCCCGACAGCGCCTTTGATTGATGAAGCATTGTTCATCAGATCCAGGCAGCTCTGGTCCAGGGGCGTTTTTGCCTTGACATCGCAGCTGATTAGCGGTACTCCGGCGACTTCAGCGAATTTTGCCACGACTTCCGGTCGGGTCATATATTTGATGAAGGTCATACCGGCTCCATCCTTTTTCTCATTAAGCTCGCCGGCAAGATACCAGCCCGTTCCCGCACCGCCGATAATGTCGGTCGGATCTGCTTTGCCGCCTGTAACTGCCGGCAGAGGGATAACTATGGTGTTTTCATGATCCTTGATATCTCCTCTGGTCCACGAGCCAGAAATAAACATGGCTGCCTTTTTATCGGCAAACAGTTCGGCGCATTTTCCCTGCTTGATAGTCAGCGCGTCATTCGTAAATGCATTTTTCTCGTACAGTTCTTTTATAAGCTCAAGAGCCTGCGCCCAGCTGGGGTCGAACAGGTTCGAATTGCCCTGGCTGCCGCCGGCTGCGAGTATAAAGGTTTCGATTATATAGTGGGGCTCGTCTGAAAATGCGCACGCGATAGGCGTAATGCCGTGCGAACGCAGGACAGGTATTGTCCTCAGTATATCGTCGTATGTTTTTGGGATCCCAAGTTCATATTTATCAAAAATATCCCTGTTGACCCACATCCCCTCGAAAAAGCCCAAAAAAGGCAACGCATAAAGCTTACCCTCATATTTGCAGGTTTCAAGCGTATCCTGTTTGAAATTG
>Ga0207834_1000050_pt1 | contig 35821 bp, 24 predicted proteins | sample LuqExpMetagenom5_FD_187763 | JGI IMG/M metagenome (GOLD analysis project Ga0207834, IMG submission 187763) | Tropical forest soil microbial communities from Luquillo Experimental Forest, Puerto Rico - Sample 5 (SPAdes) | ecosystem: Environmental > Terrestrial > Soil > Tropical forest ...
CCAGTGACATAGATAAATGCACCTATACAGCCATTTCCCCAGAAGAGACCTTCGTTAAACCGTTTCGGAAGCTGGGTTATGACCAGCTTTTTATCATCTTTTCTCATACTTACCTCCCTGATGCTATATAATAGGCATCTTTCATAAATTAAGAGTTGTATTCTGTTGTGTTTAAGTCAGGTCGAAAATGGTTTTTACAACCTGATTCTTCCTGCTATATCAGCATAATTTGTGATGGGTTAATGTGCCTGCATGAATCGGGCCAATTGAGAGTATTCATTTTGGGTCCAAGCTTTTGCATTCTTAATGTCGGACGCTTCATCCCTACTTACTTTCACACACCTTTTGGATAACATTAAACCCTTCTATGATTATCCTAGGAGTTCCTTCAAACAGGTTCTTTTCCTTGAATTCCAAGTTAACACTCTTTGCTTCACCCGGCATAAGAGAAAAGTAATTATCCTCATAGAATACCGGCAGCACATCCGGTCATTCGCCGGGTTCCAGATGAGATTAATGGGCTGGCAGGCTGTTTTCAGTCCATAATAGCCACCGTTCACATCATGGAAATAATCATAGCTTTGCCATACCAAAGAAGGCCATACCGGATTACTCATCCACATCATCAGACCGTTGCTTCGGGAAGCAATGGAGCCTTCAAACATGGCCTTATGGAGCTCATAGCTCTGCAGCTGGGCACGGCGGATCATTTCATCGAAGGTGTCATATTCACCGTAGTCCTCTAACTTCTTAAGGTAACCTCCGCCGTCCACGTTCCATCGTAAAGCAAAGTCATGCAGTGCCCACATATCATTATGGGGCCAGAGCTTATCCTCCGGGAAGATCATCCTCATGGTTTCCGCTACCGGAATATTGGGCATACCCCGTTCACTGTTCATGATACCCGGAAGGGTGTTGGTGAAGTAGAATTCCGGGAGCATTGCTTTGTGGGGACCATCCTCAGCCACGGGCGCCTGTGCAGAATTCGGTATATAGTGACGAGTACCATCGAGAGTCTTCACATATTTCCTCATACCCTTTTCGATCTCTTCCACTTCCGGATGTGTTTCATTGGCACCGCAATAGAGTGCGAGACATGGATGGCTGCGGTATTGCTTAATCTTATCAACTACATTGGCAAGGAACATGTCAGAATCCTTCGGAATATGCAGCCAGCAGCCGGGGAAGAAGAAATCATCCCAGATCAGGATTCCGTATTTGTCACAGGCTTTATAAAGCTCCCCATCGTTGACTTGACCGCCCCAGTTACGGATGATATTGAAGTTTTCATACTTATGAAGACGCATTTTATCATCATAACCTTCCGCATCCACATTCAGATGGATATCCTCCAGACCCCAGTTACCGCCGCGGATGATTACTCGTACTCCGTTGCAGAGGATCGTAAGGTTATTGCCATTTTGATATCCGTTTCTGTCTGTTTGATCACGTTCCTCCAAGGTATAGGTTAATTCCCTGGCACCGAATTGAAACTCCTTCTTGTCGGAGGGTTCACCGTTCACGGATGCTGTTACCGTCATATTGTAAAGTGGCTGCTCCCCATAACCATTGGGCCACCAGAGCTCAGGGTCTTTCATCACCAGAGGTCCGATTTCTACGTCACAGATTTCATTGGCCTTAAGTTGTACCTCTTTTTCAAATAATAAGTCCTTCCGCCCCCTGATTACTCCGCAAAGAAAAGCTGTTACAGCTTTCTCTGAGGAATTTGCTACCTCGGTTTTTAGTGTAATATTCAGCTTCGTTAAATCAAGAGTTCCGGAATCCGTATTCTTAATTATCAAGACAGCCAGATAATTCTCCGTATTGTGACTTGCATAAGGAGTAATATCAAATTTGGCTCTGGTAAAGCCTCCGTTGATATCCCCGATATAGGTTCCATTCAGGAACACCTTCGCCTTCCAGTTGATTGCATCAAAATTCAGCCATATCTTCTGACCTTATGTAAGAACTCATAAGCCATCTTAGCTTCATCGACGGGTTCCAGTCCCACGGTCACCAGCTGTGCAGTCTCATTTACTGTATAAGAGCTTGATTGGTATGCTGCTCTGCGATAAGCCAGATTACGTATTTTATTTAATTGCTCTGACATAACATCCTCCCATCTGTAAAACCCGCGTATTTGTGCGTCAGCACTAATATGCAGTGTGAAAAGAATTCCAAAAGTACTGGAATCAAAGAATTCCGAAAATACCGAAATTCTTGGGAAGAACTACGATGCTCGCGCAACGGCAATCACACCTTGTTCTTCCGGGCATTGATATGCTGCGAAGCAGCATCATGTACGTTACTCTTCTATATACGTTTCATTTTAATGAAGCGGCTGTCAAAGTCACCCCATAAGCCTGTCTCGATGCCCGCCTTCATTAAGGTACTTCCATGAAGCGTGCTATCCTGACTTTCCATTTGGTACAAGGCATCAGGGTCAAGACCGCAGAGCTTCAGGTAAGGCATTTCCGCTGCATATTGATAGCCCTGACGGAAGGCAAATACAACTACCTCGCTGTTATCCTGGCTGACATATTCCACTGCATGTAGTGAGCTTTCCCTGACGGAGGATAAACGGTATTGTTTTCCATATTGTACGGTTTCACGAATCTCTTTATAAGCTGCAATATATTTCTTGAATTCCTCCAGAACTTCATCACTGAATTTATTGATATTTGCTCCGATTCCGAGGCCACCCATCATGGAGGAGTGGAAACGGTAGCTATAAGGTCTTTCATATTTTCTCGAGCACCCTGAGGAGGAATCGGTTACCCAAGCTGTCATGATGCGAGGTGCATAGAAATAAGAGAAGCCTTCCTGTATAAAAAGTCTTTCATAAGCATCCGTATTATCACTGGGCCAGCACTGGTCCGCATATTGTAATATTCCGAGGTCAATTCTTGAACCGCCGCCGGCACATACCTCGAATTCCACATGGGGGAATTTTTCACGTAAGGTTGCCCATATTTCATAAAGTGCCTGGGCATGCTTGAACCAAAGCTCCTTATCCTCTATTGTATTTCCCTGGCTGACATCCGTGAGTGTCTTATTCATGTCCCATTTGATAAAGGTAATATCCTTATTTTGCGATAATAAATCGGACATGAAATCAAGAATATACTCTTTTACTTCTTTTTTACTGATATTCAAGGTATATTGATTTCTGCCCTGTTGTGGTTCCTGATCCTTAAAGCGGTAAATCCAGTCTGGGTGTGCCCTGTACAGATCACTGTCAGGATTTACTGCTTCTGGCTCAACCCAGATTCCAAAATCCATTCCGAGGGATTTTACAAAATCAATGATTTCAACTAATCCATTCGGGAATTTCTCTTTATTCACATACCAGTCACCAAGTCCTGCCCTATCATTATGTCTCTCTCCAAACCAGCCGTCATCAATGACAAATAGCTCCACTCCGATCTTGGCAGCTCTTTTAGCCAGTTCTTTCTGACTTTCTACTCGGACATCAAAGGTGGTAGCCTCCCAGGAATTGTATAACACTCTTCCAAGTTTGCGTTTAGGGAAGATATGATCTACCTCAAAAGCATGCAGCTTTCGGCTCATTTCACCATAGCCACGGTCGGAAAATCCGAAGGTCATGGTGGGAGTTTTTATGGTTTCACCCTTCTTTAAGGTGTATGTAAAATCAAAATCGCTGATACCTCCGGTGATCTTCACATTATTATAGATAGTTTTCTCAAAGGTAATCTGCCAGTTGCTGCTATAGCCTAATAATCCAAACCAGACATTTCCTCTGGTTTCATCCGCGGTACCGTCATCCAGAGCAAAGCTCGGGTTATAATGGGCGCCTGTATTACCGGAGCGGGACTGGATGGTAAATGCTCCGGTTGTTAAATACTGATCATTGAGCTGTGTTTCTGCAGCCCATTTTCCAGTCAGATATTTCACACGGTACTGATCAAGCTTAGGAACACTGACGGAGGCTGATTTTAAGTTTTCAATTACAACCTCCTCCCCATCATTGAAAACCTCAGCATAGCGGCAGATGATATCATATTCAGCATATACCTCATAGACCAGATTAACGTACAAATCAGAATAACTGTTTTTAAACCTGATAGTAAGACGATCAAAATCCTGGTTTACTTTTTCAATGGTATGCTCCAGATAAACTATATCCAGTTTTCTTATCTCTGGATAGTTTACCTTTAAGCAGCTCTCCAGTAAGGAGTAGCCGGTCCAGAAACTGTATTCATCCCTCTCTAAATTAATGTTAGGATCAAAGCTGCTGTGTCCGCGCTCCTTTACTAAATAATTCATATCCTCACCATATACTTTTTCACCCCAGTAAACATTCACAAGGCAATTTGAGTTGGCAAATACATAGGATGTATTCTTTGTTTCAATAATAAATAGATTATTTTTATATGTTATCAATGGTTACCTCCATAAGTGACCTGGCTGTCACGATTAATTTTTATTTATCAAAAAAATAGGATTCGAGTGTCAAAGTTCACTGCGAACAAAAAAGATGCCATATATAGATCATATTATTACCCAAACAGTACGTATGGTAGCTGCTTGGCTTGTAAGATACTTTGGCACTTAAAACTAATGTAGTCAATTTCAACTGTTATTGAAGCTGTATATTATTACCCATAGGAGAGTGTCAGGGGAGTAGTTTTACTCAGGTTTGAAATAATGAAAGAATCCTACTCCCCTGTGTATCAGACAAATAACATCTATGGATTTTGTTGTGCGGGCTGAGAACTCTGATTAGGAGCTTATCTATCTAAGTTTCTGATATATCTTATTTCTATATATCTTATTTCCGATATTTCTTATTTCCGATATATCTTATAAAGCTTCGGCTCAGCCTCACACATCTCAATTATTACACTTGATTGAATTACTTGACTGTGCTGTGTGCATAAATCATACATAACATATTCCGGATCCTTATCCAGGCCAATTCGACCTAAATCTATCAGCTTCTCTTTTCTCTCGGTAGCACTGTAATTAAATACAGCCAAATAGGTAACCTGCTCTTTTTCATCCCTGCGGACAAAGCAATCACATGCCTTATCCTCCGTATTACCCTCAACGGGGCGGAAGGTTTTACCGGCTCTTGCTACCTTATTGATTTCTGCATTCGTAAGAATCTCCTTCGTACGATTTTTTGAATCCTCAATCCTGAAATCATCACTGTCAATCATCATGGTTCCTGCAATCGCCGAGGAAATATAACGGGTTAAGCCTTCATTATAAAGAATCGGATCCAAGTGATTATAGCTGTTGTATACGACGATATGATCCGGATCATTGAATTTGTACACGCTGTCATTCATCCACCAGCCAAAGGTTAAGGAATTCAGCATATATTCCGCAAAATTAATGGTTCCAAAGATATCGCAGGAGATTCTGCGGCTGTGGGCATACTGGCTCGGGAACAAAGGGGCGATGGACAGGCTGATGAAAAATTCCTGTTTCTCAAGCTCTTCCCTCATAATATCCACGAGCTGCTGCATACCGTAGTTATACGCAGCGACACCCGTAGTGATGTCCTTATTAAAGTGGGTTCCTTCCACAGTACCGTGGGACATGAAGTCCAATTTTACATATTGGTAGCCCCATTTGCGGAAATTCTCAAACTGGTGCTTCATACGCATATAATTACCTGGATGAGTAGGATCGATGGAATAACCTCCGTCATAGGACGGCAGGATGTTACCCTGGTCATCCTTCAGCACCAGATCTCTCCAGGTATACAGACCCTCTGTTTCCATTACCGGGCGATCAAAATCCTTTCCCCAGTAAGTAAAGGGAGTTGTATAGATTCCGGGAATCTGGCCATTATCATTAACATACTTTGCCGCATCAATCAACTGCTCCTCGGTTAAATTATTCCAGCCGGAATCAAAATTAATGTATACGCCGTGATTATCAAAGCTGCCCGACTGCAAATGTTCCTTTACAAAATCAGAGGCATTGACATAGATGTCATAATTAATATCAAAGGCTACTGCAGACCAGCTGTTCCAGCCCATCGGGATACCCTTATCCCAGGGCAGCGGTGGTGCAATAACCGCATTTGCCTTTCCATATGCCTCCATTCCGTCCCGATAATCGTCAAAAAAACCCAAAAAAATCTTTGACGATGACACGGTTTCGCCAGTAACAAAGCCATGAGGAAGGGTATCTCTCGTCTTTTTAGAAGTAATACCTCCAAAAACGGTAAACCCGGCAAGTTCATTTAAGCTTCCTTGCTCAACCCGTATTCCTGTTTTCCAAGTATCATGACTTACAGAACCAACTACCAAACCTTTCCTTGTATCATTGTCAAAGATAGAAGTAATCTCATAACTTTCCTTAGCCTCCGCTAAAGGCTGTGATGAATATCGAATAAAATCATCATTATCAAAGGGTACGGATAAAAACCGCAGATCCCCGCCCGCGGCGCATTCTACCAGCTGGGCCGCCAAAGGTGCCATGTAATTTGTCTTGACCGCTTTCTGCGAGGTAATCACCGAATCCATTAATATAAATTCACAAGAAGTATAAGCATAAAAATTCTGACTTAGGAGGTACCCATCTTCACTATTATGTATGGTGAGTTTAACTCCTTCCCCAAAGCCATCCTTATGTCTGCTTACCGTAACACCTTCAGGGAAATTTCTTTTCATGCTTTTACTGCTTAGCTTCGTTCCATCATCGAGTATTGTTTCCGCCGAGATCCTCGACATTCCAATGAGCTTGCCGACATCATAAATATCCGCCGTACCGTCAGCTTTATCATATGTAACCCGGACTTTGCCGTTCGTTAATATGATACTTTTTTCATTCAGCTCCACCTTTAAATTCTTTTTAAAAAAGACTATCACATTGTCCATGGTATCCTCCTGTCTTGCCCTGCATTTTTGCATTTCTGTTTAAGCCGGATGAATTATCTGATATGAAAGTATTGATATTGCCGGATGCTGCAGATGCCTGAAATGACATCCGCAGATCATCCTTGCTTGTCAATGAAGGAGTAGGTATACTTTCATATTCAGGAATCAGTCCGAAACAGGACACAATCCCCCTCTTATTTTTCATAAATTTTAAAAATCTTTGGCTGTGCTTTCTCCAAGGTTATATTAACGGATGTCTTAATTTCCTCAGAGGTTTTTGACCATAAATCATACATAACGTACTGCTTATCAGGGTCAAGGCCAATTCTTGACAGATCTACGGTCATCTTCTTATTTTCTGTAGCGCTGAAATTAAAGACTGCCAGATAGGTAACATTTTCATCCGCATCATAACGCATAAAGGTGTCACAAGCTCTGTCCTTTGTATTACCCTCCACCGGCCGGAAGGATACTCCCGCTTTAGCCACCTCATTGATCTCCTCGTTAGTAAGAATCTCTTTGGCACGCTCCCTTGCCTCCTTGATACGGAAATCATCACTGTCGATCATCATCGTACCGGAAATAGCTGCGGATATATAACGGGTTAAGCCTTCGTTAAAAAGAATTGGCTCCCGGTGGTTATAACTGTTATAAACTACGATATGATCCGGATCATTAAAAGGATAAACAGTTCCATTCATCCACCAGCCATAGGTCAGTGAATTCAGCATGTATTCCGCATTATCGATAGTGCCGAATACATCACAGGATATTCTGCGGCTGTGGGCATACTGACTTGGGAATAGCGGTGCTATGGAAAGACTGATGAAGAAATCCTGATTCTTAATATCGTCCCTCAGGATATCCATCAGCTGCTGCATTCCGTAGTTATACGCCTGAATTCCTGTTGTTATGTCCTTGTTATAGAAGTTACCTTCTCTTGCCCCATGGCTCATAAAGTCTAATTTTACATATTTGAAGCCCCATTCGCGGAATTTATCAAACATGTATTTCATACGCATGGCGTTAGCCGGGTGGGTGGGGTCTATGGATACGCCGCCATCGACTGCCGGCAGTATGGTCCCGTTCTCATCCTTTAATACGACATCCTGCCAGCTGTATTTATTATTGGTACCCTCTACAGCACCGGCAGTATTACCGCCGCCCCAGAAGGTAAAGGGTGTATAATAGATTCCCGGAATCTGTCCGTTGTCTATTACATGCTGTGCAGCCTGCTTTAACTCGTACTCAGATAAGTTATCCCAGAAGGAGTCGAAATTGATATACACAACTCCATTATTACTGAAGCTGTTATCCTGAAGATTCTCTTTCACAAAATCCGAGGAATCTACGTAGATATCATAATTAACCTTATCTGCAACTGCGGACCAGCTGTTCCAGCCCATCGGAATTCCTTTGTCCCATTCAAGCGGTGGTGCAATGATTGCATTTGCCGAACCGTAAGCCTCCATTCCGTCACGGTAGTCATCATAAAATCCTAAAAAGATCTTAGGAGAGGAAACTGAAGTACCTGATACATACCCATGAGGCAGGGTATCTCTTGTATATGGTGAAGTAATACCTCCGTAAACACGCAGTTCAATGATATCGTTGATTCCACCCTGTTTTACTTTAATTCCGGTCTTCCAGGTGTCATGGGTAACAGATCCGACAACCATACCTTTACGTGTGGTATTGTCAAAGATGGCTGTTACTTCATAGCTTTCGCTGGCCGCAATCAACGGTAGGGAGGAGAAGCGTACAAATGCATCGTTATCAAAGGGGGTAAAGATAAATCTCGGATCATCTCCCATGATATTAAGTACACCTGTGGTAAAGTCTCCCTTATTAGCCATGATCGGAGCTATGTTATTCGTTGAAACACCTGCCTCCGAGGCAACTACCGCTTCCATAAGAATATAAGGAAGTCCTTCATAGAAATAGTAATTCTGTTGAAGGGTAATCTGATCCTTACTGCTTTTTACGGTGACTTTTACACCTTTACCAAAGCCGTCTTCCAAAGCTTCAGTTGTAACGTAATCCGCTGCATTTCTGGCTAGCTCGAGGCTCTTAACGGTTGTGCCGTCTGCCAATATGGTTTCTGCATATACTCCGGAAAGTACCGGGGTCTTATCTTCCCCCTGATAGATGTCTGCTTCACCATCTTTGACCTGGTATACTACCTTTACTAAGCCATTGGATATGGTTAGCTCATTATCCTTTTGTTCCACAGATACATTGTTTTGATTTAGTATTAATTTATCTTCCAATTTCTCTCCCTGTTCTTTCACTGCATCCTTATCGTTTTTTGACGCAGAAATCCCCCCCTGGTCTGTTAAATCATTCTTTTTTATGAACTGGTTCACAAGAACCAGAGCTAAAAGGATTATGATTAACAATCCCGGAAGTATAAATATGTACTTTTTCTTCATCCCTTCACACCAACTCCTCTCCGCACTACTTCACTGCATCTCTTCCCTACACACTACTTCTCTCCATCTCCTCTACGCACTTAATCATGTCAAAGTATGGTATCACTCCTTGTAAGATATAATTAATGAAAGTCCAGGTAATTGTGAAACTCGTAACCTTCAACCATTGTATACTCAGCATATACTGTTCCGTGCGGAAGCTAAGCCCGCAGGAAGCATTGGAGCGGAGGAATAGTATATGCTGAGTATACAATTCCAAAACCTACACCTTTTCACAATTACCGCCCCTCTTACAATTATCCTACAATACCTACCCTGTCCAGATTCTCAACGATCTTACGCTGAACAAAGAAGTAGATGATTAGTAACGGCGTGAGGAATGTAATAATCGATGCCTGTTTCAGTGCTTCGAAAGCAAGATTATTCGTCGTAGCCGTATCAAACCACTGTCTTGCCTGATTGTTTATGTACCAGTTATTCGCATCCTTGAAGGTATGATCAATAATTACTCCAAAATAAGGTCCGTCCGTATTAAAGTAGTTCGTATAATAGATATCACCATACGCCCAGACAAAGGCTAAAACGGCTACCGTAAGAATTGCAGGTTTTGCATTGGGAAGCATAATTTTGAAGTAAGTCTTGTAAAATCCGGCTCCGTCGATTAATGATGCCTCTTCAATTTCCACTGGCAGCCCTTTGAAAAACTGACGGAAAATGAAGATAAACAAGCTCTGGTTAACGCTGAAACCGAAGATGGCAAGCAGATACAAGGTAATCGGCTTGTTGATCAAATCAATATCATGGCCTAAAAACAGATGGAATAAGCCAAAGATATCAAAATGCTTAAAGTGCAGGTACTGCGTAATCAGGAAGGATTGACGCGGTACCAGGAATACGAAGATGACCAGGAAAAATACAAAGCCCTTTCCTCTAAAATCTGTTCTCGCAAGTGAATAGCCTGCCATTGCAGACACAAACACCTGAATGATGCAGATGGTGAAAGCATATAGAAGGGATTTCACCATGATCATCACATCACCCCTCATGACGGAGCGGAATACAAACTCCAGACTGTTAACACCGAATTTACTTGGAATCCAGATGGCATCAGGTGATCCAATATTTCTTAAGTCGGTGAATACCATAGGAAGAAGGGTCAAAATTGGATATAGTATGGCAAAGCAAACACCGATAATTAAGGAGAAGAAGAACATACCGGATGCAAAGCTGGTAAACTTCTTTCTCGTAAAGGGATTCTCAACAACCGAAGCCTCAGAGAATATGCGATTTTTTACAGTACTCAAATTATCTTTTTTCAATCAGATTCACCACCTTCAAAAACAGCAACACGATGCCTAGTGCAACTAATACGTTGATCATATATACTACGGAGAGTGCCGAGCCTATTCCGATCTTGCTCTTTGTGAAAGCAAAGTTATATACCTCCACAGCGATGTCTGAGCTCAGGAACAGGTCAATTAAGGTATAGATTACCGTAAATACCGTTACATTTGCCAGAAGCGGAATAGTTACCTTCCAGAATACCTCATAGGAATTTGCACCTTCAATCTTCGCCACTTCATAATGGGAGGGGCTGATGGATTGCAGACCTGCCAGAAAAATCATCGTCTGCACACCGGTCCGGGTTATTAGCTGAAAGATGTTACCTATAACCGCGGACAGAAAAAGCACAACATTTTTCGGAAGAAAGGTATACTGGAACAATAATCTTGCACCCATATGATTTCCGAACATACCTCCGGCGGCCGTCTCTATGAGGCTCCTTCCCACGCTGTCCTTGGTCCAATCCACAATCAACTGAAGTCCCAGAACTATCGGGAGAAAGAAGATGATACGGACGATGCTTCTTCCAGGGAATTTGGCATTGGCCAGGATAGCCAGGAAGAGACTGAATATAACAATCAGCGGAAGGTTTGTAAAAATATTTCTATTTTCATCCGCGAACATACGCTGGATTGGATAACTTAAGGTTGTAACTTCCTTGGTAAATAAATCGATGTAGTTTTGTAGACCTGAAAAGGTCAATACGATACCGCCACCGTTTCCTACATCAACTTTATTAAAGGAGTAAAGGATGGTATTCGTGATCGGAACTGCAAAAAATATTACAAATCCCAATAGCCAAGGTAAGATAAAGATGAAGCCGTTGACCTTTTTGCTGGTGGAGTATTTCATTTTCCATTTATTATTCTTGATGCCACTTTGTTTCATACTGTTTCCCACCTTCCTATTGGATGATTAAATATCCCAGTGCATCAATTTCTTGACCGTTTACCTCTACAGGATACTTATTGTAATTAGTGATTACTCTTACGCCGTTAGCATAGGTTGTTTCATAGACACTGTCTGCCAGAATTTCATGATTAGCTATTTCCATGGAATTTATCTGACCATAAGCTTCTTCATATCTGCTGTATAAATCCATGATGTCTGAGCTGATTAAGCTGTACTGTCTGGAGACAAAATCGCTGTATACGGTATTTTTAAGCAGATCCAGGCTTTTTGCCGTTATCGCGAACTTGGGATAGCTTCCTAATTCTAATGCCTGCAGCAGGAAATAATCACTTCTGATTCCAGATTCATTAACATTCAGGGTTGTATATCCGATCAAGCCGTTCATAACCAGCTGACGGAAGGGTATCTCTGCTGCAAAACCGCCGTAGCCGCTGCTCTCCCTGGAAATGTTCGTTGCGTATTTTCCGTAAATGATTTTATTCATCTCAGGATTGTTCAGGGATAGTGTCTTCGTTTCCGTAATCTTCTCCAGGTTTTCGTTAATGATTGCCTGAGCCTCAGCCGGAGTAACGATCTTGTTCTTTCTGTAGTTCGCGTAATAATTCGTCGTTAAATCATCCATATAGAGATTCTTATAATCTCCTGCCTGCTTTAAAAATCCATCTACCACAGAGCTTAAATATACAGGATTAAGGATATTGTAATACCTTTTATGACTGTCAAGGGCTCCGGAAGCATAATCATAACCATATATGTACACCGGATATCCATTATAGTGATATAGACCGTGTGTATTTACCCTAAAGCCGTTACCCTTGGTATAAACCTTGGAAAAGTCCGTCTGAAAATAAATTTCCTGCTGGTTTTCCTTCGCAAAAGCCATCAGATCCCTTAACTGTTTTTTACTGCCGTTTACATTGGTTAGATTCGCTTTGTTCATTAACTGATTATTCATTCCGCCATCAAACACTCCAAGATAGTTAACAACAAGCGGCGTTCCCTTTAAGTCTGTAAGAATATCCTTCAATTCCTTGTAGGTAGTCATGGAAATTTCTTTATTGTAGGAGATACCCAGAATCTTATCTTCCAGGGAAAGTGCTCCGACTACATCAAGGTATAACTTGGCTTGCTGATCGTAGTTTACAGTCAGGTTATATTTATCCACCAGATAATTCTGATAGGTTTTAGCCATATCATAGTAGCTTACGGTTTCCGGGTAGAGTTTATAACGGATCTTATAGTTGATATCCATCATTCCCGTACTGGACATGAATCTTCCGCCACTGGAATCATAAGGTCCAAGGATACTTACCTGGGAATACTGGGTTGCATCAAAGCTGGAAAATACCTTATTATAAGTACCGCCGCCTCCGTTTTTCTCCACGGAAGCAAGATTAGCTGTGATAAATGCTGTCTCATCTCCGCTTTCAATAATTCCCATAAAGCCGCCGGTGGAAGCCTTTCCTTTTCCGTAGGTCATACCGAATACAGGCATGTGCAGAGTTTCCGGATAAGGATTCATGTAGTAGTAATCGTTATAATAGGTATTGTCGTATAATGCTCTGCTGTAAGTACCGTAATTCGAGTTAAATTCATTCAGGTTAAGTAAGGCACCTGAACCGTCCGGAACGAGAACATAGCCATCAGCTACCTCTGCAGCTGAAACAGATCCGAAATACGGAAGTACATCAATCCTTGTAATCGTGTAATAGTCATTTTCATTCTTAATCTGGTTCGTTGGAACTCTTACCACAAAATCATCACCCTCCAGCACTGCTTCTATGGGAATGATAAAGCTGGCAGGTTCCACGATATCAACGGAAATACCAAATTCAGCATTATCTGCAGTCAGCTGGTCAGTGGAATAATGTAATAATTTCGTTACCTCAATTAACTGAGTTACCACACTGATAGGAGGTGCAGTGGAATAACGGTTATAATAACAGTTTTTCTCTTCATCCTTCGCATAGGTAAGAGATAACGCCGTTTCATATTTATCATGTTCCTCCGCTGTTATTTCCCCAGCTGCTAATTTATCGTCCAGACCCTTTAGGAAGGTGGTTTCATATTTTTCTATGGTTATCTTCTGAGGAACATACTCATTCAGTCGTAAGGAGTCTAATTCCTTCATTGCCAGATTAATCCTTACTCCGCCGTCAATCTTGTCGATGGTGTAGGTCTTATCTTTTACTGCATAGGTAAAGGAATCCCAGGTCAAGAGCGTATTATCTTTTCCAATATAGGAAATCTTAATCAGGGATTTCTCATCCTCGGAGCCGTCCGGATGAATGGAATTCCAGGTCTTATTTGTTGTCTTGTCTTCCACCTTCAGATTAAGGGTTGCCGGATCCAGGAAGAGCTTCTTGGTATCCGACTCAGCTACCAAAGTCTCAGCGGCATCATTGGCTATCGCATCCTGGGACTCTGCCAGTCCCTCCTGATTAATTACCGGAGGTGCCGAATATCTGATCTGAAGTGCGAGCAGCCCCTGAAAGCCCAGATATAGCAGATAAACAGCTAATACCACACCAATCAGTTTTAAAACTGTATATCTTGTGAAGATACGGAATATTTTCTTTTTATATTTTTGAATCAGCTCGTTCACTTTCGTCACCACCTTTTCGAGATTTCTGTTGTTATCGTGCTGACAAAGCTGGTTACTTTTTCAAGCAGCGTTAAGTACAACACACATAAAAATATAATGATGATTGCAGCTACCAGTGTTGCAAGCAGCGTTACGATATTTTTCCCTACAGAATATTCATGTATGGTACATAAACCGCTAAAGATCAGAAAATAGAACCAGATGATTCCAATATAATTAAATGCCAACAGAATGGGGGCTTCCTCATTAATGATAATATTACTTATGAGTACAGTGACTAGTCTGAACAGGATCATAGGCAGCAGGGAATAGCAGGTTACTACATAAATATCACGAAACCGCCCGTTACCATTCATTAAGGAAGTAGTACTCCAGTTACTCACAATAAACAAGATAATCGGAAGCACACTGGCCATGAACAAGGAAACGCTCTCCAAAGCAAAGGTCGGATAAAAATTAAAGATAAATCCGGTATACTGGGTAGAAAATATTCCTAAGATACCATAAAGCAACAACAAAATGGTTGCCAATGTATTATTTCCCTTACCCCTGTGTTTGGTTTCATAGAAGCCATCAAAAGGATGAAAAATGACATATCCTAAATATTTCATATCACTTAATAATTTAACCACTTTTCTCACGCCTTTCTTTTATGGTATCTGATTTCCGAATAAATCAGGAGAAATGACATCAGCAGAAATGCTGCTATGATCCATCCAAAATGATCCCGAACCCAGATATTCCGGTAACCGTTGTAGGCCATGGAATAGAATTTCTTATCGTTACCCAGCTTAAAATAATACATGGCATTTTTATAATCATCCTTCATCAGATAATATTTACCGATGTTGATGTAAGCCAAATCATAATTGGCATTAAGGCGGATTGCTTCCTTTGCAAATTTTGCTGATTCATCCCATTCACCGTTGTAATAACACTTCGTGGCACCAAGGGCCGCTTTGCCGAAATCCGTCATTTCATATACGTAAGCGCATTTCAAGGTTTTATCTGTAGCGATTAGTTTATCACCAAACCAGGCAATACTGGAAGGCGCTTTAAAATCACCTTTCAAATCCCCGCTGGAGGCAAATATATTAAGTAGATTACCATCAAAGTCATACAGGAAGATTCTACCTTTTACCTGATCCATTAAAGCATATACTCTATAATCATTAATGGCTACATCTGCAAATTTACTCTGTACGTAAAACATGCTGCTGTACATATCGCCCCATACCGGGAAATAGCCTTCCTGCCTCAGTACATTCTCACCCTTGGGATTTAACCGAAACACCATCTCCTGGGCTGCACTGTCAGTGGTTGTAGCATAGATAAAGCCCTCAGTATCAATGTCGATGTTATTAAAGGAAGGTGCGTAGGTTTTTGCCATCTTTGATTTCTGCACATCACTGGAGAGGGATTTCCAGAAGTAATCCCAGAAGTCAACCATGGGTTTATTGACACCAAAGTATCTGGTAAAGCTGCCGGATTCATTGAGTTCTACAATTCCTTCAAAGCCGGATTGAACTACACAGTATATCTTATTGGCCTGATCCACTACGATTTTCGAAGGATTAAACTGTGTTACACCAACCATATTATCCGGTTTCTGAATGATTCTTTTTAGATAATAACCATCACCGTCCAGAATAATAATTCGGCTGGCTCCGGTATCCGCTATGTAGATCTCATTCGTCGGCTCATGATACCAGACGCCTTCCGGATTGGTTAACACCAGCTGATTTCCCGTAGTCTGATCTGTTACGATTTTCTTATCCTCATTACGGATCAGCTTGATGGAAGTAATCAGATTATAATCTGCATCCAGAACATCCAGTCGTGATTCCTGGGTATCAATCAGAAAGATACGGTCCTTGCTGGTGCAGACATCGTCAAAGCCCTGTATGGTAACATCCAGTGATTTTTCATCAATGGTTCTTACCAGTTCAAAGGCTGGTATACTTTTATTTACCACACCCCAGAAATCATAGGTGTAATTATCATTCTGTGTATTCTGCGCCTGTACTGTCACAGAGTTGGTAAATATTATTGCAAGGGATAGAATTAATACACTGATTTTATATTTCGCTCTCATATTTACTCTCTCCTATCCTTTTAAACCGGAGGTTGCCATTGTCTCAAGAACGTTACTTGAAATGACAAACACGGTAATCGGTACAGCCATCATAATCAAGGCGACTGCTGAAGCCGTTCCTGTTCTTGCAATACCGCCGGCGATAATCTGGGAAAGCATATAGCTTACGGGCTTTAAATTCTCTGAATAGATGAAGGTACCGCCTGTAGTTCCCCATAAGGACTGGAAGGACAGAATAATCAGGGTTATCCAGGCAGGCTTTGACAGAGGCATGATAATCTTAAAGAAGATCCCCAGCTCTTTATAGCCGTCCATTTTGGCTGACTCAATCAGCTCCGTCGGTACCTGAACGATGAAATTCTGCATCAGATAAAGTCCGAAGGTTCCGCCGACTACCGGCAGCACGATTGCCCAATAGGTATCCACCAGGTGTAATTTCGTCATAATAATATAGTTCGGTATTGCCGTTACGGTACCATTGAACATAAGGGAATACACAATGGTACTGGACATCAGCTTGGAACCCGGGAATTTATATTTAGCCAGGGGGAAAGCAGCCATGGAACCGAATAGTACGGTTCCACCCGTACCCAGGAAGGTAATTACCACGGTATTAAATACATATCGTGCAAAAATTACATTGGACTTCGATATGATAACACCCAGGTCAAAAAAGTTATTTAAGGTCGGGTTTTGAACAAACAGCCTCGGAGGGAACAGAAATATTTCACTGATGGGCTTAAATGCCGCATTGATAATAAAAAGCAAAGGCCATACACTGACAAATCCAATACCACTCAGCACGATGATCAGGGAGAGGTCAACAGCCAGGCTTCTGTTCTTTCTTCTAAATTTAAAGAGTCTCCATTTTGCCCTCAGGAAAGATAATAATTTTTTCATATTATGCAGCAACCTTCCTCAGTAATTTCTGAACAATAATATTAATAAACAGCATCATAAAGAATAAAATCGTTGCGATGGCACAGGCATATCCCATCTCGTAACGCAGATTACCATAGTCATACAGGTGGGTAAGAATTGTGTGACCTGCATAATCCACGGAAGGGAAACCAACCAAATCGATGGAAATACCCGATACGGATAAGGAGCCGGTAATCTGCATTACTGCACCGAACATCAGCTGGGATTTCATCTGCGGTAGAGTGATGAACCAAAGCTCCTGCCACCGGTTCTTTACGCCGTCCACGGATCCGGCTTCATAGAGGGATTTATCTACGTTCTGAAAGCCTGCGATAAATGCAAGGAAGCTGACACCGATACTTAACCACAGCTGAACCACAATCAGGATCGGCATAATATTTTCTTTCGTTTCAAACCAAAGCATCGGAGATTGAATCAGTCCCATTTTTAGGAGGAACGCATTGGCAAAGCCATAGGCATCCGATGAGAAGATCAGCTTCCATATCATATACGCACCACCCGAAATGGAGGGAGCATAAAACACCAGCGTCATGACTGCACGAACCTTCGGAGGCAGTTCATTGATAATCCATGCCAGCATAAAGCATAGCAGGTAACTGATGGGACCCGTTACAATCGCAAACAATAACGTGTTTTTCACTGCGATCAGGAATACGGAGTCAAATGCAATTAAATTAATGTAATTATCCAAGCCGACAAACTTCGGAAATTCGAATAAGTTAAAGGAAGTAAAGCTCAGCACGATGGAGGTTACCACCGGAATGAAGGTAAATACGAAAAACAAGATAAAGAACGGAAGGATCAGCAGATACTTTTCCTTATGCTGCTTCCAGACTTCTTTCACTGTTAACTTATATTTCTTATTGTCTGACGGTTTTGATAAAACTTGTTGTCTACCCATAACTCCACCTCCTTTACTTGGCAGTACTTAAGCCAAACTCTTTTCGTTTTTTCGTTAACTCCTGATTAATTGCTTTAATATTCAGATATAAGGTTTCACTCGGGTTTGCACCGCTTGAGACAACATCCTTAAAGGTATAATCAAGCATTCTTGTCGTCATATAATGACCCGGTACCGGAGGAATACCTCTGGTATGTTCAAATTGTTCCAGAAGTGTCTGCGCATCTTTCGTTGACCAGGGAAGCTGAAGCAGTACCTCTTTATTTGCGGTTGGATATCTTGCGGAGGCACCAAGGATTGCTTCAATGGAATTAGCATACTCTGTCTGTACCTCGGTACTCATCCACCATCTCATAAAAGTCCAGGCCGCATCCACGACACCTTTATTCTGGGCGGATTTTAACATGACACACTGGGTTGTAGTGCAGGCAACGGTATTATCAATGGATCTATCCGGCTGTTCCGTACCCGGAATCGGAGCAAAGGACCATAAACCCTTAATCTCCGGTGCCAGAAGCTCAAACTTGTTGTATTCCGTATAGTCGGCGATACCGATGGGAACCTCTCCGGTTCTGAAACGATTGGCAAAATCAACAGAGACAGGTAATTTATACGCAGTGAAGAAATCCGTTAACTCCGTAAAAGCATCCATTGCGCAGCGCTGCGAAAGTCCGCTTTCAATTCCATAATCTTTACCTTCACCAAGATACAGATTTCCTCCTCTCTGGAAAATCATAGAGGAAAGAGGAGCTGTCGTTGGTATCCATGCCTCGTAGTTATACATACTTAAAACAGGAATAATCTCTTTAAAATCCTGCCAGGTCTTCGGCGGCTGTAGACCTAAGGCATCAAAGATATCCTTGCGGTAGAAGAGCATACCGAATACCTGTGTTTCGGGAAGGCCATATACACCGCCTTGATAGGTAATACCTTCGATTGCACTCGGGAAATATTTTGTGCTTTCTTCCGCATAGCCGTCCAGGGTTGACAGATCCACCAGGGAATTACGCATTGCAAAGTCCATTAATCTTGTCTGGTCAATACTGAGAACTACATCCGGTCCTACTCCTGCAAGGGTGGAAGGGATAACCACATCGATTGGTACCAGTTCCAGATCAACTCCGATATTGTATTGCGGGGTAAAGCTTTGATCAATTAGTTCTCTGAGTAACTGTGCCTGATCCCGGCCAGTAGGAATCCAGACCTTAATCGAATCCTTCTTCACCGTATCTTCCGTATATACCTTCGTATTGTCTACAAAAAAGGTAGCAAAAAATCGGATGGTGTCATTATATAATTGTTTGAAAAATCCTGCCTTTGCCTGAGCCGGCTCCTGATCCGCTGCAAACAGTGTGATACTGTCAAGCTCCAGGGGCATTTCACCGATCTGAATCAGCCAGGTTGCCATGGAGGTAATGTTTGATTTAAAGGTTGACAGCTCTCCGGCTAAGGCCGCCTTTTCCGGATTTTGTTCCAGTTCTTTTAACTGAATCAGCATCTTCTCCACCAGGACTGCATTCTCACCCTTTTCACCAGTAATCGCCAGCAAGGAATCATATACGGACTGAAGCTGTTCCTGCTCCGCTTTTACCGTAGTAACAAAATCAGGTAACTTCTTGGTGATCTCATAATCAATGTATTTATCCGGTGCGGTACCTGTAATCTGCACCACTTTTCTGTATAATTCATTCAGGTCAAATACACTTTCGCTGACCTGAGTATAAGTCTTGCCAAACTCACCCAGAACAACTTCAAGAGATATCGTGTTCATACCTTTTTTCAGGTGAAGCAGGTAAGCACCATCCTTGGTCCCGTCACCAAGAATATAGTTTGTCATATCGGTACTATAATCAAATCTTAAGGACTGCGCCTCAAGGAACGGGATTTCCCCGTTGATTCTTATTTTTCTGTAGGAAGTAACGCCTCTCTTTATATTCTGACTTCCTTTCAGGGAGATGCGATATAATCCTTCTTCCGGCACGTTCACTTCCCAGGTAATGACATCCCCCGGATACTTCCAGCTATCTCCACCGATGGTATTATATTCTATATAGTACGGATGGTAGGGCTGAAGGTTGGGATCAGAAACATTATTCTTTATGGTTATTGCAGTAGATGATCTGATAATCTTCGTTGTATTAGCATCGGTACGTTCGGCCTGACAGACAATATTGTCTCCGCTATAGGTATTGTACTGACTCTTTAAGCCGGCAATCGTCTCCTCGTAGGATAAGATTTTAGGCATGCTCTTCAGGGTGATACCGGTTATCTTCATAGACTCCTTGATGGATTCAAAAGTAATGGTATGTTTTCCCGGAGCAAAGTAAAATTTATAGGGATCAGAACTTCTCTTTTGGGAATCATCTATGTAAACGGTCTGTTCCTCCATTATTTCAATCGATTTTGGTCTTATTTCATTATGATTTTTCACTTCAATCGTAGTACTGGCATCCGTAAACATACGGTTAAAAACAATCTGCTTTAATCCGTTGTAGCAAATCTGATCATCAATATATAAAACACGTTTAATCTGTGAGTTTGTTCCCTTTAATGGAATATATCCAATTTCGATGTTATAAAATCCGGCCTGAGCTACATCAAAGCTCCAGGTAATCTTACCGAGCTCTGTGGTAGAAACACCCTGATCATCCTGCGTGGCTGTCATACCCTCTGAGGTAGTATAATTAGCCAGATCAACCGGCACCTCGGAGGAGGACAGGGTACCGTCAAAGTCATTCTGGTCCAGATACTCCTGATAAGATGCTTCATAGTATTCTTCCACCGGCCCGCTGGCTTTCACTGTAGTTATGTTCCCGGATTTCGAGGAAATATAAATAAATGAAGCTACCAACACTATTACAGCAAGTATTGCATAGATTTGTTTCTTTTTCTTTTTTTTCATAGCAGCATACCCCTTTTAAAAAGCATTGAATAATTTGTTGTTTGTTACATCGCTGGGATTCCTTGCCAAACGATGCGTAAAATGCCCCTGAAAGGAGCTTTTGCCTGTTTGCGAAGCGTTCGCACAGAGGGATTTGCAAGTTCCTTATGTTTTACGGGCTTGCCCTTTGTTGTAATACCTCCTATGTATGTTTTGTGGCTGGCAAGCCCGCATTATTATAGCATAGGAGGTGATCATAGGTGGAGATAATTTCCTATTTCGTATACACTAGAATAGGGAAGTAAACTTCCCTATTCTAAACTCATTATGTTATTATCTTAACTGGTTTCAAAAACCGGACCGGTTATTCCTTCACAACCTTAACTGTGATGGTTTCCGTTGCTGTATTACCGGCATAGTCAGTTACTGTGACAGCAACCTTATAATCGCCTTCCGTTGTAGTATCCAGTTCAGATAAATCAGCGCTTACGCTTCCCTTAATATCTAAGCCGTCTTTATCTGTTGCAGTATCAACGAAATCATCCTTCCAGTTAATCTGTGAAGTATCTTCATTCAGCTTGATCGTTCTGTATACGTCAGGTGTCTTCATCTTCAGTGTCGGAGGTGTCGTATTCTTTGCGTCATAAACGATAACCGTCTTATCATCTCTGCCTTCGTTGCCGGAAACATCTTTGATGGTGTAATGTAATTTACCGTCATACTGACCTACGGTATTAAAGTCAATTTCACTGTAATCGATGGTTGCATTAGCCATATCCAGATTACCGTCAATGTTATCTGCAGCAGTATCATATTGTTTCCAATCTACAGTTGACGGATCGGTTCCTGCAGGGAACTGCAGCTTCAGACCATCCACAGTAGTAAATTTAGGCTTAACGTTATCGATAATATCGGTACCGCTTAATACAGTAGTATAGTTATTCATCAGGTCATTCACTTCGCCGATCTTAGCTTCTACCTGAACATCGTACTTCGGTGCACCGTTCACGCCGTATAAGGAGAAACCTAAGATGTCATGGCTCCAGATATCATAAACACCTGCCATCTTGCTGTAATCGTTAACAGCTATATTCTTGTCTTCGGACAGATACTGGAATGCCTTTAAGATATTAGCGCCGTATTCTTCGTTGGTTATATCAAGATTTAAACGGATTGCAGCATTTCTTGCGGAAGCTTCTGACTTCACATAATCCATAGCTTTATCAGAATTTGCCATCTTCTTATGATAAGCTGAAGTATATTCCTTGAATACCTTGATTGCTAACTCTGCTCTATCCTTCGGAACGCCCTTAGGAATACCATAGCAGTCTGTTGCATCGTTAAGCTGACGATAGCTGGGATCATCCAAAGCTACACCGTCAGGTCTCGGGAAAGGAACATATCCCATTGCATCGCCACGGTCAGCAAATTGCTGAACCATATCACGGCTGAGCCACTGGGGAAGGTTTGTGAAGGCTGTATGACCCCACTGGAATCTCCAGGTATCCATAAGACCAACTACATCTGCATTCTTGTTATACTGGTTTTCACTGAACATTAAGCCCTTTTGAACAAGACGGTCGATAAAGGAAACTGCTTCTTTTGACTTGTCTGAATTAATTCCAAGTCCGTTCTCTCCGTAGACTTCTCCGCCATTTGCATAGATAGCCTGAAGGGAAGCTGCACGGTAGTCAGTCTGATATGCATAGTAGCCTTCCCATTCCTGCTTGAAGTAATCATTTACCTTCTGTAAGTAATCCTCAAATACACTCCAGGTCCAGGTGCCTTCTACGAAGTAATCTGCAGGGTATTTTGTCTTTCCGTCAACCTTTAACGCTTCTACTTTCTTAAGCATACCGATGTTATAACATAAGAGGTCATTTCCACCGAATCTCATAACATTGTTCAGGAAGTAGTTGTGTCCGTATACCTTACCCCAGTACATCCAGGCATCGTCTGGATTGGAGAATAAATCTGCATACTCATCAATGGGCTGCAATACGTTCTGTGCCAATACCTGACCCTGGGAGCCGTTTGTGATTCTTACGATATCAGCAATCGGATCGCCTGCAAGAACGGACTGTAAGATACATTCTGTTAAATCCGTCGGATACTGTACAAATTCGATTTTACAATTGAGCTTTTCCAGAACCTGCTGCTCAGCATATTTTCTTGCATTGAGCTCTTCTTCACCAAGAGCCGGCTCACCGGTTACAGGATCCTTGAAATTCGTGTCCATTTCACGCGTCCAGTTGTGTCCCCACTTGATTACGATAGGCTCTCCAGAGGGTACATCAGTTGTATCTTCGGCGGTAGCACCTACAGTCGGAGTGGCAGTCTGGTTTTCGTCAGTCGTTGTATCTTTGCTGGATGATTTACAGCCTGATAATAAAAGCGCAACACACAATAACAGACTTAAAAACGTGTTTCTTTTTTTCATAAATAGTCCTCCCTTTTATTATTATAAAGAGTAGTGATAATTCATCATTTCTCTTCATTTATCGCGCCAGAGCCGACAAAAAATAACGGCTGTCACCAAAGATTCTTTTCAATTACAGACAGGGCTGCTGTAATTTGAATTTAATATATTTTTGTAATTATCAATCCCAGTCCGTAACTGGCTTTTCAAATATTGTAAATTCATAACCAATATTACTTGTAATTTTTTATATTCCGTTATATTATGTATATGGTATATTACTATATTTAACAGACACTTATTTCATAAAATTACATATTTCCGGCTTGAATTCACTTCTTTGGTCACCGATCATTCCATATTTTACATACACAATTATAAACACAATATCAATAAAAATGTGGTAATAATATGTTAAATTTCACATAATAGAAAATGTTACTTGGTACTTTTAACTAATTATTTTTATTTTTTTATTGTTTATTGTATGATTTGAGTATACAGGCCAAATTGCAATTCGTAAATAGAAATTTGCTAGATTTATATGGAATAATGCTAGATTTATGATGCTCCTTTGAAGCATACCTCAGAATCTTTTTACTATACTTTCAAACGAGCTATGTCAAGTTTAAAAATATATATAAAGGAGTTAAATTATGGATAAACATCTGGCTGATAAATTACAGCATACCGATCTTTATGTATACCAATGCGGATCCGAGCAATGTCCCAACGGGCACGCTTACGGTCCCGCTGTCCGGGATCATTATCTCATCCATTTTGTACACAGCGGGAAAGGATTTATTAAAATCGGCAACGATATCCATTATTTAAAAGCAGGCTCCGGATTTTTAATCTGCCCTGATATTGTCACTTATTATAAAGCGGATGATGATGATCCCTGGCATTATTCCTGGATCGGTTTTCATGGCATAAAAGCGGAATCCTATTTAAAGGATGCTAATCTGACCTTGGATAATCCCATTTTCCAAAGCGATCAGGACAACTTTATTGATAAGTGCTTTCAGGAAATGAATAATGCTTATTACTTAAAAAGGGGCGGCGAAGTGCAAAGGCTGGCTTACCTTTACCTGTTTCTGAACAAACTGATCCAGATGAATCCGGAGGGACTTTACTACGATTCGGCAGACAGCAGAAGAGACGCCTATATCACACAGGCGTTGCAGTTTATAGAGATGAATTATTCAAGAAAAATAACCATAGATTCAATATCTAAGCATGTGGGTTTAAACAGAAGTTATTTTAATTCCGTATTCAAAAACGCAATGAATATGACGCTGCAGGAATACCTGATCGAATTTCGCATTAGAAAAGCCTGCGAATTACTGCCGAATCAGAATTTAACCATCGGTAACATCTCCCGGTCTGTAGGCTATACTGATCCGTTGTTGTTTTCGAAGATATTCAAGCAGATTAAAGGAAGCACACCCAGCGAATATCGGTTAATGCTTCAAAAAGAATAACATAATTAAAGGTCTGCTTTATAATAATGGTTCTAAATTTTGAGGGAGGGATAATATCGCTCCCTCAAAATTATTTAATTATCGAATTTGAAACAGACCCTTAATTATTGTCCATGTTAATAATAAATCTTAACAGTCTTAATCTCAAAGGGGCGGAACACCAGATTGATATGATTCTTATCCGGAAGTACCTCAAGAACATCCTCAAGCATATCGGTAACAGCCACTTCTCTTGCCTCCTTATTCAAGGTTAACACCGCATTGGTATAGGTTCCTTCCGCATCATAAAGCCTCATAATGAATGCTTTCTCCTGATCTTCGCAGGGCTTCACAGCCTCTATGATGATATTACTGCAGTTTATTCTGGCAAAGGAAGCCTTCTCATAATTTCCTGTAGCAATGATTGGCTTGTAATTTAAGCAATATGCCGGCTGGATAACCGTATCTGCGTTAAAGCCACCGACATGGGGATAGAGGGAATAGGTACATTCATGGATGCCCTTGTCACCCTTATAATCCGGTCTGGTTCCTCCCTTATGAAGGGATAATCTCATCTGGGAATCCTTAACGGAGATGCCATACTTGCAGTCGTTTAAGAGAGCAACACCGTATCTGCTTTCGGACAGATCCGAATATTTATGGTTGGATACCTCAAATTTAGCCTTCTCCTCCGGTGTATTTCTCGTGGTTTTTCTCTTGATAAAACCATATTGCACTTCCTGCCTTGCACAGTCAGTAAAAATGGTCGTATCAAAGGCAGTCTTTAAGAATCTGTGGTCATCCTTCCAATCCATGATCGTCTCAAAGCGTACCTCAGGACTTCCGGCAAAGAAGATCACATCCTGTACCAGGCTTGATTTATCGCTTAACTGATATTTGCTTCTGATTCTTAATTCCACGGGACCCTCAGATACAATTTCACGACTTTGAAGCCTTGAGCTGTCCATGAATTTATACTCAATATCAGCATCAATATCCCAGTTATCCCAGGAGTTCGGAACATCCTCTGCCATTAAGAAGGTATTGAAGGCATAACCCTTACCTCTGAGCTCCCTCTCCTGTGCCCTGTCGATAAAGGAATCGATAAAGCCCTTTTCATTAAAGCTTACGCGGGCATAAGGAGTAACTAATTCCTTCTCGTTGAAATGGAAAGCGGAGGAACCGGTCAGGCTGCCTTTCACTAGTTTTAGGCTCACAGAAGAGAAGGAAGGAATTTTAACTCCCATAACAGCAAGCAATTCCTTGCCACAAAGATCCGTTACCAGCTGCTGCTTGAAGTCGCCATCTACAATATAACCTTCCTTATAATCGATATATACAACGTCATTTCTCTCGAAGGAAAGAGTATTAATTACGGATACTGTATACTCTTCGCCACCGGAGGGAAGAAAGCTCATGATTAATTCTCGAGCCTTTTCAATCACCTCAGTGGTTTCCCTTATGGATTCCTCATGGGCTCTTGGTACACAGGTTCCAGGTAGAATATCATGGAACTGGTTGATTAACAGGGTCTCCAGGAGGGGATGAATCTGCTCATCGGAGGCCTCGATGTTGTTTTCTACCGCGTTTCTAACCGTAAGACATTCCAGATTTCTCAGGTTTATCTCTGCAAGACGATTGTTTCTCTTAATTGTATGCTGATTGGTCAGAGTTCCTCTATGCAATTCCAGATACAGCTCATCGGAATATACGGAAGGCTCCACAATGGAAGCTTCCAGTCTCTTCATGAATTCACCTACGGTGATATGCTCTGTTCTTGGAATACCCTCCAGATCCTTAATACGTCTGGCCATCTCGATCATCTCAAACTGAGGTCCGCCGCCTCCATCGCCGAAGCCATAGGAGAGTAATCTCATATTGGATACGGTCTTTTCCCTGATGGAATCATAGCCTTTCACCACATGCTCCATAACGGACTCACTGTCCGGCCACAGATGGGATTTATTAAAGTGGGTAAGCACTCTGGTTCCATCCAGTCCCTGCCAGTAAAAGGTGTCATACGGGAAGTTTGTTGTATCATTCCAGGATATTTTGGTAGTGAGGAAGTAATTCACCCCGCAGCCCTTCATGATCTGAGGGATGGCCGGGCTGTAGCCAAAGGTATCCGGCAGCCAGAAGCTATCCGCAGTATAATTAAAATATTTTCTGGTAAAGCGCTGACCCCAGAGGAACTGGCGTATCATGGACTCACCGCCTGTAAGGTTACAGTCACATTCAATCCATACTCCGCCGTTAGGCTCGTATCTTCCCTCTGCAACCTTTTCCTGAAGCTTCGCAAAAAGCCCCGGATAATTCTTGCGTATCACCTCACTGTGGAAGGCAGAGCTCTGGATAAATTTATATTCCGGATACTGCTGCATGAGATTAAGCTGGTTGGAATAGGTTCTGGCACATTTTTTCACTGTCTCGCTTCTATGCCAAAGCCATGCCGTATCCATATGGGAGTGTCCGATAAAACCGGCAAAACCGGTGGTTGAGGAATTAGTCTGAACAAGCTTTGACTTTATAAGCTCCCCCGCTTCTGCTATGGCTTTCATGAAGGTAATCTTATCTGTATCCTCATAGGAGTAATATAATATTTCATGAACCTGTTCTAAGGTTTTGATTATATCGGCACGCCTGAAGCTGTTATGATCCAGTACCTGAACCTGCTGGTTTAACGTCCGCAAATTAAAGTAGAAGTCACAAATTTCCTGGTTTTTCAGACAGATATCCAGGGAATTATAAGTGAACATGAAATCACCCATAGGACTGTCAGAAAAGGGATCGCAGCCCTTCACATAATGTCCTGCATAGTATTCCAGCGCAATGTCGATCTTCTCTCCGGTTGTTACATTCTGCTTCAGCATATCACAATAATGATTGCCGTGATTGGTGATAACAATCTTCGTATTAAAGGTACCAAATGGCATTCCGTTAACCCATAACATTGCCTCATAGCCACCAATCTGTGGATATAGGTACAGGGTACTGCCATCATATTCCTGAGGAACGGTATATTGTCCCTTAAACCAGCAATAGGCGCTCTCGCCGCCCCACCTGTCACCATTTTCACAGGAAGTAAACAAGCCGTCCTCCGGTATTTCATGATACTGGTCGGGTGTTTGGAATTTTACCACATTAATCTCGTCAATTTTTTCAAACATCATAGGAGCCAAGGTATTTTCAAATCTTCTCAGCTTATACAACATTTTGTCTATTTGCCTGTCACTAAGCATATTTATTCTCCTTTTTAGTAATATGTTTCGGGAATCAAAAGTCTTCGTGATACTTTATGAATGAATATGTATGACCTAATCAGACTTTTGATTCCAAATCGTAATATTAGAATCAAAACTTTGTGTTTCACCTGATCTTGAAAAAGGGAATGATAATTCTTATTCCATTTGCCCTTAATGGGTAAGGCATATCATTCATTAAATATGTGTAGTAAATTTGGAATTTATTTGATAATTACGCGAGTATTATAGTGCAACTATCATTATATTTCAATAGAACGAAAATATTTTCGGAAATATAATTCTATAGATGGTATGGAATCTGGCAAAGGGCTTCAAAATCTCACATTTTGAAGCCCTTCCTTTATTACCTATGCAATTAACAAACTTATTTAATCCATATCACACGGCAAATGCTTCCCTTTCTACTTCTGCTGCGGAACTCATGACATTCTTACACTCCTTTACAGGTCATGTATATCACTACTGTTATGCTCCGAAGCAGATACCAATATGGTTGTAAACTTCTTAAGTCCATAAGGTGGTTCTTATCCTTATAACGACCTGCGATAATATCTTTATAACAGCCTGACAAATGCCAGCGAAATTAGTATAACACCGCTAAGCCAGGATAAACCAAAGGGTACCTTATCACTCAGCTTATTGCCTGCCAGTTCCCCTGCCTTGACTGCAATCATACTTAATACCAGCGACGATATCATAACCGCCGGAATGCTTATATTACCCATTGCCGCACCTACACCTGCTGCCAGGCTGTCGATGGATAAAGCAATTGCCAGGGATAATGCCTCTTTGGGAGACAGTGTTTTTGATTCATCGATATCGGCTTCCTTTGGATCTGCATAGATATTTAATAAAAAATTAAGGTTAAACAGGCTGAACTTAATCTGTTTATTTATTACCGTGTGCTTTTCAATCATTGATTTAATAAGGTTATCCAGAAGCTTACCGATGCCCAATAGGAATAATATCATGAAAGATACCAGATGTAAGACGCTGCCCGGAATAAAGGCTTTTAAAAATGTACCGAGCAAAAGAGAAATTCCTAAAATACCAGTACACAGAAAGGAAATTACCTGTACTGACATCATAGGAATTTTAATTTTATTGCTCCCATAAGCTAAGCTTGCAATCAAGGCATCGGTAGAAAGTGCGGTAACAAATATCACTGACTCTAAAATTTGAAATAGCAAATGATTCATGATGCATAACCCTTGTTATATCATTTAAAATATCTTATGTTATATGCCTGTCACAGGTTACCGATAAAATATGACTTTATTTTTTATGCCTCCAGGCACTGTGCCAGGGCCATCTTATCCATCAGCTTAAAGCTATTCCCGTAAAAGTCGATCAGCCCTTCCTCCTTCATTCTGGCAAGCTCCCTGCACATGGAGGTCCGGGATACATTCAGATAATCAGCAAGCTCCGTCCGGTTCAGCATAATCTGGAACATATTACTGCCACGTTCGTTGGACTCATTTATCAGATAACTGGCAATCTTCTCACGCATGCCCTTGAGCGTCAGAAGCTCCAGCTTCCTATTCAGGTTCACATTCTTCTCTCCCAGTACCACCATCATGTTCTGGATCAGATTAATATGAAAGACACAGCTGTTACCGCAGGACTTGATGATTCTCTCATATGGAATGAATAATATATTCGCGTTCTCCTTCACCCGTACGGTCACCGGGGAAATCCGTTTTACCGTACATACAATCCCCTCTGCGAACATATCCGCAGGGCCAAGGAAGGCTACTATATGTTTATTCCCGGCAAGATTCTCCTTCATAATCTCAATCACACCGGATAATACAATACCGATGGCATTAATCTCATCTCCGGACAGGAAGATATATTCCACTGCCTGAAAGCTTTTTACCTGTGCGCCCAGACATCCCACCAGCTGTTCTAATTCCTTCTCATCAATCCTGCGAAATAAGGTACATCGTTTTAATACCTGATACATTTGCTCCATGTCATACCCCTTCCCGGTTCCATACCAGCCTTCGATTATTATTCCTTAATAAACCATTCTTACTTCTATACGAAAAGTCAGTTTTATTTTTATTTCAATTTGTAGCCACAGCTACACTTTTTCTATTTCACCTGTATTATACTCACCTTGTAAGCAATAAGTCAAATAAAAACAAGAAAAAATATAAGGAGCGAATAAGAATGGAAAATAAGATGTTTTGTTATCAGTGTCAGGAAACAGCAGGCTGCTCAGGCTGCACACTATTTGGTGTATGCGGTAAATCACCTGATTTATCCAGAATGCAGGACTTATTAATCTACGTAACAAAGGGATTAAGTGCAGTAACCACAGCACTCAGAGCGCAGGGGGAAGAGATTGCCGCTGAGGTAGATCATTATATCACCATCAATCTGTTCACCACGATTACCAATGCCAACTTTGATGATGAGATTTTCTATAAAAGAGTACTTGAAACCTTAAGCATTAAGAACGAATTATTAAATAAAGTAGCTGACAAAAAAGCTCTTCCGGAAGCAGCACTCTGGACAGCTGTAACTCGTGATGAGATGGATGAGAAGTCCACACAGGTTGGTATCCTGACCACGAAGGATGAAGATGTCAGAAGCCTTAGAGAGCTGATTGTATACGGCTTAAAGGGTCTTGCCGCTTACTTAAAGCATGCGAATGAATTAAAATATGACAGCGAAGAGGTTAGCGCTTTCATACAGAAAGCCCTTGCAGCTACCTTAGATGATACTTTAAGTGTCAACGGCCTGATTGCACTTACCCTGGAAACCGGTAAGTTCGGCGTAGACGGCATGGCTCTTCTCGACTCCGCAAATACCGGAACCTACGGCAATCCTGAGATTACCAAGGTTAACATCGGTGTCGGAACCAGACCTGGTATCCTTATCTCCGGACATGATCTGAAGGATCTCGAACAGTTACTGGAGCAGACCCAGGGCACCGGCGTTGATGTATATACTCACTCCGAGATGCTTCCTGCACACTACTATCCGGCATTCAAGAAATATGATAATTTCATCGGTAACTACGGAAATGCATGGTGGAAACAGAAGGAAGAATTCGAAAGCTTCCGCGGCCCCATCTTAATGACAACCAACTGCGTGGTTCCTCCGGCAGCTTCCTATATAAATAGATTATTTACAACAGGTGCAACAGGCATCGCTGGCTGTATACACATTGAGAAGGATGAGAACGGACATAAGGACTTCTCCCAGCTTATTGAGTTAGCAAAGACCTGCGAAGCTCCGATTGAGATTGAGAAGGGAGAAATCGTTGGTGGATTTGCTCACAATCAGGTACTCGCTCTTGCTGATGCAGTTGTTGACGCAGTGAAATCCGGCGCTATCAAGAAATTCTTTGTAATGGCAGGCTGTGACGGACGTCAGAAGTCCAGAAATTACTATACTGATTTTGCAAAGGCACTTCCGAAGGATACGGTTATCCTGACCGCAGGCTGCGCTAAGTATAAATACAACAAGCTTGATCTGGGTGATATCAGCGGTATTCCGAGAGTACTTGATGCTGGTCAGTGTAATGACTCCTACTCTCTTGCTTTAATCGCGCTCAAATTAAAGGAAGTATTCGAGCTTCAGGATATCAACGAGCTTCCGATTGCCTTCAATATCGCATGGTATGAGCAGAAAGCGGTTATTGTTCTTCTCGCCCTCCTCTATTTAGGTGTAAAGAACATCCACTTAGGACCCACATTGCCGGCATTCCTTTCTCCGAATGTAGCAAAGGTATTGATTGAAAACTTCGGAATCGCTGGAATCGGCACAGTAGAAGACGACATCAAATTATTCCTGGAATAATTCATAACTAATTAGGTAAATCTACCGGATAGAAGGATATTTTATCCGGTAGATTTTTTAGGAGGTACTATGAGTGCATTTTTAGGGCCAATTCATTATTGGTTATACAATAAAATCAGGCAGCAGCAGGCAATTGTTGATGAACTCTACATCCTCGGCGAAAAAAACGGTTTAGCTTTGGAAGAAGAATGCAGCCAGCTTTATGGTGAATTCGAAAATAAGCCTCTGGAGGAAATGATTGATCACGGCAATATCCACGGATGGCTTCAGGAGCGTGTTTCACAAGTGGAATATAAATATGCATACTGCGTTACGAGACTGCTTCAGGCAATTCCGGAGTTAATGGCATCCGTTAAAGCTATCGTTGCTAATAACGGCACCAACACCGCAATCTTCATGAAGGAATACCCCTTGGATGCAGCCGGTGTATATAAGATTATCTCGGATTTCCTGCTCGATGGCATGCCCTGTGACCATGCCAACCAGGTAATAAAGCAAAGCGGTACTGAAATGATCTGGAAAAGAACCCTTTGTGTTCACACCCGTTACTGGGATGAGGTTGGCGGAGATATTAAGGCATATTATGAATTAAGAGATGCCTGGATCGAAGCCCTGACAAAAGAATTAGGCTTCCTGTTTGAGAAGTCAGATACCGATACCTATTGTATCAAGGCCCACTCCGAAGACGGAATCGGCGCCGCTGTTTCACAAAACTCAGGATTTAATAATTATTGATTTATTCGGATATTTTATAGATCTGTTTAAGGACTTATTACTAAAGAAGTAAGTCTTAATCGTCGAAAAGTGAGGTGTAGTTTATGGATAGCATCAGGCTTATGATGGAGGAGCATCAATATATTCTCAGAATGCTGAAGATCGTTCGAAAGGCTTGTTATAACATATTGCAGGGAGAGGAAATTAATTATGAGGACTTTAACAAAATAATTGATTTTATTCGCAACTATGCCGATGCCCATCATCATGGCAAGGAAGAAAAAATGTTATTTCAGGAAATGGTGACCCATCTGGGACCGATCGGCACGAAGTTGATTACGAACGGGATGCTCGTTGAACACGATTCCGGCAGATTATTCCTCCAGGAGTTAAAGGACGCGCTGCTTCGGGTAAAGGATGGCGACGAGATGAGCAAGCTCGATGTAATTGCCAACGCCATCAGTTATACCCATCTGTTGAAGAGACATATTGATAAAGAAGACTCCGTTGTCTATACCTTTGCCGAACGTCAGTTATCTCCTGACATCCTGGAGAAAGTAAACCGGGAGACGGAGGAGTTCGAAAACGCTGCTACCGAAAAAGGTACACAACAGCGGTACAAGGAGCTTGTAGAAGCCCTGGAAAAGAAATATCAATAACCCTGTAGCTTACACTGTTTTTCATATTCCAGTGACTGCAATCATTTATAATAATGCAGTTGCTGCTTACATATCAGGCATGTCCGTTCCTTTACCGCGGACATGCTTTTTTTATGTTAAAATATGTCAAATGCATGGCAAGGCACGGCGCCTTGTAAGAAACCCTTAAGATTAACGTAAGAATACAGTCTCATAATTGACATATTATGTAAATATAGTAAACTTAACGTAATAAGCGTAAACATGCAGACCTTTGCATAACTTCATTACGCGTAACGTTGCAAATATGCTATATACATTGAAAGGAGCAAGTATTTATGAAGAGAATCTTTCGATCATTCGTCGTACTTTTCCTGGCAGTAGTCCTCACGATTACATTTATGCCCTGCACTAGCGTTTCAGCAAAACACAGGGAAGAGAATGATGATTACTGGAACTACTGGGGAGATGATTGGGAAGATACTGAAGATGAAACGCAGGCCGTGGATTATCTGGTTCTGGTCGGGCAATCCAATGGGAGCTATGTAGCCTATAGCGATATTGCATTCGTAACCGGAGGCAATCATGTTATGGTAAAGGCGAAGCCTCTTGCTACTGCTCTGGGTATGTCCTATCAGACTAATTCCGGTCACAAGCAAAAGAAAGGTATTACTCTTTCCTTAGGGCAGGACAAGAATGTCTATATCCGTAATTCGAAAACTTATTATTTTCTAGATTATAACAGTGCAACAATGCAGACCTCACAAGTAGCTTATAACGCTGAGTATAAACAGATGGTATATGAGAATTATAATGCCGTCCACTGCGCTACTCTAAGCACTCTTGTTAATTATCAGTACTATGACACGCGTAATAACAGCAGCTATGCTAATCTTGGCTACTGCGGTGTAGTTGTATATAACAAATACGCCGGTATTACCAGGCTTCCGGACATTACGAATGTATCCAACTTTGACGGTTATATCCCTAACAACAATCAGAATAACAATAATAACAACAATAACAATAATACTGGTACAATCAATGTAACTATTAAGCCGGTTCTGGTGGCAGATGTAACCTATCCCGATATCAAAAATATTGATGCCAGCTACTCCATCACTCAGGCCACCAACCAGCAGATTCTGGATTTAACAGAGGTTCTTAATACCTTTAAAGCATATAATTTGCCTTACAACGGAATCTATGGGTGCGGTAACTGTGACACGGCAATCACAATTCAGGCTTATGATAAGAATGGTTATCTGGTTGCTGAGAATAAAACCACCGGGAATGAATTTTTAATGAATTTCCCGACTGCAACAAAATTAATCATTTCAGGAGATGTGAAAAACCTGGTATTAGACTTTACTCCTATTCTACCAACTTTGATCACGGATAATGCAAGAATCCCCTTTAATCAGATCAGCTGGGCTTATCAATCCGACGGATATGCCCGCTACTATGTTGTGCTTGCTGATTACATGAGACTGTCTACGGAAAATGTTACCTCCGCTTATGCCTTATCCCGTAAATTCTTGAGTACAGGTTCCTATACCAATCCGGATTATGCCGCTTCCTATCAGAGAATTACTGCCGTATTCAAAAGTCCTTATACGGAGCTGATTTCTCCGAATTGTTATATCAATATACAGAAAACTGGTAGGGGCATCAACAATTCCCTGGTGGTATTCAATGATACCGGTACTGCTGTACTGGCAGCAGATTACGAGGCGAAGCTTCTTTCCATGATTACAACCTTGAATAAAACCGGCCTGAATATCTACTTCCCAAGTAAGAACTGGAACCGCCAGTTAGTGATGAAGCTGCCTGACAATACGGTAAATACAGCTTACAGTTATATTACTGTGGATCCCTCTTATTTGAATTTGGATCATTTCTTTGATTATTATTTTACCCTGCATGAAATGGTTCATTTCTACGAAGCGACTCAGCCTCATTACGGCTTCCGCTTCGAAGCCTGGACCGAGGGTAATGCTACAACCCTGGCCATCAAGACTATGGATGCCTTATCCGTAACGCATAAGGATACCAACGGTAATGATTATATTGCTGCCATGTATTCAACCGACTACAGCTTCCTCACTCAGGATAATAAGAGTAACTTTGAAGCTTATTATCTGAATGTAACCGGGTGGAATGCTGCTCTGATCGGATATCATTTTACAGAATTCCTTCGGGATATGTATGGCTCAGATATAGTCTACCGCATCATGGAGAAGGTATATGCTGCCAACATTCCGACAACTGCCGGAAGAAACAGCACCTATGACAAGCAATTTACCGACTGCATCAAATCCGCAACCTCACAGAATGTATTCCAGTTGTTTGTTGAGTATTGTGTAAATAAGAAATAATCCTGTGAAGGATCAAAGGGGCTGTGGCAACGGTCAACCCGGTTTTGCTACGGCCCTTATTCATGACTAGTATAATATCTTTTAAATAAATGGACTATATATTCATCCTATGATATACTCTTTATATAAAACTTTGGAGGAATATATCATGGGAAGAAAAGCTA
>Ga0207834_1000053_pt1 | contig 35084 bp, 29 predicted proteins | sample LuqExpMetagenom5_FD_187763 | JGI IMG/M metagenome (GOLD analysis project Ga0207834, IMG submission 187763) | Tropical forest soil microbial communities from Luquillo Experimental Forest, Puerto Rico - Sample 5 (SPAdes) | ecosystem: Environmental > Terrestrial > Soil > Tropical forest ...
TGTAGTTGATACCGGAATTGATGTTCTGGTGCATGCCATTGAGGCTTATCTTTCCACAAAAGCAACAGATTTCACTGATGCTCTCGCTGAGAAAGCAATCAAATTGATCTTTGAAAATCTTGAAAAGCTTTATAAAAATGTAACCGATCCCGATGCAAGGGATCGCGTGCAGAATGCTTCCTGTATGGCAGGAATGGCATTTACCAACACCGGACTTGGCATTAATCATAGTCTTGCCCATGCTTTAGGAGCTAACTTTCATATATCGCATGGTCGTGCCAACGCATTGGTACTCACTACGGTAATGGAGTATAACGCCAATTTAAGTGGAAGTGCTGATGATTATGCCGCTGAACGATATGCAAAACTGGCAGCTGTTCTGCAGCTTCCGGCAAGGACACGCAGGGAAGGTTCTGTTAATTTCATAATTTCAGTAAACAGATTGAAGAAGGCTCTGGGGATTGAAGATAACATCCGGGCTCTGGATATCGATCAGACATTGTTTGAAAACGCCCTTGGACAAATGGCTGACACAGCAATGCTTGATCGATGTACCCCGACAAATCCAAGACAGCCCTCCAGAGAAGACATCATTCATATTTACAAAAAATGTTATTCAGCATAATGTACTTATCCGGTAGCCATTGGACCATAAATCACCCAATATCTCCCCTCTCAAACAGCGGGGAGATTATTTATGTAAGAAGTATATTTATGTAATAAGACTATCTAGTAAGAAGTTTATCTAGGTATGAAGCTTATCTAGGTAAGAAGTTTATCTAGGTATGATGTTTATTTTATGAAAGAAGTTTATCATTGATGATTATGTGAAAAATCATGATGAAAACCAATTGAGCTCTGAACCTGCAATTCTTCCATATATTTACTAAGACATGTCATATATTAATTTGCTATAATATTATCAGTTGATATGAGTGTCGAAAGTATCATACGAATAAAACAGAAACAATATGTGTCTTAATGTAAATTGAATTCTATGTATTGTATCTGTTTTACTCAAGGTGTACTTTTAACACTCATATTATTTTCTTTAAATTTGATAGAAGCAAAGCATTTTGATGTCGTATAATCCAAGGATTCTTTTGAAATAACTAGTATTATAGAGAAGGCGCCTAATAAGATGAATTTAACCGATACTTCACTTAAAAAAATTGTAACGTCAAATTTACAGACACGATATAGCAGTATTCTATCCTTATCTGATATTCCTTTATTTTTAGCAGATAAAAATGGTGATATACTGTTTGAGTTTATCCCCTCTCCGGATTTCTGCACCAACATCTGTCAGGAAAAAGGCAGCCATGTATGCTCGGATTATGAAAATCAGTGCAAGTGCGGTACGGAGGGTCATTTTGTCTGCCGATACGGACTTGAAAATAATCTTTTGCCGATTAAAGTAGATGATCAGATTTTGGGTTATATCGGCGGTATGCAGGTTTTCACACAGGAAAACGAATATCATAAATATTTGATTGATATACAATCACTGAAAGATCAAAAGAACCAGGACTTGGAGTATATTGCAAAATCCATTTCCTCCTTGAAAATTATTGACCCAAATAAGATTAAAATTCATGAGCAGCTATGTGGTCATATTGCCAAGAATATTGCACTAGATTTATCGGAAAGTGCTAACCATGACAATCAGGATGTGGCAAGACTTTCGATAGAAAAAGAAATGCTTGAAAAGAAAATTAATGATCTGGAGGCAAAGAACATGTCTCTGGTTGTAAATCCTCATTTTTTATTCAACACTTTGAACTGTATCGCCCGGATCGCGTATTTTGAGAATTCACATACAACCGAAGAATTAATCTACTGCCTTTCCGATTTGCTTCGGTACAATTTAAAACAGGCTGACCAGCTTCATACCATTGCTTCGGAAATAGACAACATTGAAAAATATCTTCATATACAGAAAGCAAGATTTAAAAACCGCCTCGAATATGAAATCGATATCCCTGAGGATATCAAAGCCTGCAGAATTCCCAATATGGTGATTCAGCCCCTCGTTGAAAATGCTCTTATTCATGGAATAACACCGAAGCGTGATGGTGGTATTATCAAAATTTCCGCTGACAAATTTCCTGATAAAATCGTCATCTCCATTGCAGATAATGGAAATGGGTTTCCAAAAGAAGTACTGGATCAAATTAAGAATTCAGAAAATAAAAATTCAGAAAATAAACTGGGTCTGGGATTTAGAAGTACAGATGCGCGTTTGAAGCAAAATTATGGAGAAAACTACGGCTTAGAGATAATCAAATCAGATTATAGCGGAAGTACTGTAACTGTCACAATTCCCACTCAGACTAATGGAAGGTATTAACTATGTGTACTATTCTGATTGTAGAAGATGAAATACTGGAACGTGAATTTCTTAAATCAATCATACTTGATGAACTTCAACAGGAGGATACGCTTCTGACCTGTGATAGCGGATTGCAGGCTGTGCAGCTGGCAAAGCAGAACAAACCGGATATAATCATAATGGATGTGATGATTACTGAAATGGATGGCCTAACTGCAATCCAGGAAATCAGAAAGTTTCTGCCAAACGCGTATATCACCATATTATCTGCATATTCGGATTTTTCCTATGCCCAGAAAGCCATAAGCAATCGAGTTTACGAATACCTCTTAAAGCCTGTTAAGCCCACTGTCTTTAAAGAGATTTTCTGTAAAATGCTGAAAGCATCTACATCGAGTAATGAGCCAACCAAGGAAAATCCGAAGGATAAGGTTCTCGAACCTAATGAGGAGAGGCCATTATTTATCGATGAAGCTATTAATTATATTCATGAACACTACCGGGAAAAATTGACCTTGGAATTGGTTGCTTCCAAGGTATTTGTAAATCCCAAATACTTCAGCCATGTGTTCAAAAAAGAAATGGGTATCTCCTTTACTGATTATGTTGTTAATCTTAAAATCCAATACGCCTGCAAATTGCTGGAAACAACGAATTATCAGGCTTACCGGATTTCAATGGAATGCGGTTTTTCAGACCCCTCCTATTTTAACAGGGTATTCTATGCACAGATGAATATGACTCCGCAAATATATAGGAAATATATACATGTTTCAAAGGCTGAGAAATAATTGTTTATGTGTTATGAATTCACCTCATAATAATCCATTGTCGAAGTTTCCAGGAACCTGCAGGACTTATAGAGTTGGAGGGCCTTCGCGTTATCGGCAGCTACCTGAAGCATAATCTCCTTCGCGTTTGCTTCTTTCAGCTTTTCGATAGCCCTTAGCAGAAGCGCTCTTCCAAAGCCCTTTCCCAGTTTTTATGAGTTTATTATTGCTTTTTATTTTGGTATCCTTTACCATATACTTATATAGTTTCCTTTGATATTAATTATGTATCGACGGACAAACAAAGTAAGGAGGATAGATTTCAATGGCAATAAAAAAGCAGTATCAATCTGATATAGAAGCAATCTTGGCGAAGCGTTATGACAACGGTGGTGATTATTGGACTACTCCCGACAAGCGGCTAATAAAAGGAAGTCCATTTAATACCCTTGCTTGCGCATTTTTACTTTCAGAATTGGGAATGGACCGTACTGAACCTGTACTGAAAGAGACTGCCGACCTGATCTTAAGTTCATGGCGGGAAGACGGACGATTTAAGTTATCCCCACAAGGTGCAATATACCCTTGTCATACGATTAACGCCGCCAGAACTCTTTGTCATTTAGGATATGCTTCTGATAGCAGGCTCGTGAGAACCTTTGATCATCTTTTGGAAATACAGCATAGTGATGGCGGCTGGCGCTGTAATAAATTCAGCTTCGGGAGAGGCCCGGAAACTGAATTTTCAAATCCGGGCCCAACGTTGGCAGCTTTAGATGCTTTTAGATTTACACATTTTCTTAATACCAGTGAAGCTCTGGATCAAGCGGTAGAATTCCTGCTTGAGCATTGGGAAACCCGCATACCTCTCGGTCCTTGTCATTATGGAATCGGTACCCTTTTTATGCAGGTGGCGTATCCTTTCTTCAATTATAACCTTTTTTTCTATGTCTATGTTCTGTCTTTTTACAACAAAGCAAAGAAAGACTCAAGATTTCTTGAGGCACTTGGAGTCTTAGAATCTAAGTTGATAAATGGAAAAATAATAGTGGAACGTCCTAATCAGAAGTTAGCCGAGTTTTCCTTCTGCAAAAAAGGTGAGCCAAGTGACTTGGGGACTGAGTGTTACCATGAGATATTGAAAAACCTTAAAGGAGAATAGGAATGACAAATCTCTGCTAGTCTGGATGAATACTTTGTTCAAAGTGGAATACATTTTCCGGGTCGTACTTGCTTTTTATTCTCCTCAGCTCCGGATAATTAGTACCATAATATGCACTCGGCCAGTCTTTCACAAAGATATCCGGCCAATTGACGTAGGTTCCATCCACATATTTTAACAGGTCTCGCCTGAGCCTTTCTACCCAATAGATATTCGGATTTCTTTCCCTATCAACTTCCCAACGTGTTATATATTGCATGATATAGCTTGCTTCACGATGGAAATAGGCCGTTCCATCCGGAGGAATCTTACTGACTACCCCACCCAGGCTCTGAAATTGAATCGAGTTATCTTTGTTGGGGGAATTGCCCATATAATAAAGCAGAGTATTGACTGCCTCATCGGGTAAGCTTTGATAAACAAAAGCCCCAGTATTTTTGAACTTATGAGGACCCTGCCCACCATCAAACTTATGCACTGCCTTAATATATGGCATTGTTTGAATTTCAGTCTGAATAGGATTGCCGGCGGTAATTAATGGTTTTAGCAAATGTCTCAGCTGGTCTTCATGGCCTAAAAATATACCGGAGGAAGAAATACGGCCATCTTTTTTGGCGAAGATCTCCAGAATTGAAGTCAGCCGTTCATCAACAAATGGCGCCCAATCCTGCCAGGTCTTGATGACTTCTCCAGCATCCGACCAATCCCATATAATATTATAAACAGCAACATTTGAAACAGGATGAACCTTAAAAACGAATGACGTTACTATCCCAAAGTTTCCTCCCCCGCCTCCGCGGGAAGCCCATAAAAGATCGGGATTAACGTGTCGGTCAGCATATACTACTTCCCCATTGGCATCGACCATCTGGACCGCCATTAAGCTATCACAAAGCATACCCAGCTTTCTTGTCAGCATGCCAAATCCCCCGCCCAGCGTAAGTCCGGCAATGCCAACAGTTGGGCAAGTTCCTCCAGGAATAATAACACCCTTATCCCATAAGATCTTGTAAAGCGGCAGCAGGGCAGCTCCGGCTTCGATAGTTGCTGTCATGCTCCTTTTCTCAAGAAGGACTTTATTCATTTCGCTTACATCTATGACAATTCCATGATTCAATATAGAAAATGCTTCATAGCTGTGCCCTCCACAGCGGGCTCGTATTGGAACACGATTCTCTCTTGCCCATTTTACCGCATTAATAACATCCTGGATCTCTTGGCAAAAAACGATAACCCGTGGATACTTTGAGAATCGCGTATTATAATCCATACGGGCATTCTCATAACTTGGATCATCCGGGAAAACAACTCGGCCAGTAAGTTTCGTCATATAGTCCTTTACCTCATTACAGCTTTATATTCATTATTTACAATATATGCCTTGCATTTTGATTTGATAATCATATGAAAGTCAGTATAGCTGCCAGGAGGAGCTATCGCGAGACTGTTTGCAGTTATGAAAGATATGAAGAAGGGGCAAAAACGGATTATTTGTCCATTTTTTGCCCCAAAGATAACGTATGCGATTTTTAACCGACGGTTATAGTTTATCGAGCCTTATGGTGCCCCGGAGGGTCCTCAGCCATCAGATGTCCATAGCTATTATGGACTTTCCTTCCAATCATAGTAACCTCCAAAATAGACATTTTTATTAAAGCTGCAACTTTATCCAGATTTCAACCTCATAACCCGAATCATATTCATATAACAGAACTTCTTATTGTCACTGATTCATCGTCTTGCTTTTCATAGTTTCATAATACTGGCTAGGTGTAATCCCGCAATATTTTTTGAAAATCTTTGAAAAATAATATTGGTCCTCAATTCCCGTAAGATACGCAATTTCATTAAAATTAAGATTGGTTGTACTGATTAATTCTTTTGCATGGTTAATCCTTATTGAATTTAAATATTGAAATATCGTGTGCCCGGTTCGTTCTGAGAACACCCGATTAATATAATCGAAATTCACTTCATACAGTTCTTCAATCTGATTGCTGTTGATTTTATTCATATAATTACTGTTTAAATAATTTAATATCCCATCTACCTTCAGGATGGATTTTTTAATTGCAGTTCCCTCAGTATGTGTTGCATTGTTTAGGACGAATTCATGGGCGATTTTCATTAAAAACCGGTGAAATTCTACCGAGGATAAACGTTTATAGTGTTCTTCTCTTCGATTATAAATGCTGACAGCAATATTCAAAACACCTTTGTAATCCTGATAATCTGCTATGTTATCACTCTTCTTTATGATTGCATAAGGATCGGTCGGATCTGACTCATCTAAATTATAGCTGAGGAGTGAGGTTTTCCTCTTCTCGAGAATGTCGGTAATTGCCTGTTCCTCTGATTTTAGGTCAACCTTAGTAAAATCTGGATGTTTAAAATGCACATAATAGTAGCTGCAGGGAGCTTCCATATATCCTTTATGGCATAAATCCGGTTCCAGAAGGAAATAATCGCCTTTCTTTAAATGATACCGGATTTGATTCTCCTCCAGATACATGTCACCCTCCCGAATAAAATATAGGATAAATTCGTTTGAGATCCTTTCAAAATGTATCCAAGGATTGATATAATTTATTTTCCCTATCATCCTTACCTTAGGTAAGATATCCGTATTATATGAAAATAACATCCAGATCCTCCGCTCTTAGGAAAGCTCTACCCATATCATGTTCCATAATTCCAGTTTAGGTATGGTAATCATTATGTGCTGACCATTAGATTTTTGCTCTAGCCGGTACTCAAGTCTGATCGGAGTACCGGTTCCATCATCCGGTGTTGCCATGAACGCGCCCCTGATATCCGTATCTAATAACATATCAATCTGTAGCCCAGTTACTAGTTCCGGCTGCCTGAATTTCGGCTGGTTCCATAAATCATTTACTTTTGTTAGATTAATCATCTGAATCGTAAGATACTTTTTTGCTTCTCTTATTATAGTCCAAATTTTACCGCTTCTGCCGCTGGAGGAGAACTGAATACTACTGTCATGAAGCGAAGTAAAAACAATATCCTCGTTAATTCCATTTGCAGCCGTCATTGATATATCCATAGCATCCTTGTCATATAAGAGTTTACCATATCGAACCGCAAAATCACAATAGGATCTTACTTTTGGAAGGAATTCATCTCTTAATTTAGAATAGTTTACATAATAGCTGTCACTAAGCACAGAATTTGTTTCCCCAAATACTAATTGTGATCCTCCTGACGCTTGAATCACCGCATTCGTTAATAACAAGGAACATTCCGCAGCAAGGATTTCCTCCTCCGTCTTCGCCTCCGCGAACGGCTTCATGTAAGCCGCCAGAATAACCTGCTTGGCTCCAAGATACTTTGCCTCACGAATTAGTGTATATAAATGATGGTATGTAACATGGGGAGCCCAAACTTCAATATAAGCCGCGTCCTGCTCCGAACCAGCTACACATTCAGCCGGCCAGTTATTTACTGCGTTAAAAATCACTCCGGCTTTATCATCAATCTCTTTCACTGCCTGCTTTGCAAGCTTTATCATTCCGGGAAAGGTTTCCGCTAACGATATTCTTTCCTGTTTGTCATTGTATACATATTTCGGGAAACCGTAGGTGTCCATATGGATTCCCTGAAACCCTAACCGTTTCACTGAATCAGCGTACTGTTCTATAATATAGTTACACCAGGGCGCATCATTGGAGGTATCCATGAAAACAAGCCAATCCGCAAAGCTTAGGACCTCCTTATCCTTTTTATACAGAGCCCAGGAGGGATGCTTGGCATATGCTTCTTTACTTGCTGAGTATACGGCGCCATAGGCAAAAGGGCGAATTCCGTGCTGTTTACAAAGATTTATCTTATTTCTGATGGTCTGCAGGGATATTTTTCTTCCTAAGGGCTCAAGGTATTCTTCTTCCTCTGCGACCAGTTTATCATGACGGTACATCCAATCATAAAACTGTAATGTGTTCAGATGCAGCTTAACTGCGTAGTTAATATCAGAGGAATCCTCCTTATCCTGCTCTGAAAAATCTGTGAGAAAACCATATCGGATCATGGAATCGCAAGATTCTACTACATCACAAGCGGTATGTACAAGAATCGTTTGATTGACATAGATAACTTTTACATCCACTCCGTAATTACCAACAGGCAGCTCACATGACATTCTATATGTGATAGCTCCTTCCATCAGTTCTGAGGGTTTCACCAATTTTCTGAATATAATCCGATCTAATTCTGATACGGTAAATTCTATTTCTATAATATTTTCACGGTCCTCTGCTTCCAGCAGGATACCTACCAATTCTCCCTTTAAATACTGGGCTTTATCAGGAAAGCAGTCTACGTATGCTATATGTTCCTTCATATCTTTATTCCTCCACCTATGCTGTTATTGTTTCACTGAACCTTCAGAAAGCCCGCCGATTACTGTTTTCCTTTGGAACAGGATGAACAAAATAATAACAGGGATCTGTATTAAAATCGAAGCTGCAAATACCCACTCCCACCTGGTTGCATGCTCTCCGTTCAACCTTTGTAAGAGCATCGGAAGTGTAATCATGGATTCATTGGCACCAAGCAATACCTTGGCTGTAAAATATTCCTCCCAGATTCCCTGTAATGCCAAGATTGTCATCGTTCCGATTGCAGGCTTTGATAATGGCAGCATAATCCTTGTAAAAATCGTCATATGAGTACCGCCGTCCATAATAACCGATTCAGATAATGCCTCTGGTAAGCCGCGAAAGAAATTACGTAAGAAAAAGGTGTAGCCGCATATACCAGTAGCAACATAAATCAGTATTAATCCCGGTCTTGTTCCTACAAGGCCTTCCGAAAGACCCGGGAACGGAAGCTTTATAGCGCCCAGTGTAATAAACTGCGGAATGATATTCAAAAACCCGGGTACCATCAGGGTTAAAAGATAAATATTAAAAAGCATTTCTCTGCCCGGAAACTTAATACGCGCAAAGCCATATGCCGATAATGTTGCAACCAGTAATTCAATCGCTACGGTAAGTACTGTATTAATTACACTGTTTCGAAAAGCAACTGTGAAAATATCCAATCCTAGAATATACTGATAAGCATCAAAAATAATCTGCTTCGGAAAAATTCTCGGCGGAAAAGGAAGCGAAAAGCTAAACTTTTCAAAAGAGTTTGATATCATAAACAGATAAGGCACGGAAAATATCGCTAAAGCAAATAATAAGAAAAGCCATAGGAGGATCTGCCCGATACGTTCTGAAGCTTTTTTGCTTTTCAATTTATTCATACGGTTTCCTCCTTATCCACGGTATCTAATTTCAATCCCCGATTTAAGATAACAGTTACTATGATGATAGTAATTGCCGTCATAAGACCTATGGCAGATGCTTCACCGAACTTAAACTGCTTAAATGCCTTGTCATACAGCAGGTATTGGAGCACTGAGGTTGTACCGTTGGGTTTTCCTGCGGTTAAGAGCATAACCTGGATAAATACATTGAAGGACCCAATCACCATATTCACAAGAACAAAGTACGTGGTTGGTTTTACCATCGGAATCACAATACCGATAAATCTTTGCCAGGAGGTTGCACCGTCCAGGGAAGCCGCCTCATAAAGATCCTTTGAAATTCCCTGGAGTGCTGCGGTATAAATTAACATAGCCCAACCGGTATTTTTCCAGATACCCATTATCCAGATTGCTGTATTACCAGACCACTCTCTCAGCAGCCATGGAATATAATTCTTCGACAGATGAAGTACGTCCACAATTACATAATTGATCAAACCCCGGTTGCTGCTATTAAACAAATACTGAAATACTAGACCAACAATAACCCAGGAGGTGATAACCGGGAGATAAAACCCTATCTTGAATATCGTTTTCCCTTTATTTAAGTTGTTAATCAGATACGCAAAGAACATACCCAGGAAAATGATGCAGGGTGTTGTAATAAAAGCGTATAAAAAATTGTTACGGAATGCATACCAGAAGCTGTTATTCTTAGCGGTAAGAACATTTATAAAATTATCAAGCCCTATCCACGTAATCTCTCTCTTTACAATCTGATAATCAGAGAAAGCGATTCGAAAGGTAAATAGCATAGGGTACAGGACAAATATACAAACCAGCAATAACCCTGGAGTGACAAAAGGAAGTGCTGCCAATATTCCTTTTCTATACTTTTTCCATTTCCTTCTCTTATTGTCATGTGACATAATCTCACCCTTTCATAAAAGCTGCCACAACCCGTTCGTTCAATCAGGTTGTGGCAACCCATACCCATCTATTGTGCTAATAATTCATCAATCTGAGCTGCAGCACTCTGAAGCTCACTCTTTACGTCAGCTTTATTTATAAAAATATTCGTCATAGCATTGCTCCATACTGCACTAATTTCATCATGATTTGGTGAAGGAATTCTGGCACTTGCTGTCTCTAATTGCTTCATGTAAACTGACCATACCGGATTACTGGTAACCTTCTCATTCGTTACTAAGCTCTTTAATACCGGAAGCTGTCCAACATCCAGCATTGCTAACTGTACTTCCTCTGAGGTCATGAATTTCAGGAATTCATAGGCAGCATCCTGGTGCTTGGAGGTAGTAAACATTACGATATTCTCGCCGCCTACAACAGACGCACTTCTGCCGTTATAAGTAGGAATCTGAGCAGCTTGAATACCCTGTGCAAGATTCTCCTCATAAGAACCAAAGAACCAAGGACCTTCAAAGAACATTGCATATTCGCCAGTCTTAATACCATCCCAGGCATCCGCTGTTCCATCCACCTCTTTGATGGTCAGAATCTTTTTCTGGTTTAATTCCACTAACTTATTGATAGCATTAATACTTGCCTGGCTATCTAAGTAACCGCTTGCTTTCTTAAATTCAGGATCAGTTAAAGTACCGCCAAACAGCCAGAAATAAGGATAGAAGTCCCAATCGCCAACGCCGGATACACTGATCAACGGAGTTGTTGATTTTTCAGCTGCTGTTATAAATTCCTCAAGCGTAGCCGGAACCTGATTTAATCCAATCGATGCAAGCGTGTTCATATTCACTACCGCAGCCTTGCAGTTGGTATCAAGCGGTAATCCATAATAACTGCCCTTATATAAATTGGTCGATAGTGGGCCATCCAGGAACTCTGCCTTGCTCGTATCAAAACCATCAAAATTATTCAAAGCAACGAGTCCACCCTGATTCGCATAAGATGCTGTGTTAACAATATCAATTCTTGCTACATCCGGTGTCTGTCCGGTGCCAAATGCCGTTACAATCATCTGGTGATACTGACTGCTGTCTTGTCTTACAGGATCAATTTTAATGTTTGGATGCTCTTTTTCCCACATGGGAAGAACAACATTTTTGAACTGAGCTTCTTCACCATCTCCATACGTATACCAGTAGGTTAATGTGATCTGCTCCTTCTCATTCGTTGCTGTGTCATTGGTTGTTGTGTCGTTGGTCGTTGTGCTATTCGTCGATGTGTTATTCGTCGATGTATCATTATTCCCCGTTGCATTTTCCTCAGATGTATCCTTCTTACCGCATCCTACCAATGATGTAAGAATGAGAAGCATCGTCAGAAACATTGATAATAGTTTTGTTATCTTTTTACTCATTTTACTACCTCCCTAAGTTCAAATGTATTTTACAAATTTATTATAAATTCTTTTCGTAATTTAAGTAATAAACACAAACTAGATTATTGGTATTTTAGCGACTTTTATTGCTGCGAAATGGAACTTAATACAGTATATATCCGGTGCTGTAAGCGTTAATTTGCAAGGTTATATTTATTAGTTGAATTGTAGCCATCTATCGTAGAAAATAACCAGATAATACAAAGTTACTATTCCGTCATTACTGGAAATTAGTACCCGCTTTCATTATGATATAATTAAAACTAATTACTACGGGTGAGATCAATTCTTCTCAATAACATTTAGTATCCTTTTTTCCAAAGAACCAAACGCCGCCTCAAATATGGATGTAAGTGACGACAGAATATTTGCAGATGCATCCAATCTTTGTAGACTTTCATCTCATTATAGGAACAGCAATTCATAAAGTCATAGTACCATACTTACCTTCTGAATATGATGTAATTAAGTGAATCTTTTTATCGCCTGATATCTTTATTTTCTGGCATAAAAATACCCCCAGAGAAAAACAATGATTTTATTTTTCATTGTCACTCTGAGGGTAGCATATCAATCGCTAATTTATTTAAAACTTTATCTGTTGTATCCCAGGGATCCAAAAATATTCTTTCATTGGATTGAATTCATCAACTCGTAGAAATATTTAGGTTCCTGAGTTTTATTAAGATTATACCAGGCGTTTAATGTTTGTGGTGTAAACACTTCTAAGCTCTTCAAGACATGGAAAGCAAATTCCAAAGGAGCTACTACGGAAGCAGTTATCAGTTTTCCATCAGTTACAGCAGATTCCTTCTTATAGTACATTTCTCCTCTATAGGCAGGACATATCATTTTAAGGTATTCCAAGTCGTTGCTCGTATGCCATCGTTTATCCAGCAATCCTTTCTGGGCAAGCCCTATTGTAGCTCCACAAATTGCTGCCACAAGAATATTTTCCTTAAAGCACTGCTCTACCGTTCTTAATATAGGCTCATGAATTGTTTCTGTCCACGTGTCTCCGCCCGGTAGAATCAAAGCATCTGCGTTTTCGATGCTGCAATCATCCAGTTCAATATCCGGTAATATTTTTAAGCCTCCCTTTGTAGTAATAGGAGCCTTAGTAATTCCCACGGTAACTATTTTTGATGAGGCTAATCCTTTCTTAAAATATCTTCCGGAGTTTAGTTCAGCAGTTAAATAACCTACTTCCCAGTCTGCCATCGTATCAAATACATAGAGATATACCATATTATTCATTCACATGTCCTCCATCTTTTCGTATTCATCAAGTAATCAATCATTGGATTGATACTTTATCCCATTATAAAACAGCTTCACTGACAACTACTGTCAGTGAAGCTATTAAAATTGATAATATTCCATTAATTCCGATGCAACAGAAACAAGCCTTTTCTTCAAGCTCTGTGGTTCGATTACTTGAACGGCCTTTCCGTAGGATAAGAGAAAATAAGGTACATATGCATGAATTACTCTTTCGTCAAGTAAAAATACAGCTTGATTTGACGTCCTCTCTTTCAGATGATGACCTAAAAACCAATGAATGCACAAATCGTCCAAAGCTTCTGATCTGCCACTGATAATTAATGAAATCATTTCATCCTTACTTACCGGATCAGGTAGCAGATTCTGTAAAAAAAATTGTCTGGCAGAAAAGGCTTCAGGCCGTTTAAATATCATTTGCGTCCGCTTTATCTGTAAAATACGTTCAGCGCGAAAGCTTCTGATTTCATTCCGAAGATGGCAAAATCCTACCGTATACCATTTATTGTTCCAATAAAGCATCCCATAAGGGTCAATCACTCTTAGCCTGGATTGTTCTTCATGGCCTGTACGGTATTCAATTTCTACAGAATACTCGTTCGCCACAGCCCGCTCCAGTTCTTCTAGAGTCGTCTTTACGGAAGGGGCTATATCACGGTTTATCACTTCGAAACCGGCTAAATGGCGATTGAGAATGCTTTCCTGTTCCTGGTTTGAATACATTTTCAATTTATCGGTTGCCTTGTTTAATGTCTCACTGAAAGGGTAGCCTGCTTCTTTTGCAAATACGGCAGCATGAAGAAGCGCTTTTTGTTCTTCCACATCAAAAATTAAAGGCGCATTGATAAAATTGTTCAATAAGCTATACCCGCCATTATGACCTGTATCGGATATTATAGGCACCCCACTGGCACAAAGTGCGTCAATATAACGATAAACAGTCCTGATATTTATTTCTAACTTTTCTGATATCTGTTTTGCAGTCACTTTTACGCCTGAATTCAGCATCCACAAGATTGCCAGCATATTATCGTTTTTTGACATGGGTACCCCTCTTTTACCTTTCTTACCTTTCTTCAATCCAGTTCTAGGCTTCCTTTTTGCCCGTAAAAAATTATAACAATAATCTAAAGCATCCTTGTCAAGTCTCAGAACAGTAGGCTTGATAATCCAGTCTACTGCATTTTCATCTTTTCCGATTGCAAATAGAGCATCCAACAGACTATTTTGGATATTCGGATCATCAGGATATTTTTTATGTAAATCACCGAGAAAGCCAATTGCTTTCTCATATTTCAATATTTGGTTCTTAGGAGCTAATTGTTCCTTGGCGGTTTGTTTTATTATCATAAATAATCTTATAAAAATTATTATACTCTTAACTTAAGTCAATGAAATGTCAAATCCTCCATGCTATTATAATCTCAAATAAAAGCAGGAGGTAAGTATATGTTAGCATTTAAAACAGAAAAAATATCACAAAGAAAAGCGGCTATTATTGTAGGAATAGCCATGTTCATTATGACAATTTGTGCAGCGTTTGCGTTTGGAGTCATTCACAATAGTCTAATTATTAAAGACGATGCAACTGCAACCATGAATAATATTCTAGAATCCATTTCACTTTTTCGCACCGAAATCTTCTTCTGGCTTATTATTCTATTATGTGATACAGCTATTTCATGGGCATTATATATTTATCTTAAGGAAGTAGATAATAGTCTATCCTTGCTTGGTTCATGGCTTCGTTTATTATATTCAGCTATTTTGGGAATAGCCATTTCAAATTTAATTTTTGTATCCCTTTTATTAAATGGTGATAACTATTTAGCTTCCATACAAACCGATCAATTGAAAGCTCAAATGATGTTATTCATAAATGCATTTAATAAGATATGGTCTTTCGGATTAGTCATTTTTGGTTTTCATCTATTAATCATTGGTTATATAATTTTAAAATCAAACTTTATACCAAAATTCTTGGGAATCCTTGTATTAATCGCTTCATTTAGTTATATTTCTATTCATTTATTATATCTGTTTCTTCCACAATACGAAAAAACAACTATGCTTTTGGAAAATATATTAAGTCTACCTATGGCTATTGGTGAATTAGGTTTCGGTATATGGTTGTTGATGAAAGGTGGCAAGAATTCTAATATAGGTAGCTAGATTCCTAGAAATTATTATCTTGGGATAGCCTTTTCTTAATTCTACTTAAGGATTCCGGAGTTATCCCAAGATAGCTTGCCAATTGATGTTGAGGAACACGTTTTATTAATCCAGGTCTATTTTCTAATAGTTTTCGGTAACGCTCCTCCGGATTAGCCCCAATAAACATTGCACTTTCCTCTTGTGCTTCGCCAAAATTCAATTCTAATATTGATCTCGTTATTTCTTTGAGTTCCGGGAATTTATGATACATTCTTTCTTCAGATTCTAAATAACCAACTAGCAATGTGGAATCTTCTACACAAGATAAATAGTAATCAGAAGGTACTCTTTGCTTATAACTTTTAAATATTACAGCAGCTTGATCTTCTGTAAAAAAATTATAAGTAATTTCTTTACCATCGTCGCCACAAGAATATTGTCTTATACAGCCTGCTAATACAAAATAGCACTTGCTCGAAATTTCACCCTGTCTGAGAAGTATTGTACCTTTTTTATGGGCTTCCACAAGCATATCACTCATGATTTCTTGTATTTTCACTTTATTGAGAGTAGTATTTTTTTCCATAAACTGCAGTAAATATTCATTCATTTTTATATACATTGCATATCGCAGAAATGTCTGCTGTACTGCCATAAATAAAATTAAAAGATAAGGGCAGTAGCAATTTTTCCTTTCATTTAATTCATATGTTTCAGTTAACTTTGATATTTTTCTTCCTAAATGGTTAGTAAAATATAATAAGACAGGTCATATTATCTTCCATAATTCGTGACTGGTTTTTGTCCGAGCCGGAAATTTATGTCAAAGGCTTAATCCCAGTCGTTTATCAAAATATCAATAATACTTTTATTCAATTATATTATATGATTTATCATGTTTCTATCAGCTTTATGTTAAGTATACAAAAAAAGACGTATGATTGCAACCGGATCCAGCATCAGATCAGTACTAACTAAAATACTTTGGATACTATTATATTCCACCAGTACAAACCGTAATTCCTGGTAAAGTTTTTGTCCCTACAGGAGATTTGTACCGACCGAGTCGATGCCATCGGTCGTTCGCGACTTTGCCGAAAACCAACCGGTGACCGGGTAATAAAAGCCATCCGCGCGTTATTGTCTTGTCAGCCGGTTGGTAATGATATACAGATGAAATCCCAAATGCCATCTAGAAAAGGTCATAAAAAGCAGGCTGAAAATGCACTTTTTCAGCCTGCTTTTTGTTTATTTTTCACTTGTAAATTGCAACATATGTTGTTTAATGTGCTCAATTTATTTCTTATAAAATTGCCAATCCAGTAAATATCAATGCCCAACCAGGTATAACCGGAAATACCAATCCAATAATTCCAACTGCCAGCGCTAAAATTCCAAATACTTTTTTTATTTTCTTTTTCATGTTTTTCGCCTCCAAATTTTAGTATTATTATTTTGTTCGAATGTATTCATATTATACTTAAGAAACAGGAAGTATCTCAGTATTTATTTGTAAATTTTCATTTATATTTAATTTTTCTGGTGCAAGATAATTAATTCTCTGATTTAAGAGTAACACCATCAGCGAATTTACTGTATTAAACGTTTTTGCCTGAAAAGCATCAATGCACTGAAATAATGCAAGGATTCCAAAGGTCATATTATACACATTGGAGCTTAATATACTTTGATCAATTCGCCTGTGAGCTTTTTGGGTCAGTGATATCAAATCTGACAATCTGGACATATCTTCTTCAAAAATAATGCAGTCAGAATGGAGTTTGACCATATCACATGCCGCATTGACAAAGCTGATGCTGACATCTGCTGCTCTCATGGACAAGATATCATTTACTCCGTCTCCTATCATCATGACTGTTCCGCTTTCCTTGAATCGATCAACAATTTTAACTTTATCCTCATATCCGCAGTTACTATAGACATTTTTTATTCCAAGCAAGGAGGCAACATGCTGTGCCTTATTACTACTATCACCTGAAAGTAGGGTTATGTCACTAATACCTAAATACTTTAGTTTACTAATGAGTTCTCTGGCACTCTCCCTTATGATATCTTCCATAATAATAATTGCAGCAAGAGCATTATCGATAACAACAAAAACAGGAGTACAAAGCTTTTCCTCCCAGCTTTCATATATCTTAAACCCATCCGAAATATCTATGCTATATTCCTGCATGAGCTCCTTATTACCAATTAGAATATTCTTATCCTCATATTGAGCAACAATTCCTTTCGAGGGTAGGAGAATAGAACTTTGAACCTTATTAATATCATACTCTTCTCCGGCTTTTTGAAGAGTAATAGAAATCGGGTGATAATTATCGACCTCACATGCAGCACAAATTTTCAGAATTTCAGCTTCTGAATAAGTTTTATTCAGCCTTTCTATTCCTCTAATCTTCATAATACCATAAGTCAAAGTTCCTGTTTTATCAAATATAATGTGATCCACTTTCATAAGCTTTTCAAATACATTCGGATTTCTTATATAGATATTATGCTTATTTAATATTGAAATATAGTTTTTCATTCCCGAACTGAACGCTGTTTTTGTAGCAGATGGACTAAGTGCCAGCATAATGGCTAACGAAGGTAACAAGCTTTGGGTAAAAATTAGGCTAATTGCGGCTAACCCAAGGGAAAGATATGTGATATTTTTTGTATAAAGCTCAGTTTTTTGATGAATACCAATGTCATTTACCGCAATATCTGCTTTTTCATTTGTCTCTGGAATTCTGGAAATTCTTACTTTAATAGCTCCTGATATAACAGTCATCCCTTCGAATACTTGATTACCATTTGTAATGCTGCTAATCAAAGGCTGTCCTGTATAATACAGACTGTTAACAATTGCTTTACCCTCAATAACTTCACCATCTACCAAAGCAACCTCACCTTTGCTTACTTCTATTACGTCACCTATGCTTAGCTCACTTACGGGTATTAAAACTGCTTCCTCTTCCTTAACCAAGTATACCATACCTGAGGTTTTCCCCATGTTTTGGCGAAGAAGCCTCATGCAATTCACTTCAGCCGAATATTTAATATAATCACTTAATTCCTTCAGCAAGAGGACGAGAATCCCTTTTGCGCTCTCTCTTAAAATTGTAAAAGATAATGCTATAAGGGCGAGGAGTAAGTCTGAATCAGTGGGTAAAGGCTTGGCAAATCTTCTGTATAAACGTTTTATAATGGGATACCCACCTATAATTGTTACAATTGATGCGACCTGTAATACCCTTACATTACTGCTTAGTGAAAACTTTCCAAATAAACTTACCTTTATTTTAAACAAAAGATACGTGATTCCATAGATAAGGAACCAGGCTTTTGCTTTATTTCTTTTTCTGACAGTGACAAGATATTTATCATATACGCTGAGTTCTGTCTGTTCTTTATCTTTGACCGTATTAATTGCTGTTTCAACATTATTTAATATGATATCATTCTGTGTCTTATTTTCATCATATAAAATAAGAATTGTACCTGCTTTATAATTAACACGGCAGAACTTTACTCCATACAGATTATCACAGTATATGCCTATATACTGTGACAGCTTTTTATCATATAAACGCCTGTTCTTCGCTCTTATTCTACCCGGTAAAGAATGAAGCACTATCAATTCAACCGTCTCATTTCATTATTATAATTTATCAATTATTTTTTCCACATCACTTAATTTTGAATTTAAATCTTTTACATTATCTAAAATCTGATTCTTATTATTTTTATTACCACTTTGATTAGTATCCTCAGAAAGCTTCAAATCAGTATATTTGTATGCTTTTTGTAATTGAGGTTTTGTGAAGATGATATCCTTTAAAAAATAAAATAATGATGAAACCATTATGCCTAGCATTAAGCCAAGCATTGTCCTTTTTAATACCATATTAATTACCCCATAATTTAGGAATAGGCAATATGTTAAGAATATTGGTATTTTTCATAACACTTTTTTTAATATTTTTGATAATCTGCTGATTACCTGTTCTGTCAGCTTCTGATGTAAAATAACCACCTATTGTCGTAACATATTTTGCCCATAAGTCAATATACTCCTGCTCCTTTTTACTGTCTCCTTTTATATCCTCCAAACTTAGTTGAATTGCTTTCTTAATTTCTTCTGTTGCATTTTCTAATGCTTCCTTAACCGATTTATTATCTTCCATTATTATCCATCTCCGTTTCATAAGATAATACCCTGCTTTTTATCATGATAGGCTGCCAGATAATGTTAATACCATAAATAATTAACGCGCCCAAGGGCCCGATATATCCTAAGGAAGCTGCAATGCTTCCCATAGTATTAATAGCAACCGCAATATTTTGACATCGAATAACTATTTCTCTGCAATAACGGCTGTATCCAATCACCCAAGGTATTTTGTCAATATCATTATATTTTACCTTGATATCTGACCAGCGGCATTCTATATATTCATCCTTATAAACGTATAAAACTAAAGCTTCTGAGGTTTCATCTATGAAATCTGTTTTATCCTCTGATAATACAAGCATTGCACGGTCATGGATTAATTTACGAATTTCCGTAGCATTGTTAAAATAATAAATTTCTTTTATTCCAAGCTGATTTGCTATATTACGAACAAAATGTCTGTTATGTTCCACCAATACAGCAATATTTGTGATACCATTTTCCCTCATACCAAAAACAAAATCATGTATTTGAAGATCAAAAGTTTCATGAAACTCATTCATATTTACATGCTGCTCTTTGAGCATTAGTACAGAGTCCTTGATATATACAGCTTCTGTTTTATCTAACAGATCTACAATTACCTTATCACTGACTTCAATCCTGTTATTTCTTATTTTGCAAACAGCATAATAAAATGTGGTTGTAGGAGCAACAAAGATAACAATTGGAAAAGAGAATATTAAAATAGCAATCAATCGGCTGAGTATAAAATCGAAAACAGATGCAATACCCCCGATCAGTAACGCAGTCATAAATACTCTTGCAGAAATTGTACGTTCATTACAATAAGCTGCTTTATGGCGCCGTTTTAAGGTATGATCATCTGGTAGAATCGGTATTTTATTGTTTATCTCTATCTTGTTACCGATATAATCAATGATCTCTAGAATCCTATTATTATCAATCTGATCTGACTGATAACATATAAGAATATTCTTTGTACGAATATTATAATACACAGAAATGATTCCCTGCTCTTCTTCTATTGAATGAAGGATTTTATTAACACAACCATCTTTTCTTAATAAATCTGATATCCTGATTCTTATCCTGCCGGGAATTGAAAATATAACGCTAGACTTGCCTCTCATGATGATTCCTTATGCCATGCTTGCTTCACCCTGTTGTTCCTGTCTTTTTAACTTTCTATTATAATTAGCCTCCGCAACAATGTCCTCCAATCCCTCTTTGGCATTTGATAGTCTTTCAACAGTAAAATCACCGATAGTTAATGCAGCGCCTACTGTGCCAACCGCCAACTTCCTTAGAGGCTTCTTCACCATCCTTGAGAACATACCGCCCTTCTTACCCATCATCTCTTCTACGTCTGATTTTTGCCGATCCTCCATGACAGAATTCAATTTGTTCATCATACTTTCAAAATTCTTATTCATTTTTTCTAAATTATTATTGATTAATCCCATATTCTCCTGGAGACTCGACTGACCTGTTTTAAGCGATTTTACATCTTCAGAAATATTAGTGTATTTTGATTGCATTTCCTTCATATCACTCTGTAGCTTCTTAATCTGTTGTTCAAAATCATGGTTTTCCATAGTTAACTCTCACTTTCTTTTAATTTCATACGATTCTAGGTAATTATGAAACTCTAATAGTTTTCCAGATTCAAATATATCCTCATCTACATAATTACCCAATAAATTTATTATACGTGATCTTATTATTAATAGCCTTTACACAAATTATACATTTGCTTCAACAAAACTTCAAAAATCTTATAAACTTCTGTTACTAGTATGAATTCATAATTTTTTACATAAAAAAACAGGCATAAGGCCTGAATTTAAAATTAATTATTTTCTTCATATTAAAACTGCAGTTATACGGCTATACCATCCTCCATAGCGTCCCAAAATGACCATTTTTTGATCATCTCATTTTCCATTTGAATTCTCAAATTAATCAGTAATCCCTTGATATGATTAAAAATAGTTTCTTGTAATCTTTTTACCTGAGATTTTCTACTATTACCAGCAAGAAGCCAGTCTCCTATTCCAATCTTACCAGAAGCTAATTCCACGATATTATTAGAGCTTACTTTTCCGATGAAGAGCGAGAAAGCTTCGTCTATTGCATACTCACTGGCAGATGTTATCCGATTTGTTACTTTATAGCGTCTTATGATAGGGGACAGCACTCGTTCATATTGTTCTGATAAATTAATATAACTATTAAGCTCCGGTAACTCCTCGCTTACCTCTAGCTCGTTACATATTCTGGTTTTTATTCTTAATTCAGCATCCTCAATGTCTTTATCAAATATTAAAAAATCGTCAAATACACTGACGGAATATTCCTGCACCTTTTGAGCAGAGGCATCAAATAAAAACTCCGATACAGCTTTAATTCGGGAATCAAAAACATAATCAAGTTCTTCTGTAATAATATTTTTTAAATTAGTATTTATACTCAATAATGAATTTCGCATGTATACCCTCCCTGCCTAATATTCTATTGTTAATATACCATGAATATGTTAAATCTGCTATCTGTTTATTGTGAAGGAAATGTAAAATTCAATGCATAAATGAATTTACAACAAGCCATAATATTGCATTATCTTAAAATATATAATGATTTGGGAGAAAATGATGCAAACTGCAATAAGAAAAAGCAAGCAAATTATAAGTAAGCTGCCCTATAAAAGAAGCCGCATATTTCTTAATAAAATCTACAGAAATGAAGCTATTGCGGAGCAATTAGGCAAACATATGTGTTTAGTCAACGGAGTTCAGTTTTCGAATGCTAATCCACTAACCGGGAAGATACTGGTCATCTTCGATGAAGCTATCATAAGTGAATATCAGATTTATAACAGCATCTATACTTTTTTTAAAAATCCTCCCGAGAAAAGGGAAGCCAAAGTAATCCAACTGGACAGTTTTCAGAAGCGCAGGGAAAAGAAAACTTCAACCCTCTCAAATAGTTTTAATATCAATCAATACGCTAAATATTCTACAGACAGGCCTCCATATCATATTATGAGTAAAAACGAAATTGAAGAACTCTTTAATACAGATATAGCCAAAGGTCTCTCTAAAAAGCAAGCCCATGAATTAATAAAAAAATATGGTTGTAATGTATTATCAGAGAAAAAAAGAGATTCTATATTGAAGAAAATCATTAAAAACATGTTTGACTTCTCATCAGGTCTGCTGATAGGCGTTGGCACGATTTCTTTTATATTACAACAAATTCCTGATGCACTTGCAATATTTGGCATTGTTATTCTTCAAACTATTTTAAGTACTCTTCAACAACATAAAGCCGAAAATTCTTTATCCTCCTTAAAGGGTATGCTGGAAAGCAAAGCCAGAGTCATACGGGATGGCAGGGAACACACTATCGACTCAAAATATTTGGTACCCGGAGATGTTATTCTGGTAGAGGGCGGAGATAAAATTCCCGCAGATGCAAGGGTAATTGAATGTTGTGAGCTTAGAACAACTGAAGCTTCCTTAACAGGTGAATCCACAGCCGTTGACAAAAACATAAGTTTGTGTCAAAGAGATATTGATCTTAGTAATCAGTATAATATGCTTTTTATGGGTACCGATGTTCTTTGTGGAAGAGCAAAGGCTATTGTTACTTCCACTGGTATGAATACAGAGATTGGTAAAATCGCTGTTATGCTTCAGAGTATTCAAGGAGATATGCCACCGATACAAAAAAAAGTTACCAGACTGACTAGAATTATAACTATAGCTGCCAGCAGTTTCTGTTTCACTTTTATCGGAGCCGGACTACTTGCCGGCCGGAGCCTCGGAGAAGTCTTAATCATATCAATTTGCCTATCCATCGGTGCAATCCCAGAAAGCCTTCCCGTTGTTGTAAGTGCATCTATGGCCCTTAGTGTTCAACGAATGGCAAAAAAGAATGCAATTGTCAGAAATCTGTCCGCCGTTGAAACATTAGGCTCAACTGATGTTATTTGTTGTGACAAAACCGGTACTTTGACAATGAACGAAATGACTGTAAAACGAATTTACGTCGACAGATCATTTTACAATGTCAGCGGTTTTGGCTATAGTCCAGATGGCGAAATAATTCCTGAAAACAAAAGCAAATCAGCTGATGCTTCACTGGATCATTTGCTTAAAGCAAGCATACTCTGTAATAATGCAGGCTTGTCCAAGATAGAAGGAAAATGGACCGTTCAAGGAGACCCTACAGAAGGCGCATTGCTTACAGCTGCTTATAAAAAGGGTTTACCTGTCGATGAAATCAAAAAGGGACTTCAAAGAATTAAGGAAATTCCCTTTGACAGTTGTAAGCAATGCATGATAACCTTTAACGAAGGGGAAGAGGGGCTTGTAGCATATTGTAAAGGTGCCTACAGTAAGGTTTCAGAAAAATGCAATTATATTTATTTGAATGGAAAGGAAAAATTATTTACAAAGGCAGAGAAAGAGAATATCCAGGAAATTTGTGATCAAATGGGAAATGATGCACTAAGAGTATTAGCATTTGCGTATAAATCAGTAAGTAACGACCTTAACAGCTCCGACTCCAATTTTGTGTTTTTAGGTATTGTCGGAATGGCTGATCCTGCAAGACCAGAGGTTAAGGCTTCCATCGACCAATGTCACCATGCCGGAATTAAAGTTGTTATGATAACCGGTGATAACAAAAATACAGCTACGGAAATTGCAAGACAGGTTGGTTTATTAACTGATGGCATCGTTGTAACCGGTTCAGAGCTTGATAACATGTCGGAGGACGAGCTTCAAGCACATATTGAAAAAGTTCAGGTTTTTGCCAGAACCCGCCCCGAACACAAATATCGAATTGTAAAAGCTTTAAAGAAGGCCGGTCATATTGTTGCCATGATTGGCGATGGCGTAAATGATGCACCAGCTATGAAGGAAGCCGATATAGGTGTTGCCATGGGTAAAGGCGGAAGCGATGTTGCAAAAGACGTTGCTGAAATTACACTTGTGGATGATAATTTTTCGACAATAGTTGCTGCAATTCAGGAAGGAAGATCGGTAACAAACAGTATACAAAATGCAGTACGATATCTTTTATCCGGTGCTTTTGGAGAAATTGCCGCTATTGGCCTATGTACTCTCGGCTTTGGAGTTTTACCTCTTCTATCCATACAAATTTTATGGATAAATGTAATTGCAGAAACAATCATCGGCTCAGCTCTGACCTCAGAGCCTCCGTGCTGTGATGTTATGGACAAAGCACCAAATGCAAAGGATTCAGCTCTTATAGAACTCCCTCTTATGAAGCAAATTCTTAAGGGTGGACTTCTTATTGGCTTATCTACACTTGGAATATTTAGCGGAGCAATGTTGCTTGGTCTGGGATTGGCAAAAGCTCGGACACTTGCCTTCAGTACCCTCATCATTTCACAGCTTAATTATGCATATCAGTGCAGGAGCAATCCAGATCAGAAACCAGGTAAATATATGCAAGTAGCAATGTTTTCATCTTCTGCGCTATTATTTGGTATTATATACCTTCCGACTCTTGGATCATTTTTCGGCACAGTTCCTCTAAATACCGCAAATGCTGGAGCTGCATATCTAACCAGTAATATATGCCGACTTGGAACTGTGCATAACCCCAGGATACTTGCAGAAACCAATGTATAAAAGGCTATCTATTTTATATGTTAAAACAAACTATGTATGTACGATTATGGCATTAAAATAGAGAACAACATTACTAATTTCCTCTCAATTTTTGGTAAAGCAGGCGGGTAAATTCCACCCGCCCTTTATCAAACCATATATGAGGACAATTAACATCTAAATTTCACCATTCAATACATAATCAATTTCTTTGAAACATTTGTTAGATACATAAAATGATTTACATTCTCTGCAACAGGGCTAAAACCTCTACGTGCCTTGAGTAGACAATAATGATGCTTGATAAGCCTAATACCCCTTGGTATCAGGATGTATGTCCGACATAATCGCAGCTACTTTGTCATTTTAATAGAATCTTTAATTCTTGTATTCTCTTAGTGCTCCTCGAAATAGTAAAGCAGTCATAGCTCTTGGCTTCACTTCCTGTAAATGTAAACCTATTGTCTAAATGTATTAATTGATCATCGCTAAACATCGGATAGCTCTCTGTATAAAATTTTAGATATAATTCATGTACAGTTCTTGGTTTTCTTTTCGCCCGTAAAAAATGATAACAATAATCTAAAGTATCCTTGTCAAGTCTCAGAACAGTAGGCTTGACAAGCCAGTCTACTGCAGCTTCCTCTTTTCTAATTGCAAATAGCGCATCCAGCAGACTGTTCTGGATATCCGGATGATTCTCAGCTTTTTGGCGTCTTTCCATAGACCATAAGATCTAACGCTTTTATCCGCACTCTAAACTGATAGATATCGATGTGAATATATCATGTTTTATAAACAAAGTATTATATTTAAAACATTACCTTGACTGTCATGGTAGTGTGTTATATAATACAACTATGGAGGTGATGATATGAGCGATAATAAAATTTCATCCGACCTGCTGCGCGGCCATACCGATACGATGATATTACGGCTCTTATCCGAAGCTGACCGCTACGGTTACGAGCTTGTCAAGCTGATTGCCGAGCGCTCGGGCGGCGAGTATGAATTAAAGGAAGCTACGATGTACTCCAGCGTCCGACGGCTTGAGGCGGATGGTGATATCGAATGGTATTGGGGCGATGAATCACAGGGCGGACGGCGTAAGTATTTCAGAATTACCGAAAAGGGTAAGGCTACTTACGCAAGCAACAAAAGCAATTGGGAGTACGCAAAGCGCGTGCTTGATAACTTATTGTAAAGGAGTTTTGACATTATGAATGAGAAATTAACTAACTATATAAATGGCGTTTTTGCGCCATACGATGGGATAAAAAGCGTCGCCGAACTAAAGGCTGACTTGCTCACCGATTTGCAGGAGCGGTTCCGTGAACTCAAAGCCGAGGGCAAGGATGATGAAACAGCTTTTGAGATGACCATTGAAAGCATCGGTGACATCGAGCAAACGGTGCAGGAGGTTGCCAATCTCTCCCGCTCTCTGGAACGGCAGGTGCAGATAAACCTCACTGCGATCGATCTGCAAGAGAGTGACTTCGCGGGCGTTATTTTGCACAAAGGAAAATTCAAGGCTAGTCCATTGCGCGGAGCCGACTTTGCTGGCGCCGACTTGACCGGTACCTCGTTCGAGGTAAGCGATGCTCGTGAAGCCAACTTTGACGGCGCAAATCTGACAGACTGCAACTTTTCCGTTACTGACCTTGCGGATGCAAGCTTCCGCAAATCCATCCTTGTACGCACCACCCTGAGCACGTCGGGGGTAGGTGCGAAGTTCATAGATGTAAACCTGATCGATGTTAAGCTGACCAAGACCGATCTTAGAAAGACCATCTTTGAGAACTGTATCTTTAACGGCGTTGATTTTAATTATTGCGATCTGCGAGGGATTTGTTTCGACGGGCAGACCTTCATCGATGTCAAGTTTGACAAGTCTGCACTGAACAACGTTTCGTTTAGGGGATCGACACTCAAGAACGTGTCCTTCACTCTGCCTTTTTCCGTGACAAACAAATCTTACCTTGCCATGAAAACCATCTGCTTTGACGGCGCGACGATGGATAAGCTGACCTATGCTGCGCTTAAAGGCTTACGGGTCATCGATTTATCAAAGGTTACAGTTATATAAATTTAGGAGGAATGAGTATGCAAAACATAGCAATCCAAGTGAAAGGACTGAAAAAGTCCTACAAGCAGCTTGAAGTTTTGAAAGGCGTTGATTTTGAGGTGGAAAAAGGCAGTATTTTCGCTCTGCTCGGCTCCAACGGTGCGGGCAAGACAACGATTATCAAAATCCTCACCACGCTGCTGAAACAAGACAACGGAACTGCTGTTGTAAACGAATTCGATGTTGCGTCAAAACCTGACAATGTAAGGCAGTCGATCAGTCTGACCGGACAGTTTGCCGCCGTGGACGAGATTTTGACCGGGCGGGAAAATCTCATTATGATTGCCAAGCTGCGGCATCTCACAAATCCGCGTCAGATAGCTGACGATCTGTTGAAGCGCTTTGGCCTGACCGAAGCCGCGAACCGCAGGGTATCTACTTATTCGGGAGGTATGCGCCGGAAGCTGGATATCGCAATGAGCCTTATCGGAAAACCGCAGCTCATTTTCCTCGACGAGCCGACCACCGGGCTTGACCCAGAGGCACGTATTGAGGTTTGGAAAATGGTCAAAGAGCTTGCTGCGAATGGCACAACGGTATTTCTGACCACGCAGTATCTAGAGGAAGCGGAGCAGCTTGCAAATCAAATTGCTATCCTGCATGAGGGCAGGATTATCGCGGACGGCACTCTCGCAGAACTGAAAAAGCTGTTCCCGCCCGCAAAGGTTGAGTACATTGAAAAACAACCGAGCTTGGAGGAGATATTCCTTGCAATTATCGGTAAGAAGGAGGAAAAATAGATGGAAACAGTAAAGAAGCACTTTTTCAGCGATATGGGCGTTATGCTCGGACGTTCCATGCGCCATATTTTCCGCAGCATGGACACCATCATCACAGTTACCATCATGCCGATTGCATTTATGCTGCTATTCGTCTATGTGTTCGGCGGTGCAATCCAGACCGGCACGGATAACTATGTAAATTACCTGTTACCCGGTATCCTGTTGATTGCAATTGCAAGCGGTATAGCCTATACAGCTTACCGCCTGTTTATGGATATGCAGCGGGGCATCTTCGAACGGTTCCACTCCATGCCGATTTCGCGTTCGTCTGCACTGTGGGGGCATGTGCTAACCTCACTGGTGTCCAATGCTATTTCGGTTGTCGTTATCATTCTCGTAGCACTCATTATGGGCTTTCGCTCGTCGGCGGGGATACTGTCATGGCTTGCGGTAGCAGGCATACTCGCACTGTTTACACTGGCTCTGACCTGGATCGCGGCGATAGCCGGGATATCTGCAAAATCGGTAGACGGTGCAGGCGCCTTTTCCTATCCGATTCTCTTCCTGCCATTTATCAGCTCGGCGTTTGTACCTACAGAAACAATGCCGTCGGGCGTTCGCGTCTTTGCTGAAAACCAGCCAGTGACCTCGATTGTGGAATCCATCCGCGCACTGTTAGCGTGTCAGCCGGTGGGCAATGATATATGGGTCGCCCTTGCCTGGTGCGTCGGGATTATGATTGTGGCATATATCTTTGCGATGAGGGTGTATAAAAAGCGAGTGTAAGATTCAACATTTTTGTATCGAACTTTTGGGTACAGATGCAAATCCCAAAGGCATTTATAAAAAGCCATAAAAACGGACTGCAAAATGCACTTTTTCATTACAAAAAGGAGATTTCATTTTGAAAGCAAAATCAAAACTTATTCTAATAAAGCTTCTACACACAGTAATATGGCTATTTTACGTTCTTATCATACTATATACTTTCTATGCGGCAATCATCGATAGGATTTTATTTTCTACTTGCCGTTTGCTTGGTTCTATTTGAGGGCGTAGTCTTACTTATCAATGGCTGGCGCTGTCCTCTCACCCGGATTGGAGAACATTATAGTAGTGACGTTTCAGTTGGCTTTGATATTTTTCTCCCTAAATGGTTAGCAAAACATAATAAGACAATCTTTACGATAATATTCTCAGCAAGCATAATCCTTGCTATATATAGAATTCTTACTTGATATTCCCGCATTGCTCCAACTATGCCCGGATTTAATATAATATTCCATACCTACCAAAAGAAATCACAAACTTCATGTAATATTTTCACAGCTTTTACTTAGCCATTACTTTTCCTTCTTAAGAAAATGATATAATAAGCAAATAGTCTATATCTTAACAGAATGGGGAATTTAATGATTAAAAATATTACAAAAAAATTCAAAAAGAAAGTTTATCATTTATTAACTAGTGGTAATGCTGATATTGCATTCTACACTGAAGCCTATGTTACAAGTAATAAAGAGTGGGTTATGAAAAAGCCAATCACATTTGCAATGAATCTAATTAAAATTAATCTGAATTGCCTCATTCTTCATCAAAATTACTCTATTAAGGAATTGGTTCCGGGAAGAAAATGTATCGCAAGAATTCATAGACGTCCAAAAGTGTACCAGTTCATTGTCGATATCCTGCGCTATCCATATATTATTACGGATGTATTCAATTCTTTATTTGAGCTAACTCAAGATATCGATTCAATATACCAAAAAATAGAAGAAAATTATAATTTGCCAGGTTTTTATAAACTGCGTAAGAAAAAAACAAGTAATTATAAATCGATTATTAATATTTATGAAGAAATTTCAAATGAATTATCTGTAAAAATATCAAAAGATATTGAAATAAGTATGTTAAAAGAACACCTTGTTTTAAACCCTTATATGAAAAGAGTATTGGAAATAGCCGCATATAATAATGCCAATATTATTGGTATCCTTGAAACCTGCTATTCAAGAGAAGATATCGAAGATATTTTGAGTGAGTTTTCAATAAAATTATCTGATATATATGTTTCCAGTGAAAAAAAACTTCCGTTCCATAAAATGAGAAATGAATTTATTAAAAATACCCAGAAGATTAATGATAAAACTGACGAAAAATTTATTATTATTAGTGCAAATTATAACAAAGCATTTAAATATTCGAGAAGATATCATTTTAATAAAAAATATTACCGCTCCTCAAAAGAAATTATGAGTATCATTCCTATACCAGATATGACAAAAGAATTCAAGGAAGTCTATCAGACGATTACAGGAATTGAACTATTCGGCGGACAATACAACCATAAGAATATTTATGAAATAACTTATCTTTATTTAGCACCTGCTGTGTATGCTTTGCTAGAGCAAACTTATCAGAAGGCTGTAAGTAGTGGAGCTAGAGTGCTTGCTTTATGCGATCCCGACTGTATATTTGCAATACTTTATGCAAAATATTTTGGTAAATTAGATACATGTATATGGTCAGGATTTGCCAGTTCTATACCTGCCACCAAAGAAGATTTGAATAACCTAATTGAGGACTGCTATTTCATCGAATCGTATCCCGCAGATCGAATTGCATATTCTTTAGGTTTCTCGTTTCAGAAACAGCTATTAATAAACTGTAAAGAGGAGTTTATTGAAGAAGCACTGAATAAATCAAGACACAAAGATAAAGAGGTTATCATCAGTTATCTGAAAGACCATCTAAGATATGATAAAAAATTCATAGTAGTAGACCCTATGCCGGGATTATCTTCTCTCGATAATTTTAGTAAATATGTCCGTGAAATAAATCCGCAAATAGAGATTGAACAGCTTTCTATGAGCCGATTTCTAAATAAGGATGCAATGGAACTTCATATACTTCATCGGATACTTCAAATGGACACACCTTATATCATAGGAATTTACGGTAATCAAACAGATGATATAAATGATGGTATCACGCAATTAAAAGAAATTACATTCGCACAGCCAAACTTTATTGATGAGACAAAAAAGAGAATAATAAATCAAGCATTAGATGACTACTGCAATGCTTTTAAATCCTATCAAAGTAAGAATAAATATCTTAGGATGTATCCTACAGATATAAATGCGATATTGAACCACTCGAAAGAAGGGTTGGTACTATTAGAAGAAGTGTTAGGAGGATATATCGAATGATTTTATATCATGCATCAACCTCATATCACGTTTTATGCTGCATCGTACATAAATTAGCATATCACAAGGACGAGAAAACTACATTTATGATTGTCGAGCATATGTTACCAAAAAATGAATTAGAAGCTTTTATCAATAAATTAGATTCCTTTTCCTGGTTTGATGAAATCATATCTGTACCAGAAGGTTCATTTCGATTGAGTCATGGAAAGACTTTGAATTTACAAAGTAGTGAGAACGATATATTGGAAGTTATCAATAATATTTGCAGTGAAGTAGATAAATGGTATCCCTCAGGCTTCCACCAATTTAAGGAAATCTATGTAGCATCAGATCAATGGTCCATTGGCGTTTATTTGTTGTACCATAAGATTCCGCATCATTATTTTGAAGATGCCAGTGGAATGTTAGGGGATATGGAAAGATACCTTACCATAATAAGAGAAATTAATCTTACTAACTATGTGATCAGTAATTATCTAAAAGGTGCAGGAAGAAATGAGATAGTTATTGAAAAATTATGTGATATGAAGAATCAGCCAGCAGGATTTTCTGATGATAAAGCTGTTGATTTTTCAATTTACAATACCGTTAGTAAATTGTCTCCTGAGTTAACAGAAAATCTTCTTCTACTATATGGAGCAAAACGGTACGAGATTTATACTAACGAAAAAGTCGTAGTTTACATGACACAATTCTTAAGAACACTTGCACTAAAAAACCTTGAGGTTCAAGAACGTATAACAACTCTTCTGCTCGACTATTTTGCAAAAGACTGTACTGTAATTATAAAGCCGCATCCAAAAGACAGATGGATTGATTATCGAAAGCTGCTACCTGGAGTGGTTATTCTTGATAATTCTCTTCCATCGGAATTATTACCCTTTATTTTAGCGGGGGATATTGATTTAGTTCTAACTGCCAGCTCCACATCAATTGGAGGAATGACACATATTTCAAAAAGCACCATGAGCTTTGGTACTGATATCGAGATTCACTATGAAAGACTACATAAAATATATATTACAGCTAAAGTTATCAATGAAATTTTTCATGGACAAGAAATTATAACTCATAATATTAAGCGGAGCCACCTGGAAAATTTCTTATCACTATATCCAACAGACTTTTCTATGAAAGATTTGGGTAATAATATCATCTATATTGACGGAGGACAGCATATCATTGGGGAAACAAGTAACAATCATTATGTCATGAAGCCAAGTGATGATATTCTTATATTTTTAAATTTCAATGAAATATATGCATTTTTAACTTATCCTTATTTAGATCACAATTATTTTATTGTACTTGAAGATAAACTTGATAATAAAAATAACATTTGGGTATATTGTGAAAACGAAGAAGAAAGGAGAAGAATATTGTCTATCAATGAAAGAAAAATATTAAAATATTCTGGATCAGAACTAGAAATCAGCAGTGAAGAAGCTACTGCTATTATGATTTTAAATGGAAAAATGAAAGCCCTGCAATATGTATTGAAACAGAAAGAAAATGAAGAACAAAACCAAGTGTTCTGTCAAATGAAAGAACTACTGAAGCAATACCAGGAAGAAGAAACAACAAAATATATTTTACTAGAGGAAGAAGGAATTATATATGAATAATGTAGTAGCATTCGTACCTATTAAAATGAATAATGAAAGAATGCAAGGTAAAAATACCAAATCCTTTACCAATGGAAAATCACTCATTCATTACATATTAGACTCACTGAAAAAGGTAAATGGAATTGATGAAATCTATGTTTATTGCAGTAATCCATTAATTAAGGAATATCTGCCAAGTGGAGTGAACTATTTAACAAGAAGTGAAGCATTGGATAGTAAAGATACACTTATATTGGAAGTACTAAAAGCTTTCGCAATGGATGTGAAGTCGAATTACTATGTATTAGCTCATGCTACTGCACCTTTCTTAAGTGAAAATACAATTCAAGATGCATTAGATATGGTATTAAGCGGTAAATATGATTCTGCATTGAGTGTAGTTGAATTAAAAGAGTTTTTTTGGCAGAATGATAAGCCAATGAATTTTGACGTCTACAAAGTGCAGAAAACGCAGGACTTAGTACCAATTTATGCAGAAACCACCGGATTATATATATATTCATCTGATTTGATCCTGAAGGAAAACAGAAGAACCGGTAGTAACCCTTATCTTGCAAAAGTTGACAAAATAGAAGCAACCGATATTAATGAACCGATTGATTTCGAAATCGCTAACGCAATTTTTAATTTTCAAAATAATTTAATCAAAGTAACTCCTTAATCTTGAGGAGAAAGAGTGAAAGAAAAAGCACTTTCACTCGGAAAGAACCCGTAAACGGCTTCTTTCATCAGATTTTGTGCCGCCGCGTGCGGCGGAATGAGGTTATATATGAGAAGTATAAAATTATTAGATTGTACACTACGTGATGGTGGTTATATTAATAACTGGAGATTTGGCGAGCAAACAATACGCCATATATTAAAACGCTTATCTATATCTAATATCGATATTATCGAATGTGGCTTTTTAACTGATATAGAGTACGATGTTGATTGCTCCCTTATTTCAGATACTCAGGATATCAATCCATTTCTAGAGAAAAAGAACGAAAACTCACTCTATGTTGCAATGATTGCAATTGGTGAAAAGGAAATACACCCAGATAAATTATCACCTGCGAAAGACTCCAAGATAAAAGGAATTAGGCTTACTTTTCATGCAGACGAAAAGAAAAAGGCTTTTGAATACGCCAAGATACTAATGAAGAAAGGCTATATCGTGTTTATGCAGCCGGTAGGTTCTGCTAATTATTCCGATGATAATCTATTGTCCTTGGTGAAAGAGATAAATACGCTAAAGCCTTATGCATTTTATATTGTCGATACTTTAGGAACAATGTTTCAAGATCATATTGTTCATACGATTTCTCTTATCAATAAAAACCTAGATCCTAATATTGCCTTAGGCTACCACTCCCATAATAATCTCCAGCTGGCTTTTTCTAATGCTCAGGAAATGATTCGTTGTCCAATTAATCGTGATATTATTATTGATTGCTCTGTGTACGGGATGGGAAGAGGCGCAGGTAATCTTTGCACAGAATTAATTACAAATTATATCAATAATACTTTTGGGAATAAATATAACGTATTTCCCCTTCTTGAAATCGTTGATGAGTTTTTGATTCCCATCTATAGCAATACATCATGGGGCTATTCAGTTGGTTATTATTTAGCATCAACTATGCACTGTCATCCTAACTATGCTACTCATCTGCTGGCAAAGCAGTCGGTTCCAGTAAGAACCATCGGAACTATGCTCGATCAGATTCCGGAAGAAAAAAGGAATATCTTCGACAAAGAATACATCGAGAATATTTACTTAAATTATCAGAAGCATGATGTGGATGATAAAGAAGAAATAGAAAAACTTCGAAATGAATTAAGCAACAAAGAGATTTTAATTATAGCGCCGGGACGTAACATCATTACTTATAAGAAAAAAATTCAAGAATTTATTGATAAGAATAAACCTTATATCATTACTACTAACTTTTTGCCTGATTATCCAGTGGATTTGGCATTTATAGGTAATGACCGAAGATATCATTTATTGAAGGATAAATTAAAAAATAAAAATGTTATTTTTACTTCTAATATTACTAATAAACCAGATAACGCCAGGGTGGTAAATTACTCTGATCTAATTAATTCCTCAGTTAATGTATCTGATAACACCGGATTGATGTTACTGAAGCTATTAGTTAAAGCATCAGTAAAAAAAGTAACGCTAGCTGGATTTGATGGCTTTAGGAAAAACTCAGTCTGGAATTATTATGAT
>Ga0207834_1000056_pt1 | contig 34325 bp, 24 predicted proteins | sample LuqExpMetagenom5_FD_187763 | JGI IMG/M metagenome (GOLD analysis project Ga0207834, IMG submission 187763) | Tropical forest soil microbial communities from Luquillo Experimental Forest, Puerto Rico - Sample 5 (SPAdes) | ecosystem: Environmental > Terrestrial > Soil > Tropical forest ...
CAAGTCGCTTGGCCCATTTGTTCTTTTGCGTAGCCTGCTGCTCAGCGGCTTCGGTCTTGGCCGTGTTCAACTCCAGCAGATGATTGCGCACCCACTCGGTCTGTGTGGCCTCGGCAGGCAGCCGTGTGAGCGCGCGGCTCCAGGCTTCGTGCGCGCCGGTCAAATCGCCCTTTTGCTCGCAATACTGCGCGTGCTGCGCCAGCGCCTCCAGTTCGGAGGCATACACCAGCGCGTGGCACGCTCCACAGGCCAGATCGCCAAAATTGAGTTCCGCCTGACAGCTAGGACACTGCCGTGGAGGTGATGTTTCCCCAATGCTCAAATCTTCCCCGTTTCCATTCTGGTCGTGTGAACAGGCCCTAGACCGTGATGCTATAGGGGCCATCCACATCCGATGGCTTGGCCGCCGTCATCCGAAAAGCAATGCTCAGGCCCAGAAACAGAATAAATAGTCCGATCACGCCCGAGCCTGGATTGGCCAGCTCCAGAAAAGGCGAGGCAAGTCCGATGACGAGCAACGCGCCCAGCGCGCCTGCTAGACTCTGATCGTTCTTCTTGGCATCCGCACCGTTGGCTGCTGTGTCCTCGCTCTTGGTATTGCCTGGCGCGGTTTGTGTGCGGATTTGCTGGTTCTTCTCCGAGACCTGCTTGACTTGAGTTGCAATTGCGACCGGCACCGACGACACCGAGATGGCCGCATAGTCAGCAGCACGGCGGCTATCTGATAGCGCCGTCCGCCCACGCCGTTCGAGGCCTTCATCATGGCCTTGGCCACCAGCCATCCCACGGCCAGTGCCAGATAGCCAATCGTCCAACCGGTGGTGATGGCGAAGGTGGAGTAAACGATCAAGCCCAGCAACGATGCGCCCGCGCCCAGGGCCAGTGCTCGCAGATACGCGGCATGGCTATCGGTCGGCTGGCCCTCGCGTGCCTCGCCCGCGCACTTGCCGCAAGCCATCTGGTTGTTCACGCGAAAGTATTCGTTCGCAATCGCCGCGCCACAGATGCGGCATCGTTCTTCGCTGCTAGCTCCTGCGTATTCCGCGGTGGCAAATTGCGGCACTGGCTGCGAAGGCGTGCCTCCGGTAATTCCTGTGATGGGATCCTGTTCGTTCAGCATGGTGCAGGCAGCTTACCATATCGCTGATTTGAAAGGGGAGGGAAGCGGCGTAATTTGTTGCGGATGCAATCTGGTTCTTCAAGCAGATCCGCGTGCAGGCCCAGGGCTTTTCCGCGTTGCGAGCCAGAGGCGCGGAGCATGCTCTAAGATGTCCTGAATGCCATTTTCTTGAGCGTCCGCTGTTCCTCCCTGCGGTCGCATTTTGCCGAGAGGAGTTTTGCCTGTTCGCCGGGCTGTCGAATCCCATGAAAATCTTCCGTACGTTCTCCCTTGCTCTGGTGCTCTCTCTGTTGTGTGCGTTCGCGATTTCTGCGCAGGTTGCCCGCACGGGTCTGCGCGCTGAAAACGGCCAGTTCACCCTTGAGGGCAAGCCCTTCCGCATCATCAGTGGGGAAATGCACTATCCGCGCATTCCCCGCGCCTACTGGCATGACCGTTTGAAGATGGCGCGCGCCATGGGGCTGAATGCTGTCACGGCCTACGTTTTCTGGAACGAGCACGAGCAGACACCCGGCGTTTTCGACTTCAGCGGGCAGCGCGATATCGCCGAGTTCGTCCGCGCAGCGCAGCAGGAAGGGCTTTACGTCATCCTCCGTCCCGGGCCGTTCGTCTGCGCCGAGTGGGAGTTTGGTGGCTATCCAGCGTGGCTGCTCAAGGACCCTTCCACCGTTGTCCGTTCTCAGGATCCCAAGTTCATGGAGCCTGCACGCCGCTGGATCAAGCGGCTGGGGCAGGAATTGGCTCCGCTGCAATACCTGAATGGCGGCCCCATTCTTGCCGTGCAGGTAGAGAATGAGTACGGTTCCTTTGGCGACGATCACGTCTACATGGAACAGGTCCGCCAGTCGCTTGTGGATGCGGGCTTTGGCAAGAGCCTGCTGTATACCGCGGACGGCGCGGACATGCTGGCCAAAGGCACTTTGCCCGATCTGCCTGCCGTGATCAACTTCGGTCCCGGCGACGCCAAGGCCGACTTCCCCAAGCTGCAGAAGTTCCGCTCGCAAGGGCCCTACATGAATGGCGAATACTGGGCCGGGTGGTTCGATCACTGGGGCGACACGCATCACACCACGAGCGCGCAGAAGCAGGCCGACGAACTGGCCTGGATTCTCTCCCAGGGCTTTTCCATTTCCATTTACATGTTCCACGGCGGCACCAGCTTTGGCTGGATGAATGGAGCCAACTGGGACAAGGGGCAATACCAGCCGGATGTGACCAGCTACGACTACGACGCTCCGCTGGACGAGAGCGGACGCCCCACGCTCAAGTACAAACTCTTCCGCGAGGTCATCGCCAAGGCCAGTGGTGTTGAGCCGCCCGCCGTGCCCGCGTCTGCCGCCACCACGGCCCTTGCACCCACGGCACTCCGGCAGTCGGCATCGCTCTGGCAGAACCTGCCTCAGCCCGTTGCCAGCCAACAGGTGAAGACGATGGAGGATCTCGATCAGGCCTATGGCTACATCCTCTATCGCACCACGGTTGCCGAGGCGGCCAAGGGCGATCTGCTGCTCGACGAGTTGCACGACTACGCGGCCATCTACGCCAACGGTCAGCTCATCGGCACCCTTGATCGTCGCTTTGGGCAGAATCCGCTTGCTGTCGATCTGGCTGCGGGCACCACGCTCGATATCCTCGTTGAGAACACCGGCCGCATCAACTTCTCCATTCAACTGCGCGGCGAACGGAAGGGCATTACCAAGCAGGTGACGCTCGGCGGCAAGCCGCTTCTGGGGTGGCAGATTTTTTCGTTGCCCATGAGCGCGCCGGAGAAGTTGTCCTTCACCACTGCGGCCTGCAGCGGCCCGTGTTTCTATCGCGGCACGCTGGAGGTTACGGAACTGGCAGACACCTTCCTGGATACCAGCGCCTTTACGAAAGGCATGGCCTGGGTCAACGGTCACGCCCTCGGTCGTATCTGGTCTATCGGTCCGCAAAAGGCTCTCTATCTTCCGGGACCATGGCTGCACAAAGGCGCGAACGATGTGATGGTCTTCGACCTCGAAGGGGCTTCAGGCCGCGCTCTCGCGGGCCGCTCCGCGCCCATGCTCGACGGTAAGGTGGCCGTGCGGAAATAACCTTGCGGCGAAGGCCTTGAAGGCCACAGCCAAGCACAAGGAACGGCGCGCTGCGCAGACCTGCGAAAGGGCGTGGCAAAGGGGCGCGCCGTACAATGCAGAAGTCACGTGCCGGACGTCTTCGCGTGCATGCAAACGCATGATCCAATCCCTTCAGCCCTCAGCGATGGGCTTGCTGCGGGCAACTGCTTTCCTGGAGAAAAACCATGGACGTTTTCCGTTGCCTTGTTTCTCGACTTGCTCTTGGTTGCACAGTTCTTTGCCTGAGCGCTTCAGCAGGAGCGCAAACCGCATCCAACGGCCCGTTGCGGACCCTCATGCCGCTGCCTGCCAAAGTGGTGACGCAGCCGGGTGCGCTGTCCTTGAGCCCCGCCTTCAGCTATACGCTGGGCGCAAACAACGGTGCGCGCCTCAATCAGGCGGCTCAGCGCCTCATCGGCCGTATGGAGCTTCGCACTGGTATCCAGTTGGCTAAGGCGCCTGTTTCCGGTGCGGCTACGCTCACCATCTCCGTGCCGGTTGCCAGCACACCTGAGACCGTGCCGCAGCCCAATATGGAAGAGAGCTACACTCTTGACGTGGACGCCACGCATGCCACGCTCTCCGCCAAGACCGACATCGGCGCTCTGCGCGGCATGGAGACATTGCTTCAGCTTGTCGCCGTCTCCGGCTCCGGCTACGCGATTCCCGCTACGCACATCGAAGACGCGCCGCGCTTTCCTTGGCGCGGTTTGATGATCGACTCCGGCCGTCACTTTATGCCGGTGCCGGTTATCCTGCGCACGCTCGACGCCATGGCTTCGGTCAAGCTCAACGTTCTTCACTGGCACCTGAGCGAGGATCAGGGTTTCCGCATCGAGAGCAAGGTCTATCCCAAGCTTCACCAGATGGGCTCGAATGGGGAGTTCTACACGCAAGATCAGGTGCGCGAGGTGATCGCCTACGCGTCGGCGCGTGGTATCCGCGTGGTGCCGGAGTTCGACGTGCCGGGACACACGCAGAGCTGGCTTGTGGGGTATCCGGAACTGGGCAGCGCACAAGGTCCGTATGCGCTCGATCCTAACTTCGGCATCAGTGACGATGCGCTCGACCCGTCGCGCGAATCCACCTACGAGTTTCTCGACAAGTTTTTTGCGGAGATGGGTGCATTATTCCCCGATCCTTATCTGCATGCGGGTGGCGACGAGAGCAACGGCAAGGAGTGGCGCGCGAATCCTGATATTCGGTTCTTCATGACCGAGCATGGCTTCAAAACCACCGAAGAGCTGCAAACCTACTTCAGTCAGCGCGTGGTGAAGATTCTTGCCGCGCATCACAAGCAGATGGTGGGCTGGGATGAAATTCTGAGCCCGGGACTGCCGCCTGAGGCGGTTATCCAGAACTGGCATGGTATTCAGTTCCTGATTGACGCAGCCAAACAGGGCCATCGCGTCTTCCTTTCCCAGCCGTTCTATCTTGATCACATGCGCTCGGCGGGGGAGATCTTCCTGGCCGATCCGATTCCGCCGGACTCGGGCCTTGCGGCAGAGCAGCAGAAGCTGGTGCTAGGCGGCGAAGCCTGTATGTGGGCCGAGCACGTGAATGCCGCCACCATCGATTCCCGCATCTGGCCCCGCGCCGCAGTGGTCGCCGAGCGGCTATGGTCTCCTGCTGAGGATCGCGATGTGGCTGATATGTATCGCCGCCTGCAGAGCGAAACGTTGCGTCTTGAATACGAAGGACTGATGCATCTCTCCGGTCCTGTGCGCATGCAACGGCTGCTTACTGGTTCCAGCAAGATTCATGCGCTGGAGGTTTTTATCTCTACACTGCAGCCCGTAGATTTCGGCGTTCGCTCGCACCAGCAACACACCAACACGCGGACGGTTCTCAATCGCCTGGTGGATGCAACCCGGCCCGATCCCGCGTTGCGTCATGAGCTGCCTGCGCTGGTGGATGCCGCGCTGGCTGGGGACGGGACGGCGCGCGAGCAATTGCGCTCTCTCTTTCAGTCCTGGCTGGATGCCGCACCCGAGGTAGAAACGCTGGAAGCGGGTTCGCCTGTACTGGCCGAGGCGCATGCCCACATTGCGGCCTGGCCCAAACTGGCAACCATGGGCCTTGAGTCTCTCAAGGCGCTTGGCGGCAAGACAACTCCTGCAGCGGGTTGGCTGGATGCGCAGAAGGCCACGTTGCACGATGCAGTTGCTCCGCAGGAACTGGTGGACTTCGTCATCCTAGCGCCGCTGCAGAAGCTGGCGGAAGCTGCTGCCTCTGGGAAGTAAGCATACTGCGCAATAAATAACGAGGGACTTTCCTGATGGAAAGTCCCTCGTCGTTTGTGGCTTCGTTTGTTGTAGCTTGTTGCGCGTTACTTCTTGTCCAGGCGGAAGGCTGCAGACTGAAAGTCGCCGCGAAAATCCGGTCCAAGATCGAGTCCGTGGTTCATCCACCAAGCTCCGCTGGCCACGGCTGGTGTGGCTTTGGCGGCCTTGCCTTCAATTGCCGTCAATGCATAATCTGCCGTGGGATCGAGGCCTTTGAGCTTCAATACCGGATACGGATGCCCTTCGGTGGTTGAGTGGATAAAGGCAAACACGACAGCTTGGCTCTTGTCGTCTTTCACATCCTCTGTGGCGGAGAAGGCGCTGCCGCCGGTGGGTGCAATCAGCCGGTAGAGCCCGCCTTGCGCGATGGTGGGCCGCACCTGCTTGTAGGCTGCTATCAGCCGCGTGGCGGTAGCCATGTCCTCTGGCCCCCACTTGTTGATGTTGGTGCCAATGCCCAGCGCTCCCTCCATGGAGCTGAGCATGCGATAAGCCAGTGAGGTGGTCCGCTTGTTTTCCCAATGGGGCGAGTCGGTCACCCAGGCCACCATCACCTGCGGCGCATAAGCAAAGCTGAAGCCGTACTGTTGAATCAGCCGGTCGTAGGGATCGGTGTTATCGCTGATCCATGCCTCATCCGTGAGGCGCAGAATGCCAAGATCCACGCGTCCGCCGCCGCCGGAGCAGGATTCGATCTCCACCTGCGGATGCTTCTGCCGGAGTTCGGCAAGAATCGCGTAGAGGTTGCGTACGTAGTCCACGTACACACGTTTCTGTTCGGCGGCCGGCAACTGATCCCATCCGGGCTCGCTCCAGTTGCGGTTGTAGTCCCACTTCAAAAACGCAATATCGTTTTCTGTGAGGATCTTGTCCAGAAATCCCATCACGTAGGCGCGCACATCGGGCCGGGCCAGATTCAGTACAAGCTGGTTGCGCGATTCCATGCGCCCCCGTCCAGGAAAGTTCAGCACCCAGTCCGGATGTGTGCGATACAAATCGGAATCCGGATTGACCATCTCCGGCTCCACCCACAGGCCAAAATCCATGCCGAGCGCGTGCACTTTGTCGATCAGCGGCTTCAATCCATGGGGGAACTTCTCCTTGTTTACATACCAGTCGCCCAGTCCGGCATGATCGTCCTTGCGCTGGCCGAACCAGCCATCGTCCATCACAAAGCGATCCACGCCCAAGGCCGCGGCTTTCTCTGCCAGCGCCATCTGGCCAGCTTCGCTCACGCGGAATTCGGTTGCTTCCCAGGAGTTGTAGATCACCGGACGAGGCTTGGGCCGGGCGTTCGCCGGAAGTCCGGCGGTGCGGGGCAGCACACTGTCCAACTCAAAGCGATGCAGCAGGCGCGAGGCGCCTCCCATGCCTTCCTTCGAATAGCCGCCATAGAAGACCGGCGTCTCCAGCTTGTCTCCCGCGTGCAGAACATAGCCAAAGTCGAAAGGGTTGAAACCAGCGGTTACACGCACCGCGTCCACCTGGTCCTGCTCCACGACCATGCGCCACGAGCCGCTCCAGGCCAGCGCGCCAAACCAGACCTCGCCGGCATCTTCGCGCGCCTCTCCTGCGGCCAGAGCAAACCAGGGATTGGCCTGATGACCGGTAGAGCCACGACGGCTTTCGAGAACGCGTTCGCCAGGACGCAGCGGTTCCTGCGTCAACGTCCATTCGCCCGCCCAGCGGCCGGTCAAATAGCTGAGCGTGTAATGGCTGGGAGGCAGCATCCAAGAGGCTGCCGCGGCCTGCTCCACGGTTATAGATTCTTTGCCCAGGTTCTCTATGATTGCCGACCGGCCTACGATGCCAGTGGCTGCGTCGATGGTGTAATGCAGATGGACCACGATCGGCTTCGTCACATCCTTCATTTCCACATCGAAGCCATTGGCCAGAGCCTTGTGACTCACGTAGTGCAGAACCAGTTCGCGATTGCCATCGGCGAAGCTCACCTTTAGGGCAGGCTCCACATAGAGCCCGTTACCCCAGCCTGCGAACTCTTGCGGCGTGGTGGTGTGCGTGGAATCGAAGCTGGCCCACTCGTTCACCGGCTCAGCTTTGGGAAAGTGATCGTTCGCAGCCAGACGCGCGCCCCAGTAGAGCGGTTGCAGTTCGCCGCGCGGATTCACGCCAAAAGCATACGTGGTGTCTGCGCTATCCAGGCGGAACACCTGTGTGTCCGCCTCAAAGCGTAAAGAAAGGGATTGCGCCGCAACGGCAAGCGTGCCGATGCCAAGGGCCAAGGCAATAGAAAAGGACTTCAGAATTGGATGCATCGTTGAAGGTGTGCTCCTTTGCGATGCCCATCATAGCATCCGTGAAATGTAGCGCTTTGTTGCGTGCCTTTGCTCCTAAAATGTACGCGCCCGCATCAGGGATGCGGGCGCGTGGAAAGGATGGATTTCGGTAACGCTTTACGGCTGCGCTGCTTCGCCAAGCAAGTCGGTTCCTGCTGCTCTCTCCGCCGCATGCTCGCGCCAGGTGTAGACGGCGTAGCAGCCCAGCATGCCGAGCAGGGGATCGAGCGGACGCAGATGGTACGGCTCTGGATGAGCGAAGTAGTACATTGCCGGCAGTACTGCCATTACGCCTAGAAGGCGCAGCGCATCCACGCGCCGCGTACGCCACAGGAGCACCAGCCCTGCAATGCCCAGACTGGTGAGAGCGGTGGCAAAAGGAATATTGGCAGGATCGGCAGGCTCCAGCGCCAGGTAGGACTTGTGCAGGCTCCAATAACCGGTCCAGATGTAGATGGCCCGGCGCAGGCAGGTGATGGCATACCAGCCGGGATGCGCTGCGATATAGGTGTGTGCCTGATCGGCCTTGTGCTGCATGTAGGCCAGTTCGCCCATGCGGTTATAGGCGTCCAGTTCCTGCTTGTCGTGTAAAGGGTGCAGGTCGTCGGTGGTCCAGCGCAGGTCGTACCCATTGTTGCCCATCCACATTTCCAGCCCCATGCTGTCGCGCATGGGAATGAATTTATGGAAGACCATGGCATTGCGAATCGTCCACGGCGTGAGCACGGCAAAGACGGCTAGGGAACCCACCAGGGCCGGTGCAAACCAGCGCTTGCCAGCCCGCCACAACTGCCACATGGCAATGCCCATCATGACCGGCAGGGTCAGCAGCACCGAGGGCTCGGTCAAGGCTGCGAATCCGGCCAGAACGCCGAAGCCAAGCCAGAGCTTCAGACGCGGCGATTCGCCCAGGTCCTGAGCCAGATAGATCAGCCAGCACAGGCAGAGCAGAAGAATGTGGGTTGACCACGCCCAGGCAGCGGCAAAGTATATGCCATAAGGCGAAAAGGCCCAGGCCCACGCCGACCACCAGGCGACCCGCTCACAGAAGGTGCGTCTGGCCAGCAAGAAGACGGGGATGGTTGCCAGTACCGAGATCACACAGTTGAAGGCATGAACGGCAAAGATGGATGCCGGGGTGTGCACGCCGAATAGCTTGAAGGCCGCCGCCACAATCAACGGAAACACGGGCGGCATGATGGCTGAGGGTTGGGCGCTCACCATCGGGCTGCCAAAGCCATGACCGGCAACGAGAGAACGGGCGACGTTGCCCTGTTCCCAGCAAAACAGATGGTCTGGATTCAGCAGTCCTTCGATTTCATTGAAGGGAGTGACAGCCAAGCGCAGTGCCAGACCAATCAGCATGATCAGCAGCAGACGCTTACGGATGGCTTTCCGGCCAAGAGCGGGATCTGGGAAGGCAGATGGGGTCACGCGTGTACCTTTGCATAGGTGGACGCGGAAATTTTCCACCCTGATTACGTCTTTACCGGGAAAAGAATAAGGATTTCGTAAATCATTCGAAAAGAAAGAAGTTGCGGCTAGATAGTAACAGGGTATGCAACAGGAAATTGTAAAAAAGGAGCACCGGGGGCACCAAATGGGCAGAAGATAGGAAAGGGATGAGTTTGCGGCATCAGTCGACCGGCATCAGGGCAGGGAAATGCTGGAGTAAAGCCTCTGCGGAATAATCGCTTACTTCAACGTCGCAGGCTACTAGGGGCCCGGTCGAGAGTTCGTTCAACTGGGTAAAAACGGCGTCAGGTTCTTCGTGGGCCCGTTCCAGAAGATCTGGAATCAACTCTTTAATATAGGTACGGTCCTGCTGGTCGGCAATCTGTTGATCGAGCGCGCGATGCACATAGAACAGTAATTGACCGCGGTTCTTAACAGCCAGCAGAAGGCCTTCGCACAGCGCAGGATCGCTATGCGTACCGGATGCCCGATAAACAAGCAGGCAGGATTGAACCTGTATATCGTTCGGCATATGCTGACTTTCGTTGTTCAGACAGCTCTCCACTGATTTGGTAACAGGAGTGACGCAGATAGTCCGAGACGTTGGCGATCAGGGATCCGTCGGAAAGCCGGATCAGAAGTTGGTGGAATTGACCAATCGCACTCGGCGTAACCCACTCCTGAGGCAGGTTTGCCACAATGCGGTGCAACTTCTCCTGGTGAAGCGATTCTATGAGGTGGGCAATCTGATTGCAACCTTCTAGGTTTATATCCACATAGATTCGGGTGTCTAGGAACCTGGAAGCTAACACCTTCGGCGTGGTGTCGCCGGTGGGTCCGCCAAACAGGTGGCCGTGGTCAAAGAAAACCGGGTCCAGCTCTCCCGTTTCGGTGCGCAGGAACAGTGTCTGGCGATGGTCGCAGTGCTCGCAGAGGATGTCCAGAAACCACGCCTTCCAGAAGTTCTGCCGATCGCGGATACGGCTGAACATGCTGCGCGAGAGAACCTCCAGAACCTTGCTTTCGCCCATTCCCTGGTAGCGGGACGCGAAACACCAGCCCGCTTTGGGGCGATGATAGTGATCTTCTGTCCAAAACCAGCATTCTGGATGACGGTCGAGGAAGCTGTCGCTGATCTCCATCGCTGCCCAGGAGGGCACATTCAGGCCGCAGGCCCCATAGAGCGCGCTGCCCAGACTCTCATTAAAGGGCACATTCGGCCCCTGCGGATTGTCCTGGAACTTCACGACATAGAGCTGGTCGTCGCTGGCCTGAACCAGAATAGGCTGCGAGCCGCCCCGTAGACGGCCAATAAATAACTCCGCAGACAACTGCTTGGGGATAAATTCTTCCACTTTCGTCTCTCCGCTCTGATCGAACACCCGTCAGCAAAAACTCAACTTCTTCTTCAGCGAACTACGAGGCGAAACAACAACGCAAAAGCTGAATGCAACTGGTCCATTTTGACTGGGCTCTCCTGAGCAGTTTGGGAAGACTTCCTCGTCCAATGCTTTGATCGACCGCAGATTTTGTTTTTTCCGCTCTCTCTGCGTGCCGGCAAGGAACTTTTAGTAATCCCGAATGCTCGGAGTTTGTTACCACGGAAGTTATCACAGAAATTCAACAAAATTTCCACAGGTTCTTCCTCGAGAAATTTTCTTGTCGATGGATGCTGCGGATACCATTTTCTTCAGAAAATTAAATTGACTGGTCAAAAACGGTACAAAATTGGTCGCATCCAACAAAGGTAACATTCCCTGGGTAACCCTAAAAAGCGCGAATGTCATAGGGTGTGGTACCTAAACCACCTGTTATGAAGATGCTATATGTTAACTATTTAAGTAATACCCTTCCAGGTATTAGAGTTCCAAGGGATGGATGTCCTCGACGGCCAAGTTTCAGAAGTCCTTCGATAATTTGCACTAAAAACAGTGCAATAAATAAATTTTGAAAATATCATAATGCGGTATTTTACGAAGAAAACACCCCCGTTCGGTTGACTTTTCCTTAGCCAAAATGATGGAGAATTTTGCGTTTGCTCATAATGTGGTGCATTTCGGAGCGGGGAAATTAGACCATTCACTTTTAGGCTGCCTGGGTATTTAGTTGAATTTTCAGTGACCTGGAAAACTGTTCACGTGTGCATAAAATGCAGCAAAAAACGCTGCCGCAAGGAAGTACCTTGGGTGGCAGCGTCTTCGACACATCCGCAACAAAAACTTGGCTTCTTAACTTACAGGCAGCTTATTTTTCCACTTCAACACCACGCCAGAAGGCGACGTAGCCGCGGATTTTGCGGGCAGCCGGCTTGGGGTCTGGGTAATACCAGGCTGCATCCTGATTATCCTGGCCATCGATTACCAGGCTCAAATAGCGTGCCTGTCCGATCGATGGGCTGGTGGAAGTGGTTGTACTGGTGCGAAAATACTCGCGTTTCAGGCTGGATTCCGGGAAGTAGACCTCCCCTTCCATCGTTTCCGTCTTGTCGCTTTCCGCTATAACACGTCCGTTCCAGATTGCTCGCGCCATGTCCGTTCCGGTCCATAGAGGTTTCTCCCGAAAGATAGAGGACTTAGCAGCTCCCGGGAGGGATCGGTAAGACACTAGCAGAGTTTCGGACGCAAAGCGAGTCAAATTCGCATTCTGATGGAGGCGTCTCAGGCAGTGAATTTGACTGGTTGGTTTTGCCTCATTCATGGTGCGTTTTATGGGACGCAATCCTGCATTGTGGCCCCAAAGGTAACCATGGAGAATTACCTCCCAGTTCGAGCTGGCAGAGACACTTCAAGGGCGTTTCAAGAGGCAGAAAACGCTCCAGGAGGCTCCGTTCAAACTGTTCTCGATGAATCGTATGTCCGCCGGATGGAGGACTCCAGGCGGGCTTGGGACGCGGCTAAGCCCCCCTGCGGCACGCCCGAGGGGATGCTGTGTGCTGTGCTCAACCCTGACGGCGGGCCCGCATGGCCGCCACGCGTTTTTCGATGGCTTCATAGCGCTGGGCGGCGGCGGTGAACCTCTTTACCACCTCTGAAGTCTTGTTCAGAAAAGCTGGGTTGCGTTCGCGGATGCTCTCCAGCAGGGGCGCAAACTTGGCCAGGAAGAAGAAGCCTTCGCCGTTGGCGTCCACAAACAGTTCCGCGGAGACGGCTCCGTGCAGGACGAGAGCCGCGGCCATCTCCCAATAGCTGGTGACCTGACGCAGCCAAGCATTGTGCTCGTCGCCCAGATTCTCCGCTACGGCAAAGTATTCTTCAGCCGAGGTCGGCCAAAAGTCAGTCAGCATCCAGGCGCGCGCCTTGCGCATGACGGCTTCGGTACGCAGCTCATAGAGCTTGAGGATGATCTCGGCATCTTGCGGTGTTGCCATCATGCGTTCCATGGGGTCGGGCCTCCGAGGCAATGGTAGCAGCCCCTGGCGGCGAGACGAAGCGCAAGGAGGCGGCGTAGAGCCTTATTTCTCGATAACGGATGGGCCTGGAGGGGAAGAGCTGGCGGGAACCCAGCAGCCGCTGCGTGAGCTCCTTTCTGGCCGGTGAATATGGCGCAAAGAAAAACGCGGGCAGAGGATGCGCTGCCCGCGTGGTTCAAGTTGCTCTGCGTGGATCGGCTTATGCCGGTTGCAGTTCCTTTTCAACCACAGGGCCGTGGGTCTCGGCGGTGGGCGGAGGAGGGGCGTCGCCAATGCGCTTGGAGTAGTCGCAGACGGGTCTGGCGGCTTCTTCGGCTGCTGCTGCCGCTGCGGCCTTCTTCGTGCGTTTCTTGGGTGCGGCTGCTTCTTCCTCGACGGCCTTCTTTTTATTCGGGCACTCCAGGAAGATGCCGCTCTTCAGCACCTTCTCCACCAGGTAGGGGCTCTTGCACTTCGGACACTTTTTAGCCACAGGCTTCAGGTTCGAGGTGAAGTCGCACTTGGGATAGTTGGTGCAACCCCAGAAGACATTGCCACGCCGCGCCTTGCGCTCGGCCAGGTCGCCCTCGCCGCACTTGGGGCACTTCATGCCTTCAATCAGGTTCTGCTTGATGTACTTGCACTTCGGGTAGCCGGAGCAGGAGACGAACTCGCCATAGGCGCCCTGGCGCAGCACCAGGGGCTTGCCGCACTGCGGGCAGTCTTCGCCGGTAGGCTCAGGCGGCTTCTGCTGCTGCTTCTGGCTTAGTTTGCGGAAGGTCCGGCAGGGCGGATCAGCGTTGTAGTCCGGGCAGCTCATGAAGGGCCCGAAGATGCCACGCCGAAGCACCATCACTTTGCCGCAGTTCTCGCAATACTCTTCCGTTTCTCCGGCTTCCTGCGCCTCTGGGGTATTCAGGTCCGGCTTGGCGGCAATGTTTTCCTTGGTGAAGGTGCAACTGCTCGGGTCCTTCTTGTTGTAGGCGGAGCAGGCAAAGAAGGAGCCGAACTTACCCCACTTGAGCAGTAGAGGAGAGCCGCAGACGTCGCACTTCTCGTCTGTCATCTCCTCCATCCGCTTGATGTCTTCCATTTTCTTTTCAGCCACTTTGAGTTCTTTCTCAAAGTGATCGTAGAAGCCACTCAAAAGCGTGGTCCACTTCTCGGAGCCTTCTTCGATGTCGTCCAGCTCGGTTTCAAGCTTGGCCGTGTAGGTGGTATCGAAGATGTACGGGAAGTTCTTCACCAGCAGATCGCACACCACCACGCCGATTTCCGTGGGGTAGAAGCGCCCGCGCGAGCCACCATGCTTGACCACATACTCGCGGTCCTGAATGGTGTTGATGATGGAGGCATAGGTGGAAGGGCGGCCGATACCGCGTTCTTCCAGTTCCTTCACCAGCGAAGCTTCGTTGTAGCGCGGAGGCGGCTGGGTATAGTGCTGCTCGGGGTCCAGCTTTTCCAACTCAAGCGTCTTCACGCCATCCAGAGCCGGCAACCGGTTGGAGCTTTCGTCGTCGTCATCCTTCTTGTCTTCGGCAACCTCATACACCTTCATGAAGCCGTCAAAGCGCAGCACGGAGCCGGAGACGCGGAAGTCGTACGTCTTGTTGTTCTTGGCCGAGTGAGCGGCGATGTTGGCCGTCGTCACTTCGTAAACGGCGGGAACCATCTGCGAGGCCACAAAGCGCTGCCAGATCAAACGGTAAAGCTTGAGCTGCTCGTCGGAGAGGTACTTGGCAACGGACTCCGGCGTACGAGAGGCATCGGTGGGGCGGATGGCTTCGTGCGCGTCCTGAGCTTCCTTCTTGCCCTTGTACACGTTGGGCGTGCTGGGCAAATAGTTTGCGCCGAGTGTCTTGGTGACCCATTCACGCGCACCCACCACTGCTTCCGGCGCCACACGGGGCGAATCGGTACGCATGTAGGTGATCAAGCCGGTGGTGCCTTCCGAGCCAAGGTCCACGCCTTCATAGAGGCGCTGTGCCACACCCATGGTACGGCGGACGTTGAAGCCCAGTTTGTTGGCCGCATCGCGTTGCAGTTGGCTGGTAATGAAGGGCGGCAACGGGCGGCGCTGCTGCTCGCGGGCCTGGACGCTGGCCAGCGTCCACTTGGCTTTACCGAGAGCGGCAACGGTTTCGTCCATCTCGGCCTTGGAGCCCAGGGCGTTCGAAATCCACTGCGCCTTGCCGTCCTTGTCTTTGCCATTGGCGACGCGCGCCGGCTGGCCTTCAATGCCGATAAACCGCGCCTTGAAGTTGCTGGAGGCCTTCTTTTCCGGATGCAGATACGCATCAAGCGTCCAATATTCCAGCGGCTCAAACGAACGGATCTCGCGTTCGCGCTCCACAATCAGGCGCACGGCCACGGTTTGCACGCGGCCCGCGGAGAGGCCACGGCGAACCTTATCCCAGAGCAGGGGAGAGATCTGATAGCCCACCAGGCGATCCAGCACACGGCGGGTCTGCTGCGCGTCCACCAGGTTCTGGTCGATATCGCGCGCATGGTTGAAGGCCTCTTGTACGGCCTTCTTGGTGATCTCGTTGAAGGTGACGCGGCGGATCTTCTTGCGGTCCTTGGCCGTTTTGCCCAGTTGCAGAGCCAAGTGATAGGCAATGGCTTCGCCTTCGCGGTCAGGGTCAGGCGCCAGATACACTTCGTCGGCCTTGGCCGCGGACTTCTTGAGCTGCTCCACGACCTTTTCCTTGCCGGGCGAGACAATCAGCTCCGGTTCAAAGGTGCGCTTCTTCAGCTCAACGCCAATGTCGTTCTTCGGCAGGTCCATAATATGGCCGATCGAGGCACGCACCTCGAAACCCTTGCCGAGATATTTTTCGATCGTCTTCGCCTTGGCCGGCGACTCTACGATCACCAATGCTTTGCTCATTGCCATCCTTATTACACTAACCTGTCCGTCAAGACCTGCCTGTTGAAAGCAGGGACGCTGACTGCCTTGCCCCTTGGAACCGGCGTTGCCTGACCCGGCCTGGAAAAAAAGGGGCTACAAGTGTTGGACCCTACCATGGATGACCGTGCCATTTCCACTCGGGGAACTCACTTTCCAACCGGCTTGTACCATTTTTAGGGGGAAAAGAGCCTGATCGGAGGCTTGGCTTGGGTGCGCGATCTTGCCTATTTCCCCTATCGAATCTTGAAGTTAGAGAAAGGTTCCTGCGGGAGTGCACTGCTTCTGCACTTTTGGCACAGAATGCACGTTCTGTTCATCCCCTCTCAAGGTGCGCTTGCCTGGGCAGCCTACATCGTTTTGACGTAGTTCTTGCCTGGTAGTTGCCGGATGCGTCCGGCCATCTCCAGCTCGAAAAGTGCTGTAAATACCTCCGATGAGGTGAGCTGCAACTCCAGAAGCTCAAGAATTTCATCCATTTGCAGGCTTTCGTCGGCTCTCAGGACTTCCAGAATCATCCCCTCGTGGGGCCCGAGCGGCGGTTCGGGTAATAAGGATGCAGAGAGGAGGGAAGGGGATTCATCTGTGGCCTCAGCCTCCAGCTCCAACCGCACCTGTGAGGGCAGATCTTCCCAGATGTCCTCCCAGGTGGCTACCAGCTTTGCCCCCTGTTTAATCAATGTGTTAGGAGTCCAGGATCCCTTGTTGGTTACATTGCCCGGCACGGCATACAGGTCGCGATTCTGCTCGGCGGCGCAGCGGGCGGTTACGCGCGTCCCGGAGTTTTCACTGGCCTCCACCACTAGGACGGCGATGGCAAGCCCGCTCAGGATGCGGTTCCGTCGCGGAAAGTTTTGCGGAGCAGGGAAGGTGCCCATCGGCAGCTCGCTCACAATCGCGCCGCCTGTTGCCAGAATCTCCTCTGCCAGTCTGTGGTTCTCCTTGGGATACACCACGTCGATTCCCGTACCCCAAACCGCCAGGGTAGGCATGCGCGCCGCCAGAGCACCCTTGTGGGCGGCACTGTCGATCCCTCGTGCCATGCCGCTCACAATCAGCATCCGCCGTGCCGCCAGATCGCGCGACAAGCGTTCCGCCATGCCGGTTCCGTAGGGGGTTGGATGCCGAGTGCCGACCACCGCCAGCGAGGGCCGCGTTAACAGTCCCAGATCGCCTCGCACCCAGAGAACCGGTGGCGGGTCGTAGATTTCCTTCAAGCGCTCCGGATAAGCCGCGCAACTGAAGCTGACCAGCGTCGCGCCCTGGGCTTTGACGCGCGCCCACTCCTCTTCCGCCGCGCGCCGGGCCTTCCCATCAAACAGGAATTGGGCGGCTCCGGCCGGCAGCCGCAAGGCTTCCAGCTCGGTCAGGCGCATGGACAGAATGTCGGATGGGTGGTTCACCATCCGCATCGCATCCAGAATGCGTTTGGGGCCGAGTCCTGGAGCCAGCGCCATGGCCAGCCATGCCAGCCGTTCCTCATCCAGGCTGGAGGCCGGTTCCAGGGTCGCACGGGGAGGGAGCGAACTCATGGATTCCGCCTGACTGTCCTGTTTTCGTTTCCTTCTGACTGCCTGCAACGAAAGCAAAACGGAGAGTGTGGAGTGTTGCGCCCAACCTTACCCCTGTGACTTCCTGCTGTCAATCGTCTCTTTGTCTCTTCATCTCTTGTTGCCCAATTCTGTTCTTCCTGCAGATGGCTTGCATCCCTGCGCGGCCTTGGTAGTCTAATGAGCGTGACTTCCCTGCAAGACTCCCGTCTGCGAATCGCCGCCATCGACTTTCTCAATCCCGCACCCCTGATGTGGGACTTTGAACATCCGCCATTTTCCACGGCGCTGGAAGAGCGGTACAGCATGCGCCGCATGACTCCCAGCGAGTGCGCACAGCAGCTCATCGCGGGCGAGGCCGATCTGGGGTTGATCCCTATTGCGGCTCTCGCAGCCAACCCGCATCTGCGCATCCTGCCGGGCTGCACCATCGGCTCCAAGGGACATATCCGCTCGCTCATCCTGGTGCGGCGTGCCCATCAGCCGATTGCGCAGATTCGTTCCGTTGCCGCCGATACTGCCAGCCGCACAACCGTCACTTACGCGCGCATGCTCTTTCACAAATGGGGCAATGCGCAAGCACCCTTCCTGCCCCTGGCAGCGGACCTGGACCGGATGCTGGCTACAGCCGATGCCGCGATTGTGATCGGCGATCCCGCATTGCTGGCTTTGGAAGACAGGGACGCGCGCTTGGCCCGCACCGGCGAGGAACTGGTGTATCACGACATGGCCGATGAGTGGCGCGCTCTGACCGGGCTGCCCTTCATCTCTGCGGTGTGGTGCTGTGGCGCGCGTGCGGCGGCTAGTCCGCAGTGGAACGGGATTGTCGAAGATTGCATCCGCTCGCGGGACAACGGCCTGGCCCATGTGGAAGCGCTGGTGAACGAGTGGGCGGCGCGCCTGCCCATTCCTGCCGCCACCATTCACACTTATCTGACCCGGAACATTCACTATGTTCTCGATCAGGAGTGTATCGATGGCATGAAGGGGTTCTTCCAGCATGCGACAGAGCTCGACATCTTGCCTGCCTACGACATGAAGCTCTAAGGACGCTCTGCAATCGGCGATGCTGTGAAGGGGATGGGCTTCAGCCTGCGAGGGAATGCAAACCCAACTTCTCCGGGTTTCTCTAGGTGTGATGAGCGCATTGGCGATTTGTCACTCTCTGATGAATGCCGATTGCCTTTTTGATTTGACCCATTTTAGAAGTGATTCAATGTCGTCTTTCCGGGTGGCAAGGGCCGCATACTCCTGGAGTTCCAGGACCGTTCGCCGGATGACCTCTATAGTGAACTGCTCCATTTGCACTCGATTCATTTTTGTACTAAGCAAGAGAGTTGACCATGTACCGTGGAGTATTCGAGAGCGCTTTTGAACGATCTCTTTGGCGAACTGCTTGGCGGTTATTTTTGACTCGGGAGTCAATTTGTCCGTGACGCATAGACTATAAAAAGCATCGAGAATAAGCTCTATGCGCGCTTGGCTTTCGGACGTGCTCCCAGCGCTGGTCAACACCTCTAACGCAGTCTCGAGTTTGGTGTAAGCAATCGCCTCGCTGGTTTCTGCGAGAGCCTCGTGCAACCAGAAGGCAGCATCACACCAAGCGAGTTCAAGGCCAGGGAATCTAAACTTACCTGCAACAAACGAAGACACACAACTCTCAATAGCATGAACCCATTGCTCGTTTCGACCAAGAATATCTGCCAGTGTGCCACTCCCGATTTGTAACCCGGCATCCAGAACTGTGGAGCCACAATGATATTTTCCGTCGGACAACGAAATCGAATGTGTGGTAGCTTCTCTACGTCGCCCATTCAGACGACTCATGTAGCGTGTATTCCAGGATTGCGGGAGAAGTAGTTGCAAACCTGCTAAGGCCAGATCAACAGCAAACGCGGCGATCTCTTTCCCTTTGTCTGGATCACAGCCCTCGATAGACACGCAAGCAAGCCAACAATTGCGCGTTTTCTCCATTTCGATCAACATATTGTCAAACGTATGTTGAGCCGGTTTGCTATCGGAAGGATAGAATTCACTTCGGACAATTTCAGTTCTATATATAAAGTCAACTGGACCAATTGAAAATCGAGGAGCTTCCCATGGCGAGATGGCGCAAGGGAGAAAAAACTGACGTGATTTCGAATGCTGTTTGAACCAGTCTTCAAGATTCGCGTGGATCGTTGCTACCACAGCAGTGTCGAGGGAATCTTTCGTACGGCCCAAGTAGCTCGTCATTATGCCTAATAGTTCTCCATAAACAGACTGATAGGCCGAACCTCGTTCCATTCCAGGGGACCGTTTAATAAGCGAGGTGACGAGGTCATCCATCGCACAGCCTGCAGAATAATGGAGAACACACACTCCATCTTCGAAAGGATGTGCGCAAGCCAAATGTTCATCACGGAGATATTTTTGATCGGCATGTATGGGCGAAATGGAGCGTTTCTCCATTCCGCAGACAATTTTGCGGAGAAGACCAAGCTCGTGACTGTAATCCTGAGTCACCTACTCCTCCTTGAGCGGCAGCATAAACATCCTTTGCCGCCAATAGCTTCTATATAAGCATATTGAACATGCCAATTCTCGGCTATTGCCAACAGGCCAACCCACTCACACAAAACCGCGCCATGTGCTGGCCACGGAGAACGCGAAGCGGGCTGCCGCACCGCAGGTGCTAGTCGTCCTCGTGCTCGGGGAAGATGTTGCCCATGCGGCGAATCTGTGCGCCCACGCCCTGCAGCTTTTTCTCAAACTGCTCATAGCCGCGATCCATGTGGTAGACGCGATCGATGATGGTTTCGCCGTCGGCCACCAGCGCCGCCAGCACCAGCGAGGCAGAGGCGCGCAGATCGGAGCACATCACCGCCGCGGCGGACAGGGGTGCTTGGCCGCGTACCGTGGCCGTGCGGCCATCCACCTTGATGTTGGCTCCCATGCGCACCAGCTCCTGCACATGCATGAAGCGGTTCTCAAAGATGTTTTCCTTGATCAGGCTCACACCGTCGGCCTGCGTGGCCAGGGCCATGTATTGGGCCTGCATGTCGGTGGGGAAGCCCGGATACTCTTCGGTGGAGATGTCGACGGCGCGCAGTTTTTCCGCGCCACGTACACGCACCGCGTCAGGTCCTAGAGCTTCCACGCTTGCGCCGGCTTCAGTCAGCTTGGCGATGACTGCACCCAGATGGCCGGGCTCGCATCCGGAAACAATCAGGTCGCCATGGGTGATGGCTCCTGCCACCAGGAACGTGCCTGCTTCAATGCGGTCGGGAATGATGGAATGCGTTGCGCCGTTCAATTTGGCCACGCCCTGCACACGGATGGTGGAGGTGCCCGCGCCTTCGATCTTTGCGCCCATCTTGATGAGCAGGGCCGCCAGATCGCTGACCTCTGGCTCACGCGCGCAGTTTTCCATCAGCGTTTCGCCCTCGGCAAGAACGGCGGCCATCAGCAGGTCTTCCGTGCCGGTCACGGTGATTTTGTCAAAGACGATGTGCGCGCCATGCAAGCGCTGGGCACGAGCTTCAATGTAGCCGTGTTCCTGGGTGATGGTGGCGCCCATCTTTTCCAGGCCCTTGATGTGTAGATCGATGGGCCGGCCTCCGATGGCGCATCCACCGGGCATGGCCACGCGCGCCATGCCGGCACGGGCCACCAGAGGGCCCAGCACCAGGGAACTGGCGCGCATGGTTTTCACAATCTCGTAGCGAGCCACCGGATCGGCAAGTGAGGCGCAGCAAAGCACGTTGCGGCCGCTCGCTTCCTCCACGGTAATCTCCGCGCCCATGGAGGCCAACAGCCTGCGTTCGGTGGCAATATCGCGCACTTGCGGTACGTTGTCGAGCACAACCGGCTTGTCCGTGAGAATGGCGGCTGCCATGCAAGGCAGGGCAGAGTTCTTCGCGCCAGATACACGGATGGTTCCCATCAGCGGATTGCCGCCACGAATAACAAACTTGTCCATAGTTCCGATGTAACTCCCTTGAAGCCCAGGCGCGGCGGAGGGCCGGGCAACCTGGAACACAATTGTGGCGCGATCCGCAGCCTTCTTTACAGTCTATATGCGTGCTGAGATGCTGGCTGCGATTCTTCAACCGCACACAAAAGGAAAGGGCGGCTGGTTGGCCGCCCTGTTTTCCATTCTAGCGTTCGGTGGTACAAGCTTATTCGCCGTACGGCGTGGGAACCAGACTGAGCCGCTGGGTCAGAGTGAACTGTAGCGGGGTTCCGCTTTCCAGCGTGGCCTGCGCATGGCTGGCCATCAGATGCACGGTGATGACGCCCGCGCCAATGGCTGCGCCTGCCAGCGCGCCCACCGGGCCTCCCATATACGCGCCAGTTCCCGCACCTACACCCACGGCGCTTCCGTACTCGATGGAGTTGCGTTTGAGCCGCGAGCCGGCCTTGATAGTGCCTTCGGTGCCCACCTGCGCATTGGTGCCGGGAGCGGCAGTCACCTGCGCATAGAGCTTGAAGCGCGTGCCGTCGCGCAGAATCACGGTTTCAGGACGCAGGTGCAGGTAGCCGCCGCTGCCCACGTGCCCGCGCGAGATGTCGTAGATACGGCCTTCAATCTCAGAGCCTGCAGGAATCATCAACTGACCACCCTGCACCACGTCTCTGACTACGCGGGTGCGGAAGGGCTGCCCGCTGGTGGCGTCGGCGGAGGAGATGCGGCCCAGCAGATGCACATGGATGGTGGTGCCTTCAGCAATCTGATTCGGCCCGAGCGCTACGGCGTGAACATAGTCGCCATCGGGATCGTAGGTGGAATCGGTTCTGTGGGCCAGGGCAGGTTGATTGGCCTGATAGCGCGAATCCCCATTGGAATTTGGCTGCTGGGCATACTGGTTAGCCTGCGCGCCCTGATAGTAGGGATCGTATTGGCCGGATGGATAAGTGGTGCCAGTTTGCTGACCCTGACTGTTGGCATTGCTCTGCGCCGGCTGCACGTACGTGTTGGCTGGCTGCACCACGGAGTGAATGGTCTGCGACGGCTGATAGGCCGCATCCGGCGTCTGCTGGTAGTACGGGTCGTTGGCCATCGGCTGGTAGCTGCCGGATGCGCTTTGGCCGTTCTGGCTAGGCCGGTAGAGCTTAGTGGGCGCCTGCTGATAGTTCGAATCTGTTTGCGCGGACTGGCTGCGGCGCACCGGCTGCGCCGGGCTGCTCTGGGCGGGCTGAGAGGCGGGCGTGTCCTGGTAATAGGGATCGGGCTGCGTGGATTGATAGCGGCTGGCCTGCGGCGTCTGCTGCGTGCGATTGGCAGGCGCAGGATCGTAGCGATTGCTCTTTTGCGTCGGCTGATAAGGGGTCGATTCCGGATCCTGATAGGAGGATTGGGGCGTCGCCTGCACAATACTGCCATCGCTGTCCTCATAGGCGGGGGCAGCGGCAGGGGGAGCCGTATTTTGCCGGTAACGCGTGGGTGCCGGCTGCGTTTGCTGCTGTTGCTGCTGTTGCACTAGGGGATGGCCAGCGGACGGCTTGGGGATGGGCTGTGCGCCGGTGGTGACAAGGATGTCGTCCTGGGGGGGATTGGATGTGCCGGCATAGGGACTGGTCTGCCCGTTATTCTGCGCAGACAGGGCAGCGGAGCCAGTTGCCAGAAGCAGGCAGGCAAACAGCGAGTTTTTCATCCGTTTCTCCATCATTGGGACCTCCCATCCCATTTGGGGCCGTCAGGTGATGAATCAAACCCCACGGGAATCGAACAGTTGCGTCAAACCGTACATCCCGGCCAGAATGCCGGATTTCCCAAGGTAAGATTAGCTTGGGTTTTGCTCATTGAGCAGGCAGGGACGGGGCTTCGGGGCGCAAAGGTGCCTTGGGTGGAACGGATCAAGATGGTTAACAAAAGGAATAATTTTCGTCCTTCGCGCCCAGAGTCGGCGTATGTGACCGCCGCCACACTCGAACTTGGACTCCGGCTTGCTAGAATCGATACGGAATTGTGCCTTTAAGGCCGGTCTTCTTTGGATAGCGAAGAGCCTGTGCAACTGCCAGCCCCGCACCAGCGGAAGTTGCTCTCAGGCCGCTACGGATCCGGAGTCGACCGTCAACTTGGAACGGAATGGAGATCCCCTGAAGTGCCAGAGCTTTTGAACACCATTCGAAGCGCCGCCGGTGAAGCCCTGGCCGTGGATCGCCGTCCGAAACTGAACGACCGGCTGCAGCACCGCATCATGAGGAGCGATATGACTGAGATTGTTGCCATTCATGCCCGTGAAGTCCTGGACTCGCGCGGCAACCCCACCGTTGAAGCAGACGTGATTCTGGAAAGCGGCGAGCGTGGCCGTGCGATTGTGCCTTCGGGCGCATCCACCGGCGAGCACGAGGCCGTTGAGCTGCGCGACGGCGACAAGGGCCACTACCTTGGTAAGGGTGTTCTGCAGGCCGTTGAGAACGTCGAGAGCATCATTGCTCCCGAGCTGGAGGGCATGGATGCCCTGAACCAGCGCCTGATCGATCAGACCATGATCGAGATCGACGGTACCCCCAACAAGGGCAAGCTGGGCGCCAATGCCATTCTGGCGGTTTCGCTGGCCACGGCCCGCGCCGCTGCCCAGACCCTGGAAGTTCCGCTGTACCGCTACCTGGGCGGTGTGAACGCTTCGGTTCTGCCTACCCCCATGTTGAACGTTCTCAACGGTGGCGCGCACGCCGATTCGAACGTCGACTTCCAGGAATTCATGATCATGCCGATAGGCGCCGAGCGCTTCTCGGAAGCTCTCCGCTGGTCGGCTGAAACCTTCCATACCCTCAAGGGTGTGCTGAAGAAGCGCGGCTACAACACCGCGGTTGGCGATGAAGGCGGCTTTGCTCCTTCGCTCAAGTCCAACACCGAAGCCATCGAGCTCATCCTGGAGGCCATCGAGGCTGCCGGCTACAAGCCCGGCGAGCAGATCTCCATCGCTCTCGATCCTGCGTCGAGCGAGTTCTACGACAAGGAAAAGCAGAAGTACGTCTTCAAGAAGAGCGACAAACGCGAGCTCACCAGCGACGAGATGGTTCACTTCTGGGATAACTGGGCTCGTCAGTACCCCATCGTCTCCATCGAAGACGGTCTGGCTGAGGACGATTGGGCCGGCTGGCGTTCGATCACCGAGAAGCTGGGCAACAAGATCCAGTTGGTCGGCGACGATCTGTTCGTGACCAACGTGAAGCGCCTGCAGCGCGGCATCGAAGAGGGTGCGGCCAACTCCATCCTGATCAAGGTCAACCAGATCGGCACCCTGACCGAGACCCTGGAAGCCATCGAGCTCGGCCGCCGTTACGGCTATACCGCCGTTATGAGCCACCGCTCGGGCGAGAGCGAGGATACCTTCATTGCCGACCTCGCCGTCGCCACCGGTGTGGGCCAGATCAAGACCGGTTCGGTCAGCCGTACGGATCGTATCGCCAAGTACAACCAGTTGCTCCGCATCGAAGAGGAGCTGGGTATGGGCGCTACCTTCCTCGGTGTCGAGTCGATCAACTACAACGGCTAAGTGCTGGCGCTTCTTCAGGCCACATGCAGCATCCAAACGGGAGAGACTTCGGTCTCTCCCGTTTCAGTTTGCGGATAAACCTAACCGCATAGAAGGTTTTGAAAGGGCACAGCTCAAGAGCGTGTTGATAACACATTAGTTGTTGATTTTTAAATGGGCACAATAAGCGGAACGGGCAGCATGGACGGATCCGTAGTGCAAATGAGCACAAAATTCCGGCACGACGGCGACGCGCTATGGCCCGAAACTTCCCAATTGCCGACGATATGCATAGAGCCCTGTCGACGAGTGAGTTGGGCTGAAGTCAATAGTTGAACTCGTAATTGCCTGTAGATTGCTGGACGCTGGCCGACTTGTTGTTATGAATCCGCTCCCCGAGAACTCATGTACTCGGATACGAGTACGGGACATCCTGCCGGCCGTTGGCCCGCGCTGATGTATCATTCTTACAATCCCGAGTTGCCGTAAAACTTACCTGAATTCACGATAGATAGGTCGTGTGATGATTACAGTCTGCTTTTTCAACAATAAAGGCGGCGTGGGCAAGACGACCTTGACTTGCAATATCGCTGCTCATTTTGCTTTGAAGTACGGCAAGCGCGTCCTCGTGGTTGATTGCGATCCCCAATGCAATGCCACACAACTGATCCTCGATGAGGAAGTAACCTCCAAGCTTTACAGGCGCAAGGAGACAAGCGGAAAGACCGGAACAATTCTGGACGTGCTCAGACCCCTCCAGGTGGGCGAGGCATCAATTGACTCAAGTACCCCTCCAAGAAAGGGATCCGAAAACCGATTTGGAGTCGATATTCTCCCTGGACATCCGCGTCTTTCCATCTTGGAAGATGTGCTTAGCCAAGCCTGGAGCGAGGGATCATCGGGCAAGATCGGTGGCATTCGACGGAGCAACTGGTGTGCCGCCCTCAGCACTCACTTTGATGCGGACTATGATCTCGCCTTTTTTGACATCGGCCCGAGTCTTGGTTCTTTGAATCGAAGCGTTCTTCTCGGCGTGCGGCATTTTGTAAGTCCGGTCGGGGCCGATCTCTTCAGCATATTTGGCATTCGAAATATCTCGGATTGGCTTGCCCAGTGGTTAAAGATATACGAAGTCGGTCTCAGCCTTGCCGAAGATATGTCTCCCAGCATGCTTGCTCAATATGGGATTTCCCTCGACCCTCAAATTAAAAAGGGGTTTGCAGGTTACACCGTACAACAGTACATAACGAAATCCAAGGAAGGCATCCGTCGACCCACAGTTGCCTACGAAAAACTCTTGAAGGTTATCCCGCAGGAGATCGCATCATCACTTGGCCGATTTTATAGTCGAGGGATTTCGGAACAAAATGCTCACCTTGGGGACGTGCCGCACATGTACAGTCTTGTACCCTTGGCCCAGTCCGCAAATGCTCCGATCAGTGCGCTAGTATCCTCCGATGGCCTTGCCGGAAGTCAATTCAAGCAATCAGAAAAATATGTCGGAAACCTGGATGGAATCGTGCGCACACTCGCCAAGAACTTGCGAGTGTCGTTGAGGAACTAAAGGTGATCAAGTGGCCGGACACATTATCGACAGAACTTGCGGAGCGCAGATGCATTGTGTTCATGGGCGCGGGTGTTTCAATGGGCAGTTCGTCGGCAAGTGGCACAGAACATCCGCCTAACTGGGAAGACTTCCTGAAGGGCGCTTTACCGGCAGTCTCAAAGACGGCTGATAGGGCATATGCGAAGAAGTTAGTTGCAGCGAAGCAGTTCCTTGATGCTGCTGAAGTGATCACCGAGTGCTGCGATCATGCAGATTTTGACCAATACTTACGTCGCACCTTCGTGCAGCCGCGCTTTGAGGCGTCGGAGATGCACAAAATCATCCTAGAGATGGACCCGAAGATTGTGATCACCACCAATTATGACCAAATCTATGACCACTATTGCAACTCGGGTATTGCGCAGAGCGGGTATAACGTTGCAAACTATACGGATAGCTTTGTCGTGGAAAATATTAGATCACGCGTCCGCCTGATCATAAAAGCGCATGGATGCGTTTCTGACCCTGGAAATATTGTTCTCTCACGGTCCAGTTACTACCGTGCGCGCAGAGATTTTCCTGGCTTCTATGACGTCTTAGACGCGCTTTTCTTGACAAACACTTTGCTATTTGTCGGCTGTAGTCTCGGAGATCCAGACATTCAGTTGGTTCTGGAGAATGTGCATATTTCTGCTCCGAGTTCGCATCCGCACTATGCTCTTGTAGAGAAGTCTGACCACCGGTCGATCAAAGCCGCGATAAAGACAACGCACAATATTGAGCTCGTGGAATATCCCAAGGGAGCCCACGATCTTGCTCTCCAAGCGCTCGCCGGTCTCAGGGACAAGGTCATTGCGGCCCGTTCTAGGGCGGTTTAAGGGGCTCTTCCACTAGGCGGAAGAGTCCTATTCCGGAATGGCCGCAGGGCGAGACCCGTTGATTCGCGATACGTCCCCGGAAACGGCGACCTCTTCCGTAATTGCCTCTGGCACAACCGCCGTTCTCGACGAGCGCAAAATCGCCGATGCGCTCACCGTCACAAATCCAGTTGCGATCGGGAACCCTGCCATTTGGAAGTTTCGGAAACTTACATCACGCACCCCTGGCCTTTGCGATCAGGTCGAGCACAGCATTAGCGCAAAAACTTGAATGTCTCTTGCAATGACCTGATTCCCGAGGTTACGGAGCTGCGCGTTTTGAAAGGGCACAGCTTGAGCTGTTTTCATAGCGCGCCATACGCAGGCCTCTAGGCCCTGAGGGGCTGGGAGTACTCTCTGGGGCGAAGCTCTCGGTGGTACAGCAGGTGCCCTCAGGGGTTAAAACCCGTTCGCTTTTAGCCCTTTGTGCGGCACGGATACATCCGTGCCCTTTCCAACCAGGCTTGTTACCAACGGTCTTGTCCTCAAGCTGAGAGGGGATCGGCTTCAGTCTCTCCCGTTTGTTGTTTTCACCGTTATTCGGTTGGGTTCGGTTTTGTGCCCAATAGCCCGCGAAGGTTCGTCGGCAGGCCGTTGAGCTTTTAGTATGGAGATAATGTTCCGTACGCTTTCATATTCTCTTCTTCTTGCTGCTGGCTCTGTTCTTTCTTTTGCTCAAGGTTCCAGTGCTGTGAATCTCCAGGCCGCCAGCGGCTTGGGCCAGGAGTTGTATCAGCACTCCGGCACCACCGGCATGGTGCTGGTGATCGTGCACAACGACAAGGTTTTCATCGAGGGCTATGGTGAAGATGCGCCCCATTCGCATCAGGCGCCCACCAAGGAATCCGTCGTTCGTCTCTGCTCGCTCACCAAAATCTTTACCACCGACATGCTGACCAAGCTGGTGCTCGATCACACAGTGCAGTTGAACGACCCGCTGCAGAAATACGCGCCTGCCGGCAAGATTGTGCCGGAGCGCAATGGCCAGCCGATCACATTACTGAATCTGGCCACGCACACCGCGGGACTGCATCGCGAGCTGGGCTATCCGCCCGAGGGCATGGCGCACTTTACTTATCCCGATTACAACTTGCGTTGGGCGTGGCTGCCCAAGCAGGGATTGCGCTCCAAGCCCGGAACCATTGCGGCCTACTCGAACATTGGATATGACCTGCTCAGCGATGCGCTGGAGGCGGCTGCCCGCAAGCCGTATGCCGCGCTGCTGAGCGAGCGCACCCTCAAGCCCTTGGGCATGTGGGAGACCACCTATTACCCAACGGCTGCGCAATGCAAGCGTCTGATGGCCAGCCCGCAGGACGATGGCGCCTGCACCGTGACGGAAAATACCGCGGGCAGCAGCGGGCTCTACTCGACTCCGGTGGACATGGCGCATTGGCTCAAGTACCTGCTCGGTACCGGCCCCAAGGGCTTTCCCGTCCAGCCGCATGAAGCCACGGACGTGTATTACACCCCCGAGCAGTTGGTCCGTATGGATGGGCTCAACTATGGAGGCGATCCCAGCGGCATGGGCCTGGGTTGGGTGCATGTGCTGCCGGCCAACGATCCCTCGCACCTGGTCGAAAAGACCGGTGGCGGCGCGGGATTTCTTACCTATATCGCGATCCATCCCGCCAGTCATACAGCGCTTTTTGTGGCTGTGACCGAAGGCCGCAGGCTGCCGCATGTAACGCACTTCAACCTCTTCAAGGCTTCCAACTCGCTGCTGCTGAATCTGGTGGGTGCGCCGCAGATTCCAGAGAAAGAAGGACGCGTGAAGCCGGCGCTGAGGCAGCGCAAGGCGCTTTCCGGCAAAGCGGTTCCGCCGGTGGCAGGGAAGTCGAAGGTGAAGCCAGCATTGAAGCCCGAAGCCAAGCTGGCGCCGAAGGCAGGCAAGAAGCAGAAAGTGAAGCCGGCGCTGAAGACGCCCAAGAGGGCGGCTCCCGCAAAGAAGTCTGCTCCCATGGCCAAGCATGGCAAACGGCGGACGCATGCGCAATAAACGGAAGTGCGGGATGTGCAATCTTTTCAGCTAAATGAGGCTGCCGGCCCGACCGGCGTGAAGCGGGTCACAGCCAGCGGCCTTGACCTTCGCGTTATCCTGAAAAGGATACGTTCGACACGAAATTGAGGTGTATTCCAGACCATGGCAACCAAACGTCCTGTCGTACTCACCGTCCTCGATGGATGGGGGTACCGTCCGCAGACTGAAAATAACGCTGTCGCGCTGGCGCGCACACCCACCTTCGACCTGTTGATGCGTGAATATCCCAACACGCTGATCCAGGCCAGCGAACAATTTGTGGGTCTGCCCAGCGGCCAGATGGGAAATAGCGAAGTGGGCCACCTGAACATTGGCGCGGGCCGCGTGGTGCAGATGGATATCACGCGTATCGATTGCATGGTGGCCGATGACACGCTGAAGGATAATCCGCAGATTCAGGCCAGCTTTGCGCATGCTCGCAAGGCAGGCCGCGCGCTGCATCTGATCGGCCTCGTCTCCGATGGTGGTGTGCACTCGCATGAAGAGCATCTGTATGCGATTCTGCGGGCCGCCAAGCAGAGCGGTCTGGAGCGTGTTTTTGTCCACGCCTATCTGGATGGCCGCGATACGCCGCCAGCCTCTGGCGCGGATTATGTGGCCAAGCTCGAAAAGAAGATGCGCGAGTATGGCATTGGCAAGGTAGCCACTGTAAGCGGCCGGTATTACGCCATGGATCGTGACAAGCGTTGGGAACGCCAGCGTAAGGCCTTTGATGCCATGGTCACCGGCAAGAGCGAGGGCGGCACGGCCACCAGCGCTGTGGATGCTATCCGCGCCAGCTATAACGCGGGCGTGAATGACGAGTTTGTGCTTCCTGTCGTGATTGTGGACGCCAAGGGCCAGCCCGTTGGCTTGATCAAGAACGAAGACGCGGTGCTCAACTTCAACTACCGCGCGGATCGCGCTCGTCAGGTGACGCGCGTGCTCTGTCGCGAGAGCGGCATCAACGCCGAAGGTGGACGCAATCTGGACGCATGGGAAGCTCTGGATGAGATCATTCCGCGCTCGGAGCTGCCCAAGAACCTGCACTACACCTGTATGACGCAGTATGACGAGAAGTTTGAGCTGCCCATCGTCAGTCCGCCGCAGTCCATGGAGCACATCCTGGGCAACGTGATGGCGGATGCCGGACTGCGTAATCTGCGTACGGCGGAAACCGAGAAGTATGCGCACGTGACCTTCTTCTTCAATGGCGGTACGGAGAAGCCCTTCGCTGGCGAAGAGCGCATCCTGACGGCCTCGCCCAAGGTGGCTACCTACGATCTGCAGCCGGAGATGAGCTCGGTTGCCGTGGGCGACTCGATTGTGAAGGCTATTGAGGACACCGCTTTTGACGTGGTGATTTCAAACTTTGCCAACCCGGACATGGTGGGCCACACCGGCGTGCTGCCAGCGGCCATCAAGGCTGTGGAAGCCGTCGATGTGCAGTTGGCGCGCATCTACAAGGCGGTGCGCGAGCGGAACGCTATCTGGGTTGTTACCGCGGACCACGGCAACTGCGAGTTGATGGTGGATCCGGTCACAGGTGAGCCGCACACCGCGCATACCACCAATCCGGTTCCGTTTATCTACGTGTCGGAGGAGGCCAAGCACTTCCGCCTCCGGAATGACGGCAGCCTGAGGGACATTGCTCCCACCATGCTGTCCTCGCTCAACATCGGCCTGCCCAAGGAAATGACCGGGGGCGACATGCGCATCCCGATTGTGAAGTAGCGCAAATCAGCTACCAACAACAAAGGCGAAGCCCACGGGCTTCGCCTTTCTGTTGGCACGTTCAGGAAATGCACGAAGGCCTCCCGCATGGGGAGGCCTAAGAGGTGCATGCGCCGTTCGGCAGTTTTTAGCGGGGGCGCAGGGATTTGATGGCGGCCGGAAGCCGCTCTTCCAGGAGCTTGGCGCGCTCGGCGGCAAGACCTCCCAGATAGGATGGTGCGGGCGTGGTGGTCAACACCAGGGCCAGCGCCATCACAGAGAAGCACAGTCCTGCGATACCTGCCGAAACCAGCATGTGATAGGTGTCGGCAATATCGAGTCCGAAGATGTTGAAGGCAACATGCTCCAACGGCTTGACGTGCTTCAGCACAGCCAATGCAAAAAGGAAGAAGAGTGCAGCGGTTGAAGTAAGAATAGCCAGCGAGACATCCAGACTGCGGTGGAAGCGCTGGCGTGCGCGGCAGCGGGCGCACTCCGCAAAATGTTGCTCGTAGTCCTTCCGCATCTCAGGTGTGATGCCGGAAATGTCATATCGCCAACTTGCAAGAATGGCGCCAATGACGCGGTCTGTGCAACGGGTTTTTGCCATAATTCGTTAGACTCGCTTTGCTGAGGATTCATTTACTGCGCACTTTGATACGCAGCCCGCATGGCTACTGGAGGTCGGAGTCTGAGGCGATCTGCAATGTTGCGCAGTTGCCTGGGCTCCATCTTCTGGCCACGGCAAAACCGTCCTGGCTTGTTTCCCCTGCCAATCGAATTTAGAACAGATTTTCACCTGTCTATCACTATTGTAATCGAAGTTTACTAGAATGACACAGTTTCGAGAGGTTCCTGTTGGCTGGCAATCAGTAACCGGTTGCCCAACAGGCTGGGATGGTGGCAAAGCGCGCGCTCCACGGCAAGCTTGGCCAGTTCAGGAAGGTTATTGTTTTCTGATAGATGTGCCAGAATGATGTGGGCCGCGCCGCCGTCATAATCCTTCAAGAGGAAATCTGCCGTGGCATCATTCGACAGGTGACCAACCCGTGACAGAACGCGCTGTTTGACCGCCCAGGGGTAGGGGCCGTCCCGCAGCATCTCCAGATCATGATTAGCCTCCAGCAGGAGCAGGTCCAGTTTTTTCAGTTGTTCCTTCACATTGGGCGGCATGTAGCCCAGGTCAGTGGCATAGCCCATCCGGATGCCTTCGGCTTCCAGCACAAATCCCACCGGATCGGCGGCATCGTGCGGCGTCGTAAAGGGGTGAATCGTCAGGTCGCCGATGGAAAAGGCCTCGCCTGGACGGAAGAATTCCAGCGCGGGCAGCCAGGTGGGGTCTTCCTTGCGTGAGGGCGGCTTCTGCTCACCGCAGGTCTCAGCAATTTCAGGAGCGTCGGAGGTGGTTTCTGCGGGGTCGGCTGATTCCTCTTCGGCCGGATCGCTGTCCAGCATCCGTTCGTTCGCCTGGCGGCGCATCCGCTCCATCCATTCCGCGTAGCTCATCTGTTTGCGGGGAGTGAGCCAGCGCATCCAGCCTCTGTGGGTTGCTTCGGTAAAGTAGACGGGGATACCCAACTTGCGCGCGGTAACCGCCACCCCATTCACGTGGTCGGCGTGCTCGTGGGTGATGAGGATGCCATTGAGGTTTTCCGGGTTCTCACCGGCCAGCCGCATGCGCCGGAACAGTTCCCGGCAACTCAATCCTGCATCCACCAGGATGCTTGTTCGGCCACCGGTGACAACTGTACTGTTGCCCTTGGACCCCGAAGCCAGAACCGTGAAACGCACCATATCTTTGAGCATACCGCGAAGCCCTGTGCAAAGTTCTGCTGAGGGCAGGCGGTGGGCTGCACAGTTGCTCGGTCATGGCCTACACTAGACGAGGTCCTAACGATGATCGAGAACATGCAGTATTGGCTGGTGGTGGGGATAGCGCGCTTCCTGGGATGGTTGCCGCGTCCCGTGGCCCGTTGGCTCTCGGAGTTGCTGGTGGCCTGCGTCTATCACCTGCATGGCCGTCTGCGCCGTGTGGGCCTGCGCAATCTGGAACTGGCCATGCCGGAACTGAGCCTGCCAGAGAAAGAAAAAATTCTGCGCGGTGTTTATCGCCATCTGGGCTGGCAACTGGTGGAGTTCTGCCGCATGCCGCGCTATACGCCGGAGAACCTGCGCGGCTGGGCCCGCACGGAAGGCCTGGAGAATTATCTTGCTGCGCAGGCGCGCGGTAAAGGCGTCATGATCATCACCGGTCATCTGGGCGCATGGGAGCTATCGAGCTTTTATCATTCGCTGATGGGCTATCCCATGTCGATGATCATCCGCCGGCTCGACAATCGCAAGCTGGATTTCTTCGTGAACAACATTCGTTGCCTGCATGGCAATCAGGTGATTCACAAGGATGACTTCGGGCGAGGGCTGATTACCGCCATGCGCGAAGGCCGGACGGTGGGAATTCTGATGGACACCAACATGACTCCGCCGCAGGGTGGCTTTGTGAACTTCTTCGGCGTAGAGGCCTGCACCGGCACAGGGCTTGCTCACATTGCGCGCAAAACCGGCGCGGCCGTGCTGCCCGGCTTCATGCTGTGGGAGCCCGGCGAGAAAAAATACGTCCTCCACTTCGGCCAGGAGGTGCAGATTCCGCATACCGACGATGTGGCTGCCGACATCCTGGAAGGGACGCAGCGCTGCACCCATGCGATTGAGCAGTGGATTCGCCGCGCTCCGGATCAATGGCTCTGGATTCATCGTCGCTGGAAGACCCGCCCCCAGGGCGAACCATCGCTCTACTGAGGAGGCTGCATGACGCTTGCGCAACTGATCGAACAACTGGGCGGCACGCTGGTGCAGGGAACTGCGGAGACCGTTCTGTGTGGCGTGAATTCGCCCGCCAAGGCCTCGGCCAGCGAGATTGTTTTTGCCGAAGATGCTGCCAGCGCCGCGGAAGGGCTGGCCAGCGCCGCAGGCCTGATCGTGCTCAAGCCCGGTCTCGGCAGTGGCGCAGCTTCCTCCATCGCCATTGTCGAAACGCGCGATCCGCGCATGTGGTTTGCTCGCGCGGTAAAGTTGCTGGCTAAGCCTCTGCCTGCGACGGGGCTTCATGCCACCGCGGTGGTTGATCCCACTGCCCAGATTGCCGCAAACGTCAGCATTGCAGCCTGCGCGGTGGTTGGTGCAGGTGCCTCGATTGGCGCAGGCACGCGCATTGAAGCCGGTGCGATTGTGGGCGAGGGCGTTTCGATTGGTGCGGAGTGCCGTATTCATCCCCGTGTGGTGATCAATCCTGGCTGCACGATTGGTGATCGCGTGATCTTGCACCCGGGTGTGGTGCTCGGCGCGGATGGGTTCGGCTACGTGCGCGATAACCAGACCGGCCGCTATACGCAGTTTCCGCAGCAGGGAACACTGGTGATCGAAGACGATGTGGAGATCGGCGCCAATTCCACCGTCGACCGCGGAGCGCTGGAAGAGACGCGCATTGGACGCGGCACAAAGATCGACAACCTGGTGCATGTGGGCCACAACTGCCAGATTGGTTCCGATGTCATCCTGGTGATGGGA
>Ga0207834_1000060_pt1 | contig 33628 bp, 33 predicted proteins | sample LuqExpMetagenom5_FD_187763 | JGI IMG/M metagenome (GOLD analysis project Ga0207834, IMG submission 187763) | Tropical forest soil microbial communities from Luquillo Experimental Forest, Puerto Rico - Sample 5 (SPAdes) | ecosystem: Environmental > Terrestrial > Soil > Tropical forest ...
CTTCTGCCAGGGCCAGATTGCCTATTACAAGATTCCGGCTCACGTGCGTTTTGTTACCGAATTTCCGGCAACGCTCAGCGGCAAGATTCAAAAGTACAAAATGCGCGAGTTTGAGATTGAAGCGCATGGCTTGCAGGATGTAGCCAAAGCGCGCATGGCATAAAAGCAAATCAGGAATAGATAAGCGCGGCCCACGAAGCACGATCTTCGTGGGCCGCATTGTTTCTCCACGTATCCTTGTGCTTCCTGTGTCGATGTGTTGCTTCTACCTAGCCCGAGGATGCCGGCCTGGTCAACGGTGAGTATCTCGCCTTGCCCTAGGATTCTGGATCCCGCGTCTTTATGCGCATCTGGATAGTGAGGAAAAGTTGCGCCCGCTTCCATTTCGCGTCAGGGCATGACTTCAGTCGTGCCGCCTGCGTTTCCAAAAGAATCCTGGGCTTTAGCCCCTGAGCGTTTCAGTTTTTTCAGATAAGCCGATCCATAGGGATACTCCTCAGCCGTCAAGGCAAGCCCCGCCTTCACCGGATTTTCGTCGATGTACGTATGATGCTGCTGCAAGCTGCGTGCGTCACGCACGCGCACATCCGAGAATCCGCGCTGCCAGATTTCGCCCATATATCCGAGTTCTTTTCTTGCACGGAATGAAAAACTCCCCTTGATCCACTGCACGGCCTTCTCTACGGTTGTCTCGCCGGAAACCGTTAAAAGAATGTGGACATGATCTGGCATCACAACGAAATCATGAATCACAAATCTTCTTGTCCGAACTCCCTGTCGTAGCGTTTCAATCAAAAGTGAAGCCATGCGCTCGGTTTGAAATAGAGGTCTTTTGCCCCAGGAACTGGTCGTCACAAAGAATATGCGGTCAGCGCTGGTTGCCAGATCGGGATGGGATGGACGCGAGGGACGGGACATACAGGGGCTTAAGCCCGGTCCTTTCTTCTGCGTTGTACGGCATGACTGAAGTCATGCCCTGACGCCAGGAAGACTCTGCAGACGCTTGTGGATGCAGAGCAGCGGCTGGAACTCGTACGCCAGCTTATTCCAGCTAGGGGACAAACGCAACTTCCTAAGATGCAATTCATAAAGATGCGCGGACTGCGTGCATCAACAACAACGGGCGGCATGCATGCACATGTCGCCCGCTGTCTTTTTGTCTCTCGAATTACGTAAACAAAATCCGCATGGGTGCTTGCGCGCTGACGAGCTTGCATTCCTCGGACAGTTCACCGGTCTCCGGATTGCGCGCGAACACGGCAATCTGGTTCGAGTCCTGATTGGCTACCAGCATCCACTTCTCAGTCGGATCGAGCACAAAGTTGCGCGGCGTTTTGCCGCCCGCTGTGGTGCGTTTGATCGGTGTCAATTCGCCTGTGCGCGGATCGGCCTTGAAGCTATAAATAAAGTTGTTGTCGCGGTTGGCAAAATAAACAAACCTGCCGTCCTTGGTGAGGACGGTATCGCAACCGCGCGTCGGTCCCGTGTAGCCCTCCGGCAGAAGAGGAATACGAGTGATCAGTGTCAGGCTGCCATCCGCGCGGTTCCAGTTGAGCACATCCACGGTGCTGGTGAGCTCGTTCACGCTGTAGGCCGTCTTGTTGTTGGGGTGGAAGTGCAGCGTGCGCGGACCGGATCCAGCTTCCGTTCGATAGCTGCCCGCAGCGGTCAGCTCGGCGGTAGCCACGTTCACCTTATAGATGTGAATTACATCTAGGCCAAGATCGTTGATGTATGCGTAGCGGTTGTCGGGCGAGAAGCAGGCAAAGTGCGCATGGGGGCTGGCTTGGCGCGGGTTGGGCCCATGTCCGCTGTAGTGCTCCTGCCATACGATCTCGCTCAGTTCGCCGGACCTCACCTTGTAGCTGGCAGCCGATCCGCCCACGTAGTCCACCGCGATCAGCACACGCCCAGTGCGATCAAGCGCCACATGGCAGGTTCCAACACCGGCGGCATTCACCCCGGAGACCTGCGTCAGTTCGCCCTGCAGTTGGCGGAAGCTGGCCACTTCGCCGGTGGGTTTGCCCTGGAAGTTATCCAACTCAGAGGCGGTGAAGAGATACTCGCCCATGGCGGTGGCGGCAATCCATGCCACCTGCGGAATTTTGGCGGCAACTCCGGCCGGCGTCAGCTCCGCCGTGGCCGGATCCCAGTGGTAGGCCAGCAAGCCATCCGGAGCTAGCGAGGCCACATAGACTTTTTTGCGTTTGGAGGCGCTCGATGCGGAACGGCGGGTAGCAAAGGCGGGGCAGGCCGCCAGCGCGGCGGCGGAAGCGGTGCAAAGAAAGGTGCGGCGCGAAATTTTTTGCATGGCAACTGCATTTTCGCCGATGGAGGCAGGCCCGCGCCAGCGCTTGCGGAAAGAGCTTGGAGCACACGCGAAGGAACTTGCGGGCGGGCTCGCTCTGCGCATGCTGCCCTCTGCGCCAACTCCGTTAAAATGAGAATACAGGGAGCAAGCCGTGTCCCATTTCATCAGTTTTATTCGTATACCTGCTCTCGCGATCCGCTCGCATCTCCGGCCACTGCCGCAGCTCGGAATCTTTGACGAAGATGTGCTGCGGATGCGGGTGTGGCCGCACGACATCGATATCAACTTTCACATGAATAATGCGCGCTACCTGAGCGTGATGGATTACACGCGGCTGCACCTGCTGGCGCGCAACCGGCTTTTGGGGCCGATCCTGCAGAACCGCTGGCAGGCTATGGTGGGCGCGGTGTGGATGACGTATCGCCGCTCGCTGCCTCTGTTCGCGAACTATACCGTGGCCACACGTCTGGTCTGTTGGGACGACCGCTGGTTCTACATCGAACAGACCTTTACAGGGGCGAAAGGGCTGGCGGCGATTGGCTGGATCAAGGGCGTGCTGCGGGGCCGCGATGGCATTGTGGAGCCGCAGCAACTGATCGATGGCGTGGCTCCCGGCACGCTCAGCCCTGAAATACCGGAAGCCATCGCCAACTGGAACGAGCTGACCCGCGAAAAGCTGCAGGCGGGAAGCTGAGCACGGCAACTCAAGCAGCGTGCGGTTGAAGGAAGGCCGGTCTGCAGAGCCCGCATGCAGTTACGGTCTGCCTGCGGCGGCGCCGGAGCTCGATGCGCCGTTCCAGTCCTGTGCGGCTGCGCTCGAGCGGTTTCAGGATTACTGTACCCACGAAGGGAAGCTTTCCAGTCGCTCCGACCCAAAGGAGGGGCGACATCGAAAGCAATCGATGGGGTATATCCATCCTGAAATCGCTCTAGGCACCGAGCTTGAAGATCACGTTGACGGTGGTTTCCACTTCCACCGGTTCGCCATTCAGCAGATAGGGTTTGTAGCGCCAGGTGCGCACCGCGTCCAGCGCAGCCTGTTGCAGCATGCCATTCCCGCTGACGATATGCAGGTTCTGGATGGTGCCATCGCGCGCAATCACTGCGCCCAGTATCACCGTGCCCTCCACATGCGCGGCTTTAGCAATGGGCGGATAAACAGGCAGTGTTTTGCGGATAATCATGCCCTCCACGACCATGCTGGACACGCGCACCGGATGTTTCGCTTCCTCATGCAGCACCACGGTGCGATGGTTTTCGCCCGTGTTGGCCAACGCGCCAACCGTGTCACCGCCCTCCATGGTGGCGGCGTTGATGCTCTGCGTGATCTCCGGCCGCTCGGCCATGTAGATCTGCGTGGGAATTGTGGTGGGCGCATTCCAGCTATTGGCCACGGCCGTGGAGGCCACGAAGACCGCGTTCTTGGGCAGTTCAACCGGCTTGGGGTGCTCTATGCGTAGTTCCGGCAGAGCCATCAGAAAGCTGGAGGCCAGGCGTGGCAGCGCCTGCGGAAACAGCAGAGGGATCATCACCATGGCCAGCAGGATTGTGGAATTGAAGGCAAAGGTTGCCACCATCCATTTGTGGCTGCCCGTATGGATTGTTCCTGCGGATGCAAAGGTGGAATGCTCAAACATAACCGCCTCCAGCAGAGCGAACTCGTGGCCCGCTGGGGCGTTGGGAGGCGTTTCGGACGCGTGGCCTCCTGGCCGCATCCCGCGCCTTCTCTGCGCGGGATGCGGGGTTTAAGGCCCTCCGCAACTCCTCCAGCAAACCACTGTGATCCTATAGACACCGGCGCGCGGAAAAGTGTTCCCGGAATTTTTGAGGCGATGCATGGCAAGTGCATGTAACCTTTCTGCGTCACTCTGCGTAAGAGTCAAGTGAGAGGGAAGAGGCGATGGAACGGCAACTGCTCGACGAGTTCCGGCATGGTTCGGCGGAGGCGTTCGAGCGGCTGTTTAGTGCGCAGCAGGCAAGTGTTTACCGCTGGATTCTGCGCATTGTGCGTAATCCTTCTATTGCCGAAGAGCTTACGGTGGAGAGCTTCTGGCGGATGTATCAGGCGCATGCGCGTTTTGATCCTGCACGCGGATTTGAGCCGTGGGCGCGGCGCATTGCTACCCATGCCGCTCTCGATTGGATGCGGCGCCAAAAGCCGGAAACCGAGCTCTCTGCGGAATCCGCTGCGCAGTTGCCCTCTGCTGCCGAAGCCGATGCGGCGGTGACGTCGGAGATGCGCGCCGCACTGCAGGCGGCCTTTGCGCGCCTGCCTGCGAAGCTCCGCATCGCTGCCACGCTGGTGGTGGTGGAGGAACTCACGCAGCGCGAAGCGGCAGAGGCGTTGGGTATTCGCGTGACGACGGTCAAAGTGCGCGTTTTTCGCGCGCTACGCCTGCTGCGCAAGGAACTGGAAGCACGAGGAATGAAGCCATGATGACACCTGATGAACGCTTGGTTATGTCGTTGCGCAGCGCGCTGCCGAAGCAGGACAGTCCCCAGGAACCGAGCCGGGATCTGTGGCCAGCGCTGCTTGCGCGGACGAGGGAACGTCCATCTGCCCCGTGGTTTGATTGGGCATTGGCGGGAGGTGTTCTGCTGCTGCTTGCGTTGTTTCCCGCAACCCTGCCGGTGCTGCTCTATTGCCTGTAAACAAGGACGGAAACCCGCGGGCCGGAGCGCTCGCAGCAAGGAGATGGGGGCATGAAAACACATCCGTATCTACGCGCTTTTTTGGGCGGATTATTTGTGCCGGTGCTGGTCATGCCGGTGTTGCTTACGGTTTTCCTCGTAGCGCGCGTGGGGCTGCACGTGGCCATTCCGATTGAGCAGGCGTTGATTTTCCCTATGGCCGTGGTGCCGTCGTTGTTTGGCTTGTGGAATATGTTTTGGCTCAGCTCGCATGAGCGTACACGACTGTCGATCGGCCTGCATGGCGCCTTGTTGCCGCTGGTTCTGATGCCTGCCGGAGCCACAACCGGATTCGCTTTCGGTGTGCTCAAGCTTGCCGCAACAGAGGCTGTATGGTTTGGCGCGGCTCACGTTCCCTATGCCGTTATCGCACCCATGTATCTGGCTGCCATTGGCGGCTATTACCTGGTGTGGAAGTATGTCATCGGCTTTTTGGATCGCGAACTAGGCATTGCGTAGCGTACCAAGCGCGGCGCTCAGCCCGAAATACGAAAGGGTGTGACTGTGGAGTCACACCCTTTTGCGTGAATAGCGCATTCAATGCGGTTGTTGTACTACAGTCCTTGCCGGAAAAAGTCGTGCAGGTTGGCACGATCGGCGTGGGCTGCCATTGCGGCCTGAATGGCCAGCGCCAGTTCCAGCGCGGCGCGGCCCTGGCGGGCAGTGACGCGGGGTGCGCAGCGTGTACGCACGGACTCGACAAACGACTGCAGCTCCAGCTTCAGCGGCTCGCCGGGTGTCACCTCGGGCTTGGCAAAGCTCAGTCCCGGTCCCAGAGCAGCATCGGGGCCGGTTGTATCCTTGTGGCCAAACTGTGCAGCCAGCTTCATCAGTGCGGCGGCATCCAGTTGCCCAGAGGCCAACGCCGCGGCCAACTGCGGCGGCAGCGCGCGATCCACGCCGATTACCAGCAGATCCTGCCGCGCGTAATCCACCGAGACATATTGACGCGGCTCAAAGAAGCGCAGTTTGCGCACCCGCTCCGTGGAAACGCGCGAACCGGTGAAGTTGGCCACGCAGCCTGACTCGAACTCCACCCGCACGTTGGCAATATCCACCTTGGGCGAGAGAATGGGCAGGCCAACGGCGCGCACCTCGCGCACCTCGGAGTTGGCAAAGCGAAGCACAATGTCCAGGTCATGGATCATCAGATCCAGCACCACATCCACGTCGAGCGCGCGCGGGGTGAAGATGCTGAGCCGGTGCGCCTCAAAAAACATGGGGCGGCGCAAGCGCGGTTCCGCGGCCACAATGGCGGGGTTAAAGCGCTCCAGATGGCCCACCTGCACAATGCGGTTGTGCCGCTCAGCCAAGGCGATGATTTCATCGGCTTCGGCCAGATTGGCGGCCAAAGGCTTTTCCACCAGCAGATCCAGACCGCCTTCCAGCAGGGCCGTTGCCACCTGGTGGTGATAGACGGTGGGAACGGCGACGCTGGCGGCAGTCAGTTTCAGATCCGCAGCCAGCAGCGCTTCCACAGTGGGAAAGACCGGAATGCCGTACTTTTCTGCAACCTCGGCCGCGCGGGCGGGATTGGGATCAAGCGCCGCGGCCAGCACCACGCCTGTGCCAGCCGTTTCCAGCTCGCGATAGACGCGGAGATGATTGCGACCGAATGCGCCAGCGCCGGCTACTGCAACTCGAACTGGGGTCGTGCCGGAGGTCACTACTCGCCTTTGCCTTCCACAGCCTTCAGGCAGCGGGTGTAGAGCTCCAGCAGTTGGTTGACCTGGTCTTCGACCTTGGGCGCGGCAGCACCGGCAAAACCGGCGGCTCCGCCGGCGTTCTTGCTGGCTCCACTGGTGGCGGCTACGAACTTCAGCAGGTCGAGTGCGATGTCTTCATTGCGGCGGGCGCCAAGGCCCACGTTGGAAATCGGGTCCATAACAGAAATTCTCCGAAGTATCGATGCTAGCAGAAACGGCTGTGTTGCGTTGAGCCTGGGCCCTGGGGGGCGTTACTCTGGAGAGAATGACAATAGCCTACATTGGGATGGGTGGCAATATGGCCAGTCCGGCGGGTGAGCCGGCAGAGACGCTGACGGCTTCAGCAGTCTCCATGGGGGCGCTCGGCCGCGTGGTGGCCCGTTCCCGGCTCTATCGCACCAAGCCTGTGGGGCACACCAATCAGCCGCAGTTTGTGAATGCCGTGGTGGCGCTGGATACCACTTTGGGACCCCGGGTGCTGCTGCAGCGCTTGCTGCGGATCGAAGAGAAATTCGGACGTGATCGCTCCCATGGCATCCGCTTCGGGCCACGCACGCTCGATCTGGACCTGGTTTTTTATGGCGATGCGGTTATGGAGGCTGCCGGACTGGTGATTCCCCATCCGCGCCTGACCGAACGCGAGTTTGTTCTGCGCCCTCTGGCGGAGATTGCCCCCGGCATTCGCGAGCCCCGTACCGGCAAGACCGCCGCCCGCCTGCTTGCCGATCTTTCGGAAAGTGGCGCGGTGGAGGGGCAGGACGTGGTGGCGCTGGACAGCGCAACGTGGGTCTCCTCTGTGGAGGAAGGCCAGCTTTAACCCGCTACCTCTTCCCCTCGGACCGGAACGCTCCAGTTCTGGCCCCACGCCGGATAAAATCGTCTGGTGAGTCTTTCGTTTGAAGTGAAGAAGGAGACGGCCGCCGGCGGACGCCGCGCCGTACTCGAGTTGCCGCATTGCGCGGTGCAGACCCCCGTGTTCATGCCGGTGGGTACTGCTGGCACCGTGAAGGCCGTACCCCAGAACGTGCTGGAAGAGCTGGGGGCGGAGATCATTCTGGGCAACACCTACCATCTGTATCTGCGTCCTGGTCACCAGCCCATTGAGCGCATGGGCGGCCTGCACCGCTTTATTAGCTGGGAGCGCTCCATGCTCACCGATTCCGGTGGCTTCCAGGTGTTTTCGCTGGCGCAATTGCGCAAGGTAACCGATAACGGAGTGGAGTTCCGCTCGCATTTGGATGGCAGCAAGCATTTCTTTTCGCCAGAACACTCGATGGATGTACAGATTGCTCTCGGCGCCGATATTGCCATGGCCTTCGACGAATGCACCGAGTATCCGGCCGAACGCAAGCGTGCGGAAGAGAGCCTGCGCCTGACCATGGCCTGGGCAGAGCGCTCGCTGCGCCATCATCGGGAAAACCGGCACAAGACGCCATGGTTTGACACGAACACCGGCAAACGGCAGAACTTGTTCGGCATTGTGCAGGGCGGCATGTATACCGACCTGCGCAAGCAGTGCGCCGAGCGGCTGGTGGAGATGGACTTTGACGGCTATGCCATCGGCGGCCTGAGCGTGGGCGAACCGCGCGAACTGACGCTGGAGATGATTCAGGAAGTGCTGCCGCTCTTGCCCAAGGACAAGCCCCGCTACGTGATGGGCGTGGGCTATCCGGAGGAAATTGAGCTGTACGCCAAGCTGGGCGTGGACATGATGGACTGCGTGCTGCCGACGCGCGCGGCGCGCCATGCGCTGCTCTTCACCAGTGAAGGCCGGATCAATATCAAGAACAAAAAGTACGCTGAGGACCAGACCCCGCCCGATCCCAACTGCAGTTGCCCGGTGTGCCAGCGCTACACGCGCGCCTATCTACGCCATCTGGTGCATGCCGGCGAAGCGCTCTCCGCCACGTTGAACTCCATCCACAATCTGGCCTATTACCTGGGCATCATGCGCCGGGTGCGGGTAGAGATGGAATCGAAGTAAGACTATTTGCCGGGCTTCCACACCTAGCTGCTGCGCGCGCCTCCGGCCTTGCCGAAAGTCACCGCGAGCGTGATGACGGCGCTGATCCACAGCAAGCTTCCGGTTCCTGCGGCCGTGGTGCTCTGTAACTGGGCCTCCGGGGCCACGAAGATGCTGGCCAGCGCCCACGCCACGAGCACCGCTCCATTTAGGTAGTGCAGTGGGTAGCGGAACAGGCGCGCCAGCGGAAACATGTGCAAACCCACAATGGCCGTGACAGCCGATGGCGTATACGCGTCCCAGTGCAGGCGTCCGAAGACAAAGGCCACAACAAAGATCGCAATCCACTGGATGGCGTTGACGCGGCCAAAAGCTCGCTGCACGGCTGGATCTTCTTCCTCGCGCCGGAAGTGTCCGCCTTTCCGGCGGAGCAGGATGCAAACCAGGGCCAACAACCCGGTGCCGACGGCCAGCGCACTAGCGGAAGATGCGTTAAGCTGGCCGCTCGCGGCCAGAGCCAGCAGAAACCATAGACCGCCAAAGCAAGTAAAGAACAGCGCGCCGATTGCGCGTCCCTGGATCTGATTGGCCGTGATTGTGGTCAGCATTGGACCTCCTCCGGGACGCGAAATGGAGGGAAGCTTCGCGCCGTTTCGTCCGCAGTGCGTAGATCTGCACTAAACGATGCGGCAGGAGTCTGGCGGGCTGCTGAAAATTATCGGCAACCGGTCTGCGCGATTACTTGATGGGCGGCTTGCGCTCGCCGGCCTTGAAGGTGGCCCAGGGACCGGCCTTCATGTCGCTCAGGATCTTTTCCTGCCAGCGGAACTCGGGATGAGCTGCCAGAAAGGGCGCTGCCAGGAAATCCTCGCCACAGGGGTGGCCGGCACGGCCGATGAAGCTGAGCTTGGCGGCCAGATCGGAATCCACAACCTTGCCGGTAACCGCGCCCGCGGGCACGAACGGCGGATCGCCCCATACCTTTTCGCCCACGGGCGACGTGTCCTCATGCCCGCACAGGCTGCGCTTACCCGCATCCGTCTTTTGCTCATACACATCTTCGTGATCGGAGAGAAAAGCCTTGGCCAGTTCCGTGTCAAGATGGCCCAGATGCGCCTGTACAAAAGCTTCGGCACGGGCGTGGCGGGTGTTCATGGAGCTTTCCGGATTCGTTGGATCGAAGCCCGGGGTGTCGTCGCGCACCACGGCCGGATCGGCGGAGAAGTTCGAACTTACAAAGTAGCCATTCTTCTTTTTGGTGAGCGGCGTGTGCTTGAAGCCGAGTTCAAGATAGCCGATCTCGCCGGTCTTGCGGTCGCCGATGAGCCAGGAGTTGGCGTAGCCGCCGTTGTTGCCCTTGCGCATGATCGCGGCATATTCGTCGATGGATGTGGCGTACTGCAGAGCTTTGCGTGCGCGCACAAACTCCGGCGTGCCGTGCGCATCAAAGCCCTTGGCCATGGGCAGAGTGGTTTCCGTCACCATCAGTCCCGCGGCGTTGATGCCAAAATCGTCGTCGCTCACAATCGCGCCTGGCATGCCGTCCATCAGAATGCGCTGGCCGCGACGAGGCTGAATGTCGAAGACCACCTGCCAGCGCTCGCCCTCGGCGTAGCTGGACCAGTTGTTATGCGCCATCACAATACGTCCGCCTTGGGTGGCGGAGCCGGTGGCGATGAAGGCGCTGCATTTGCCCGGCGGCACCGCGTGCGGAGGAACTCTGCGGTGGTTCATCGCTTCAATAAAGGGCAGGTAGTAGTGGTTCAGCTCGAGGATTCCGTTCAGCGCCACAACATCCCACAGATCGAGCGTGGAGCCTTGCGCATGCAGTCCGGCGGCAATGCCCATCAGTTCGTCGCGGTACTCGCCTTCAATCTCAGGCCACAGCACAAGCCGCGCGGCATTGCGGTAAAAGGTCCAGGGCTTGTCGGACTCGTGCGCTGTTTCGGTGCGGTAAACGTTGATGTTGTCTTCAATGCGCCGCGCCAGGAGCGATCCGTGCTGGAAGCCGATCTGCGCCGGTGTCCCTTCCAGATGCACATAAGTCCATCCATCGCGCTCGAAGGTATAAGCTGCCTTCAAGCGCGGATCAACTTTCACCGGGGTTTCGGCCACGGCGGGAATTCCCAGGGCAAGCAAAACCAGAAAAACCGCAATTCTCATGCACCAGAAATACCACGCATGGAATGAGGATTTCTAAGGAAAGCGCAATTTTTGCGCGAACAGCAGGGAATCGCCTCCCACGGCAGGCTGTTTGCGCGTGTCTGGAAAGTTATTGCCGCACCACCGTGCCGCCCTTCATCACAAATGTGACGTGCTCGACGGCGCTGATATCTTCCAGCGGGTTACCGGGGACGGCGATCACGTCGGCGTAGTAGCCGGGTTTGAGCTGGCCTATACGGTCGGCCCAGCCCATGACGCGCGCGCCTTCGATCATGTCGGCCTGCAGAACGGCAAGCGGCTTCATGCCGTATTGGGCCATTAACGTCATCTCGTGAGCCTGGGTGCCATGCGGAAAGGGACCCACGTCGGAGCCCACGGCAAAGGGTACGCCGCGCGCCATCTGCTTTTTAAACTCCGCCACTTTGATGGCGATCATGGCGCGCTCGCGCTCGGCCGCGGCGGCGGAAGAGGCATGTTCGGCAAAATACTCGAAGACAGCAAATGTGGGGATGGATGGAATGTGTTTTTCGATCATCAGCCGCATGGTTTCTTCGCTGATTTCGCTGGCGTGATCGATGGAAGTAACGCCGGCGCGCGCCGCAAAGAGCGCACCCGGATCGTCCTGCGCGTGCACACTTACGATGGTGCCCATGCGGCGGGCCTCGGCCACGGCGGCTGCCAGTTCAGCTTCGGTGTACTGGAAAGGCGAAACGATATGGCCGTCGATCACCTTATCCTTGCCAGTGGCGTAGATCTTGAAGAAGTCCGCGCCCTGCTTGCGCTGTTCGCGCATCACGGCGATAAGCTCCGTGGCGTTGTTGGCCAAGTCGGCGTTGGGCAGAACATGTTGCGCGGGGTTGTACTTCACGGCGTCTTCGTGGCCGCCCAGAATGTCGATGGCATTGCCGCTCACCAGCAGACGCGGTCCAGGAATGAGGCCGCTGTTGATGGCGTTGCGCACGGCGGTGTCGGCCGATCCTGCGCCTTCAGTGCCCATGTCGCGCTCGGCGGTGAAGCCGGCCATCAGGTCGGCTTGCGCGGCGCTGGCCGCGATCAGCGTGCGCCAGGGAACGGATTCTTCCACGGTCTGCAAGTCTTCAGCGCCAGGATGCAGGAAGAGATGAATGTGCACATCGATTAGCCCTGGCAACAAAGTGGTATCGCCCAGGTCGATTACTCGCGCGTTCTTGGGGCGCTCCACCACGGAGCCCACCGCCTGAATGCGCTCGCCTACCACCAGGATCTCGCCTGGCGCGAGCATTTTTCCTGTGTCCACTTCAAGGAGTCGCGCGGCATGGAGTACCAAGGGAGACGGGCTCTGAGCCACTAATAGCGGCGTAGCCAACAACGCCAAAGCCATACAAGAACGGACAAGAGTGCAGCCAAGATGGGATCGCATGCCTACGACTATGCACTTTTGCCCTGCTGGATGTCGATGAAGATTTGGTCCTGTGCAACGGAATCCGCGTTCAGGCCAGAAAGTCCCGCACGAACGGATTGGTGCTGTTGAGCAATTCCAGCAGCGAGCCGTCAAAGATCAATCGCCCATCTTCCAGCATCATGTAGGTTGTATTCGGATCGATCTCGCCTTTGGGGAGTGGGACCATCTGCTCCTGCTCCGCATCCCAGCGGTTGGTGGAGAGAGCAAAGGCATCCTGCAAGCGATGCGTGACCATGATCGACGGCGTGCGATGCACATCACGTTGTTTGACGAGCAGCGAAATGATCTGCGTGCTGGTGACCGGGTCAAGACCGCCGGTTGGAGAATCGTAGAGGATCAGCTCGGGCTGACGGATGAGGGCTCTTGCAATGGCCACGCGGCGACGCATACCGCCGGAAAGGCTGGAGGGATACTGCGAAAAGGTTTGCTCCAGGCCCACAAAGCGCAGGGACTCGTGCACCCGTCCATCAATTTCTTCGTCGGAGACACGCTCTTGAATTAGCTGGTAGGCTACGTTGTCGCGCACCGTGAGCGAGTCAAATAGCGCGCCTTCCTGAAAGACCATGCCGGAGCGGGCACGCAGGGCGAACAGTTGTTGCTCGGGCATGCGCGCAATCGAGTTGCCCAAGAGCGTGACCGCGCCCAGATCGGGCTTGAGCAGTCCCAGAGCAATTTTGAGCAGTACGCTTTTTCCCACGCCGGCGGGACCCAGCAGGACGCGTGTTTCGCCCGGTGCGATGGAGAAGCTGATATCTTCCAGCACTACGTTCTCTTCAAACGCAATGGAGACATGCTGGAACGCGACCACGGGAGCCTGCGCCGGCAAGGTTTCCTTCGAGCTGTCGGTGGGCAACGTGGTGCTCATAGGGCGTAGGGAAACAGCGCAAGCAGAACCTGCGTCAGCATGAAATCCACAAAGATGATCAGCACGGAGCTGACTACCACGGCCTGAATCGTCGAACGGCCCACACCTTGGGTTCCGCCTGTGGTGCGCAGTCCATAGAAGCAGCCGATGGAGCTGAGGATGTAGCCGAAGAACAGAGGCTTTACCAGGCCCTGCACAATGTCGGGATAGCGCAGATGCTCGTAGGCCTGCGAAAAATACTGCGTGCCGTTCTGGTGGTTCATGAAGACGGTTACCGCGGCGCCGCCCAGAATGCCGGAGGCATCGGCCACAATCGTCAAAAAGAACAGCATGAAAACAGACGCAAAAATGCGCGGGGTCACCAGCTTGCGCAGCGGGTCCACGCCCAGCGCGCGCATGGCGTCAATCTGCTCGGTCACCACCATGGAGCCCAGTTCGCTGGCCATGGAAGAGGCATTGCGGCCTGAGACCATGACGCCGGTCAGCACCGGGCCAAGTTCACGGATCATGGTGAGTGAAACAAATTGTCCGGTAATGGCGGTTGCGCCAAAGGCCGCCAGCGTGGAGGCGGATTGCAGCGCCAGCACGCCGCCGGTGGACAGGCCGGAAAGCATCACAATGGACAGCGAGCCCACGCCGATGATGTCGGATTGGAGCAGGAAGTCGCTCCAGTAGATGGGAGGCCGGAAGAAATTGCCCATGGCACGCCAGGCAAAGACGGAGTAGTCCTGCACGGTGAGGACGATCTTTTTGGCGGTTATATCAATGCGGTCGAACGCCATGAGGCCTGCCATCGGTGCCTGGAATGGAGCGGAAAGCCCGCTCATGCTGCAGGAACAGGATAGCGCATGGCGGTCCTGGGCGCGTATGAGTGAAAATGAGAGCAGACGGATGCGCAGCCCGTAGCGCGCCCTGGCCAGAACGACCAACGGAAGTGAGGCAGTTTTGACTGAAGAGACAGCCCGCAGGCTGGAGGAATTCTTTCGCGCACTGGGCAGCTCCGCTGGCCGCCCTTTGCTGTTGCTGGATTACGATGGCACGCTCGCATCTTTTCGTGTGGACCGTTTCAAGGCTCGTCCGTGGGCAGGCGTGCGCCAGTTGTTGAGCCGTATCCAGGCAGAAGGGCGCACGCGCATGGCGGTTATTACGGGGCGTCCGGCATGTGAGATTGCCCCCATGCTGGAGCTCGATCCGCGGCTTGAAGTCTGGGGGCTGCATGGAGCGGAGCGCCTTTATCCCGACGGACGCTGCGAGCTGGAGACGGCTCCGGGTGAGGCCGGGCAGAAGCTCGATGCGCTGCGGGCCCAGTTGAAGCTGGATCCCTTGGGCGGGCTCTACGAAGACAAGGCGAATGCCGCCGTCATGCATTGGCGCGGCTATCCGGCAGAACGTGCGGAGGCTATCCGCACACGGGTTCTGGCCTTGTTTGAACCCTTGGCCAAGCTGGAAGGGCTGCGCCTGCTGCCTTTCGATGGCGGTGTGGAGCTGCGCGGCGGCCGCGACAAGGGCGGCGCGGTGGAGGCCATTCTGGCCGAGGAAGCAGGAGAAGCGCCGGTTGCCTATCTGGGCGATGACCTTACGGATGAAGCAGCCTTTGAGGCCGTGAATCGCGCTCCCGGAGTCCACCTGAGCGCCTTGGTGCGCCGCCAGTTCCGCGCCACTGCGGCCAGCGTATGGTTGCAGCCGCCCAGTGAACTGCGCGTGTTTCTGCAGCGCTGGGCTGAGAGTGTGGAATAGGCTGGTTCGCTGCGGTGAAAAGAGATTAGCCGCAGCCCCGGTGATCGGCTTTTCGCATCGTTCGGCATCTTCTTGCAGGGCGGGCTAGACGCTACGCAACCAAGATAGAAAAGAGGCTCTCTCCGGCTCCGTCGCCGATTCCGGCGCGCTCAGTTTGTCATGTCGTTTTCAGATGGAGTAGATGAGATGGGAGCAGGGGTTTTGCGCGCGTAAGAAAATGAAAGGTGCGCAATCGCTCTCCATCCTCTACTCTGATTGTGCAATCGACCCATCTGTGCCGGAGGTGCTGGACGCATGAGCAACCCTGAAAGCAACAACGCGTGCGGTCATTCCGCATGCGGCGCCCCGGTAGCTGGCCTTCGACCGCTTGAGATTCGCCGCGCGGCGGTGCTTGGCGCTGGCGCGATGGGCGTACGAATTGCCGCTCTGCTGGCCAACGCCGGCCTTCCGGTGTTGTTGCTGGATCTGCCTGGAGATCCCGCACCGTCAGAGACGCGGACTCAGAAAGATCTTCCTGCCGCGCGTGCCCTGGCTTCTCTGGCGCGCATGAAGCCGGCCGCGCTTTTTGAACCGTGCCTCATTCAGCTCATCGAGCCAGGCAGTTTTGCCTTGGCCATGGAGCGCATTGCCGATTGCGATTGGGTGGTGGAGGCGGTTGCGGAAAATTTAGAGATCAAGATCGCACTGCTCCAGCGCGTGGTTGCGCATCTAAAGCCCAGCGCTATTTTGACGACCAACACGTCTGGACTACCGGTTGGCCAAATTGCCAGCGGTGTGGGCCAGGGAGCGTGGCGCGCTCGTTTTTTCGGCGCGCACTTTTTCAATCCGCCTCGCTATATGCGTTTGGTGGAGCTGATCGCAACACCGGAGACGAATCTCCAACTGCTGGCTTCATTTGCGGCTTTTGCTGATCTGCACCTGGGCAAGCAGGTGGTGAACGCGGCGGATACACCCAACTTTATTGCCAACCGGATAGGCGCGGCGGCCATGGCGCGGGCTACGTGCCTGATGCAGCAGCAAGGGCTCACCTTCGAAGAAGTGGATGCGCTGACTGGCCCGGTGATTGGCTGGCCGCGTACCGGAACCTTTCGCCTGGCTGACATGGTGGGACTGGATGTGCTGGCTGCGGTGGTGGCGAATGCGCCCGAGTCCGCCCAGACGCCGCAACTGGGTGAGTTGCTGGCGGAGATGCTGCGCCGCGGCTGGCTGGGCGATAAGGCCGGGCAGGGCTTCTACAAAAAACAGAGCAAGGCAGACGGCAGTCAGGAGAGGTGGACACTTGCATTGCCAGACTTCACCTATCGGCCCATGCAAAAAGCGGCGCTGGCCTCTCTGGATCTGGCCAAAAACGCTCCCTCCGTGGCGGAGCGTATGCGTGTCGTGCTGGAGGCAGACCCAGCGCGCGACCGTGCCGCTGCCTTTCTTTGGCCTTTTCTAGCAGGTCTGTGGAACCACGCGGCGGAGCTAATTGGCACAGCGGCAAGCAATGCTCCGGCCATCGACCGCGCCATGCGTGCGGGCTTCAACTGGGAGCTGGGCCCCTTTGAGTTGTGGGATGCGGCAGGCGTGGCGCGCACCGTGGAGCGCATGCGCATGTTGGGGCTCGATGTAAGTCCGCGCGCCGGCGCATTGCTGGCTGCAGGGTATAGCAGTTGGTATCAGGGGGCGGCTTGTTTCAATCCCTGCAGTGGGCAGTTGGAGCCGTTGATGGAGCCAGCAGGGCATGCCCGCGTGGTGAGTTACAAACGCAGCGGCGGCGTATTGCGCTCCAACTCGGGTGCATCGTTGGTGGATATCGGGCAGGGCGTTACGGCCATCGAGTTGCACGCGATGAAGAATGCCATTGGTGCGGATGTGATGTCGATGATCACCTCAGCGCTGTCGCCAAATTCGGCGGCGGTGCGCGATTCCGTGGCCTTTGTGCTCAGTGGCGACCGCGACAATTTTTCCGTAGGCGCCAATCTTCTGCAACTCCTGCTGATGGCGCAGGAGGGCGAGTGGGACGAGATTCGTGCCGTCATCACCGGCTTCCAGCGCATGACCGCCGCCATCAAATTCTGCCCGTGCCCGGTGGTGGTGGCTCCGTTTGGCTTGACGCTCGGCGGCGGTGCGGAGATGACGCTGCATGCTGCGCGTCGTCAGGCGCATGCTGAAAGCTACATCGGATTGGTGGAAGCCGGTGTGGGCTTGATTCCCGCGGGAGGTGGCACCAAGGAGATGTTGTTCCGCGCGCTTGATCGTGCGCAGGACATTGCCGAAACAGATCCGCGCGATCCAGCCGCTTTTGCCCGTTCTGCCACTCTGCAATCCGCACTCAAACGCGCCTTCGAAACCATTGCTTTGGCCAAGGTTTCCACCTCTGCCACCGAAGCGCGGACGCTCTGGTTCCTGGATGGCGGAGATGGGATCACGATGAACCGTGAGCGTCTGCTGGAAGATGCCAAGCGTGCGGCCCTGCAGATGGCGGAAGGTGGTTACGTGGCTCCGCAACCGCGCACCGTGCTGGCTCCGGGCAGCTCCGCTCTGGCCGCGCTGGAGATGGGGGTGGAGCTGATGCATGAAGCCGGCCATGCCAGCGAACACGACCGTAAAGTGGCATGTCATGCGGCGCGGGTGCTCTGCGGGGGACGCGTTACGCCAGGCGAGGTCGTGACCGAGCAGCAGTTGCTTGACCTGGAACTGGAGGCCTTTCTCTCCTTGTGTGGCGAGGTCAAGACACAGCAGCGGATTGGGTATACGCTGAAGACCGGGAAGCCTTTGAGGAATTGACGATGAGCATGCACCGGATCATTCTGTGGGGTGCTTTGGTCGCGAGTCTGGCGGCTGGGGTTCCGCTGCGTGCGCAAGGATCGTTGGAGGCGCTTACGCGCGCGGGCCAGTTGGAAGTTGCTGGCGAGCGGCACGAGTATGTCCTGCGCTATCTTCCCGTAAGCTCGTTCCCGCAGTTGCCTGCGCGGGTTGCTGCTGAACTGAACCGGCGCGGTTGCCGCATTCCGCAAACCTGGCAGGCCCATGGGCCAGAAAATGTGATCAAGGCCAGCCTGGAACAGGCCGGCAGTGAAGATTGGGCCGTGCTCTGCGCGGTGGAAGGCGACGTTTCGCTCCTGGTCTTCTTGGCCAGCGGAGGCGACCCGGTTCAGTTGGCAGAGGCGACAGAAATTTCTCGTCTGCAACCCATCGGCTCTGGAATTCGTTATGGCTTCGGGTGGGGTATTGACCCTGCAACGCCGGAGCAGGTGTATCAGGCACAGGCTGGATTGCAGCCCCGGCCCGAGCGGATCGATCACGACGCGCTTGCCGATAGCTCCATTGTGCGCAAGACGGTTTATCGCTTCTTCAGCCATGGCAATTGGGCTGTGCTGGCGGTTCCAGAATAATTTTCATCCGTCAACCTTGGATCGACGGGTAGAGTTCGCGCATCTGTTGTAGGGCGAAGGGCCGAATTGTTTTCCTGCTTACGGAACCGGCAGTCTTGTTGCCGGCGTGATGCAGCAAACAGAAATGCACCGGGGCTCTGCCCCCACATGTTGTTGCCGCAATCAGGAGCAATCGAATGGCGGAAGCAGTTTTGGTGAGCGCGGTACGCACTCCCGTAGGCCGTGCCCCCCAAGGAGCGCTTAGTACAGTGCGCCCCGACGATCTGGCTGCAATCGCACTCCGCCGCGTCCTGGAGCATGTTCCTGCCTTGCAGAAGGACGCAATCGACGACGTGATCATCGGTTGTGCGCAGCCCGAGGCCGAGCAGGGATGGAATGTGGCACGCTGGGCCGCACTGCGCGCTGGACTGCCGGTGGAGGTCCCTGGCGTCACCGTCAATCGCTTCTGCGCTTCTGGGCTGGAGGCCATTGCCCTGGCCGCTGATCGCATTGCCGCAAGCCGGGCGCGAGCCGTCATCGCCGGTGGAACCGAGTCCATGAGCATGATCCCCATGGGGGGACTCAAGCCCAGCCCCAATCCGCATTTTGTCGAAAACTATCCGGAGGCTTACATGACCATGGGCCTCACCGCGGAACGTGTGGCGCGGAAGTTCTCTATTCGCCGCGAGGAGCAGGATGCCTACGCCCTGGCCAGCCATCGCCGGGCCGTGAGCGCACAGGCCGCGGGAAAGTTCGATGAGGAGATCGCCTCTGTCGCGGTGCAGTCTACCCGGCATGCCGCCAAGCGCGGCCGCGTGGAGAGTGTAGAAGGTGTGGTGGATCGTGACGAAGGCCCCCGCGCCGACACCACAGCGGAGGCTCTGGCCCGCCTGCGCCCGGCCTTTCATGCCCAGGGAACCGTCACGGCCGGAAACGCTTCTCCTATCTCCGATGGCGCGGCTGCCTGCCTGCTGATGGAGTTGGGTTATGCGCGGGAGCTGGGAGCCACTCCGCTTGCCCGCATGGCCAGCTATGCGGTAACGGGATGCCTGCCGGAGGAGATGGGCTTGGGGCCGGTTACCGCCATTCCCAAAGCGCTCCGGCTGGCTGGACTTTCATTGGGAGAAATCGACCTGATTGAGTTGAATGAGGCCTTTGCTGCTCAGGCGCTGGCTGTGATGCGCGCGCTGGACCTGGATCCCGAGCGTACCAACGTGAATGGAGGCGCCATTGCGCTGGGCCATCCGCTGGGAGCCACCGGTTCCAAGCTGACGGCCACGTTGCTGGCAGAGATGCGCCGCCGTCGGGTGCGCTACGGGCTTGTTGCCATGTGCGTGGGGTCGGGCATGGGCGCGGCCGCGGTCTTCGAGCGGCTGGCGTAAGCACTGCAGACACAAACGCCCCGGCTTCGCAGGGAGCGGGCCGGGGCGTTGCGGAAAACGGTTGACGTGCTAGAGAGCGGTGTCGCCGCGCTCGTCGTTACGGATGCGGATGGCCTCGTCGATCTGGCTGACGAAGATCTTGCCGTCGCCGATGCGGCCCGTGCGGGCGGCGCCGATGATGGCCTGAATGGCCTTCTCCTTCATGTCGTCGTGAACAACCAGCTCGATCTTAACCTTGGGAAGAAGGTCGACCGTGTACTCACGGCCACGGTAGAACTCCGTGTGGCCCTTCTGGCGGCCATGACCGCGCGCTTCGAGAATGGTCATTCCCTCGATGCCTGCCTCGAGCAGGGCATCCTTCACAGCGTCCAGCTTGGAAGGCTGGAGAACAGCTTCGATTTTGAGCATATGCCAAAAGCCTCGTTCGATAGCGTATCAGGTCTCCGCCCGGATTGACCGTGCTGGAGATAAAGTTTTTTCACTGCAGGGAACCGCATAGCGGGATTTGCTTGCCTATGCAGCCTGCATCCTGTGGAGCTGGGCGGCCATTTGCAGTACAAGCGCCTGCCGGGTACAGCAGGCGCCTGCGGGATTAGTTGTTGTAGTCGTAGCCTTCTTCGCCGTGCTGCGAGAGATCCAGACCCTGCTGTTCCTGTTCCGGCGTAACGCGCAGGCCGATGGTCTTGTCGACCAGGAAGAGCAGCACCAGAGTGCCCACGATGGAGATGCCCCAGGCCAGACCGATGCCGGCAAACTGGTTCACGAGCTGGCCCCAGTGGCCGTCGATGCCACCGGTCGGCGCATCGCCGAAGGCCGGGTTGATGGCCTTGACGGCGAAGATGCCGGTCAGGATGGCGCCCAGCGTACCGCCTGCGCCATGCACGCCGAAGGCGTCCAGCGAATCGTCGTATCCGAAGATGCTCTTCACCTTCAGAACCATGAAGGAGCAGAACAGGCCAGCCAGCAGGCCGATGGCCAGTGCCGACATGGGCTGCACAAAACCGGAGGCCGGAGTAATCGCCACCAGACCGGCGACTGCGCCGGAGATAGCGCCCAGGGCCGTGGGCTTGCCATTATGCAACCACTCGTAGATGGTCCAGCCGAGCGCCGCAGTGGCGGTGGCAAAGTGGGTGTTGATAAAGGCTGAAGTGGCCAGCGTGCCAGCACCCAGAGCCGAACCGGCATTGAAGCCGAACCAACCCACCCACAGCAGGCAGGCGCCGATGAAGCTGAGCACCAGCGAATGCGGAGCCATTTTGGCTTCCGGGAAGCCGATACGTTTGCCCAGATAGAGAGCCGTCACCAGGGCCGAAACGCCTGAGGTGATGTGCACCACCGTGCCGCCGGCAAAGTCCAGCGAGGGAATCTTGCCGCCGTTGGCGTTCAGCAGGCCACCGACGCCCCACACCATGTGCGCCATCGGGCTGTAGACAATGATGGCCCACAGCGAGAGGAACACGGCCATGGCGCTGAACTTCATGCGCTCGGCAAATGCGCCGCAGATCAGGGCCGGAGTGATGATGGCGAACATCAACTGGTAGACCATGAAGGTCTGTTCTGGAATGGTCTTGACGTAGAAGTTGGTGGCATCCACCGCATTCGATACGCCCTTCAGGAACATATGGTCGAAGCCGCCGATGAAGGCATTGCCGGAGCTGAAGGCTAGCGAGTAACCCACAATGGCCCAGAGGATGGTGATCAGGCACATCATGGCAAAGCTCTGCATCATGGTGCCGAGAATGTTCTTCTTGCGGACCAGGCCGCCGTAGAACAGAGCCAGACCAGGACCGGTCATCAAGAGCACCAGAGCGGAGCTGACCAGCATCCAGCTATTGTCGCCAGCCGACTGCGCACTGGCCGAGGCGGCCTGCGCAGCGTCGAGCTTTTTCTCTAGGTCAGCAATGCGCTGATCGGCACTGGCTGCCACGGGAGCCGGTGCAGGAGTGGGCGCTTGTGCCATGGCCAGAGAGGCAATCCCCAGACAGGCCGACAAAACGAGCAGCTTGATTCCACGAAGAGACATAGACGATTCGACTCCCAGAAAGGTGGATGGACTTGAGAATCCAACCCGGAGGCGAGCAGACCCCAGGCGAGCAATTCTTGCGGAAACCGTACCACGCAACACGCAACGGCATTGCTGGCCGGCGAATGCAACATCATTCGAAGGCTGGCGTGTACCTGCCTCTGAATTGGAATGGTGCAAGAATCTCATCCCTACCATAAGGAAGCCATGAGGAAGAAGGAGAAAGCCATAAGTAAACCATAGTAAGTAACTGGACTCCTGACGGATTGTATGTTTAGCCGGAAGGGCGTGTATCTCCTTGATTGTCGCGTGGATTTCGCATGGCTCTGTGTGCGTGCCGGCAGAACAAGGCTCGATATTTCAAAACTTTGAGCCACTTGAAGGGAGGCATTTTCAGCAGGAAAGTGAAACGGGAGCTGTGGTAGGATGCGCTCACTGGCCTTTCCCCGGCCGGAATCCAAGGAGGTCGCAGATGGCAGACAAGGTGAGCGAACAGGGACTTTCACGACGGAATTTTCTGAAGACCGGCGTGGCTGCCGGCGCGCTGGCTGGCGTGGGCCAACTGGCTGAAGCCAAACCAACCAGACAAGCTACGGATAGCGTGGTGCTGGGACGCAGCGGCATCAAGGCTTCCCGGCTTGCCTTTGGCACCGGCTCTCATGGCGGACGCATTCAGCATGAGCTGGGACAGGATGGTTTTAACAAGCTTGTGCGCCATGCCTACGACAGCGGCGTACGTTTTTTTGAAACCTCTGAAACCTATGGCATCTCGCCGCAGATGCTGGGTGAAGCTCTCAAGGGACTGCCGCGCGACAGCTACACCCTGATGAACAAGGTGACCACACGCGATAATCCCGAGGTGGACCCGCACGCCAAGTTGGAAGAATTGCGTCGTCAGGCTCAGGCCGATTATTTCGACATCATGCTTCTGCATGTGCAGCACACTGCCACCTGGGTGGAAGACAGCAAGCGCTGGCAAGACGCTATCGACGAGGCTCAGCACAAGCAGATCATCCGCGCGCGCGGTGCTTCAATCCATGGCCTGCCTGCTCTGCGCCGCATGCCCTCGCACGACTGGATGCAAGTGGCGCTGGTGCGCACCAACCATACCGGACAGGTGATGGATGCGGAAAAATGGGATGCGCGCGTCTCCGATAACATGGACGATGTGGTGCGCCACATCCAGATGGCCAAGAAGGCAGGCATCGGCTTGATCGGCATGAAGCTGGTGGCGGAAGGCCTTTTCGAGCGCGAAGATCGCCGCAAGGCCATTCGCTTCGCCTTTCAGACCACGGGCGTGGATGCGGTAACAATCGGCTTCAAGGCTCCGGAAGAGATCGATGAAGCAATTGAGAACATCAATCTTGCGCTGGCATAAATAAGCTATGCTGCTCCTGGACCTGCCAACGCCAAGCATGCGAATGCTTGTGTGTGCGCAGGGGACTTCATATTTTGACCGGCGCGGCTGGAGTGGGCGCAAAGCACATTGATCGATGTAGGGCTTGGAAGAGAGAACGTCATGGCAAGGAACGCAGGATCTGTGGCGGATGTAAGTGTGCAAGAGTTTCTCGACGCTGTGGATGCTGCGCTGCTGCCGTTGGCGGACGCGAAGCGGGCTGAGGAGATGAAGGCTTACATGCGCGGGCAGTTCGATTACCTGGGCATTGGTACGCCGGATCGCCGGCTTGCGCTCAAGCCCTTGCATGCCGTGTATAAGCCCGGTACTGCGGCGGAGGTGCGCAGTGCCGCCAAGGCACTGTGGGCGCGCAAGGAACGTGAATACCAGTACGCTGCAATTGGTTTGCTGGGCCGCCAGACCGAGTTGCTGGAACTGGCGGATGTGGAGTGGCTGCTCGATCTGGTGCAGCAAAAAAGCTGGTGGGACACCGTGGACGCGCTGGCCAAGGTGGTGGGGTCCGTCGTGCGCCGTTCCGGGGTGCGCGGACAGCGCCGCATGGATCAGGCGCTGGAGCATTCCTGCTTCTGGGTGCGGCGCATCGCCTTGCTGCATCAGTTGGGCTGGCGGGAAGCGACAGATACGGAGCGGCTCTTTCGTTATGCTTTGCAGCTCTCCGCAGAGAAGGAGTTCTTCATCCGGAAAGCCATTGGCTGGGCCTTACGCGACTACGCCTGGCACAACTGGCAGGCCGTGGAAGAGTTTATCCATTCGCACGGACCCAACCTTGCGCCGCTCAGTGTGCGCGAGGCTACAAAAAACCTGGACAAGTTGCGACGCGGCGGCAAACGTAGCGGTTGAGCTTTTCTAGAGGGCGCACGTAGCGGGTTCAGTTGCGGGCAAGGAACTTTTCAATCTGATAGCGCAGGAAAGAGGGCAGCGCTTCAAGGAGCGTGCGCCGCTTCATCTCGCGATAGCCAATGCGGCCCACGCCGTAGTCGCACAGCAACTGGCGTGCAACCGGGCTGCGCTGGGCAAAGCGCACCACGCTGTCCATCAGACGTGGCTCGCTCATCAGCCGTTCTTGCAACTGGACGGATTTGCGCAGCTCATATCCGAGCTCTGCTTCGCAGGCGCGATCATAGCGGCGCAAACTGCGGGCCGATACGTCGCCCCCCAGCAAGGCCGCTCGCGCCGCTTTGCCGGCCAGTTCTCCACTCACCATGGCGTAGTAAATGCCTTCGGCCGTAAAGCCGTTCACGAAGCCTGCAGCATCACCGGCGAGCAGCACGCGATCAGTGGAGAGCTTATCGAGCGGCCCGCCCACGGGCAGCACCCAGGGATGAAAGTTCTCTTTCTGCGATGCGCCCTTGACCACGCCACGTTGCTGCAGCATGGTCAGGAATTCATCATGCAGTTCGGCAGGTTTCTCTGCGATGTGGGCGCGCATATAATCCAGCCGGTATCCGATGCCGAAGTTGGCGTGCGTGGCCTTTGGGAAGAGGTACCCATAGCCATACGCGCCGCCGCGCCCGTAGTAGACGTACATCGTATCCTGCTCAAGCTGCAATGCAGTTTGCGGGCTCTCTTCAGTACCATCCATGGCCAGCTTGTGCGCAGGCCATGGGCCGCGCAGGCCGGACTGCACGGCGATCAAACTATTTACGCCATCCGCGCCAATCGCCATCTTGGCGGTGAAAACTTCGCCTGCGGTGCTGGTGATGCGCACGCCGTCGGTGTGGACTTCCAGCTTGGATACCGTTACGTTCTCACGCAACGTCACGCCGCCTTCCACCACGTGTTTGATCAATGCGTGATCGAACTCGATGCGGCGGATCATGGCGTAGAGCGGTTCATCGGAACGGAATTCCACGCTCTCTCCGGATGGCGCTTCAAAGACCAGCCGGTGGACGTAGTTGACCGGCACGCTGCGCATCACATCGGCTAGATAAGGCAGACGCGTGAAAGCGCGGCAACTGATGCCGCCTCCGCAAGGCTTCAGGCGAGGGAAACATGCGCGATCCAGGATGCACACCTGCAGTCCTGCATCCATCAGATTGGCCGCGGCTACTGCCCCGGAAGGGCCACCGCCCACAATCAATACGTCATACTGCATAGTTCACAGGACCGCCAGGGAAAGAATCGTTTCGAAGATGAGTATATCGGTTTGCGTGCCGCGCCGTGCAGGCTTACTCGTCGGTCTTCTGGGGAGGGAAGATGCGTACACGCTCCACGCGGCGGTCCGTGGACTCCACAACCTCGATCCGCAAACCGGCCTTGTCGAGAATCACAACTTCGCCGGCGAGCGGGATGCGGCCCTCTGCTTCGCTGACCAGGCCACTCAGAGTGGTCGCTTCGAATTCCTCGCCCAAATCAAGGGGCTCGCCAAAAAGGTCAGCCAGACGGTCGATGGAGAAATTTCCTGGAGCCAGCCAGGAGCCGGCGGCCTCGTGCACAGGAGCCTCTTCCGCGGTCTCTTCATCGTGCTCGTCTTCAATCTCGCCGACGATCTGCTCCAACAGGTCTTCAATGGTGACCACGCCAGCCACGCCGCCATACTCGTCGATCACCACGCGCATGTGTTGTTTTTCGCGCTGCATCTCACGCAACAGCTCATAGCCGCGTTTGGTTTCGGGCACGAATTCCGCCGGACGCTGAATGCTGGCCACGGTGCGGGTGGTGGCTTCATCGTCGGAGATTTGCAGCAGATCATGCGCAAAAGCGATGCCGGTTATCTGATCCAGTACGCCTGCATGGACGGGAACCCGCGAGTAGCTGTGCTCTTTGAGCAGCTCCAGAAATTCTTCCAGCGTGGCGCTGGCTTCAACGGCAAACACTTCAGGCCGTGGGGTCATCACTTCACGCACCAGCATGTCGCCAAACTCAACCGCGCCGCGTACCAGATCGCTGTCGCCGGCCTCAAGAATACCTTCTTCTTCGCCGGCTTCAATCAGGTCTTCCACATCCGCGGAGCTCTCTTCCTGTTCGCCGGCGGGCTCTTCGGCCAACGAGGCGACTCCCAGAAAAATGCGTACCAGAACGCTGAAAGGAGTCACGGACCAGACCAGCAGGCGAATGGGCCAGAGCAAGGTGCCTGCCCATTGTCCGCTGGTGCGGCGGAAGAGCATGGAGGGCAGCAACTGGCCACAGAACACAATGGCCAGCAGAACGCCGAGTAGAGCTTGCAGTATGTCGGCCAAGGAAGGCCGGCTCATCTCCGCGCCGCGATCGAAAAGCACAGCGGCAAAGACCAGAGCCATTACGCCCAGCGCCAACTGTTCCAGCAGCGCGGCGCACAACATGGCATGTTCGCGGCTCAAGCCGAGGCGTGGCTCCACCAACTCTTCCCACGCGCCTAGATTGTCCTGTTCTTCGCGAGGAAGAATCTTGCCAAAGTCGCGATAGACGCGGCGCATGTAAGCGCCCAGAGTGGCCACCATGGCCAGCAGCGTTACCAGGACCAGTGTGCCGGCTGTCATCGCGGAGCCTTCCGCGACGGGGCAGGCTTACGGGGTTTGCTTTTTGCGACGACGGACTTGGCTGCAGCGGGCTTTCTGGCTGAAGTCCCAGAGCTCGGTTTGTCCTGGGCGCGTTCAATCAGCCCAAGCGGAAGGCGGAGTTTCTGGCGCAGGGTGCGCTCGCGACGCGCCATCTGTCCCTCGTCTACTTCGTGATCGTAGCCCGCCAAATGCAGCAGGCCGTGCAACAGCAGAATCTTCAGCTCGCAGGTGAGTGCATGGCCTTGTTCGCGCGCCTGCTTGAGAGCGGTTTCCGCGCTGATGGCTAGATCGCCGGCGATCAACTCCCCCACAAAGCCCGCTTCAGCCGGGAAGCTGAGCACGTCGGTGGCTTTGTTTTTGCCGCGAAAATCACGGTTCAAGCGGCGAATGCTTTTGTCCGTGGTGAGCAGGATGCTTACCTGGCCGCGCAGCCGCACAGCTTTCTGCGCCTCGGCCACAAATTTCTCAAGAGTACGCGCAGTGGGAATCCGCTCTGCCCACGGAGCACGCACGCCCGCGGCTGCCGTTGAGGCAGTGGCGGTGCGGGCCTGAAGATCGGGATCAACCTGGATCATCGTATGGCAAAGCCTGCCTTCCCATGGCTTCGCGCTGGCTTCATTCTAGCCGAATCCCGATTGAGCCGGGCTGAAATCTGGTCTCTCGACAAACCGCGCGGTATTCTCACAAGCCAAAACTGATTTTGACCGCGCCCTGGCAGAGTGACCGCGTGCGCGGTTTTCTGCAGGGAAAGGCTTCACCAAGCGGGACGCTGTAGTTTCCTTCGGACGTGCTGGTGACTCGGGTCACAGGGGCGTCCTGGCTGGTTTGACTAAGCTCAAGCATGGAGCTTTGCGCTCTGCATGCGCAGAGGGCGTAAGCTCAGCCGCTCGCGGCCACAGCAATCGTGCTTGCCGGAACGAGCGCCAGAAGAACATCGCGCGACGCACTTGCCGTCCGCCCCCAGCAACCCATTCGGCAGTCCGTGCGGGCCGCAAGGCGCGTGCGCGGGTGTGTCGAAGGAGAAGAACGCGCCTTATGATTGCTCGCAAAATTACACCCGATATTCTTTCGCTTGTTGCCATTGATTGGAATCGCCGCATCTTTGATGAGCTCATGCCGCTGCATGAAGGCACCACGTACAACTCCTACGTGATTCGCGGTAGCAAGAAGACGGCGCTGGTGGAAACCGTGTATGCGCCGTTCACCGCGGACTATCTGGCGGCGCTGGAAAAGGCTGGTGTCACGCACGTTGACTACGTGATTGCGAACCACGGCGAGCAGGATCACTCCGGTTCGATTCCGGCCGTGCTCGAGCGCTATCCGGAAGCCATGCTGGTGACCAATGCACGCTGCCGCGATCTGCTGCGGGAGGCCCTGCCCATCGCCGCCGAGCGCGTGCTGGAAGTGAAGGAAGGCGATACGCTCTCGCTCGGCAACAAGACGCTGAGCTTCCACCTGATGCCCTGGGTGCATTGGCCTGACACCATGGTCAGCTATCTGGTGGAAGACGGCATCCTGTTCAGTTGCGATTTCTTCGGCTCGCATCTGGCGTCCAGTGATTTGTTCGCCGTGGATGAGCCGCGCGTGACCACCGCCGCCAAGCGCTACTATGCCGAGATCATGATGCCGTTTGCCTTGCACATCCGCAAGCATTTGGCCAAGCTGGAAAACTTCAAGATCAACCTGATTGCTCCCGGACACGGTCCGGTCTACGACCGTCCGGAGTTCATCCTGGATCTGTATCGCACCTGGGCCAGCGAGGTTCCCCGGCCTGAAGTGATTGTGCCGTACGTTTCGATGTACGACAGCACCACGCAGATGGTGAACTACCTGATTGACCGGCTCATGGAGCGTGGACTCAGCGTGCGTCCGCACAATCTGGTGGGAGCTGACATGAGCATGGTGGCCGAGTCGCTGGTGGATGCTTCCACGGTGGTCTTCGCAACCCCTGCTGTGCTGGCTGGACCGCACCCCGATGTAGTTTCTACCGCCTACTTGGCCAATGCTCTGCGACCCAAGATGAAGTTTGCCGGCATTATCGGTTCCTACGGATGGGGTGGCGCAACCGTGACTCATCGTCTGGTGGAGCTGCTCAGCGGGCTCAAGAACCAGGTAACGTTCTTCGAGCCGGTGCTCACCAAGGGCATGCCGGACGCAACCGACTACGCGCAGCTTGATCGCTTGGTTGAGGAGATTGCCACGGCCAATCAGCAGTACATGATGCCCGAGGTTGTGACCGCTGGTTAGAGCGGTTTCAGGATAGATATCCCCAGTCGGATTGCTTCCGATGCCGCCCCTCCTTTGGGTCGGGTCGACTGGGCAGCTTCACTTCGTGGGTACGGCAATCCTGAAACCGCTCGAGCTTGCGGCAGAAACAAAATCCCCTTCGGCGGGTAACCGCAGAGGGGGATTTTTTATTTCTGGAGTATGTCGTTCGTGGCGGGCACGTAGGCTACCGCGCGGCCGGTCTTACCGGTTCGGTACGGCAATGGTGCGGCCAACGGCAACTTCGCCCACCAGCCACTCCAGCCGTTCCTGCATGCGTGCGCCTACGTTGATGTAGCGCAGCCCCACAACCTGCGGGTATTCGCATACCTGCACCACTGCGGCCAGGCGCAACGGCAGGCCATCGCCGATAAACTGCACTTCAACATGCAGGCCCTGCTTGAGTTCATGCGGAGCGTTGAAGAAGAGACGGCATCCACCCAGGCTGATGTCGATCATGGTGCAATCCAGGCGGCGGCCTTCGTCGACCAGCGTCAGGCGGACATAAGCTTCCACCTCGTAACGCGGATGGGCGCGGCGTTCGATGCCATCCGGTGGATCCTCGTGCCGGATGCGCCTGCCGTCGGGTATCTTTTCGACGACTTCGTTCGCGGGGGCTACGGCTTCTTCTTGCTCAGGCTCAACCTCAGGCGGCGGGGTGCCGTTCAGCAGACCAGCGGATTGCAGTTTCCAGTCCAGACCTTGAATGGTTTTGCGCGACACGGTGTCAAAGTCCATGTGGAAATTATGGTCGGACAGGCCGGGCACGGCCGAACCTGCCAGGGTGTAGCGCGTGGCCTCAAAGCGGAACGAGATTTCGATATAGACGTTTTTGCACAGGTAGAACTTGCTGTCCGGCATAAGGACGGCATGCGTTCTGCTCATGTCCACAACCTGACCGCGCATGGTGAGATCCAGTTCGTCGACGGCGATCAGAACCGGGCGTCGCGCCATCTGCGCCAGGGCAGGATGATCGGAGCCAACGAGCCACACCGGTATGAGCATGTTTGGGGCTGCTTGTGGCTCCGGTAAAGGCATCGTATCTTTTGCACTCCTTAACGTTTATGGTCGGAATATCTTGGACTTTATCGGCACAATTTCAGCATTCCTTCATGCGGAAATTGCACCCGCACCGGAGAGCTCGCGCTGCTCGTCCTATGCAAATTTCATGTCCTCGGGGATGCATTTGATTGCCCCGGCTTTCCACGCGATAGTGTGATGGCCCGTCGAATGCTGTGTCCCGCACAACCTCCATCCTCCTCAAGAGGTGGAGGACTACAGTTTTCTACCACGCGGGCAACATCGGAAGAATAGACGCTGGAGTCAAGTGCGTCAAGAACTGCCGCATAGGCTTCAACTCTTTGGTGTAGTGCGGACCGGCTGCACAGGTTAGAGCTGCTGAAAGCAGGGAGGTGGCGTGCTGGGGGCGGGAAGGGGCAGGTCCACGGCAACCGCGGGGAAACTACGCGCGAGCCTGGAAACAGGCTTACAAGAACGAAATAGGAGCAATGCAGCCCGGCAGACAGCCCGCATACAGTTTGATCTCTGCGGAAATACCGGGCTTTGCGCGGAGGTTTCCGGCAAAGCCCGGCGGAGGGGAATCTACTGCGGTTTGCCGGCCCGCGTGGCTTTGTTCGGATTGCGCTCCCGACGCGCCTCCTCGCCCACCTCGATGGCCTCGCCCAAACCCAGTGGCAGCTCTGGCTGTTGCGCCTTCCGGCTCTCGTAGGCGCGGACAATGCGTTGCACTAGCTGATGACGCACCACATCGCCTTCTTCAAAGTGGCAGAAGTGGATACCTTCCACCCCATCCAGCACGTTGATCGCGTCCACCAGACCGGACTTGCTCGGATTGGGCAGATCGATCTGCGTAATATCGCCGGTGATGACCGCCTTGGAGTTGTTGCCTAAGCGCGTCAAGAACATCTTCATCTGCTCGACGGTGGTGTTCTGCGCCTCATCCATGATGATGAACGCATCGTTCAGCGTGCGTCCGCGCATGAAGGCCAGCGGAGCCACCTCAATCACGTTCTTCTCGAGCATTTTGTCTACGCGCTCCGGCTCCACCAGGTCGTACAGCGCATCGTAGAGCGGGCGCAGGTAGGGATCCACCTTTTCCTGCAGCGTGCCGGGAAGAAAGCCCAGCCGTTCGCCGGCTTCCACCGCGGGGCGGACCAGAATGATGCGGCTGATCTTCTTGGCGTTCATGGCGCTCACTGCCATGGCGACGGCCAGATAGGTTTTGCCGGTGCCAGCCGGACCCACGCCAAAGACCATGTCGTTCTGTTCGATCGCTTCAAGATATTTGCGCTGGTTGATGGAGCGCGGCTGCACCACCCGTTTGATCCCGGTGGAGCGTTGCTTGCCGCTGTCGGCCAGCCCTTTCAGCGACGAGGCGGGATCGGTGACCACCAGCCGCAGCATGCCGTTCAGCTCCGTACTTTGCAGGTGAATCCCCGTCCGTCGTAAGGCTTCAAAATCCTCGAAGATGTGGCGCACGCGTTCCACGCCCTGCTGGGGGCCCTCGACGTGCACGGCATCGGAGCGCAAATCGATGCGCACGCCCAGCGCGTCTTCCATCAGTTGCAGGTTCTCGTCGCGAGTCCCGAACAGGGGCTCCAGGTGGGGGGTAATCTCCAGCGCAGTTTTCAATGTCTTCCTTTGCCTCCGGGTGGATGGGAGCTGGGTACGGTCGAGCGCAGGCAGCCGAACGGTGGCTGGCCGCGTCGCTGAAACCACATCGAACAAGGGGCAGCGGAGAGTCTTTTCCGCCGTTGGGGAAGCTGAGTTTGAGGGGAAGTTGAGCCCGCAATCCCGGTCCGCAAGCTGGCGCTGGCTTCACTGGAGCAGGCAATCGGGTTGGCAGAGATAACCAAATCCGGGTTCTGGGGTGAGAGTAGCGCGGACCGGCGCCCACGTCAATTCCGATGAGGAGAAATTAATGCGGGCTCGCTGTTTTAACCAGAAAAAACGTTATCTTGACCTGCCGGTTAACTGCGGTGTACAACTCTTTCAATCGCCTGAATAGATGTCAACTGCCCGGAAAATCACGACGTTACTGGCCGTGCCCTGTCTGGCGCTGGCTTACGGTTTCTTCGTGGATCCAGAGACGGGCCGGCATGGGATTCCCTGCCTGTGGAAGACGCTGTTCGGCATTACCTGTCCTGGATGCGGGCTGACCCGCGCCTGGGCCATGCTGTTGCGCGGCAGATGGCATGAAGCCGCCGGAATGAACTGGTTGATCTACCCGGTTGTGGGGGTCTACGCAGCACATCTGGTTCGTGCCCTGTTTCGAACGGCGAAGTACGATTGCCTTGCTCGAAAAGGAGAGAACCATGCCTGAACTGGGGATTGCCGAACTGGCCCAGATGACGCACGATCTGGACGACAACAAGAAGATGATTTTCAACCAGCAGTACCAGTCGGAGAAGAAGGATTCGGGCATTACGCTGATTCTGGCCCTGTTCAGCTTTGACCGCTTCTGGCTGGGCGATATTGGCCTGGGCGTTCTGAAGTACCTGACCATGGGGGGCTGCGGCATCTGGTGGCTGATCGACCTGTTTACGGCCAAGAATCGGACGGACGACTATAACCGGCAAAAGGCCATGGAAATCCTGACCGTCGTACGCATGATGTAGTTCCTGGCGAGTCTGCAAGTGATTGACTGCGCGGGGCAATCTGCCCCGCCGCGGTTGGCTGCGGCCCTGTCTCGATTGACCCGGCCCCCATTTTCCCCTAAACTAGAAGACTGCGAGGGATGCGGCTCGAGTTGCATTCCAACTCCGCATCACTTTCCCTGAAAACAGGGCAGATTGAAGGAAGAATCATGGCAAACCATGTATCGGCGCTCAAGCGCGCCCGCCAGACCGTTACCCGCACCGAGGTGAACCGCGCCAATCGCAGCCGGATGCGCACCAGCCTGCGCGCCATGCGTGAGGCCCTGGCCTCCGGAGACACCTCCGCCGCCCAGACCCAGTACCGCGTCACCGTTTCCGTGCTCGACAAGAGCGTCCAGAAGGGCATTCTGCACGACAACACCGCTTCGCGCTACAAGAGCCGCCTGAACGCCCGCCTGAAGGCTCTGGCCGTCAAGTAAGCTCGCTCGCTAAAAATTAGTACAACGCCCCACGGCCGGGATCGCTCCCGGCCGCGCGTGTGTTTGTGGCCGCATTTATGAGGCACGCTCCAACCGCCTGGCCACGTCCTGCCGCAACTCCCGCTCCGCGCGCTCCCAATCCTCGTGATCGTGTCCATGCTTGCATCCCCGCTCCTGCCAGTAGCGATAGGCTAGCTGGGCTACTTGGCTGTAAGGAATTGCTACGTCTGGCTTTGTCCCGGCTTTGGCGGGGCCTTTCTTGCCGGTTCTGGGAGCTGCGGGCTGCTTGGAGGTTGGGGCGGCCTTAGCCGCTACAGGTCGAGCCGCTTTGGGCTTGCGCGCAGCCTTGGCTGCCATTGGCTTGCCGGTTGTGGAGTTCTCTGCCGCAGTTTTGGCGGTACGCCGTACCGCTCCTGGCTTGCTCGCGCTTTCTGCCATCGGATCATCCTCCCGGTAAGGTCGGAGCCGGATGCTAGGGCCTGTTCACACTACCCGAATGGATGGCGTTTCGTGCGCAAATTCGGGCCAATCTAGGAGGAGAACGCAGGCTTAGGCTATTCCTAGGCAAGGACGACGACGCCGAGTGGCCCAATTTGCGCCGAAACCCGAAGGGCTGGGGCCCATTTTCCCCATCTCTGCGTCGGTTGTCGCTAGCAGACACCCGGTATGCGTCGCTCCGCTCTCCTTGATCTGGTAAAAATGGGCTCCCAGCGCCGCCATCCGCGTAGTGTGA
>Ga0207834_1000063_pt1 | contig 33172 bp, 30 predicted proteins | sample LuqExpMetagenom5_FD_187763 | JGI IMG/M metagenome (GOLD analysis project Ga0207834, IMG submission 187763) | Tropical forest soil microbial communities from Luquillo Experimental Forest, Puerto Rico - Sample 5 (SPAdes) | ecosystem: Environmental > Terrestrial > Soil > Tropical forest ...
ATTTTGAATATTCCCGGATCGAAAACCCCGATGATGTCGCCGGGATATGCCTCCTCCACGATAGCGCGCTCCTGCGCCATGAACTGCTGCGGCTGCGCGAGCCTGATCTCTTTGCCCTCCTGTACGTGGTAAACGGTCATGCCTCGCGTAAACTGTCCGGAGCATATGCGTATGAATGCTATTCTGTCCCTGTGAGTAGGGTTCATATTGGCCTGTATCTTGAAAACAAAGCCCGAGAAATCATCTGTTTCCGGGTCGATCTCGCCCTCCGTCGAATTTCGGATACCAGGGCAGGGCGCAAGCCTGATGAACTCTTCAAGGAAAGGCTGCACACCGAAATTTGTCATGGCGCTTCCGAAGAACATCGGCGTGAGTTCGCCTTTATTTATCTTGTCCATGGAAAACTCATCACCGGCCAAGTCCAGAAGCTCTATGTCCTCGCAGAGCTTATCGTGGTAATGGCTGCCGAGAAGGTCCGCAAACACCTTGTCATCGACGCTTCCCTTTATGGAATTTACTTCCGTCTGGCCATGCCTGCCGCCTTCGAAAAGCTCTATCTGCTTTTCCTTCCTGTTGTAAACGCCTTTGAAGTCGCCGTCTGTTCCTATCGGCCAATTCATGGGGTAGGAGCGTATGCCGAGTACGTTTTCTATTTCTTCCATCAACTCGAATGGATCCTTGCTTGCCCGGTCCATTTTGTTTACAAATGTAAAAATCGGTATCCCGCGCATTTTGCAGACATGGAACAGCTTTATCGTCTGGGCCTCGACGCCCTTTGCACCGTCTATGAGCATGACTGCGCTGTCGGCTGCAACAAGCGTGCGGTAGGTGTCTTCACTGAAGTCCTGATGGCCGGGGGTATCGAGGATATTTATAAAATGATCGGCATATTCGAACTGCATTACGCTCGAGGTAACGGATATGCCCCTCTGCTTCTCTATTTCCATCCAGTCGGAAACTGCATAGCTGCCAGCCTTCCTTGCCTTTACCGTTCCGGCCAGCCTTATTGCGCCGCCGTAAAGCAGCAATTTTTCGGTCATTGTTGTTTTGCCCGCATCAGGATGTGATATGATTGCAAAGGTCTTTCTCCTTCTGGTTTCGTTCTTTATAATTTCTTTCTTGTCCGGCATTTTTAAAACCATTCCTTTAAATCAATTATTATTATGTGGTGCCAGACGGCACGACAGGCTGATTTACCCGGTTTACCCAGTAAAATTCACCATCCCATATTATCTTATTTAAGAGGTTCCTGTCAAACATGAGATAAATATATTATAATATAAGTAATATTTTCAATAATAAAGATTTTTCTATAACTGAAATAATATATCGATGAAACTGTGGGGGAAACGCTATGGCAGCTTTCAATGACAAGATAAAAGTGAATGTCGGACAGGACGATGCAATATACGTCGAGAGCGGTACGACGCTTTACAAGCTGGCGGCAGACTATGCGGGCAGGTACACCACGCCGGTCATTGCGGCGAAGGTGGACAATGACATAAGGGAACTGAGTTATGTATTGAACAGGGACTGCAGTGTCAGGTTCATGGACCTTACTGACGAAGACGGCATGAGGATATACAGGCGCAGTCTTTATTTCATACTGATGAAGGCGGTCTACGACCTTTTCCCTGAGAGGCGCGTCATCATAAGCCATGCAATAAGCAGGGGACTGTTTTGTGAAATAAGGGGAGAGAAGGCGCTGGAGCCGTCGGAGGTCAAACGCATCGAAGAAAGGATGCGCGAAATAGTCGCTTTAGCGATACCGTTCAAAAAACGCGAAATACCTCTTTCAGAGGCTGAAGCGCTGTTCGAGTCGACCGGCAGGATGGACAGATATCACACGGTAGAGCACAGGAACAAGAAATTGGTGACCATATATAACTGCGATGGCCTGGATGATTACTTTTACGGGTACATGGCGCCGGACACAGGATATATAAAGGTTTTCGGCCTGAGATATCACGAAGGCGGGCTGATTGTGAGCTTTCCCGATAAATCATCCCCGTACAAATTACCTGTGTATGAAGAACAGCAAAAGCTTTTCAATGTATATCTCGAATTCAAAAAGTGGGGAAGGATACTCGAAGTAGAGAATGTCGGGGCGCTGAACGATCTGATAAAAGCAGGGAAGTCCACCGAGATGATCAGGATATCGGAGGCGCTGCACGAAAAGAAGCTTGCAAGTATCGCGGATACCATATCGAACAGCGGTAAGAAGCGTGTAGTGCTTATTTCCGGGCCCTCCTCCTCGGGGAAGACGACATTTGCCCAAAGACTGTCGATACAGCTTAGGGTAAACGGGTTAAAGCCTGTGACCATCTCACTCGACGACTATTTTGTGAACCGCGAGGATACTCCGAAGGACGAATCCGGCGATTATGATTTTGAAGCGCTCGAGGCGATCGACGTCAAATTGTTCAACAGGCAGCTGAGGGAATTGATAGAGGGGTACGAAGTCGAACTGCCCATATTCAACTTCCCAACAGGGTCCAGGGAGCCTGTTGGCAGGAAAATGCGCATAAGCGACAACAGCGTTCTTGTCATAGAAGGCATCCATGGCCTTAACGAGAGGCTAACATCCGAGATTCCGAAAGAGCAGAAATTCAAGATATATGTCAGCGCGCTGACTTCAATGAACATAGACGACCATAACAGGATTCCGGCGACCGACAACAGGATCATAAGGCGAATTGTGAGGGATCATCAGTTCAGGGGCAGCAATGCACTGAATACTATAAAGAGATGGCCGTCGGTCAGGCGCGGCGAGGAAAGGAACATATTCCCATACCAGGAAAGCGCCGATGTGATGTTCAATTCAGCCCTGATGTATGAGCTCAGTGTACTGAAGACCTTTGCCGAGCCTCTTCTCAATGAGGTGAACAACACTGCGGAGGAATATTCCGAGGCTAACAGGCTGATCGAATTCCTGAGCTACTTCCTGCCGGTAGATCCGAAGGATGTGCCCGCAAACTCGATAATCAGGGAGTTCATCGGAGGCAGCTGCTTCTATTGAGGTGGGATATAAGTTATATAGACTGGTGTCACTGATTGCTCAATTGCGAGTTTACGTTCAAAGAGCATATAGATTCAGCGTTGCGGCAAATTTAACTCGCTTCGCATGTTGCTTCGCTCAAACAGAAATTTGCCCTTATTAGTGCTTCATCAATATGCTCTAAATCACGAAACTCATGCAATTTTAGCAATCAGTGACGCCAGCTCAATAACAGTTTTACAAAGAACAAGCTCCGGAACGAACCGGTTGGCCGGTTACTTTCCGGAGCTTGCTTTAAACTATAACTGTACGGCTGCTGAAACGTGATTACGATCAGCCGGTAAAGCTCGGAGAGAAGGTAGCGCAATCCGTCTGCTGTGATGAAGTCGAGTTCCTGGGTTCGACCTGTATCTGCTGTGCGCAGCAGTGATCGCCATTCATGTAATAAGTGCAAGTGTTGACGGAACATTTGATGCCATCATTCGGTTTATCCATTTTGTTTGCCTGCATTTTTCAGCCTCCTTGTATTCTTTTTCACTACAACTATAGTATTGTCTTTTTGCAACCCATTTATTATTCAGTAAAAATAATATCAGCTTATTTAATGCCATAAGTTTCAGGAAATAGATGTGTGATATATTGCATAAACTACTAAAAAATATTATACTTTTTAATATAATATTAAAAAGTCTGATCTGGAGGTTTGCTTATGGCATATTTATTAGGTATTGATATCGGAACCTCGGGAACGAAAACAGTTCTGTTCGACGAACTGGGAAATACAGTCGCCAGCGCGCTCGAAGAATATCCTCTTTATCAGCCCAATATCGGCTGGGCGGAACAGGATCCTGAAGACTGGTGGCAGGCTACTGTTGCCGGTATCAGAAAAGTACTCGCAAAAAGCGGGAAAAAACCTGACGAAATCAGCGGCGTAGGGCTTTCAGGCCAGATGCACGGTCTGGTAATGCTCGACAAGGAAGGCAAGGTCCTGAGACGTTCGATCATCTGGTGCGATCAAAGGACTACCGCCGAGTGCGCACAGATCACTTCCCTGATAGGAGCGGAAAGGCTTATCGAAATAACCGCAAATCCTGCACTCGTTGGATTCACTGCATCGAAGATCATGTGGGTAAAAAACAACGAACCGGCAATATTTGAAAAGACTGCTAAAATACTGCTTCCCAAGGATTATGTGAGGTTCAGGCTTACAGGGGAATTTGCAACGGAAGTATCGGATGCCAGCGGTATGCAGCTGATGGATATACCCGGCAGGCGCTGGAGCAGCGAAGTCATGTCCAAGCTCGGCATAGACAGGAGCCAGGTAGGCGAGCTTTACGAGTCACAGGAAGTAAGCGGCAAGGTAAACAGCGCGGCGGCTTCTTTGACAGGACTGCGCGAGGGCACTCCCGTGGTCGGAGGCGGCGGAGACCAGGCTGCGGGCGCAGTAGGCAATGGTATCGTAAAACCGGGTATCGTATCATCTACGATCGGTACGTCCGGCGTTGTCTTTGCATATCTCGATAAAATAAGCATAGATCCCAAGGGCAGGGTGCAGACCTTCTGCCATGCTGTCCCGAATACCTGGCATGTCATGGGTGTTACGCAGGGAGCCGGATTTTCACTGAAATGGTTCAGGGATAACTTCTGCAGGACTGAAATGAATACCGCGGAACAAATGGACGTCGATCCATATGCATTGATGGACCAGGAAGCGGATAAAGTACGCCCGGGAAGCAATGGGCTCATCTACCTTCCGTATCTTATCGGCGAGAGGACGCCTCATCTGGATGCTGACGCAAAGGGCGTATTCTTCGGCCTTTCAACTGTGCACAAGAAGAGAGATCTTATCCGTTCCGTAATGGAAGGTGTTGTTTACAGCCTCAGGGATTGTATGGAGATCATCAAGGGCATGGGCGTCGATATCAACGAAGTAAGGGCTTCGGGCGGCGGCGGAAAGAGTAAACTGTGGAAGCAGATGCAGGCTGATGTATTCGGCACTCCGATGACCACGATAAATTCAAGCGAAGGACCTGCACTCGGCGTTGCATTGCTGGCCGGCGTCGGCACGGGAGTCTACGGGAGCGTCGCAGAAGCATGTGATACGGCGATCCAGGTCAAAAACGTACAGCAGCCGGATATGGCTTTGTATAACAAATATTCGAAGTTCTACGGCCTGTATGGTCAGCTGTACAGATCACTGAAAAAGGATTACAAGGATCTTGCAGATATAATGAAGAGCGTTTATGAGGAAGGCGTATGACAAAAAGCAGGACCGGAAACAGCAAGTTTCTCAAAGCTTATAACGAAACAGGCATACTTGATATGATCCGTGTGAAGCAAGCTGTTTCCAGGGCCGGACTTTCCAAGGAAACGGGACTGTCGCCGACGGCGGCGGGCGTTATAGTTTCCGCCCTTATGGAAAAAGGTTACATACATGAAACCGGCACGGGAGAGTCGAGAGGCGGAAGGAAGCCAGTATTGCTTGAACTCAAAGCAGGCTCTTACTTTTCCGTCGGTATAGACGTAGATGTAGACAGCGTTCTGTTCGTGCTTATGGATATCACAGGCAAAGTTGTGCATGAGAGAACGGCTGCCCTGGCTGTGAACACTCCCGACGCTGCAGTTGAGGCAATTGTCGCCGGGATAGGCGAGATCGCGGACGTTTTTTCGATCGACAGGGAGAGAATGCTCGGTATAGGTATATCGGTACCCGGTATGGTAGATGCGGTATCCCATAGGATAGTGCTTGCGCCGAACCTCGGCTGGGAGGACGTCGATCTCTGCAGTATGTTGAAGGAAAGGCTCGGTTTGCCTGCATACATCGAAAACGAAGCAATGGCTTCCGCTATTTGCGAGAACTGGGTAGGTGCATGCCAGGACGCGAGCAATTTTGTCTGCGTGAACATCAGGTCAGGCATCGGCGCCGGCATATTCACAAGCGGAAGGTTGTACAGGGGCACAGGTGGCAGCGCAGGCGAAGTCGGGCATATCGTAGTGGATGAAAATGGCCCCAGGTGCGGCTGCGGTAATTACGGCTGCCTTGAGACCATAGTATCGACCGGAAGGATCGTTGAAAAAGCCAGAAGGATGGTCAGACAGGGTGTTGTCTCCACACTGAACGATGTCGGGGACGCGGATGGAATTTCACTGGAGGACATCGCCGACGCAGCAAGAAAAGGGGATGAAGCTGCCCGCGGACTGCTGAATGAAGCTGCGAGGTATCTCGGTATAGCGCTCTCAAACCTGGTCAATACGCTGAATCCTTCGAAAATAGTACTCGGCAAGGATTTTGTGGTCTACGGCGATCTGGTCATGGACACTCTCCGAAACGTTATCGATACCAAAGCGCTTAAAAGACCTGCGTCGAATGTGGAGATAACAGCCACGGAAATCGGGGAGCGCGCGTCTATGCTGGGGGCTGCTATTATCCCGCTGAAGGTGCTTTTCGGGAGATAGCGGTATAAATAACCCGGAAACAGATTATGACTATATATGAAAAGCAATATTGCAGAACCAACGTTAAATTACAGGTCAACAAACAAAAATCATATATGGAGGTAATAAACAATGGCTGAGATTTTTAAGGGAATCCCGAAGATCAGTTATGAAGGGGTTAAATCCGACAATCCGCTGGCATATAAGTACTACAATGCGGACGAGATCATTGCAGGCAAGAGGATGGAAGACCATCTGAAATTCGCGGTAGCCTACTGGCATACGTTCCAGGCAACCGGAACCGACCCATTCGGAGCAGTCGGTACGGCTATCAGGCCCTGGGACAGCATTTCAGACGCTATGGAACTGGCTAAATACAAGGTTGAAGCCAACTTCGAATTCTGCGAAAAACTCGGTGTTCCGTACTTTTGCTTCCATGACAGGGATATCGCTCCCGAAGCCGATAACCTGAAGGAGACCAACAAGAGGCTCGACGAGATAGTAAGCGCGATCAAGGAAAGAATGAAGAGCAGCAAGGTTAAACTCCTCTGGGGTACAACCAACGCATTCAGCAACCCGAGATTCGTACACGGCGCATCTACATCACCCAATGCAGAAGTATTCGCATTTGCAGTTGCACAGGTCAAAAAGGCCATGGAAGTCACCAAGGAACTCGGCGGCCAGAACTATGTATTCTGGGGCGGCAGGGAAGGTTATGAGACTCTGCTCAACACCGACATGAAGCTGGAACTCGACAATATGGCCCGCTTTATGGGAATGGCAGTCGATTATGCAAAGGAAATAGGCTTCGACGGCCAGTTCCTCATCGAACCCAAGCCGAAGGAACCGACAAAGCACCAGTACGATTTCGATGCAGGTACGGTGATCGGCTTCCTCAAGACCTACGGACTCGATCCTTATTTCAAGCTCAACATCGAAGCCAACCATGCAACTCTTGCAGCACACACCTTCCAGCATGAACTGAGGGTTTCGCGCATCAACGGAATGCTCGGAAGCATCGATGCAAACCAGGGCGACATGCTCCTCGGCTGGGATACCGACCAGTTCCCGACAAATCTTTATGACACTACGCTTGCAATGTATGAAGTCCTCAAGATGGGCGGCTTTGCAAAGGGCGGCCTGAACTTCGACTCCAAGGTAAGAAGGGGCTCCTTTGAGGCAATAGACCTCTTCTACGGACATATCGCGGGCATGGATACCTTCGCAAAGGGCCTGAGAGCTGCCGCAAAGATGATAGAGGATGGAAGGATCGACAAATTCGTTGCCGAAAGGTACCAGAGCTACAACACCGGTATCGGTAAGGAAATCGTCGAAAAGAAGGTCGGCTTCAAGGAACTTGAGAAGTATGCGATGGAACACAGTCATGTAGTCAATACTTCCGGCCGTCAGGAAATGCTCGAGTCGATACTCAACAGCTATCTGGCAGATTAATGGAAAGCTGACATGAAATGCAGGGGCGGTTCTTTTGTTTCACTTTTCTCGAAAAGTGAAACAAAAGAACCGTCCCTGTGTCTCACCGAATCATAACTGAAAAAACCTGAAAGGAAATGTTGAATATGGAAAATGTAATGGGAACAAACGTCGTCACACAGATAGGGATACTAGTCAACAATATTGACGAGGCAGCCCAGGCTTATGCAGATCTGCTCGGAGTTGAAAAGCCCGAGATACATATGACTGCAACGCAGGATATCTCAAAGACCGAATATATGGGCAAGCCTACTGCTGCGCGCACCAAACAAGCATTTTTCAAAGTGGGCGCCGATGTGGAAATAGAACTGCTGGAGCCGGATCATGAACCGAGCACCTGGCGCCACGACCTTGACAAGTACGGAGAGGGCGTGCACCATATCGCGTTCAAGATAGACGGCATGGAAAAGGTCGTCAAGGCGCTCGGACAAAAGGGTTACAAGGAAATACAGAAAGGTCAGTGGGTAGGCGGACGCTATTCCTACCTCGATGCAGAAGATAAACTCAAGCTTGTGCTCGAACTTTTGGAATTCGACAAGTGATCGTTGCTAGAGCGGGAGCAGTGCCTTTGTCTGCACTGTCTCCGCTTATCGGATGTCGGACCGGGCAGAAGCCATAGCTGAAGTAAATAATAAGATAATAGCAACAGGAGATGTGAAAGCAGATGAGCAGCAATAAGGAAATTATGATGGAACTTATAAGGCAGGAGGAGACTTTGCAATTCACTGAATTCTCCAATGAGACGGCATTGCAGCTGGGCCTTTTAATGGTCGGGAAAGCAAAGGAACGCAATCTTCCTATTGCGATCGATATCACAAAAAACGGGCAGAAGCTATTTTATTATGCCTTCGAAGGGACGAGCGCCGACAATGAATACTGGATAGCCGGAAAAGCCAGAGTAGTGAATCGTTTCGGCAGAAGTTCCTATTACGTGGGCCTTTCGATGAGAGAGAGGGGAACAAAATTCGAAACGGGCTGGCCGATCGGCAGTGACGGATACGCACCATACAGTGGTTCTTTTCCGATTGTCATAAAGAATGTCGGAAATGTAGGGACGATCACCGTATCCGGCTTAATCGATGCCGAGGAGTCGGATCATAACTTTGTTATTGATAGTATTAAGGAATTTATATTAAAATAAAACAAGTGGATCTTATCACAGTAACGGAGGATGAATTATGGCCAGAATTATACTAGTAACCGGAGCGGGACGCGGATTAGGGTACAATATCGTGTTGAGGCATCTTAAAATGGACGATGTGATATATGCGTTCGATTATCAACTGACGGATGACTTGAAAAAGGCTGTGGAAGCATCAAAAAATCTGAAAATTTATAATTGTGACATCAGTTCAACGGAAAGTGTTGAGAGTGTAATGAAGGATGTTTTGGCTGCAGGAAAACAGATAGACATACTTTATAACGTTGCCGGAATCTTCAAATTTGATGAGAAGGTCGGCTTGGCAGAAACCAATCTTGACACGTGCATGCAAATGTATAATATCAATGCAGTCGGTGCCTTAAGGGTTTGCAAGGCAGTTTTGCCGCTGATCCAAAAAGGCAGCCTCGTGGTCAATATTTCTTCGGAAGCAGGAAGTATAGGCGCATGCCGCCGCAAACAGGAATATTCCTACTGCATGTCAAAGGCAGCTCTCAATATGGGTACAAAAATATTATCAAACGAGCTGTGGGATCGCTCCGCACGGATCATTAATTTCCATCCCGGCTGGATGAGGACTGCAATGGGCGGCGTGGAAGCAATGAAGAGTAAAAACTCGGTATCGCCTGAAGAGAGTGCGGAAAACATAGTAAACATAGCCTTGGATATAGATAAAATCCCGAGGGATCAGATGTATATGCAGCATAACGGAGAAATATTGCCTTGGTAAGGATCGGCTAAAATATTACTTCCGACTGGCTGCACGGGCGAGCAACGAGCAAGCTCGCGACTAGCCTACTTTTTCAGGGGACGGGGCTTCGCTGTAGTCCAGGTTGCATGGGCGAGCAGCAAGCGGAGCTTGCGACCAGTCCCCTTGAAAAAGTTTTAGCGGAAGTTATATTTTAACGATTCCTAAGGGATTATTTCCAATGCCTGTGATTGGCGGAGCTTGGCTAATGGTTATACAAATTTCTGAATTCCTTTGGCGAGCAGTTCTTTGCCAGTTTGAAATTCCTGTAGAACGAGGAGAGACTGTCAAAGCCCGACATGGAAGCAACCTCGGTAATAGAGAGGTTTGCATTTATCAGAAGACTTTCCGCTTTTTTTATACGAATATGATTTACATATTCATTAAATGACATATTTGTCAGTTGCTTGAACAATCTTGAAAAATGAAAAACACTGTAACCTATTTTGTTGGCAAGAGATTCGAGCGAGATTTCATTAGCGTAATTATCATTTATATAATCCAAAATCTTCGTAAATTTTGTGATGTACTCCCTGCTTTTACTCTCAGGGGTATTTGGGAACAAAGTCGTTATCTTTGTGTACTTTTCGGCAATCAGGATAAAAATGCGGATTAAATCGGCATATGCGCATGCATCCTTGTATTCGTAACCTTTCTCATGTGTATTCTTCATGTCTTTCATATATTCAAATATCTTATTATGGATATCAGGATCCTTATCTTCCGTTATCAGTTTGATTGATTGAATTATTGGAATGGACAGCTTTAGGTCATCAAGGTTATTGATTAATGTGAAAGGGAACTGAACAATCATAACCAGGCTGTCGCTGGCCTTCTCAAGCTCGTGGAGCTCTCCGGGTGCAAGGAATAGGAAATCATTAGTATTAAGCGAATAAAAGCTGCCGTTTATGCCAACCCGAATCGTACCTTGAAGAGGAAGTACGATTTCGGCTTCGTTATGCCAGTGGGAGGGAACGGGTTCGTTATCCTTCAATAAAGTCACTATAGTATAGCATCCGGAATCAAAACTAATCTGTTCACAAAAATTATTGAGTACCTTCATTTACTGTGCCTCCCCATTTATATAATAACATAAAATTTTTATGCAGTATGAAAAGAATTGATCCTCTTCTCAGCAGATTCTTTATGCAAAACAGCAAAAAATGAGTCGAAGATAGCAAAAAATTAGAAGACTTTAATGCAGTATAGATTTAATATTATTATATAAATTTATTTACATCAACAAGTAAATTATTTAATTAATTAATTAAAGCTGGGGACAGCTGACAGGGAGGTGGACTAGGTTAAGGCAGTTCCGGGTTTTAGGTCATATAGCAGTAGATATACTCAATCAGAAAGGAAGGTATTCTATGAAAAAGAGGATTTTAGCATTTTTGGTCTGTATGGTTATGTTAACCTCATTGGTAGTTGGATGCGGCAATTCAAATTCGGGGGATGTTGCATCAAATGCAAGTACTCAGGCTTCAGGATCCACTTCTACAGATACTAAGGAATTATCGGGAACATTTACTTACTGGTCATGCTTCAGCGGTGACTCCATGAAATGGGACCAGGGACGTATCGATGCCTTTAATAAGGAAAATCCGAATATACAGTGCAAAGCACAGTTTGTTACGGATTCGGCTGGAATAAACAACGGTAAGCTGTTGGCTGCTATTGCCGGAGGCAATGCACCGGACCTTATCATTGCCGATGATTATTCTTCCGCATATTCTTTTGCGGCGAATGGATCTTTTGAATCATGGTCGCCTTACCTCTCAGCAGCAGGAATCAATCTTGATGATTTTATCTCGGGGTTCAAGGATGTTATATATTATAAAGATACTCCGTATCTGATCCCTCAGGACGGTAACGCTCTGATGCTCTACTACAATACGGATATGTTTACAGAAGCAGGACTTGATCCGAACAGCCCGCCGACTACATTAAAACAGCTTGACGAATATGCGGACAAGCTTTCGGTTAAAGACTCCAGCGGCAACTATTCAAGATTCGGTTTCATTCCGTGGCTTGACAGCGGCAATGATGCATTTGTCTGGCCGTTCTTCTTCGGAAATAATGTGTATGATCCCAGCACGGGAAAACTTACAATTACCGACCAGAATATCACAGACTGTTACTCCTGGATGAGATCGTATGCTCAGAAATATAATCCTGAGAAAATCCAGGCATTCGTTTCCGGCGCAGGCGGAATGTTCTCGCCCGACCATCCGTTTATGACAGGCAAGGTTGCTATGACAGTAACGGGAAACTGGTTTACAAATGCGCTCAGAATTTATGCTCCTAACGTAAAATACAAGGTGGCTCCTGTTCCGACTCCGGAAGGCGGCCGCTCCAACTGCACGACTGTCAACGCCAATGTGTTTGCTATTCCGAAGGGAGCCAAACACGCAGACCTCGCTGCTTACTTCCTGAAGTATGCTCTGCAGCCTGATGTCAACGCAATCAACTTTGATCAGTGGCGTTCTTTCCCGACAATTGACAAGTCCTTTGATGCAGTAAGCTGGACAAAGAATAACGATGAAACCTATGCATTGGAAAGAAAACTCGTCAATTCTCCGGATTCCGGAATGCCCGCTCTCTGTAAAGTCAGCGCCCAGTTATCAGTAGACATCAATGCTTTGCGTGATAATGTTATCTATAACAACAAGGAGCCTCTCCCGCTGTTAAAGGCATTGCAGGATAAAATGCAGGCAGAGTTAGACAAGTAATATTGACTGTATGAATTAAGTCCACTATTTGCTGTATTAGACTGTTATCGGGAGACGGCCCTGCCTGCTGTCTCCCGGTAATGGGACAATGGGAGGAATAAATTTATGGACGGTGCGGCAAGACATCAAAAAAGGCTTAACAAGTCAAAACTTGCGGGACAAATCGAAGCATCTATCTTATATATCATATTGATCATACTCGCGATTTTATTTATAATACCGTTCCTGTTTTTGTTTTTTGGTTCATTCAAGGTAAGCAGCGAGTTATTCCGTATACCCTTTAAATGGTTACCGGACCATTTTCAATTTGGAAATTACAAAGAGATGTTCGCTTCCATTCCTTTTTTCACTTATTTAAAAAATACGTTGGTTATTGTTTTCTTTAATATAATAGGTTCGATTATATCCAGTTCTTTCATAGCATATGGATTTGCACGTTTGGACTGGCCTTATAGAAACAAGGTTTTTATGATTGTACTAGCGACAATGGTATTACCGTTTCAGGTAACAATGATCCCGCTGTTCATCATGTTTACAGGCTGGGGATGGATCGGGACAATCCTGCCGCTTACTGTAACCTGCTTTTTCGGAAATCCATTTTATATTTTTCTGTTCAGGCAGTTTTTCCTCGGAATACCGAAGGAATTGACATATGCGGCTAGAGTCGACGGGGCCAATGAATTCAGAATATTCCTTACTATCATAATGCCGCTGGCGAAACCTTGCGTGGCAACTGTGGCTATATTTGCCTTTATGCGTACCTGGAATGATTTTATCGGACCTCTTGTTTTCCTGGCAGATGACAGGCTTTATACCTTGTCGCTCGCAGCGCAGCTTCTCCGTTCCAATCTGGATCCAAGATGGCATGTATTGCTGGCATTAGGGGTTGTTATGGTTCTTCCGGTACTTCTGATATTCTTCCTGATGCAGAAATACTTTATTCAGGGTGTAGCGATGTCAGGAATCAAGGAGTGAGGGGATTATATGATGAATATGATTAAAACAAAAAGCAGCGGGAAGCATATGAGTGCTGAAAAAAAAGAAACGTTGACGGCTATGGTGTTTATAGCTCCATGGATATTGGGATTTTTAATATTTACTTTGTATCCTATTTGCTCTTCCCTTTACTACTCCATGACGGATTACAATGTATTGAACAAACCAACTTTTGTTGGGCTGGACAACTATATCAATCTGCTTAAGGACAAGGTTTATCTGACAAGCCTGTTAAATACCTTGTATATGATATTAATTGGAGGAACTATCACGATCTTAGTCTCGCTGATAGTATCCATCATACTGGACAATAAAAAATTGCGGGGGACATCAACATTCCGCGTGGTTTTCTTTATGCCTACACTGATCCCGACAGTTATAGCATGCGTACTATGGATATGGGTACTGCAGCCTTCGACGGGCATAGTCAATAAACTACTTGGCTATATTGGGATCACGGGGCCCGGTTGGATCGCCAGTCCCATGTGGGCGAAGCCGGCTATGGTACTGATGATGATCTGGGCTTGCGGTAATATAATAATAGTAAATATGGCCGGACTTCAGGATATCCCGGCAAGTCTTTATGAATCGGCGTCGATCGACGGCGCGAACTATTTTCAGAAGATCAAGTCGATCACGATACCCATGTTGAGGCCGGTTATCCTGTACAATGTCGTCACGCTGATTATCGGTGTGTTCCAATGGTTTGCCGAACCGTTGATCATTACCGAAGGCGGACCGAACAATTCAACTCTATTCTATTCGCTTTACCTGTACCAGAATGCATTCCAGTTCTTTAAGATGGGATATGCTTCGGCAATGGCATGGATCATGCTTATCATCGCACTCGCATTGATTATGGTGCTGTTCAAGTTTTTACATTTTGGTGAGAATGAATAATAATTTTAATAAAATAAAAAAAACGAAAGGAATGAATTTCATGGAAAAGAATGTAATGGGCACAAATGTAGTTACGCAGATAGGCATCCTGGTCAATAATATCGACGAGGCAGCTCAGGCATATGCCGATTTACTGGGTGTCGAGAAACCTGAGATCTTCATGACCGCAGCACCTGAGATAGCAAAGACTGAATACCTTGGGAAATCTACTCCCGCACGCTCTAAACAGGCTTTCTTCAAGGTAGGCCCGAATATAGATATCGAGCTGCTGGAGCCGGACCACGAGCCGAGCACATGGCGCCATGACCTTGATACTTACGGCGAGGGCATACATCACATTGCGTTCAATATAAACGGAATGACTAAAGTTGTTGACGCACTCACACAGAAGGGCTTTAAGGAAATACAAAAGGGCGAATGGAAAGGCGGGCGTTATTCATACATCGATGCAAAGGAAACGCTTAAATTGACGCTCGAGCTTTTGGAATTTGATAAATAGTGTTGTTTTACTTTAACATATCGGGGGTGTAATGATGGTCGGATTGGTAACAGGCGCGAGCAGGGGTCTGGGATTCGAACTTGTAAGGGTTGGCCTGGAACGCGGATATGACATGGTTGCATGTTGGCTTGGCTATCCGGAAGATAATTCTGATTTATTGAAAATGAAGGACAAATACCAGCAGAAGCTGATGATAATTCAACTGGACGTGACAAAGGAAGAAGAAGCAGACGCAGCGGCAAAACAGTTTTCCTCGGTGTACGACCATCTGGATTTCATTGTCAATAGCGCGGGAGTCTTGTTCGAATCCAAGCTTGATTCTAAGGATCAAATCAGAGAACTGGATATCAATATGCTTAGAAAGACGATAGATGTAAATACGGTTGGCCAGGCGATCGTGCTCAAGGCGTTTATTCCTTATATCTACAAGTCGGAGGATCCATGTATTATCAACGTCACATCCGAAGCCGGCCATCTTGAACCGGAGGGATACATTTATCTGGCATACAGCGTTTCAAAACACGCCGCCAATATGTACACTCAGAAGATCAGGAACTATCTGGTTTCAAAATATGGAAAAGGGAAGATCAGGATATTCATGATGCATCCCGGACGTATGCAAACGGTAATGGGAGCCGAATTTGCGCAAATTACCCCGGACGTATCCGCAGAAGGAATCCACAAGATTATTGACAAAACGGTTAACCCCGATTTGGATATTCCGTTCATAAATTACAAGGGCGAACCTATGCCGTACTAAACCTGTTACGGCAACAATAAGACCATACCGCTGTGGGTGATTACCGGAAAGGACTGTGTAGATTCAATGCGAAAAGTGAAGATTGGAATTGTTGGATGTGGCATTATCAGCCGCACTTATATTTCAAACATAAAAGCATTTTTTCCGTGGCTTGAAATAGCCGCATGTGCGGATCTTTTTGTCGACAAGGCTCGTGAGACGGCTTCAAAATACTCGATTCCGAAAGCCTGCACTGTCGATGAGCTGCTGGAGGATCCCGGGATCGAGATCATCATTAACCTGACGATACCTGCCGCACATACGCAGATCAACCAGAAAGCTTTATCAGCAGGAAAACATGTATATTGTGAGAAGCCTCTGGCTCTAAATCTCGAGGATGCCGAAGAAACGCTGAAACTGGCTGAACGGCAGAAGCTTATGCTGGGTTGCGCACCTGAGACATTCCTCGGAGCCGCCCTGCAGACATGCAGAAAACTGCTCGACGACGGCTGGATCGGCAAACCGGTATCAGCTACCGCCAATATGACATCATTTGGCGTTGAGACATGGCATGCATCGCCTGAATTTTACTACAAAAAGGGTTCCGGACCGATGCTTGACATGGGGCCGTATTACGTTACAGCACTGGTCTCCTTGCTTGGACCCATATCGAAAACGGCATGCTTTGCAAGCATTGGCAGCAAGACAAGGAAAATTTACAGCAATCCGTTACGCGGGAAAGACATCGACGTGGAAGTACCTACGACATATACCGGTATTCTCGGATTTGAGTCGGGTGTGCAGGCCAATATCAATATGAGCTTCGACATGTGGATGTCGAATTTGCCAAAGCTTGAGATCTACGGAACCGAAGGAACCTTGATCGTCCCCGATCCGAATATGTGCGCAGGGCAGATCAAGATTTTCAGGAAGGAAAAGGTTCTCGATTCCATAAACAGCAGGGCATACAGTGAAAAAGACGCCAAGGATTATTCAACCGATTATGACAGCCTGCAGGAAATTCCGCAGTTGTACGAGCAGCCGCTGGATTACCTGAGGGGACTTGGCGTACTCGACATGGCTTTCGCCCTGGTCAACGGCAGGAGGCATCGTGCGAACGAAGAGCTCGCCTATCATGTGACTGAGGCGCTGATGAGTTTTGATACTGCTGCAGATGAAAATATCGTGTACAGTATGAAATCCACGTGCCGTCGTCCTGAACCGTTACCGCAGGGAATGGCATTTGGAGAACTTGATTAGCGCTTTAATTGATGCAGTTCATTCTAGCAATGAAATCAACCGGCATAACACTTAAATTATACTTTGGAAAGGAAGATAGACATGAAAAAACCGACAATAGACTTGAAAAATCTGATGCAAATTTCAATCGTAGTTAAAGACATTGAGAAAGCCGCCAGGAACTGGAGCGAAATATTTGGCGTAGAAATGCCCAAAATCTTTCAAGTACCTGGTCCTGAAGACTGCCAGATCTATTACAGGGGAGAAAAGACAGCTACAAGGGCAAAGCTGGCATGCATAGACCTTGGTCAGATAACCATAGAACTGACCGAACCTGATGAAATGGACTCCTCCTGGAAGGAATTCATTGAAGATCATAACGGCAACGGAGTCCATCATATTGGTTTCTCCGTCGGATCCGATGAAAACAGGGATAAGGTTATTGAAATGCTTGAGGGCCGTGGTATAGGGGTCCGCCATTACGGCTATTACCCGGGAGGAAGCTATACATTTGTTGATAGTGAAGATCAGTTGGGCGTCATACTTAATATCAAACCGCACGCTTAAAATTTATTTGCTCTGATTCCAGTCCGGGAAAACCCCGGACTGGTTTTCAGATAACTGACCAAAGGAGAGCGAGAAAAAGTGGAAGATAAAAAAGCATTTGCGAAAATGTTTGACCATACTCTTTTAAAAGCTGATGCAACTAAAGAGCAGGTTACCGTTATATGCAACGAAGCTTTAAAGTATGGATTTGCATCTGTTTGCGTAAATTCCTGCTATGCGGGATTCGTTGCCGAAAAGCTGAAAGGCTCGGATGTAAAGACCTGTGTCGTTGTAGGATTTCCTTTAGGCGCTATGTCTACGAGTGCGAAAGCCTTCGAGGCAAAGACTGCCGTTGAATCAGGAGCTCAGGAAGTCGATATGGTTATAAATGTCGGAGCTCTAAAGGAAAATGATCCGGGATATGTTGAAAATGACATCAAGGCTGTAGTCGACGCGGTTAAAGGGAAAGCGATAGTAAAAGTGATCATAGAGACATGCCTGTTAACAGATGAAGAGAAAGTAACGGCATGCAAGCTTGCAAAAAGGGCCGGAGCTGATTTTGTAAAGACCTCGACAGGATTCAGCACGGGCGGAGCGACAGCGAAAGATGTGGAACTGATGAGAAAAACAGTAGGAGAAGCAATGGGCGTAAAGGCATCAGGAGGCATCAGAGATTACGATACCGCAATCGCCATGATAAAAGCAGGCGCCAGCAGGCTTGGAACCAGCGCGACCGTTAAAATTGCAACTAACTAGTATTTATGACATTTACTATGGATGAGGTGTGGTTATGCAGGAAAAAATGAGAGCAGTACAATTGTTTGCTCCAGGGGATGTGCGCTGTCAGACGATAAGCGTCCCGAAGGTAAAAAAACCGGACGATGTATTGATCAGGGTGAAGGCATGCGGTGTTTGCGGCTCCGATATACCGCGCGTTATGACAAAGGGTGCATATCATTACCCGATAGTAATAGGGCATGAGTTTGCAGGCGATGTGATCGCGACAGGCAAGGAAGTTACAAACGTAAAAGAGGGCGACAGGGTAACCGTAATGCCTCTGGTAAACTGCAAGGAATGTGATTACTGCAAGATTGGCAATGCAGTAACATGTGATAATTACGATTATTACGGCTCCAGGATCGACGGCGCAATGGCCGAATATATACTGGTCAGCGATGAAAACATATTGAAGATTCCCGAAAAAGTAAATTATTATGAAGCGGCCATGACGGATCCTGTATCTGTTGCATTGCACGCGGTAAGGAAAGCCGAGATAGAAGCGGGACAGACCGCCGTGATATTCGGACTTGGCGCCATAGGCTTCATAGCGATACAGTGGCTGAAGAATCTGGGCTGCAGCAAGGTAATAGCGGTAGATATCATAGAAGAAAAGCTGGAGCTTGCCAGAAAGCTTGGAGCAGATGTCACGATAAACGGCAGGGAATGCGACGTTTCTAAAACTATATATGAAAACACCGACGGAAGAGGAGCTGACGCAGCCCTCGAGATAGCCGGCAGCAAGTATACGCAGGTGCAGGCAATAGACAGCGTGAGGAAGATGGGGACGGTCGTATTTTGCGGTATCTCATATGACGACCTGGTGCTTCCGAATAAGACGCTCAGCAAGATACTGCGCGGCGAACTGAAGTTAAAGGGATCATGGAACTCATCGATAGCACCACTGCCAATCAATGAGTGGAAAAGTGCACTCATGTTCATAAATTCCGGAAAGATCAAGCTTGGTGATCTGATAACTCATGTAAAGAGGCTTGAGGATTGCCAGCCGGCATTCGACATGATGTTCAACAGGACTGAAATGTTCACCAAGGTCATATTCGATCCTACAAAATAAACCGATTTTCAGGGGCGAGAAAAAGATGTTATCTTATGTGTATTTCAAAGATAAAACGCTTAAGCTGCAAGAGAGGCCCATACCTGTGCTGAAGGCCGGAGAAGCCATGTTAAAGGTAACGGCCTGTTCAATTTGCGGCACGGATGTGAGGACTTACCGGTTCGGCAGTTCAAAGATCGACGACGGTAGAATAATCGGGCACGAGGTAGTCGGAGTCATAACGGAATTGACCGACGGAGTACCCGAGGGATTCAAAGCGGGAGACTATGTAGCAATCGCGCCTGCTATAGGCTGCGGAGCATGCTATAGCTGCAAGCGCGGTCATACCAACATGTGCGATGATCTTAATACAATCGGATACCAATATGACGGAGGCTTTGCCGAATATATGGCGATCCCTGCGCAGGCATTCAGAATGGGAAATGTATACAGGCTGCCAGACGTAAAAGACTACACCATATATACGCTGAGCGAACCTTTGGCCTGTGCCATCAATGCGCAGTCATACCTGAAAATTAGCAGTGATGACGACGTAGTCATATTCGGATCGGGAATAATCGGTTGCATGCATGCCGAACTGGCAATGCATGCGGGGGCGAAAAACGTATTCATTATGGAGCCTTCGCCTGAACGTATAAAACAGGCGGGTGAGATGCTCAAAAATGTACATTTCATCAATTCCGGGGAAACCGATGCATACGAGGAAATACGCCATGCAACCGGCGGAAAAGGGGCCGATGCAGTAATCATAGCCTGCTCGGTCGGACAAGCCCAGGCGGATGGTATGGCTTTGCTTGCAAAACGCGGACGCATATCGCTGTTCGGAGGCCTTACCGGCGAATCGAAAGGGTTTATCGACAGCAACCTGATACACTACAGGGAAATCAGTGTTTTCGGAGTTCATGCATCAACTCCCGCTCAGAACAGGACCGCGATGGGAATGATATACCGCTCCGAAATAGACGTAGAGAAATATGTGACAGGCAGGTACGGTCTCGATGAAATAGAACAGGCTTTTACGGATATTAACGGCGGAAAGGTAATGAAGGCTATTGTGGTAAACCGCTAAAGTTCAATAGCTGTAATGTCAAGGGGGCGTTAAATTGCAAAGGAAATATATCGCGGCAATTGATCAGGGGACGACCTCAACAAAAGTTATTATAGTCGATCATGAGAGCAGGATAGTTGAGCATGCTTCCCTGGAAATAAGACAGTATTATCCGCAGCCCGGTTGGGTAGAGCATGATGCGGTCGAAATCAGGGATGGCGTTCTCAAGTGCTTCGAGGAGATATTTTCCAGACGCGTTGTAAGGCCGGAAGAGATCGCAGCTATTGGAATCACTGATCAAAGAGAGACGACAACATTATGGGACAGTGAAACAGGAGAACCCGTTTATCATGCCATCTGCTGGCAGAGCAGGCAAACGGCGCCGATCTGCGAGCAGATGAAGGAGCAAAAGGGCCTTGAAGAGCTTATAAATGAAAAAACAGGGCTCAGGATCGACCCCTATTTTTCGGCAAGCAAAATCAGATTTATACTGGAGAATGTACCGGGAGTCAGGGAAAAGGCGGAGGCCGGCAGGATCATGATGGGCACCGTCGACTCCTGGCTGATGTGGAACCTGAGCGGCAGAAAAGCGCACGTGATTGATTATACGAATGCTTCGCGTACTCTGCTTCTGAATATCCATACTTTGAAGTGGGACGACGAACTGATCGGTAAAATAGGTATTCCCAAAAACATTTTGCCGGAATTGAAGCCATCCTCCTGCAATTGTCTGGCTGTCACTGATCCCGACGTTTTCTTCGGACAGGAAATACCGATCTCCGGAGACGCGGGGGATCAGCATGCGGCTACTATCGGACAAACCTGTTTCGAACCCGGCATGGCTAAAAACACTTACGGCACGTCTCTGGCACTGTTCATGAACATCGGCGACAAGCCGCTCAAATCCAACTACGGTTTGACGACGGATCTTGGCTGGGTTATAGACGGGAAAGTACAGTATGCTTTCGAAGGGGTGGTTTTTGTCGGAGGAGCTGTTGTACAGTGGCTCCGCGACGGGCTGGGCATAATAAGGGAAGCTAGGGAATGCGACCTGTTGTCCGGGAAGGTCGAGGACACAGGCAATGTTTATCTGGTGCCGGGTTTTGCAGGCATGTGCGCCCCTTACTGGGACCCGTATGCTCGCGGTACTATGATCGGCATGACCCGCGGTACGACGAGGGAGCATATATGCCGTGCGGCAAACGAATCGATGGGCTACCAGACGCGCGATGTCATTGAGGCCATGGTAGCGGATACGGGCAGGAAGCTTACGTCGCTGAGAGTAGACGGCGGAGCAGCGAAGAGTGAATTCCTGATGCAGTTTCAGGCGGACATCCTGGGAATCCCCGTCGAACTGCCGGAGATCACGGACATGGCGGCACTCGGCGCCGCATATCTCGCGGGCATGGGGATCGGCTACTGGAAAGGTACGTCTGAACTGAAACAGCATTGGAAGATAGCAAAAACATATTACCCGAGGATGACAAAGGATAAACGCGATGAATTGTACGCGGGCTGGAAAAAAGCAGTGCAGCGTTCTCTGAACTGGGCGGACAAATAAATGATTTTTGAACAGGAGGTATTATCATGATTACGAAACAAAAACCGAAAATTGGATTCCTTGGTTTAATGCAGGGGCTGTATGACAAATCACAGCCGGAACTGCCAAAGATGCAGGAGGCATTTGCAAGGCAGGTCGTCAACCAGCTGAAGGATGTGGCTGATATTGATTTCCCCGGCCCGGCAAAGGAAAGGGAGGATATTGAAAGGATCGTAAAGCGTTTCAACGATCTCGAATATGACGGCATAATGATCGTAAACCTGCTATACAGTCCTGGTAACCGTCTTATACAGGCTATGAAAAAGAACAGCCTGCCTGTTATGCTGGCTAACATCCAGCCTTTACCAAACGTCACTTCAAACTGGGATTGGACACTCTGCACGACGAACCAGGGCATCCACGGCTCGCAGGATACCGCGAACGTTTTGATGCGCTGCGGGATCAAGCCGGCAATAATCACCGAAGACTGGCAGTCCGATACATTCAAATCCTTCTTTACGGATTGGGCGATTGCCGCAAACACATACAACAGGCTGAAGAAAACAAAGATAGCTATATTTGGGCGTATGCACAACATGGGCGATATCCTGGGCGACGATGCGGCACTGTGCAGAAAGTTTGGCGTAGAGGCCAACCATGAAACCATCGGCCAGGTCTACCATATGATGGAGAAGGTCACGGAAGCCGAGATTGACAAGCAGATAGCAGAGGACAAAAAGAACTTCAGGATCGATCCGAAATTACCGGCCGAAAGACACAGGTATGCGGCGCGCATGCAACTGGGATTCGAGAAATTCCTGATTGAAAAGGGATACGACGGATTCAGCCAGTTCTTCGATGTATTCAAGGAAGACGGACGGTTCAAGCAGGTCCCGATATTAGGAAGTTCGTCACTGCTTGCAAAAGGATACGGGTACGCTGCCGAGGGTGACACAAATGTATTGCTGCTTACGGTTATCGGCCATATGCTAATAGGAAATCCTCATTTCACAGAGATGTACTCTCTGGATTACGGTAAGGATGCGGCCATGCTGAGCCACATGGGCGAGGGCAACTGGAAGGTTGCGCGCAAGGACCGCGGCGTGACGCTGATCGACCGCCCGCTTGATATCGGAGACCTTGACAACCCGCCTACGCCTAAATTCAATGTCGAACCCGGCGTATCAACTCTTATCTCGCTTGTAGCGCTCGAAGGCGAGCAGTACAGGCTGATCGTTTCAAAAGGAACGATACTTGACACGGAAGAGCTGCCTGATGTTCCAATGAATCATGCATTTTTCAGACCTGATTCAGGAATAAAGCAGGCAATGACCGAATGGCTGACCTATGGCGGGACGCACCACGAGGTTCTCTTCCTGGGAGACTGGAGAAGCCGCCTCAGGATGTTGTGCAAGCTGATTGACATAGAGTACATTGAAGTATAAAATTTTTATATATTTTACAAATTTTAAAGGGGAACGGATAATGTGGGCAGTATAACCAAACTGATGGTGGAAGTATCCAAACTATATTACCAATATGGATTGAGCCAGAAGGATATAGCAGCCAAACTGGGTATTTCGCGAGGCTATGTCTGCCAGCTCATGGACAAGGCGAGGACCATAGGAATAGTTGAAATCAGGATCAAGGATCCTGCGGATACTGAGACTGATCTGGAGCGCTATGTCTGCGAGCTGTTCGGGCTTGATAAGGCCATCATCGTGGGTACTCCGCATTTAGCCGATCACGGGGTACTGACTACAGAAATGGTGAACGAGACCTGTAAGTATATCGACACCATTATTGAGAGCAACATGATCATAGCTTTCTCATGGGGTTCGACAATATATCAGATTTCGACGAATATGGTCAGGCACACAGGCATTAGGAACATTATAGCCATTCCTCTTTGCGGCGGTACCAGCAACCTTGAGAAAAAAATATACGTATCGGAGATTTCATCCAATATCGCAGAAGCATACAACGGCACACCGCTGCATATCCCTCTGCCTGCAATCGTACAGAATGCAGATATCAAGAGATACATATGCAGCGACGCCAATATCAACAACGTACTCAACAAAAGCAAGGATGCTGATATCGCGCTGTTTACGGTCGGAGGCTTCGGAGCCGAGAGTGTTCTTTACCAGGGCGGTTATATTGATGACGCTTCTTTGCAGAGGTTGAGAGACAGGGACGCCGTTGGGGATTTCTGCGCGCATTTCATAAATGAATTCGGTGAAATATGCGACGAGGAACTGGACGAGAGAACAATTTCGATCGATCTGAAGCATTTTGCCGGTATCAAAAACAAGGTATGTGTCGCTACAGGCGCCCCGAAGGTCAAAGCCCTTCTGGGCGTCCTGAGAAAGAAATATGTCGACGTACTGATAACAGATGAAGCGACGATGCAGAGCGTGCTCAAACTGATTTAATACTGTAAACTGAATGAGGGACGTGGAATCTATGAAACTGACAAAAATTGATCATATTACGGTAAATTGCAATAATTTGGCCAATTCACGCAAGTTCTACGAAAATGTATTCGATCTGAAACGGCTGGAGGATGTCGATATGGGCGACCACGTCCTGCACTATTACCAGCTGCCGGACGTCAGACTGGAACTGATCGAGTACAAAAATCCGCAGAAAAACTGGCAGACCGGCAATACAGATACGGGAATATACCGTCATTTTGCCGTATGCACCGATGATCTGCAGGAAGTCAGAAGACGCTGTGAAAAAGAAGGCTATGGGATCAATCTGCAGCCTACCTATATCGCGCCGATTGATAAAACCGTCATGCTTGTGGTCGATCCCAACGGTGTGGAGATCGAGGTCATGCAGGCATAGAATCATGCCACATCAACGTACCATCAATTAAAACTTGCCGGAGGGCGAAACTATGAAGCAGGCAAAAATTGTACTGGATAAGGATTACATCATATCCAGGATAGATGAAAAAGTATTCAGCTCTTTTGTAGAGCCTTTAGGAAGATGCATATACGGCGGAATTTATGAACCCGGTCACCCGGCGGCAGATGAAAAAGGCTTCCGCAGGGACGTACTGGAGCTGACAAAACCTCTGAATCTCACATTGAACCGTTTCCCCGGAGGAAACTTTACTTCCACGTATCGCTGGGAGGATGGAATCGGCCCGAAAGAGAACCGCCCTAGAAGAGCTGAGGTCGCGTGGCAGTGCATTGAGACGAACGAATTCGGACTGAATGAATTCGCAGAGTGGTCAAAGCTGAACGGCTCCGATGTTATGATGACGGTCAACCTTGCGACCAGAGGCGTACTGGAGGCTATGGACTGCGTTGAGTACTGCAATTTCAGGGAAGGCACCTATTGGTCCGATCTGAGGATCAAACACGGCTACAAGGAACCGCACGGATACCGCTACTGGTGTTTGACCAACGAAATAGACGGCGTTTGGCAGGTCGGACAAAAGACAGGTACTGATTATGGAAGAATAGCAAGGGAAGCTTCCAAGGGAATGAAGCTGCTTGACGAAAATATCAAGACTGTACTGGCCGGATCATCATCGCCCGGGCAGGATACTTTCCCGGCTTTTGACGCCGATGCGCTTGAGGAATCCTATGATTTTGTGGATTATCTGTCCATCCATCAATACATCGGAAATGCAAAAAATGATACACCCAATTATCTTGCCAAGGCATTAATCACCGATCAGTATTTCAAGACGGCGATTGCTACAATCGACTATATAAAGGCTAAGAAGAAGAGCGGCAAAAAAGTGAACATTTCCTTCGACGAGTTCAATACATGGCATTCGATCGCTGAGGAAGCGCGTTTCAATGACAAATGGAAAATCACGAAGCCTCTTCTCGAAGATATTTATACGATGGAGGATGCGCTTGCTCTGGGCGGCATGCTGCTTTCCGTATTAAGACATGCCGACAGGGTGGAGATCGCATGCATGTCGGAGCTTGTGAACTGCATATCGCACATCCGCACAAGTAACGGGGGCGGTGCGTGGGTACTGCCGCCGTATTATACCTTCCTGCTGTATTCGAAATATGGAAGAGGAACATCCCTCATGACATCCATTGACTCTCCCAGATACGATTCCGCTGATTTTTCGGATGTGCCTTACCTCGATGCCGGCGCTGTACTGAATGATAACGGTGACATTTCGATATTTGCCATTAACCGCAGCCTTGATGAAGCATTGCCGGTGGAGATCGATCTGAGGGGTTTTGACTCTTATATCGTAGAGCAGCATATCGTTCTCGAGAGCGAAAACGCAAAGGATACGAATACGGAGGAGCAGCCTGACCATGTCGTACCGCATAACAACGGAAATGCGAAGATCGACGGCGGCAAGGTGGCTGCATCATTGCCGAAGCTTTCATTAAATGTTATTTGCCTTAAGAAGATGAAGTAAATCATACAGGCCCGAGGCGGTTATTTGGCCTGATTTGTATTCAAATGAGCCGAATGACCGTCCCGGGCTTATCATTCACCGGTTCGTCCGCTCAATCATACGGGCAATAGAATTGTAAATTTCGTACCTTTTCCCGGTTCACTCTCAACTGTTATATTGCCGTCGTAGAGGTTTACTATATGCTTTACTATCGAAAGGCCGAGGCCTGTGCCTCCCATGCTTCTGGACCTTCCCCTGTCCACGCGGTAAAAACGCTCAAAGATCCTTGTTAAATGTTCTTCCTCTATGCCGATGCCGGTATCCTCGACGGATACAGCCAGGCTGCCTTCCGTTTTTGCAGCCTTTACGAGCACCCTTCCGTTTTCCTTGTTGTACTTGATGGCATTTTCGATCAGGTTGATCAGCAGCTGCTTTATCCTGTTGCGATTGACCTTGACTATGATCTTCTTCGCCGCGTCGAATTTCAGTGTTACTCCTTTTTTATCCGCTTCAGGTGCAAGTATCGACAGGACTTCGGATATTATGCCGGACAGGTCGTGTTCTTCGATGTTTGTGTCGCTTTTTGCGTTTTCGATCTCCGACAGCTGCAGTATATCGTTGATCAGCATCGTAAGCCTTTCGGCCTCGATGTCGATGATTTCAAGAAACTGTGGCGCTACGGAGGCGTCATATACCGCACCGCTGCGCAGCGTTTCGACGAAGCCTCTTATTGAGGTAAGGGGAGTTTTTAGTTCATGCGTGACGTTAGAAACAAATTCAGACCGGATCTGATCGAACTTTTTCATTGCAGTTATATCCTGGATGGTAATAATACCGCCGGCATTCGTTCCTTCGCCGTTTGCAGCCATTATTGGATTTGAGTGGATGCTGAAGATCCCGCTTTCTGGAGAACCAAGCGTAAGCTCCTTTACCTGGAATGTATTGCTGTCGATCGTTTTTTGCAGTATTTCATTGAGCTGATGGTTGCGGATCACCTCGATGAATCTTTTGCCTATAACGCTGTCCTGCTTGATGCCAAAGAATTTGACCGCGATTGAATTGATCAGGATTATCCTTAAATTTTGATCGACTGCGATAAAGCTGTACATAATACTGTTTAAGATCGCATCGAATTTTATGTTTTTGTCGGTGAGATCAGTGACTGTGCCTTCGAGCTTGGCGGCCATATTGTTGAAAGTGGCTGCGAGCTGGCCTATTTCATCATGCTTCCTGAAAAACACCCTCTTTGAATAATTGCCGCCGGAGATCTCCCGGGCAGCCAAAGTCAGTTCGTTTAAAGGTTTACTGATCTCCGATGCAAATCTGTAGGCGAGAAGGGTCGTAAGCAGAAGGCCTGCAAACATACCGGCAAGCGAGTAAAGCAATATCTGAATATCAATTTTTTTTAACTGGTCAAGAGGGACGGAAACCCTTATTATCAGATCCGGCAGGGAAGAGGGGATCGCAATATAAAGGAAGTTCACATTGAGCGTTTTGCTCGACCTTATATCTTCGCCCACCATACCGTTTAAAGCCTGTTGTACTTCCTTCCTGCCCAGATGATTTTCCATATCGGTGTAATTTGTTTCCGATTCGCCCAGTACCTTGCCTTTAGAATCTATAATGGTGATCCTGGGCCGGAAGGCATATGGATCTGTATTACTACCGGATTTGGCTGCTTTGGGGATGTTTGCAGAAAGTAAACTTGCGTAATCCTTTGCAAGGGCGTTATAATCCGTCTTTCCACCGTCTTTGGCTGTTTGTGTGATCTCGTGGTCATATAGTACGGCAACCGTCATGATGCGGTCCCGTACTTCATCCATATAAAAGCTCCGGGCATTCTGCGTGGTAAATATGCCTGTCACGGACATACCTGCGAATATTAAAATAATAAAATAGAATAATAGCTTCTTCCTCATATGATTACACTACCCCGGTCATTCAGGCGTTTACTCCGTCTTTGTCGCTGAACCTGTAGCCTATTCCTCGTATAGTCTCGATATATACCGGTTTATTATCGTCATCTTCAATTTTCTGCCTGAGATAGCGGATGTGTACGTCGACTGTCCTGGTCTCGCCATAATAGTCATAACCCCAGATCTTATCGAGCAGAAGTTCGCGCGTCAGTACCTTGCCCTTGTTCTGCATAAGCAGCTTGAGCAACTCGAACTCCTTCAGAGGCATTTCTATAAGCTTACCGTGTTTGAAGACCTCATGTCTTGCGGTGTCTACCTCTATATCGCCGTGCCTCAGTATATCAGGTTCCTCAGGGGCGGTTACGGCTGTCCTTCTGAGCAGGGCTTTGACCCTGGCCGTAAGTTCACGCACGCTGAAGGGCTTCGTCAGATAATCGTCCGCACCCAGTTCCAGACCCAGTACCTTATCAAATTCTTCGCCTTTGGCGGTGAGCATGATAATTGGTATGTTTTTGGTCCTGTTATCAGATCTAAGCCTTCTGCAAAGTTCAAGACCATCTATGCCCGGCAGCATTATATCAAGCAGAAACAATGCGGGAAGTGTGCTTCCGACAGCCTCGAGCAGCTTTTCAGCATTATCGAATACTGCTACTTTGAAACCGTTTGCTTCCAGGTTGTATTGTATGAGTTGCTGTATATGGACTTCATCATCCACTGCATATATCAATTCCTTCGACATCCGGCACCCCCATAGTCGATTTTACTTATATTATTCCACTATTTGTCGAATAAGTAACGGCTCTGACTTTTTTTACTCATCACCTTTACCGTTTTTACCGTCAGCGTTATTCTCTATACTATTTTCAACATCCGGTTCGAAATCGGCATAAGGAGGTATATGGGCCGACTCCTTGTGGTACAGCCTTGCCAGATGATCGTGCTCGCCCGTTACGTTAAAGACGACCCATTCGCCTATATTGGTGGCGTGATCGCCCATTCGCTCGATGTATTTGGCGATAAACATAAGATCAACGCCCTGTTCGATGGTGTTTGGATTGTTTCTCATAAGATTGATAAGCTCGAGTATAACTTTATTGAACAGCGCGTCCACGTCGTCATCGCTTGCGCAGACCTTCTCAGCCAGCTCTACATCCTGCCTCACGTACGCGTCAATGGACTTGTTTACCATGATTTTGGCAAGCTCGGCCATTTTTGGCAGGTCGATCAGCGGTTTGATATATTTTTTCCCGGACATGCGTATTATGATCTCAGCAATATCCGAGGATGCATCGGCGATACGTTCCATATCCGTAATGATCTTCAGCGCAGTGCTGATCGTACGGAGATCCTTGGCCAGCGGCTGCTGCCTTGCGATAAGGTTCATGCACTTTTTTTCAATCTTCTTTTCGTAATCATCAATAATGTCATCGTTTTGGAAAATTTTTCTTGCGAGTTCGACGTCCTGCCTTTTCAATGCTATTATCGTGTTATCTATCGATTCCTCAACGAGGCTCCCCATTTTTATCAGCTCCATGTGAAGCTCTTCCAGCCCTTGATCAAATGAATGTCTTGCTACCATATCAAATATTCCTCCTACTGAATGTTTTAATGGAAATTCGCGCCTCAAGGGCGCTAAACATTCTCCTCAACCGAATCTACCTGTAATATAATCCTCTGTACGCTTTTCCCGGGGTGTGCTGAATATGGCCTCTGTTTCGCCGGATTCAACTATTTCGCCGTGCAGGAAAAATGCTGTTTTGTCCGAGATCCTGCCTGCCTGCTGCATGTTGTGCGTAACAATGATGATCGTATACTTCTCTTTAAGTTCGTCAATCAGATCTTCGATCTTCATGGTTGAAATCGGGTCCAGAGCAGAGGTGGGTTCATCCATGAGAACGACTTCCGGATTTACAGCCAGAACCCTTGCTATGCAAAGCCTTTGCTGCTGCCCTCCCGACAACCCCAATGCGCTTTTTTTGAGCCTGTCCTTTACTTCATCCCACAAAGCGGCGCCGCGCAGGCTCTTTTCAATTATCTCATCCAGCTGCGCCCGGTTTTTCAGACCATGTATCCTGGGACCGTATGCAATATTGTCATAAATGGACATTGGAAAGGGATTGGGCTTTTGGAAGACCATTCCGACCCGCTTTCTAAGTTCAACTATATCACACTGCCCATATATGTTCAAACCATCCAGGAAAACGTCGCCTGTGATCCTGACCCCTGACACGAGGTCATTCATGCGGTCGAGCGTTTTGAGGAACGTGGACTTTCCGCAGCCGGAAGGACCGATGAGCGCTGTTACCTGGTTTTCCGCAATGTCAATGGTGACGCTCTTTAAGGCATGTACGTCACCGTAAAAAAGGTCCAGGTTCTTTGTTGAAATTTTCTGCATGTTCATAAAATGCGACCTCCTGATCAACCGCCCGTTGTTGCTCTTGAAAGCCTTTTGGCAAGCCGGGTGGCAATAAAGTTAATTATGGCTACAATAATTACAAGTATTGTTGCCGTAGCGTAAGCCTGATCGAAAGATATACCCTCTTTGGCGAGCGTATACAGATGTACCGACAATGTCCTGCCTGACCGCATTATGCTTGAGGGCACATTCGGCACATAACCTGCGGTAAGGTAGACTGCGGCGGTTTCTCCGACTATTCGTCCAATGCTCAATATTACGGCTGTCAATATGCCCGGGATCGCCGACGGAAGCACGACGCGCGTTACTGTTTTCAGCTTTGTCGCGCCAAGCGCCAGGCTGCCTTCCCTATATGCCATAGGCACTGATTTCAGCGCTTCCTCGGTCGAGCGTATGACTGTAGGAAGCACCATGATACTCAGTGTCAGCGAACCTGATAAAATGGAATACTTAAGATGCAGTGCGATGACGAAGAATATCAGGCCGAAGAGACCGTAAATGATCGAGGGGATCCCGGCCAGCGTCTCTGTTGCGAACCGGATCGCATTTACCAGCCTGCCCGGCTTTGAATACTCGACAAGGTAGATGGCGGAGCAGATACCTATAGGCGTTGAAATAATCACAGTTACGACTATAATCATCAATGTGCTTATTATCATCGGATATATGCCGTAAAGATTCCTGACGGGCTTGTAGACTGTGGTAAGGAAAGCCCAGTTGATGTGGCCGGCCCCCATTATTACTATATATATCAGTATCCACGCCAGTACAGCTACGGTAATGAATGCGCAGAACCAGGCCAGGCCTGTGAGTATGCGGTCGGAGATCCTGCGTCTTGCTGATGCATCGGTCATGCTTCTTCACCGTCCCTTCTGTGGAGCAATATATTGAGTGTTATATTCAACAGCATTATAAATATGAAAAGGACCACTCCGGTTGCAAATAGTGTTTCCTGATGCAGTCCACTCGCATAGCCCATTTCGAGCGCGATGTTCGCAGTCATAGTACGGACCCTGTCGGTGATGGCGTGCGGTATCAGTGCCGTATTGCCCGAAACGAGTATGACTGCCATTGTTTCGCCGATCGCCCTTCCTGTGCCCAGTACGATAGATGCCATTATTCCCGATTTTGCCGCTGGGATGATGACCTTGAAAATCGTCTGTATATGGCTGGCTCCCAATGCAAGCGAGCCTTCCTTAAGGGTGGGCTGGACCGCTCTGATCGACGTCTCGGACATGCTGATGACGGTGGGCAGTATCATTACCGAAAGTATTATAATTACGGCAAGCAGGCTGTTGCCGGCTCCTCCGAAATATTTCGAAATGATGGGCACCAGCACCATAAGACCGAAAAATCCGAAGACTACCGACGGTATGCCGGCGAGCAATTCAACTGCCGGACGTATGAGCTCTGCGAGTTTTTTCGGTGCGATCTCAGCAAGGAATATTGCCGTAAACAGGCCTATAAATACACCGATGACGACAGCGCCGATAGTTCCGAGCACGCTTGATACTATCATCGGAAGTATGCCGAATTGGTTGGCTTCCGGCTGCCAGACCGTGCCGAACAGAAAATTAAGCACTCCTACCTTGAAGATGGCAGGAGAGCCCTTGGCAAAGACATATATCGTAATAACGATGACCGACAGTATGGATAAAGCCGCACAAACCAGAAAAATCGATTCTATTATCCTTTCCAGCAGGTTTCGCCTTTTATTTGATATCATAAAACATTTGCCTCCATTTAAGGAATAAAGTTATTCATTTCCTGAAATGACCATTGGGCAGCAGATATTCGATAATCTGCAGCCCGTTGTCATAGTATTTATTGAAGCGTATCTTCAGTTAGTGCTTTATTCCGGCTCACTTTACGGTAATGTACGTTTTTCCTACGATCTCCTGGCCTGCATCGCTCTTGACGAAGTCCAGGAAGGCTTGCGTTGCGGGGCTGACATCACCCTTGGTCAGCATCAGGAAAGGCCTTGATACCGCATAGCTCTTGTTCTTGATATTGTCAACGCTGCATTCCACACCGTCGATGCTTACTTTTTTAACAGTATTGTCGGCGAAACCGAGGGAGAGGTAACCTATCGCATTTTCCTTGGAGGATATGTTTGCCTTGACCGGTCCGTTGCCATCTGCTACGAGTGCATCCTTTCTTACCAGTGATGTTGTCTGGCCGTTCTGCTTTTCCTGAAGTCCGAGTAGTTCTTCAAAAGCCGTCTTTGTGCCTGAACTTGCTTCACGGGCTACCACAAGTATTTCCTGGTCTTTTCCTCCTACATCCTTCCAATTCGTTATTTCACCCTTGAAGATCTTCTGGATCTGTTCCTTGGTCAGGTTGGAGACCGTGTTTGAAGGATTGATCACAACTGCTATGCCGTCATATGCTATTACGTGTTCAGTCAGTCCCGTTTTTTCCTCCGGAGTAAGTTCACGTGATGATTCGCCAATGTTAGAGGTTCCGTCAGTCACGTCCTTGATCCCCTGGCTCGAACCACCGCCCTGTATTTCGACGGATACGTCGGG